>ERZ724517.765-NODE-765-length-19000-cov-5.630932_pt1 | contig 19000 bp, 18 predicted proteins | sample MGYA00376050_ERZ724517 | MGnify/ENA primary metagenome ERZ724517 (study PRJEB28724, sample SAMN07190886) | activated sludge metagenome | isolation source: activated sludge of sewage treatment plant in Hong Hong | place: USA: Christiansburg, Virginia | collected... | reverse complement strand
GGGCGCCCGGCGACGGCAAGTTCGGCAACTGTCGAGGCGCCGGCGCGGGCGATAACGACATGGCTGGCGGCGATTTCGGCGGGCAGGTCGATGAAATAGCCCGCGACCGTCGGCTCGATGCCGGCGGCGCGGTAGGCGGCGGTGACGGCTGCAGCGTCTTCGTCGCGCGCCTGGTGCACGACATCGAGCCGTGCGCGCAAGGCATCGGGCAGTGCGGCAACGGCGGCGGGGACGACTTGCGACAGGATGCTGGCGCCCTGGCTGCCGCCGGTGACGAGCAATCGCAGCCGCGGCGCATCGGCGATGAACGGCACGGCGCGCGCGGCGATGACTTCGGGGCGCACCGGATTGCCGGTCAGCACGGTCTTGCTCGTCCAGCTGGCGGCGAGGCGGCGGACCCTGGCATAGCTGGTGGCGACGGCGTTGACGCGCGGTGCGAGGAAGCGGTTGACGCGGCCCAGCACGGCATTCTGTTCATGGATGACGGTGGGCAGCTTCATCGACAGCGCCGCCAGCAGGCCAGGCAGCGCCGGGTAGCCGCCGAAGCCGACAACGGCGCGCGGGCGGATGTCGGCAAATAGCCGGCGCGCCGTGCCGCGGCCGCGCCAGATGCTCGCGGCGACCTTGGGCAACGCCAGCATGCCGCTGCGGCCGGTGCTCGCGGCATCAACGACGGTGCGCGGGAAGCCTTCAAAAAGCCCGGGGAAACGCAAGCCACGTGCATCGGTGACGAGGTGGACCGCATGGCCGCGCGCGCGCAGCTCGGTCGCCAGCACATGCGCGGGCACCATGTGTCCGCCGGTGCCACCGGCGGCGAGCACGAAGGGACGGCCAGCCGTCACGCCGCCTGCCAGCGCCGCGCATAGGGCGACGCCTTGAGGAACGGATTGCGCCGCGTCAACGCCAGCAAAAGCCCCATGCCGAGCGCCAGCGCGAGATACGACGACCCGCCATGGCTGATGAACGGCAGCGTCATGCCCTTGGACGGCAGAAGCTTGAGATTCACGGCCATATTGATCGCCGCCTGAAGTCCAAATTGTGTCACAAGTCCCGCCGCTGCGAGAAAGATGAAGGGATCTTCCTCATCAAGCAGTTGTAGCAAAACCCGCACAACAATCGCAAGATATAGTATTGCCAGCAGCATGCAGGCGATGGTGCCGAACTCCTCGCCGACAACCGAAAAAATGTAATCGGTGTGCGGTTCGGGCAGCTTGAATTTCATCCGGCCTTCGCCCGGACCGGTGCCGAACAGGCCGCCGGCGCGGAAGCAATCGAGCGCGCGATCGATCTGGTAAGTGTCGCCGCCGCCGGTAATGAAGCGGTCGATGCGGCTGGTGACGTGCGGCACGAACAGATAGGCGACTCCGATGCCGCCGACGGCGAGCACGATGAGGATGCCGATCACCGACAGGCCCATGCCGGCGAGCACGGCCTGCGACAGCCACACCGCGCTGAACAAAGCAGTCTGGCCGAAATCGGGCTGCTTGACGAGCAGTGCCGCGACGATCAGCAGCAGCAGGAACGACAATTGCATCGTCGGCATCGTCGGGTCTTCGATGCGCGCCGACAGCAGCCACGCCGTGGTCACGACGAACAGCGGCTTGAGGAATTCGGAGGGCTGGAACCCGAACCCCGGCAGTTGCAGCCAGCGCGTTGCGCCATTGGCTTCGTGGCCCAGAATCGGCACCAGCATCAGCGCGATAATGCAAAACACCGTGCCGCCAATCGCCAGCCGCTTCGCCCAGACAATCGGCAGCATCGACACCGCCAGCATCACCGGCACGCCGGCAATGATCCACAGAATCTGGCGCTTAAGGTAGTATAGGTCGCCGACGACGATGTTGCCGCCCGAATAGCGATGCGCGGCCGCGGGCGAGGCCGCAGCGACCGCCAATGCACCACAGCCGATCAGCAGCAGCACCATCACCAGCAGCGGCCGATCGATCGTCCAGAACCAGCGGCCCAGCGCCGACCGGTTGTTGCGCGACAGCGTTGCCGACAGCGAGTTGGTCAGCGAATTGGCGGGGGCGGCGCGCGATGCCATCACAGACTCTCCACAATGCTGACGAAGGCACGGCCGCGCGCTTCGAAGTCGCTGAACTGGTCGAACGAGGCGCACGCCGGCGACAGCAACACCGTGTCACCGGGGCGTGCAGCGGCTGCGGCGGTGCGCGTCGCGACCTCGAGCGTGCTGGCCTCGATGACCGGCACATGCGGCTTGAGGATTGCCGCGAACACCGGCGCCGCCTCGCCGATCAGATAGGCGGCGGCGACATGGCCGAGCTGCGGCAGGCAGGCGTCAAGTTCGGGGGTCTTGGCGAGCCCGCCGGCAATCCAGTGGATGCGCGGGTAGGCGGCAAGCGCCGGTGCCGTCGAGGTCGGGTTGGTCGCCTTGCTGTCATTGACGAACAGTACGCCGTTCATCTCGCGCACGCGCTCCATGCGGTGTTCGAGGCCGGGGTAGCTCGCCAATCCGGCAGCGATCTGCGCGTCGGTCAGCCCCAGCGCGCGCACCGCAGCAATCGCGGCGGCGGCATTCTGGGCATTGTGCGGGCCCTGCAGGCTTGGCCAGTCGGCCTGCTCGGCGCCGATGTCGGCAGCGGCAACAGTGACCAGTTTTGCGCTGACCGAGGCGGCAACGGCGCGGGTGTAGTCATCCTCGGCGGCGATGACGGCGGTGTGCGCGTCCGATTGCATCGCGAACAGCCGCGCCTTGGCAGCGGCGTATCCCGCCATGTCGCCATGCCGGTCGAGGTGGTCGGGGGTGATGTTGAGCAGCACCGCGACGTCGCAGTCGAGGCTGAAGGTCAGATCGAGCTGGTACGACGACAGTTCGAGTATATAGACGCCACCCGCCAGCAACGGCTCCTGCGCCATGATCGGCAAGCCGATGTTGCCGCCCAGCCGTGCGGCGATACCGGCGCTTTGCAGCAGATGATGGATCAGCGCGGTTGTTGTCGACTTGCCGTTGGTGCCGGTAATGCCGACGACGCGGTGCGACGGCAGTTCGGCGCGCGCCTGCGCGAACAGTTCGATATCGCCGATGATCTTGACGCGAGCGGCTGAGGCGCGCTGCGTCAGCGGATGCGTGCGCAGCGGCACGCCCGGCGATACCACCAACGCGTCAAGACCGACCAGATTGGCGTCGTGCAGATCGGCCAGCGGCACCGCGCAACCTTCGCGCGCTGCGGGCTTGTCATCCCAGGCAACGACATCGGCGCCGCTGGCGACCAGCGCGGCGATGACCGCCTTGCCGGTGCGCGCCAGACCGTAGACCGCGTAGCGTTTGCCGCGAAAGGCGTTTGCGGTGATCACCGCAGCTTCAGCGTGGCGAGACCGCCGAGCGCCAGCACGATCGCGACGATCCAGAAGCGGATGACCACGGTCGACTCGCTCCAGCCGAGATGTTCGAAATGGTGATGGATCGGCGCCATCTTGAAGACGCGCTTGCCGGTGGTCTTGAAGCTGACAACCTGGACGATGACGCTGACGGTTTCGAGCACGAACAGCCCGCCGATCAGCAGCAGCACGATTTCGTGGCGCGTGATCACCGCGACCATGCCGAGAGCGCCGCCAAGCGCGAGGCTGCCGGTGTCGCCCATGAACACCGCCGCCGGCGGCGCATTGTACCACAGGAAGCCGAGGCAGGCACCGATGACCGCGGCGGTGAAGATCGCCACCTCGCCCGAGCCCGCGACATGGTGGATGCCGAGATAGTCGCTGAATTTGATGTTGCCCGCGAGATAGGCGATGACACCGAGCGACAGCGCCGCGATGATGACCGGCATCGTCGCCAGCCCGTCGAGCCCGTCGGTGAGGTTCACGGCATTGCCGAAGCCGGCGACAATGAACGCCGCGAACGCGATGTAGAACAGCCCGAGCGCCAGCCCGCCATCCTTGAGCAGCGGCAGATACAGCGTGGAGTCGCCGGTATACCAGACCACCCAGGCACATGCGGCACCGGCGATGGCGAACTCCATCAATAGCCGGATGCGCCCCGAAACGCCCTTGTGCGAGCGCTTGGTAACCTTGTCATAATCGTCCATGAAACCGATCGCGCCGAAGCCCAATGTCACGAACAGGCAGGCCCAGGTGTAGCCGTTGCCCAGATCCATCCACAGCAAGGTCGACAGCGTCATCGAGATCAGGATGAGCAGCCCGCCCATCGTCGGCGTGCCGCGCTTGGTGATGAGGTGCGACGCCGGCCCGTCCTCGCGGATCGGCTGGCCTTCCTTGCCCTGCAGCTTGCGCAGCCAGATGATGAAGCGCGGCCCGGCAATCAGCGCGATGGCGAGCGCCGTAATCAGTGCCGCGCCGCTGCGGAAGGTGATGTAGCGGAACAGATTGGCGAAGCCTTCGAAGCCGGCCAGATCGGCGAGTACATAAATCATGACGCCACATCCCCCTGCAGTTCAGCCACCAGCCGGCCGAGGCCGACACTGTTCGAGCCCTTGACGAGCAACACGTCGTCGGCCGCGAGTTCGCCGTTGACCGCCGCGAGTGCGGCCGCAGCATCAGGCACATAGAGCGTGCTAAGTTTCTGTCGCAGCGTCGCGGCAAGCGGCTTGATCTCTTCACCAACCAGAATGGCGCGATCGACACCGGCGGCGGTGACGGCGCCGGCTAGGCCGAGGTGATAGTCATCCGATCCGCTGCCGAGTTCGCGCATCGCGCCGAGTATCGCCAGACGGCGGCCACGGCGTTGCGGGCGAATTTCGCCGAGCACGGCGAGTGCCGCTGCCATCGAAGCGGGGTTGGCGTTGTAGCTCTCGTCAATGATGACCGCGCTGCCGTCGCCGCGCGCAATGCGCAGCCGCTTGCCGCGTCCGGGCAGGTCCGAAAGTTCGGCCAGCGCCAGCCCGGCGAGCGCAAGGTCGCCGCCAGCCGCCTGCACACCAGCGAGCACCGCGAGCGCATTGCCGAGCCAGTGACGACCCGCCATGCCGACCTTGAAGGTCAGCCGGGTGCCCAGCACATCGGCGGTGGCTGTCGTGCAATCGGGCAGGATGGCATAGTCGAGCGCACGGACATCGGCGCCTTCGCCAAGCCCGAAGGTGATGATGCGTGCGGCATGCGGCTTGGCATGGGCGATCAGCCGGTCGCGGTGGATGCTGTCGAACGGAATGACGGCAACGCCGCCGGGTTCGAGCCCGGCAAAGACCTCGCCCTTGGCGTCGGCAATCGCTTCCTCACTGGTGAAGAATTCACGGTGGGCGCTGGCGATCCAGGTGATCACCACGATGTTGGGGCGTACCAGCTGCGTCAGCGCCGTCAGTTCGCCGGCATGGTTCATGCCCATTTCGAAAATGCCGAAGCGGCTGTCGGCGGGCATCCGCGACAGGCTCAGCGGCACGCCGGTATGGTTGTTGTACGACTTGACCGAGGCATGCGTGTGCCCGGGTGCGAAACGGTCGAGCGCCGCGCGCAGCGCCTCCTTGACGCCGGTCTTCCCGACGCTGCCGGTAACGCCGATGACTGTAGCCGCCGTGCGCGACCGCGCGGCGCGACCCAGGGCGTCGAGTGCGGCAGTGGTGTCGGCGACCAGCACATGCGGTGCGTCAACTGGCGTACTGACCAGCAACCCGGCCGCACCGCGTTCGAGCGCAGTCGGGATGAAGCGGTGGCCGTCGGTGGTTTCGCCCTTGAGCGCCACGAACAATTCGCCGCCGATGACTTCACGCGAATCGAAGCAGACGCCGCTAGCGTTGAACGGCGCAGATACGCTGCCACCGGTGGCTGCGGCAATCGCGTCGGCTGTCCAGAGCGGGGCAGTCATTGTGCGCACTCGCGCGCAACCTGCACGTCATCGAACGGCAGGACGCGGTTGCCGACGATCTGGCCCTGTTCATGGCCCTTGCCGGCGATCAGGATAACGTCATTGCCACCGGCGGCTTTGATGGCAGCAGCAATTGCCGAGCGGCGGTCACCGATTTCAGTCGCGCCTGCGGCTGCAGCCATGATGTCGGCACGAATGCTTGCCGGATCCTCGCTGCGTGGGTTGTCATCGGTGACGATGACGACGTCGGCCTGCGCGACGGCAATGGCACCCATTTGCGGGCGCTTGCCGGTGTCGCGGTCGCCGCCGGCACCAAATACCAGATGCAGACGGCCACGCGTATGCGGGCGCAGCGCCGCAATCGCCGCGACGAGGCCGTCGGGGGTATGGGCATAATCGACATAGACCGGGGCACCCGCCGCAGTGATGACCGCGCGTTCGAGCCGGCCGCGTACCGGTTGCAGCCGCGAAAGCCCGCCCAGCGTGGCGGCGAGATCGCCACCGGTCGCCAGCACCAGCCCCGCCGCGACAAGCGCGTTGGCGGCTTGATAGGCGCCGATCAGCGGCAGATTGACCTTGTGCGTCTTGCCACCAGCTTCGAGTTCGAGCGTCTGACCAAGCTGTGTCGGGGTGCGCGAAACAAGACGGATGGTGTCGCCGAGTGTCCCGACGGTCAGTAGCTTGAGGCCGCGGGCACGCGCTGCCGCAATCGCGCGTTCGCTCCAGGCATCATCGGCCCAGATGACGGCGGCGCCATCGGCATCGACAACTTCGCTGAACAGCCGCAGCTTGGCGGCGAAATAGGCCTCCATCGTTTCGTGATAGTCGAGATGGTCGCGGCTCAGATTGGTGAACGCTCCAGCGGCGACCGGCAGGCCTTCGGTGCGATACTGTGCGAGGCCATGGCTCGAGGCTTCGAAGCTGGCGTGAGTAATGCCCTCGCGCTGCAGCCCGGCCATGTTGGCGAGGAAGGTGACGACGTCGGGGGTGGTCAGCCCGGTGGAGACCTGGTCATTGGCGGTGGTGACGCCAAGGGTGCCGATGCTGGCGGCGACATGACCCGCCAGCCGCCACAACTGACGCGTCAGTTCGGCCGTCGACGTCTTGCCGTTGGTGCCGGTGACGGCGACCGTTGTTGCCGGAAACGGTGCAAAGAAATGCGCTGCCAGCCGGGCAAACACGCGCCGCGGTTCGGCATCAGCGATGTGCAGTGCGCCGACGACCACGGCCTCGGGCCGCGCCACGACGGCAACGGCGCCGTTGGCGATGGCATCTGCGATGAAATCCTCGCCATTGAAACGCGTGCCGACAAAGGCGCCGAACACCGTGCCCGGGGCAACCTTGCGATGATCAAGTGCAAAGCCGCTGACGCGCAGGTCAGCGGCACTCGGCGGCGCAGCAGGATAGAGCGCGCCAAGCTTCATTCCTTGGCCTCGCCTTCGATCTGTCCGAGCAGCGAAGCGACATCGATGTCCTTGTCGGCGTCGGGAATGATGCCAAGCGGCGGGCCGATGCGCTGGACCAGCCGCCCGACAACCGGCGCCACGACCATGCCCGCAGTCTTGAAACCAAATGTCGACTTGCTGCCCTTGGGGTTGTCGACGGTCGCCATGACGATGTAGCGCGGCTTGTCCATCGGGAAGGCGGCGGCAAAGGTCGAAACGTTGGCGCCTTTGACATAGCGCCCGCCCGCCAGCTTTTCGGCGGTGCCGGTCTTGCCGCCGACGCGGTAGCCGGCAGCGTTGGCCTTGCGGCCAGTGCCATCGGTAACCACCAGCCGCAGCATCGCGCGCATCGTGTCCGAAGTCGCCTGACTGAACACGCGGGTGCCTGGCACCTGCTTGCCGGGCTCGACGCGCAGCAGCGTGGCGGGGCGCAGGATGCCGCCGTTGACGACTGCGGCATAGGCGCTCGCCATGTGCAGCGGGCTGATAGCAAGGCCGTGGCCATAGGCAATAGTCATCGTCGCCAGTTCGCCCCAGTTGGCGAGTGGCGGATATTGCGGGTTGGCGCGTTCGGGCAGTTCGATCGGCGCCTTCTGAAAAAAGCCGAGGCGTTCGAGATAGACGCGCTGGCGGTCGCGACCCAGCGCGGAGGCGATACGCGCGGTACCGATGTTCGACGAATGGATAAAGATTTCGGGCACCGTCTGCGCACGGTTGAGCGCATGACCGTCGTGGATCGTATAGCCGGCGATGCGCAACGGCCGGCTGGCATCGAACATCTGCGACATCGAGGTGACGACCCCGGCGTCGAGCGCCATGGCGATGGTCAGTGTCTTGAAGGTCGAGCCAAGTTCGTAAACGCCGTAGGTGACTTTGTTGTAATAGGTCGACGGATCCGACTGGCCGGGGGCATTGGGGTTGAAGTCGGGCAACGATGCCATGGCGATGACTTCGCCGGTATCGACATCCAGCACGATCCCGCCAGCACCGTCGGCACGCTGGTCGATCATGACTGCCGTGAGTTCGCTTTCGAGCGCCTGCTGGACGCGCGCGTCGATCGACAGGTGCATCGGCGTGCCGCGTGTCGCGGGGTCGGACAGCGTACCGTCGAAGGCCTTTTCGATGCCGACCTTGCCGGCGCCGTCGACGGCATAACCCAACACATGCGCGGCCAGATTGAGGTTGGGATACAGGCGCTCGGGTTCACGCTCGAGCGTGATTGCCGGTTCGCCGAGGTCATTGATGCGCTTGGCCTGTTCGGGCAGCACGCGGCGCGAAATATAGCGGAACGAATTGCGTGCGGTGAGTTCCTTGTAGATCGCGTCGGCGGTCTGGTCGGGCAGGATCGCGGCAATCTGTCCGGCAAGAATGCGCGGATTGCCGACCAGTTTGCGCGGCGCCACGGCGATGCCATAGGCTTCGAACGTCCGCGCCAGCTCGACATTGTTGCGGTCGTAGATGTCGCCGCGGACCGGAATCGCGCCGACACCACGGCTGCCACCGACCGTCGGACGCCCTTGCAGCAACGACAGATCGGCCAGCCGCAACACCAGCACGCCGATGGCAATGCAGAACAGCACGAGCCCGGTCATCAGCCGCTGCCGCCCGAGCGCAAGTGTCTGCTGGCGCTGGCCAGCTAGTTGAATGGGGCTGCTCGCTGCCGAACGCGGGCGCCCGACGGCGCCCGACAGGATTTCAGAGCGGAGCGGCACCGCCGTCATTACATCGGCGCCTTCGGCGGGCTGGTGTCGGCAACAACGGCCGGCGCAGCCGCTGCGGCGCTGGTGACCGATTCAACCAGTAACGAATCGAGGCCGGCGGTGACCGCAGCGGGCTTTGCCGGCGCTTTGGTTGCGACTGCCGGCGCCAGTGCTGCCGGCACCGTCATCAGCCGCGAACGGCTGGCGCTGGGGACGGCATAGTTGATGGTCTTCATGCCCGGTGCGAGTTGGTTTGCCGGGCGCGGTGTGACCGGCAGCAGCGGCGCAGCGGTAACCGGCGCAGGGGCTGCGGTAGCCGGCGCGACGTTTACAGGTGCCGGCGCGACCGGCGCCGGTGCCGCCACGCGCGGCGCACCGGGGGCGTAGCTGGCGAGCTGGACGCCGTCGCGGAGAAACTGCCCGACCTTCGGCGGGCTCAGCGCCAGCACCGTATCGTTCCAGCGCTGCAATTCGGGCAGGCGGGCGCGGGTGCGTACTTCGGACTGCAACATGCGAATGTCATGCGCGTCGGCCACGACCTGCGCGCGCAGCTTGTCCACCGCGGCGCGTTCGGACGACACCTTGAGCGAGATCGTGTAGCATCCGAGCGCGGCCAGCATGGCGACCGAGATGAGCGCGCCATTGCCAATGAAGCGCGATCGACCAAATGAACTCGACATGGGTCAAATCCTCCAGGCTGGGGCTGCGGTACGCGTTGCCGCGCGCAGCGTGGCCGAGCGGGCGCGCGGGTTGCGCGCCGCTTCGGCTTCGGACGCACGCACCGGCTTTTCCGGTGCGCAAAAGGTCGGGGCGGGGCCGGTGGTGCCGGCTTGCGGCAAATGGCGCGATCCGCCGGGCTCGTTGCCAGAACGGCTGCGCAGGAATCCCTTCACGGCGCGGTCTTCGAGGCTGTGGAAGCTGACCACCGCCAAGCGGCCACCCGGGCGCAGCAGTCGTTCAGCGGCACGCAGCCCGGCATCGAGTTCGCCGAGTTCGTCGTTGACGTGAATGCGGATGGCCTGGAACGTCTTGGTCGCGGGGTCCTTGCCGCCGGGCTTGTAGCCGCAGACGCTGCGCACCAGTCGTGCGAGTTCGGACGTCCGCGTCAGCGGCCGGTCGGCGACGATGGCGCGGGCGATGCGGCGCGCCTTGGGCTCGTCACCGAGCTGGAAGATGACATCGGCGATCTCGGCTTCGTCGGCGGTGTTGAGGAAGTCGGCGGCGGTCGGGCCATCGCTGCTCATCCGCATATCGAGCGGGCCGTCGTTCATGAACGAAAAGCCGCGCTCGGCCTGATCGAGCTGCATCGACGACACACCGATATCGAGCGCCACGGCATCGACCTGCGTCACGCCGAGTGCTTCGAGCGACCTGTCCATATCGGCAAAGCGACCGTCGATCAGCGTCAGCCGGCCGGGAAATTCGGCGGCAAGCGCCGCGCCGCGCGCCAGTGCCTGCGGATCGCGGTCGATACCATAGGCCCGCGCACCCGCGGCAAGCGCGGCGCGCGTGTAGCCGCCGGCGCCGAAGGTGCCATCGACATAAACGTCGCCATTGGCCAGCGTCAGCGCTGCCAAGACTTCGTCGAGCAGCACGGGGATATGCAGCGCGGCGGTCATTTGCGCGCGTCGAGCAGTTGCTGGACGATACGTCCGGCGGGGCTGGTCGCGCCCTTGTGCTCGATCAGCCGCTGCGGCTGCCAGATTTCGAAATAGTCGCCGGCGGCGATGAAGAACGCCAGCTTGTCGATGCCGCTGGTGAACTTGAGCGACGGCGACAGGATGATGCGGCCGGTTTCGTCATACGGCAGGCTCTCGTTGAGACCGAAGGCATCGCGCGCGAAATCATCGCGTTCGTCCGAATAGTTGCCGGCAAAGCGCTCGTTGAGCTGCGCCTGCAGCCGCTCGAAGCGCAGCACGTCATAACCGACGAGGCACGGCGCGCGTTCGGCGGGGCCGACGATCAGCTGCTTTTCGCCCGAGCGCTTTTCATTGGTGTCGCGATAGCCCGACGGCACCGACAGCCGGTTCTTCGCGTCGACCGCGTTCAACGCATAGCCGTGGAAGAAAAACGCCGTCACCTGTTGTCCCGCCCTCACCGTCAGGGCGCGAACCTTCCCCCGTTCGCGCCTAGTCTGTTGCGAGGCGCACTACCGGATCATGGGTGATACAGCCCCGCATACACTGTGCAGAAGCGTTATCATGGGATTTGATGGGTAACAATGGGAAAACGTGGGTCAGGGCTGCGTATTTGGCATAAATGGCGGATTTTCGGGCTTTGTGAAATGTGAAAATTTTATGTTCTGTTTTTGATCCTGTTAAGATTGCTTGTGGATAACTTTGTGGATGCCGGCACTATAGCCGAAGCCGATATGCCGCCGACTCGCGCGCGACACAGCGAACCACGCCAGAGCGCGGCAAGACTGGGTATCGAAACGAAGGGCCGGCGCTGCGGTTGTCAGGTCTTGCTGGGACGACGCTCGGGAGGTGTCGCTGCAGTCTGCGTCGATTTGACGGCTTCGCCCGAACTTGGCGCGACGCCAAGAACGGCAAGGGTTTCGCCCTGACCCTGGGGCTGGACTGTCTTCGCTGCCGGCTTCAGGCCCGCCGCAGCGATCATGACCAGCAGGAAAATTGCGGCAAGCCCGGTAAGGCCCACTCGAACGCGTTGCATGCTACTCTACTCCGGCTTTTGGCCTGCCGCTGCGCGCACCGAACGCTTGTGCGTACGCAGTGACAATCGACGTGCATTGCCGGGCAAATTGCCCGGCGCGACGCGCCTTGGATGAACCTATATAGACACAGAATAGGTTAATGTCAGGTTTATGACAAATCGGACGCGCTTCAAGCGCTGCGCAACCACGGTGGCGCGGGCAGGCCCTTGGCGGCACACCAGGCCGGATTGTAGATCGTCGAAAGGTAGCGCAGGCCCGAGTCGCAGAGGATGGTGACGATGGTTTTTCCGGGCCCCATCTCGCGCGCCAGCCGCACCGCGCCGGCGACGTTGATGCCCGATGACAGGCCCAGGCACAGCCCTTCATGTTGTTGCAAATCATGGACATAGCCCAGTGCCTCGGTGTCGGGCACGCGGAACTGGGTGTCGACTGTCAGCCCCTCGAGGTTGGCGGTGATGCGGCTCTGCCCAATGCCTTCGGAAACCGAATTGCCTTCGGCGCGCAGCTCGCCGTGCGCGAACCAATTGTACAGCGCCGCACCTTCGGGATCGGTCAGAGCGAGCACCAAATCGGGGTTGAATTCCTTAAGACCCATGCCGGTGCCGGTCAGCGTGCCGCCGGTGCCGACGGCGCAGGTGAAGCCATCGATCCTGCCGTCGGTCTGGGCCCAGATTTCGGGCGCGGTGGTGCGCAGATGTGCGAGCCGGTTGGCGATATTGTCGAACTGGTTGGCCCAGATTGCGCCCGGGGTTTCTTCGGCAATACGGCGCGACGTGTGCACGTAATGCGCGGCGTTGCTGTATGGGGCTGCGGGCACCAGAATGAGCTCGGCACCGAGGGCGCGCAGTGTCTGCTGCTTTTCCTGTGACTGGGTGTCGGGCATGACGATGATGGTCTTGTAGCCGCGCGCATTGGCGACGACGGTCAGCCCGATGCCGGTGTTGCCCGCCGTGCCCTCGACAATGGTGCCGCCGGGCAGCAGCGCGCCGCGGGCTTCGGCATCGGCGACGATGAATGCGGCCGCACGGTCCTTGACCGAGCCACCGGGGTTCATGAACTCGCACTTGCCGAGGATGGTGCAGCCGGTCGCCTCGCTGGGGCCACGCAGGCGCACCAGCGGGGTGTTGCCGATCAGCTCGAGGACGTCGCGGGCGGGTTGCTTGTGGCTATCCATGCCTCCGGCTTAGCGGCACGCACCTTGCGCTTCAAGTGCGCGTTGCCCGCACGGCGCCGGCTGTCTAGATTGGCACCATGGACCGGCTCCCGTCTCGCCCCGCGCTTCGTGTCATGCTCGCTGCCGCGCTGGTGGCGTGGCTTGCCGCGTGCAAGCCGGCGGGCGACGATGGCGGCGCGACGCTGCGGGTCGAAAGTGTCGGTGAAGGTGGCCGTGCCGAAACGCTGATGCGGCAGACCGCGCTCGACGTGACGAGCCAGGGGCTGGTGCAGTTCGATGCTGCCGGCCAGACGGTGCCGGGGCTGGCGACCAGCTGGCGCATCGCCGATGACGGGCTCAGTGTCATCTTCCGGTTGCGCGCCGCCAAATGGAGCGACGGCCGCCCGGTGACCGCCGAGCAGGTCGTGCTGTCGTTCCGGCGGCTGCTGGCGCCGGCCGGCCGCAGCCCGCTCAAGCCGCTGTTCGGGCGCATCGTCAACGCCCCGCAAGTCGCTAGCGGCCGGCTGCCGCCCAGGGCGCTCGGCATCAGCGCGCCGGTCAGCAATGTCGTCGAGATCCGGCTGTCGGCGCCAACGCCCGAACTGTTGCAACTGCTGGCACTGCCCGATGCGACGGTGCGGCGCAGCGGCAGCGCCGCACCGGTCAACGGCGCGTTCCTTCCTGATACCGGCGACACCGCCGCGCCGGGGCAGCTGCGCTTCAAGCGCAACGCCGATTTCCACGGCGCCGACAGCGTCAAGCTCGGCGCGCTCAACCTGACCGCGACGCCCGATCCGACGGCGGCGGTGGCACGTTTCACCCGCGCCGCCGCCGATGTCGTGGTCGGCGGCGGCATCGGCAGCCTTGGCGAAGTTCGGACGTTGACCAAGCCGGCGTCGTTGCATGTCGAGCCGGTGCGCGGCGTCTATGGCTATGTCGCCAACGTCCGCAGCGGGCCGCTCGCCGATGTCCGGGTCCGCACCGCGCTGGCGATGGCGATCGACCGCGAGGCGTTGGTGCGCCGACTGTTCACCACCGACGATGTGCCGCCGCTCGCCGGTCTGCTGCCCGATACGCTGGTCGCGGCGCCAGTGCAGCCGGGCTGGAGCCAATTGTCATTCGAGGAGCGGCTGGCCACGGCAAGCGCACTGCTCGCCGATGCCGGCTACGGGCCTGACCGGTCGCTCGTCCTGACGCTGCGGCTGCCCGCCGGCCGCGGCCATGCCATGGTCGCTGCCGCCGTCGCGGCGGACTGGCTGGCGCTTGGTGTCGAGACAAAGCTGCTCGTCGAGCCCGAAGCCGCGCACGCCCGCGCCGTCGCCCGCAGCAATTTCGACGTCGCCGTGGTCGAGCGCGCCAGCCCGGTCGATACGCCCTGGGCGCTGCTGGCGCCGCTCGGCTGCGCCGCGCACATCGGCGGCTATTGCAACAAGGATGCCGATGCGCTGGTCGCTGCGGCACTCGCCGTGAACGATCCGGCCAAGCGTGCCGAGGCGCTCGTGCAGGCACAGTCGCTGATGCTGATCGACACGCCGATGATATCGCTGCTGGTGCCGGTGCGCTGGTCGCTGGTCAGCCCGCAGGTCAGTGGCTGGGTCGACAACCCCGGTGGGCACCATCCGCTGGCACGGCTGAACAAGACCCCGCGGCGGCGGCTGATCAACTGATAGCCCGGCTTCGCTGCCTGAAACGACACAGCGAATTGACGGGCCGCTGGCAGGCTGCGATTGCAAGGTTGATTTGCATCAAGGATCGCCACGTTAGATGGCGCTAGCAACATTCTGAAATCCAGCTCTGGGGAGACTGTCATGACCGCAACCACCACCGCCGCACGTCCCGCGTCCACCGCCGTCGTCGAGCATTTCGACGTGCTCATCGTCGGCGCCGGCATCTCGGGGGTCGGCGCGGCCTATCACCTCGGCCAGCAATGCCCGAACAAGTCGTATGTCGTGCTCGAAGCGCTCGAAAGCTTCGGCGGCACCTGGCTGACGCATAAATACCCCGGCATCCGGTCGGACAGCGACTTGTATACCTTCGGCTACCGCTTCAAGCCGTGGGTAACGGCGCCGATCGCCACCGCCGAGGAGATCAACAAATACATGGGCGAGGTCATCGACGAGAACGACCTCGCGCGCCACATCCGCTACAAGCACAAGATCGTCCACGCCGAATGGTCGAGCAAGGACAACCTCTGGACCATCGACGCCGTCCGCACCGACACCGACGAGAAGCTGCGCTTCACCGCCAACTTCATGTTCATGTGCCAGGGCTATTACCGCCACAACAAGGGCTACACCCCCGAGTGGCCGGGCATGAGCGACTATCAGGGCAAGATCGTCCACCCGCAGACCTGGCCCGAAGACCTCGTCTACAAGGGCAAGCGCGTGTTGGTCATCGGCTCGGGCGCGACGGCCGCGACGCTGGTCCCGGCGATTGCCGGCGACTGCGAACACGTCACTCTGCTGCAGCGCTCACCGACCTATTTCATCCCCGGCCGCAACGAGAACGAGCTGTATAACACGCTCGTCGAACTCGACATCGACCCGATGTGGATCCACGAAATCGTCCGCCGCAAGGTGCTCTATGACCAGGCGGTGTTCACCCGCCGCGCCATCGAGGAATCCGACACTGTCCGCGACGAGCTGCTCGCCGGCGTCCGCGCCTTCCTCGGGCCGGACTATCCGGTCGAAAAGGACTTCACGCCGAGCTACCGGCCGTGGCGCCAGCGCATTGCCTTCATCCCCGATGGCGACCTGTTCCAGGGCATCAACGCCGGCAAGGCCGATGTCGTCACCGACGAGATCGACCGCTTCACGGCCAAGGGCATCCTGCTCAAATCGGGCAAGGAGCTGGAAGCCGACATCATCATCACTGCGACGGGGTTCAACCTCAACGTGCTCGGCGACATCGATTTCGTCATCGACAACAAGCCGTTGGTGTTTTCGGATACCGTCACCTACCGCGGCATGATGTTCACCGGCGTGCCCAACCTCGTGTGGGTGATGGGCTATTTCCGTGCCAGCTGGACGCTGCGCACCGAACTGGTCGCCGACTTCGTCTGCAAGCTGCTCAATGACATGGACCGCCGCGGTGCCAAGCGCGTCGTGCCGCAGCTGCGCGATGACGAAAAGGACATGAAGCTCGGGCCGTGGATGGACCCGGAAAACTTCAACCCCGGCTATCTGATGCGCGGCATGCACCTGATGCCCAAGCGCGGCGACAAGCCCGAATGGGAGCATAGCCAGGATTATTGGGCCGAAAAGGACTCCATCCCGTCGATCAACCTTGATGATGGGCGCCTGCGCTTCGAATGAGGTGATTTGGACTGACCCGAATGACCGGGCATGCCACGTGTTCGCACGCGGCATGGCGCCGGTGTTCGGGCCACGGCGAAATGCGCTGTGATTTACCCGGGTTCAGCGCATTGCCGGCACGAACCAGCGGCGTTGCAACCACAATGCCACGCTGACCAGCAGCACCAGCACCGGCACTTCGACCAACGGGCCGATGACCGCCGCAAACGCCACCGGCGACGCGAGGCCGAAACTGGCAATGGCCACGGCAATCGCCAGCTCGAAATTGTTGCCCGCTGCCGTGAAGGCAATCGCCGTGGTGCGCGGATAGTCGCGGGCAATCAACCCTCCCAGCACGAAGCTGGCACCGAACTGGATGACGAAATACAGCGTCAACGGCACCGCGATGCGCAGCGCGTCGAACGGCAGCCGGACGATGTCATTGCCCTTCAGGCTGAACATCGCGACGATGGTGAACAGCAGCGCCAGCAACGTCAGCGGCGCGATGCGCGGGACGAACTTGCCTTCGTACCAAGCTGCGCCGTGCCGCGCCGTCAGGACGCGCCGCGTCAGGAAACCGGCGAGGAACGGGATACCGAGATAGATCAGCACCGCCTGCGTGATCGTCCAGAAGCCGACATCGACGACACTGCCCTGCAGCCCGAACAGCGGCGGCAGGAAGCTCAGGAAGAACCACGCATAGCTGCTGAAAAACAGGATCTGGAAGATCGAATTGAACGCCACCAGCCCGGCGACGTACTGATTGTCACCCTTGGCCAATTGGTTCCACACCAGCACCATCGCGATGCAGCGCGCCAGCCCGATCAGGATCAGTCCGGTCATGTATTCGGGATAGTCGCGCAGGAATATCACCGCGAGGCCGAACATCAGCACCGGCCCGATCAGCCAGTTCTGCAGCAATGACAGTGCCAGCACGCGTTTGTCGGCAAAAACCAGCGGCAGCTCCTCGTAGCGCACACGCGCCAGCGGCGGATACATCATCACGATCAGCCCGATGGCAATCGGTACATTGGTGCTGCCGATGCTGAGCCGGTCGAGCGCTGCCGGCAGGCCGGTGAACACGCTACCGAGCGTGACGCCGAGCGCCATCGCCGCAAAAATCCACAAGGTCAGATAGCGGTCGAGGAACCCCAACCGCCCGGGTGCCGGCGCGCTCACGATTTCACGTGCACGACTTCGCCGTCTTCCTTGATGAAATCGGCCGCCAGCGGCGCTTCGAGCAGGCTCAGCACCAGCTCCGACGGCCGGCACAAGGCAGTGCCCTTGGGCGTCACAACAATGGGCCGGTTGATCAGGATAGGCTCGGCCAGCATGGCATCAAGTAGCGCATCATCGGACAATGCCGGATCGGCGAGGCCACGTGTCGCATAGGGCGGCGCCTTCTCGCGGATCAGCGCGCGCACGCTGCCACCGCTTGCCGCGACCAGCGCCTTCAGCGTGTCGCGCGACGGCGGCGTCTTCAGATACTCGATGACCTGCGGCTCGATGCCCGCGGCGCGGATCATCGCCAGCGTGTTGCGCGACGTGCCGCACGCCGGGTTGTGATAGATGGTCACGGTCAAGCTGCGTTCTCCGAGCTGGTGTCGCGTGTCGTGCCGATCGCCTTGAGGCGCTGCCCGAGCGTCAGTCTGTCGAGCGCGTCGAACGGCAGGTTGATAAACAGTCCGATGCGGTTCGACAGCATCCGATAGGTGTCGAAGAACGCCGCATGTCGCACGGCGTCATTGCCTTCGACCGCAGCCGGATCGGGGACGCCCCAATGCGCGGTCATCGGCTGGCCGGGCCAGACCGGGCAGACTTCGTTCGCGGCATTGTCGCAAACGGTGAAAACGAAATCGAGTTGCGGCGCATCCGGCCCCGAAAACTCCTCCCAGCTTTTCGAGCGGAAATTCTCCAGCGGGTGGTTGAGCGTGCGCAGCACGTCGAGCGTCAGCGGATTAACCGCGCCCGCCGGCATCGAGCCCGCCGAAAAGGCGCGGAACTTGCCCAGCCCGTCGCGGGCCAGAATGGCTTCGGCGATGATCGAGCGCGCCGAATTGCCGGTGCACAGGAACAGCACGTTGAGTTCACGATCCCAGGTCTTTGCCATGGCGATTTCCCCCTCAGCAGCAGGATGATTTTGCTTTCGGCGCGAGCGCGGGCGCGCAACAGTTGGCGGGGGCGGCGTTGGCCGACAGCGCGCCCAGTGCCGCAACGGTGGTGTCGTCCCCGTACACCGTCGCTTCGCCGGTGGTCAGGAAGGCCTCCCAAGCGACGCCCTGCGGGTCGGCAATCCATGCCTTGGTCGACTTGGCGTAGCAGCAGGTCGTAGCGCCTTCGTCGAGCACCGGCGCATCGGCCGCTGCCAGCCGCGCCGCAACTTCGGCGAGTTCGTCCGCGTCCTCGACCTGGATACCCAGATGTTCGACGCCGCGGCTGGCATGGCCTGATGAAATAGCGAAATTGACGCGCGGATCGTCGAGCATCCATTTGGCATAGTCCGGGCGCTGCACCGTCGGCGGCGCCGCGAACAACGTCGAGTAAAAGCCGATCGATGCCTGCAGGTCATCGACACCGAGATGGACGTGAAAACGCTTCATGCGACTTGCCTTTCCTGCACTTCGGCGGGCGCGCACGACGCGCCGCCGCAGCAATTGTCGGTGAGATAGCCGACCAGCGCGTTCATCGCGGCAAAGTCGGCGGCGTAGATCAGCGAACGGCCGTCACGACGCTGAGACACCAGCCCGGCGCGGCGCAAATGCGCGAGGTGGAACGACAGCGTCGATGCCGGCATGTCGAGCCGTACGCCGATTTCACCCGCCGGCAACCCCGCCGGCCCTGCTTCGACGAGCAGCTTGAACGCCGCCAGCCGGTGCGGCTGCGCTAGCGAGGCAAGGCGCTCGACAGCGACGAGACTGGCTTGTGATTCCATATTTCTAGAATTGTCGAATTATAGAAT
>ERZ724517.763-NODE-763-length-19018-cov-4.311660_pt1 | contig 19018 bp, 18 predicted proteins | sample MGYA00376050_ERZ724517 | MGnify/ENA primary metagenome ERZ724517 (study PRJEB28724, sample SAMN07190886) | activated sludge metagenome | isolation source: activated sludge of sewage treatment plant in Hong Hong | place: USA: Christiansburg, Virginia | collected... | reverse complement strand
CCTTGAATCACGATCACGCCAAAATGGGAATCCCGTTTATGGGTTCACGGCCTAGTCATACGACCACTCGTATGACTGGTCGCTTCTCCATCACCCAAATCCGACACCAGCGCACCCCAAATCAAAGGGTGGCAAACAACGCGGCTTGGCCGTCATGTGCAAGACGGCCTGCAGACCGCGCTTACGTTTTGAACCACTTGATGCACAGTGAAAATGACCGGTTCGCGATCGCCGATCTCGTCCCACATCGTGCGATGCAATCGGCGGAATTCCTCAATGATCTCGGGTTGCGTGCTCTCGACCATCGCCCAAAGCGATCGATGCCCACGTTTGCGGCGCTCATCGTCGGTGATCGGCACCACATTGAGCTTGCTGCAAGTCATCTCGTAAGTGCGAGAGAAACTCGGCCACATGACTGCGACATATTTTCCATCGCGATTGATACTATTGAAGCCTTCAATCTTCTCGATGACGTTGTCGTAATCGGCAAAGCCGTAAGCCGCCAAACCGCAGAAACCGCGATTGCGAAGTCGAGACATGATGTCGGCGTGTCTTTTGAACAGCGACGTCGTTTTGCTGCAGCCCTCGGGCCCACGGACGAGACTGATCCCTTCGGTTTCGACCAGTCGCGGCAGATGTTCCTGCATTGTCGCTTGGGCCGTGGCGCTATCGACCACCGTGCTCCCGAATGCGTCACGAAACTCCACCCCAATGCGCTGTGAGCCGGGATCGTCATGTAGATAGCTGAGATTTCCTTCATCATCGCGCTGACTGTCATCGTCGCTATGGCATTCGCGTTCGGCCGTCTCGCGGGCCAAACGATCACATAGCAGGGCAATGAACTGGCCAAGACTGCAAGGCAGGGCATCACGCCAATGTTCCGGCACCACGGCGGCGCCATTCACCAAAACTGTGCGGTGTGTTTCGTACATCACCGAGGAAGGCGTCTTATCGCCCAGCCCGTTGTAGAAGCGCGCGCAGTGTTGGTTTTGGCTGCGGTCGAACGATAGGTCGTGAAATATGAAACCATCCGGCCCGGGAAAGAATTCCCGCAGCGCGTCAGAACAGTAGCAAATCTGCTCCGGCGTGAGCGTCTCGCCGATCGTTGATGCAATCCGATTAGCGGGGGCTACACGGCTTTCTGGGATTGAGGCAAAGCGCGACGGCGAGAAGAACAGCGTCGCCGACTCCTGCCGCGCTCGCTTTCGATATCGCTCGCACAATACGATCTGCGGTACGAGCATCCCTGCAGGCATGCCCAAGAGGTTCGCCTTCAAAAGCTTGCGGTGGCCGCCCGGCAGTCGCCGGTACGCGATCGGTGACGACAAGGTCGAATCGGGCAGCATCGGCGTTTGACCGCCTTTGCCATCGCTCTTGGGGCTTGGCGCAAGGATGCGCACGACGTCGTCGGCAAGGACGCGCCAGTGCTCGCTCAGTCCCCGCGCGGGCGACGCAACCTCGCCGTGTTCGTTGCGATAGGGCGCTGTCGAAAATACGGCATGAATGTGCAGACTCTTGTTCCCCGCCCAGTTGACGGTCAGCCCTTCGAAATCGGGAAATTGCGAACAATGGTCGAAGAGCTCGCCCATCCGACAACCGCGCCATGATGCTGCGCGGGGGAGCCAGTCGAGCTGCTCCTTTAGAAATGCCACTTCGTCACGGTCGAATTCGAACGTGAAGACAACCGAGCCCGTGAAGAGCGAACGATCCGTTGGCCGAGCGCTGTGATTGGGATCGTCGACGGTCATTGCATTGGTGAAGTATTCGCATGCGCGCCAAGCCGTCTCGTGATGTCGACCGGATGCCACTTCCTCAGCAATATCGTGGTTCCGTCCATCTCGCTTCGTAATGAGATCAAGTGCGATGTATGTTTCTCCTGTGAACAGCCCGGGTTGGATGACGCGACGGTACAGTTCAGTATCGCGGCGTTCATCGGCGGCCTCGAACATCGTCAGATATTTTTTCCCGAGCGGCAGGACGTATTGTCGCCAAAGCGCTTGATTCGCTGACCGGGAATCCGGTGTCATGCCCACCGACGTGCTCTTTGACGCAGCGCTGCGCGAACAGGTGGCATCCAATTTACGGGTTTGCCCGGGCAGGGAATTTCAGCGAGAGCCGCCATTGGCGGTATCGACGCCAATATCCCGCGTACCCGGTTCGTGAGGGCGACCCTTGGTCCAGTCGGACCATCTGTCCAGACCGTTCCTGTTGTCTGAGCCCAATGTACACTTGATCCGTCTCGGCAGCGAAATCGCATGACGCCGTGGGGTTCGTCAGACCACTCGCCTCGGAGGTTCATGGGCGCAAACAACAGACGCAGCTCGTAGTATTCACCGTGAAATTTTGGTATCGGAACGATAGATTCATTTACTACAGATTTGATCATGACTTACTCCTTACAAGTGAGGCCGAGTTGATCTCATTCATCAACCCGGCCCCGCGAGTACGTCGGCACCTATGTGGTAGCGACTGTAATCATGAAATCCGCAGTACGATCACCGAATGAGGGTGGTCTCCATCTCTATTATGGATACTAGCTGATACGATAAGACAGATTCCATATCTTTGTGCGTAACACCGGAAATTTTTTTGATGACGTATGCGATCGTGGTACACCAATCATCAAAGGCCGCCGGACACAGATGATGCGTGTATCCTAATCTGACCAGTAATTTATCAAGGTGGCCGTTCGATAATTGACATTATACAAATACAAGACTATATGAGCCATCGTCACTACACTTCTACGCCCCGAGAAAGGATGCACCAGCGTTTTGGCACCGTCTAAACCAAACGCAAGGAGCATCCAAAATGTGTAAGACTAGTCCAGTGACCGCAAATCGAAATCAGAATGGTGATGACGATTTCGAAATTCTTACCTTTGAACGAGTATCTGAAATAGATGGATACGTAGTTTATGAGGTTTATGAAGGCGATAACACATGGCCTCATTATAAGATCGCAATGCATCCGGACGGCCGGTTAATCACCGCATATGCGTTCACCTATTTCCACAATGGCGATGACATTTGGATTTCGATTGCCCAAGGAGTGGGCATTGAGCTAGAAATGGCGAGGCTTGAGCCTAATCAATGGCAAGACGCGGTAGATTTGCTTATATCCATATATAAACTTGCGATAGTTGAGTTGAAGAATGACGGTTGGCAGCCTCTGAAGAAGGCCGTTCTTCTTGCACCGTTGGCAATATTGCGTGACGTATCTGTTGCGCATGCAACCAACCTCGCAATGCCGACCATAAAAAGGCGACAACTCAAGGCAGCGATCGCCGCGCTTGACCGTTTGACGATGTGACCGCATCGGCCCGCAATTTCCGTTGATGGTTTCGACCCTTGGTCTTCGCACTCGAAACTTTGATTCTCGCAATATCGATATTCAGCGAGGAGTGAAAAATGACTATTGCAGCGATGCGCGAGCGCTGTGCCCGGATCGTTGAATCGCAGTGTGGCACTGGCCCCGAGATCGATGCAATCCTGACCAACATTGCCGCAGCGATCCGTGAAGGCGTCGAGGAGGACTAGACGTTCGTTCCTTTTTTGTTCTAAATCACTGCGATGGCGGACAAGCTGTTCCTTGATGGTTTCGACCACGTAGACATATTTGAGTGCGGTCGGCTGGACATCGCCATCAAGCTGACGTGCCCTGTGTGTCAGCACGGTCGATCGTTCGACGCCTATGCGCTCTGGGCACTATTCAACCAGCGCGGCTGGAGCTTGAAGCTCAAGGATGTCGCAAAGCATTTCCATTGCATTCCGTGTGGCTTGGCCAAGCGTCGGGTTCGACCTGTGCTAAAATTCGGGACTGACGCCGTGAACGACGATATTTTGAAAAGACCCAGCGAACGCGAGATCGAGGCTGAGGTGAAGCGACGACTTCGTTGACGGCGTCCACTACGTCGAGACACCGACCATTCATCGCATGGGCATGCATGCCTGCAAATCAAGTTTCTGCCCCCGCGACCGGTTCAATATCCCACTCTACCACGCGTGTGGCGTTACAGCCCCGGCCGCAAGAGCTTGACCCAATCATCGTGGCCATCGCGGTCAACCAATGCGACCATCGCGGCCACAGTATCGTTCAGCCGCTTGGCTAGTGGTAGAGGAACCCGACCGGTCAGCGCAGCGAGCATGGCCGAGTAATATGCAACGGTTTGCTCCTGCGATTGTCCCGAAAATGGGTTCCAAACCGGCTCGTCGCCTGCACCTATTTGCGCTTCGGACAAACCATCAACAATACGGTATCGGCATTTGATTCTGGTATTACATTTTCGTATTTACTCGATTTCTCTAATGTATAGACCAGAGAATTATTCTTATCATAAAGAGTTCCATTTATTGTTTTTGATAAACGGTTAGCACAGTCCATACTCCAATAATATCTTCCGGAAACTGCGTCTATCTTTGGTGGGTCATATTCCAATTTTACCCACACGTTTACTATGTTCCCACCTTTTCGATCTATCGAGTCTAGGTCGATAAAGGTTCTGGAGTCGATGGTTGCACCGACGGGTACCCATTTCGTCGCCAGCAACGGCTGAGCTACCAACAAGAGCTCGGCAACCACAATCATTTTGAAATGCATGCCCACACCTTCGCCACTACAATTCACCATGGATATTATTCGCGGGCTTACTTTTTGGCAAATATACAAGCTACCTTTTCCGCATGGAAGCTCGTCGTGTCGGGAACGACATCCACAAACGTATTTTCTGGATACTGATCACTCATTACGACGGTACCATTGATGTCATAACTGATCGCAGAGGTTAATCGATACATATGTTCATGACATCGAAATTCCATTCGAATCTTCAAATAAGAAATATTGTTTTCTTCGACAGGATTGTGAACAGTTTTAATCCACACCTTTGTCAGCCCGCCATCCTCGTACACGACCGTACTCGCATCTATGTAGCTTGTTCTGTGCACTCTAGACGAAATTTCAACCCACGCGGCATCTGCCATAACCGGGCTCGACGCCGCGACCACCAGTCCTGCCATTATCATTTTGAAAATCATGCCCAGCCCCATCGATCGATGGTGGGAAGTTGCTACTTTTGGCTGTCGCGCGCAACTGACGTTCAAAAGAGTGAATCACTGCAGACCTGATCACCGTTGTATTTCGTCCATCGAAGCGCGCACCCCGCTTTGACCAAGGCGCAGCTCAGTTCTTGCCCTTGGTCGATGCGGCAGAATGCTGCTGTACGGCTGCCCTTGCCCGGGCCTTCCGATATGCATGTCAGTATCGGTCCATTGACGAGCACATGGCCGTCGCGCGTCATGCCCTTCGGCCCGATCAAACGGCGCGCTGGCGAGGGCAGATACGGCTTCTTCGATCTCGACTGGGTTCATGGCTTCACATTAGATGCCTTCGGAACTGCCGCAAAGCAATTCCCTCATTCAGATCGCTTTCGTATCTAAGTCACGGCAATTATGCCAGTGTCGGCGCCTTTGTGCAGGCGAGGCGATGGCGCGAAACATATCCAACAAGCCCGAAGCCGAAAATGAACATAAGCCATGCAGCGGGTTCGGGAACGGGCGTAAGCATGAACGGGCGCTGATAGCCTTGTCCGCCGAAATCTCCTGAACCAACAATTTGCCCGACATTGTTGATAGCGTTGGCGTATGAGAGTGCTGACCAGCCTAGTGGAATGTTGGAGACCACCGAATTCAAATCGTAGACGATGCCGTGAATCCAAACGACAGCATGAATCTGACCTTCGCCGTTCAAACTGTATCCAACGATCTGGCCGCTATCGTTTATGCTCAATGCTCGGCTGTCCGCATCATCAAGTGAGCCGAGATCATTGGCCAGACCACCTGCCCATAAGACCGGCCGGTAGGAACCTGATGCTGTGTAACTGTACCCGACAATTTTCCCCACATTATTGATGTCATCAGCATAGCTATCGGACCCACCAAGGGTTCCGAGGTCAGTCGCTATTCCATCTATCCAAACTGTGGCATGGTGACCCCCGTGCCCAATCTGCGCTTCACCTACGATTACGCCAGAATTGTTGATCGCCGAGGCCGTGCTGCTAGAATAGCCTTGGGAAGCGCCGATATTGGTGGGCTGGCCATTTTTCCAGACGGTGGCATGATATGGCCCGCCAGATTGGCCGCTCGCTTGGCTAAAGCCAACCACTTCCCCGGCATGATTGATGTCGAGTGCAATGCTGAGATTGTCGGCTGCACCGCCAAGCGTCCCGAGGTCAAAGACATCGCCGTCAAACCACTGTGTGGCGTGTAAAGCACCATTGGTTGTGGTGCTGGACCCTACCACATATCCATTATCATTGTTTCCCCACGCAATGCCGTAATTTCCTGCAATCGCTGCCAAATTCGTTGCAGGCCCATTTGACCAAAGCGTAGCTTGAAGTGGGGAACCTACCGACCCCGTAACTTCACCAGAAGAATTGATGCTTGACGCAAATCCAAATTTCGGACCGAGGTCGACAAATTTGTAGCGCGGTTGCGCCAAAACGCTTGACCCGGTCAGTGCAAGTGTTGCCATGCCTACAATCGCTGAATACCGCACTGCAAGAGCCCCCTGTTCAAATTCGATTTGTGGACACGAGTACCCAGCATAGAACTGTGAGACCCTACTCGCAGACACATTTGGGCCATCGGTGAATGCATGGGGAACTTTGGTATAGCAGCATTATCGTCAAATCAGGATCGCGCTGTGCGTAATCTTGTGCAAGTGTCGCTAGTCATATTTGCACATTTCAAAATTTCGTTTCAGCGCTTCGAACGCACCGTTATACTGAGAGGCGCTTAGCGCAGATAAATCTCTTATTTCTTTGCTGTTTCTGGGCTCGTTGCTTTCGGTCTCGGCTTTCATGCCCGCCAGCCCAAGCGACTCCATTTCGCGCGCGATCGTCGCGCGGGAGCATTCACCTGAGCTGTGACCCGCTGAACCACAGGAACCCATCAAAAGGAACGCCACAAAGGGGCAACTGATGCGCAACCAGATGGCGATATCCTCATTGTTGAAACTCAAGTTTTGTACTGATGGCACCTGCGCGAGACCTAGTCTAGCCATGCGTACCGCGATTGGCCCTACTCAATTAGAAAGATGTTTTCTCGACGATGGTGATTGCGCTTTTTCATAGAGCGGCAGTCGGCGACTGTGGACGATCTGGGTGTAGGATTTCGCCGTCGAAACATAATGACATTGGTTTGATGCTCTTATATACATACTGCTAACGGACACTAGGAGTATCTATATATGCGAGTGGTGCATTATTTTCGGGTCAGCACGGCGGAACAAGGTCGTTCAGGCCTTGGGCTCGAAGCTCAAGAAGCAGCAGTCGCATCATTCTGCAAAACCCGTGGGTGCGAGGTTCTCGGGACGTACACCGAGATCGAATCCGGGAAAAAGGCAGATCGTCCGGAACTATTGAAAGCCCTGCACCACGCCAAGATCACAAATGCCACACTGGTCGTGGCCAAGCTCGATCGATTGTCACGAAATGTCGCGTTCATCTCGGCATTGCAAGATAGTAAGGCAAAGTTCGTGGCCTGCGACATGCCCGAGGCCAACGAGATCACGATCGGCATCATGGCGGTCATCGCTCAGGCCGAAGCGAAGGCTATCTCAACGAGGACCAAGGAAGCATTGAGGGCAGCAAAGGCACGTGGCGTGAAGTTGGGCAACCCAAATGGTGCAGCAGCGCTCAGACGGGCTCCAGCGGCCCATTTGCTCGGTGTTCAAGCGTCGAAGAAGGCTGCTGACCAGTTTGCCAACGATCTGGCACCTGTGATCAATGACATTATCGCAAATAGCAATGCCACCCTTCAGGCAATCGCGGATGGATTGAACGCTCGCTCGATGCAGACAGCGCGTGGTGGACGATGGCATCCGACATCGGTAAAAAACCTGCTCGAAAGGCTTTCAAAATAGTCTACTGATTGTCCTATGAGGATGGGGCTCACAACGTTGGCATTGCTTTTTGGTAGCAGCGCGGTAGCGGCACCAATAACTATTCGCTGTGACGTTACAATCGTTTCTGAGGTAAAATCAAATACCACTGAACCAGAGATTAAGTCATCGAAATCCATTTCGTGGTACATATTGGACGACTCCAAAAAGACAATACACAGATTTGACCAATACGATATGAAGATGAAAAATATATGTGATGGATGCAAAATAAATTATGGTCCGAATGTGGTAACATTCTATCAATTTGAGAAAAATCGGCCGTATTCTGATGTCGATGACGAGAATTATTTCACATTGAACAGAGTTAGTGGAAAAATATCAATAATCCTTAAAAGCATATTTGGCACCGCTACATCTGCTATGCGTATAAATGGCACATGCTCAAAATCAGATTTGCCTAAACCACTATCGACAAAATTCTAGATTTTCTCCGTTAATATATACGTGCCGCCACCCGCCCTCCCTGTCACCAAATCACTCGTATGGTCGACTGTCAGTGGAACGAAGTGCAGACCCTTAGGAGCATACAGGCCGAAGTCTGCAACAACGGGAATACGCTTTCTCTTCACGCTATCGGTCGCATTTCGAAACTGACATAACCGCGTCTTGGGGAAATTATGGTTAGGGCGGCTACAATACTCATGCTCTCTATTTCGGTAGCGAGTTGCGCTGCGGCAGAGAGTCCTCAGGCGATCAAATGTAATTTGACGCGAACGGACCTAAAACATAAATACGGCACTAAAGACAAAACTGAAGTCAAAAATTACACCGCCATATACGTGTTGGACGACGGTAAACACATGATTAAATGGTTTGATGATAAATCATTGGGTTTGTACGATTTATGCAAAGAATGTGATATAGAGTATGGCCGAAACTCCATAAAATATTCCGAATTTGCTACCAGAACTCCACCAAATGATCAAACGACTATGACAATATTTACGCTGGATAGGGTGAAAGGTACGTTCAGTTACGAGGATGGGGCCACCAGCGTGGCGATGGGACAGAGGTCTACCAAGATAAAAGGAAATTGCATTCCAACTGCGATGCCAAAGCTCACCAGCGACAAGGCTAAATTCTAAACAGGTGCATGCTCCCATTCGCCCTACCCTGTTCCAAATCCCCGATCCCAGTCGCGACAACGGTCGTACCGATCCTTCTCACCGCAACATCACCGTGGCTGCACGCGAGTGTCGAGGAAAAGGTCGAAGCGTTGCTCAAGACTGACTAAGAGCATCGCTCATATGAAGCCGCGTTGGCCGCAGGGTTCGTCAAATGTGGCGTATCAGTCAAAAAATTGACTCCGCTATTTTGCTAGCTGGCTGCCAAGTCTGAGCTTATCACCGAACAATTCGTGAATATTCGACATTCTATTGCTACACCACGTTGAAAGTTCTTTCATCTCGTTTTCAGCCATTTTCCTTTCCTCCGAGCCCTCGCCCAATGTATGAACTTTTCTTACACTGGACCGATACCTCATTCCCTTTTTGCTCACTTCGTCTAGACCGTTGGCGACATCCTTATCAAATAAAAATTCTGACATATGGGAATTAGATATAAATCGTCTGAACTTGGGCTCAATTAGAACCCTATCGTTAAAGTCATCAAATAATATGCACGCCAAATAATCTAGCGAGGCTTCGTAAACTTCCATCCTGCGATCAAACAATTCAGCTTTAAGCGTTTCAGAGCTTAGTGCAATTTGCTTTTGGCTCAATTTTATTTGTTCCGCCGATATCTGAATTTGCTTCTTGCCCAGATAATAGGCAGCAGCGACCGCAGCCAATCCAGTGAACAATGTAGAGAACGCGTCCCATGTAAATTCGGCCCAATATATGGGCGGAAACCCGCAGCATAGTGTTGAGACAAATTCAGCAGGCATCTGTAGTCTCCCAATTTGAGAGATCGCTAAACCACCGTCACGGGAAAATCAAAACCCAGTGATACCCACGACGTTGATCTTTGCCTTTGCCTGCCCGAGCGGCAGTTCGGTGACCCTGTGTCAAACTCTCGCGACCTACAATGCTCGTCAATGGCGTGTCGATATCACGGCCGCGTCAAACGTTGATGGCTACGTTCAAGCATCCCGGATCATGTTCGGTCACGCCACCGTACCGGGCACGGGAGCCAACCCGAGCGCCACACGACTCTTCGACGAAAATTCAGTCGTCTAGCCATGCTACTCGGTCATGCAGAAGTGATTTCAACGAATATTGGCAGCGCGGTGGCTCTTGGTGCCAGCATCGCTCTGATTGTCGTCAAAGATGGGTCAAGGTCGAGGAAGGGGACGTTGCTCCCACCGACGACGAGCCAAAAATTGAGCGAACCCACGGACAACACCGTCAACGTGTGCGCAAACGGAATCGAATTCCTGCTCGGTAAAATGGACGGGAAATTGGATAACCATTCAAAATCGATGGCAGAGATGAAATAGGATCACCGCCGATTGGCGATCACGCGTTCATCGAGCGTGGCCAGCCTTGAGACAAAGATCGATACCGTCGAAGCGAAACTCGAAGTGCGGCTTGGTTCGGTCGAGACCGACATAAAAGCGGCGAAGATCGCACGTCAAACCGTAGGGAAATTTATGGCCGCTGGTGGTGTCATCATCGCGGCGATCTGGGCCGCATTTATGTGGATCATCCCGCTTTTACATTATGGATTGAACTCCGGAATTTTCGGCAATTTTCTAGGATCAAATGGTCCGGTCCCAAGCACGAGCTCTCGTCCACGCGCGCGCTCTTCCGGCGTCATTGCAGCGAGTTCCCGCTGGAGAATTTCCTCATAAAGCTCGGGATTTTTCATTGGCGCTCCAGTTAGATGAGCGATTAAGTCATAGTGTAGCGTCACAAAGAGCTGACCCTTCTGATCGAACACATACTTGCGCAGACCGCCCTTTACCTCCACGGTGAACCCGCCGAATTCATCGTTGAAAAATGCGCCAGAAAGTGTGGCTTGCAGCGCCGCCATGACTCTCGTGCGAGCCTTCAACCGGGTGTCCTCATCGGGCGAATCTATCATTTCCCGAACTTCGGACACGCGCTTCAAATGAACCTCGGGCGTCACCGATGCACGAGCTTCGGCCAGCCGCTGCTCAATTTTTTCGATTTCGGTTTTGAAAATCTTCGCTTCGTCTTCAGCGGCGGACCAAGCCTTTTCCGCGCTCTCCTGCCCAGTGCGTGAGAAGAGATCAAGCAGTCGAGCTGCGCGCTCGCGGGTAAGCTCGTGATCTCGCGTAAGTTCTCCAAGGAGCTTCGACATTCCCGAGGTGTCTGCGGCAACCGAAAACTGGGTAGCGTCCATCGATATCATTAGGATCGAATCGAGGACGGCTTTGATGACGTATTGATATCGATATTTGGTTCGGAATTCACATTTACCACGCTGGCTTTTGTCACAGACGAGATACGATTCATCGACCGTGCGGGTGTACGTGCGGGTGCTGCCGTCCTTCTTTCGCTTCGTGACCAATGCACCCGCCTTGGTTGTAGATTTCATCGTCATGATCCCAGCGCAGCGGTCACACTTGGCCAAGCCAGTCAGCATATTTACGAGCTTGCGGCCACGTACGCCGAGATGTTTACGGGCTTGCCGACGCTCTGGATTGTTCACGCGAGCGAACACGTCAGCGTCCACAACACTCGGAAAGTATCCCCGGACCACGTCGCCGATCGGGATTCGACCCTGCCCACCTTTTCGGGTCATCGGCTGATATTCACCAATCGCGGCGGCATTTTTGAGGATGTTCGAAACGAAGCTCGGATACCAGTCAGTGGCGGTGTGTCCCCATGACGCGACGCCTTCTCGATTCAGTCTCGCCGCGATGGCAGTCCGTCCATGACCTTCGTCGGACATTTGAAAAATCTTGCGAACGATCTCCGCTCGATCTGGGATGGCGACGATCTTGTCGTTCTCGACGGTCAGCCATGCGGGGAGCGCTCGGGTCATGATGTGACCGTCAGCGAGCTTAGAGCGCTTCTTCGCAAACGCTGCGGTCAGTCGTTCCGATTTCTTCTCTGATTCTTCGTTCGCAACAGACGCCTTCAGCATCAGGGTCAGAGTTTCGCTGAACGAAATATGGTCATTCGCGCGGTAGACAGCGGCACCATCCACGGTGGCAATCGAGACACCAGTAGCGACAATATCGCGAAGCCAGTCGGTAGCTTCCCAATGATTTTTACGAGACAGCCGATCCATGCGCTCGACGACCAGTACAGTGCCAGCGGGGTATTCTCCGGACCGCGCCTTGCGTTCAAACTCGCCCAATTTTCCGGACAGATTTGCCCCTGAGAATGCCGACGCGCCTTCGTCTATCAACTCTTCGCCAGTGAACTCCCATCCTTTTTGCGCAATGAAGCTGATGCAGGATTCGCGCTGGCGCTCGATCGAGTTGCCTTTGCGCTGTTCAAGCGTGGAAAATCGATAGTAGCAGATGGCTTTCATCACACGTCCTTACACCAAGGCGGAGTGACTTAATATAACGTGTTGACGTTCTGCCCGCCCGGCCCGCTGGCGCGGATGAAGCTTTCGTCGAGCTCGGCCTCGTCGATGCTGATTTCGGGCGTGACGAATATCATGATTCGGGCATACTCTGGCGCACCACCGAAATAAACCGTCCAGGGGACCTGCAATGCTGACCGTCCACCACCTCAACGATTCGCGCTCGCAGCGCATCCTCTGGCTGTGCGAGGAACTCGGCATCCCCTATCGCACCATCGACTACACCCGCGACGCCGTGACGCGACTCGCCCCGCCAGGCCTGCGCGACGTTCACCCGCTCGGCAAGTCGCCGGTCATCGAAGACGGCAGCCTGCGCGTCACCGAATCGGGCGCCATCACCGACTATATCATCCGCACCTATGGCAAGGGCCGGATGATGCCCAAGCCGGGCACCGCCGACCATGAAAAGTACCTCGAATGGCTGCACTTTGCCGAAGGCTCGGCGATGCTGCCGTTCATGCTGGCGCTCTACACCGGACGCCTTGGCGAAGCGGCCGCGCCGTTGCTGCCGCGCATCGACGAACAGGTCATGAGCCACCTCGCCTTCATCGACAGTGAACTCGGCGACAAGCCCTTCCTGATGGGCGACGAACTGACCGGCGCCGACATCATGATGTCGTTCGTCGCCGAAATCGCCGCCGTGCAGGGCAAACTCGCCGACCTGCCGCGGCTGTTCGCCTATGCGCGGCGCCTGCAGGCGCGGCCGGCGTGGGTGGCGGTGGCCGACCGCACGGCGCCGTATAGCTTCCGGTTGCCGAAGTAGGGGCTGCAAGGGCCTCCGGCGGGCAGGCCTGAGGCCTGCACCCGACTGTTTGGGGGGACCTTCGCTACCCGTTCGGCCTTTGGCCAAACCCGCTCGCTGGCGCGCGTTGCCCTCTCCCCACCGGGGCGAGGGAGTCAGAGGGCGCGGCGCGCGGCCAGCCGTTGCCCGAAAATGTTGATGCACAGCCCGCCGAGCACCAGCCCGGCGGCGGCGAGTTTCCACCCCGGCAGCGGCTCGTGGAGGATCCATGCGGCAAAGCCCATGCCGAACACCGGCACCAGCAGCGACAGCGGCGCCACCGTCGACGTCGGGTAGCGGCCCAGAAGCCAGCCCCAGGCGCCGTAGCCGAACATCGTGTTGCCGACCGACTGCCACAGCACCGCCGCCCACACCATCGGCGTCGCGGCGCGCAGGCCGTGGATAATGGCGGCGGGGCCTTCGACGATCAGCGACAGCGCCAGCAGCGGCGGCACCGAAAACAGGCTCGCCCACACGACATAGGCGAGCATGTTGGTCGCCCCCGACCGGCGCTGGACGATGTTGCCGCCAGCCCAGCAGGCGGCCGCCGCCAGCACCAGCGCCAGCCCGAGCGGCGTCGTGCTGGTGTCGCCGTGCAGTGCGATGTTGGCGATGCCGGTGACCGCACACGCCAGCGCCAGCCACTGGATTTTGAGCAGCCGCTCGCCGCCGATCCACATCGACAGCGCGATCGTGAAGAACACCTGGCACTGCACCACCAGCGACGCCAGCCCCGCAGCGATATGCCCGTTGATGGCGAGGAACAGCAGCCCAAACTGGCCGAGCCCGATGAACAGGCCGTACGCCGCGAGGTTGCGCCACGGCACCTGTGGGCGCGGCAGGAAGAATACCAACGGCAGCAGAGCGAAAGTGAAGCGCAGCGTCGCGAACAGCAGCGGCGGCAAGGTGCCGAGCGCCAGCTTGATGACGGTGAAGTTGCTGCCCCACACCGCCATCACCGCGAACCCGAGTAGCAACGGCCGCCAGCCGAAGGCGCGCGTCTGCGTCATGCGCGGGCCGCCGGCCGCGCCAGCCCGAACAGCGCCAGCGCCGACAAGGTCAGCGCGCCCGCCATGATCGCCGCCATCGGCAGCGGCGTGCCGTCGTGCAGGCTGCCCGCGAGCAACGATGCCAGCGCGCCCAGCGCGAACGACCCGGCACCGATCAGCGCCGAGGCCGTGCCGGCGCGTTGCGGATCGACGCTGAGCGCGGCGGCAGTGGTGTTGGTGGCGATGAAGCCATAGGATGCCAGCGCCGCGAACAACACCGCGAGCAGCAGCCAGCGCCCACCTAGCCCGCTAAACACAACCCCAAGCAACACGATGCCGGTAACGACGCCGATAGCGCTCGCGACGTACAGGATGCGCATCGACGGGATGTGATCGAGCAGCATCCGGTTGACCTGCCCCGAGCCGATGACCGCCACCGCGAGCAGTGCGAACAGCCAGCCGAACTGCGCGATGTCAAAGCCGAGTTGGTCGATCAGCAAGTCGGGGGCGTTCGAAATATAGGTGAACAGCGTCGCGCCGTTGAACGCACCCGTCAGCAGAAAGCCGAGAAAGCGCGGGTTGCGCAGCATCGCGGCGTAGCTCAGCCCGACATGTTCGTTCCGCGCCAGTTCGGCGGTCGCCGCCGAGCGGCTTTCGGGGAGCCACAGCGCCACGGCGACGAACGTCGCGACACCGAACGCCGCGAGCGCGCCGAAGATGCCGCGCCAGCCGGCCCAGCCGACCAACCAGCCGCCGAGCGTCGGCGCCAGAATCGGAGCAACACCGAGCACCAGCATCAGCAACGAGAAGATCCGCGCCGAATCCTGATGATCGAAGCGGTCGCGGACAATCGCGCGCGCCAGCACCACCCCCGAGCACGCCCCGAGTGCCTGGACGAAGCGCCCGGCGACGAGCCACTCGATCGACGGCGCCAGTGCGCAGAGCAGCGACGCCGCGACATAGACAGCTGCACCGAACAGCAGCAGCGGCCGCCGCCCGATGCGGTCGGACAATGGCCCATAGATCATCTGGCCGAGCGCCATGCCGATGAAGAATGCCGCCATCGTGTGCTGCACCGCGCCGCTGTCGACACCGAGACTGCGGCCGATGGCGGGCATCCCCGGCAGATACAGATCGATCGTCACCGCGCCATAGGCGGTCAGCGTGCCGAGCAGCAGCAGCGTGGCCTTGGTCGGGTGCGGGCGGGCAGGCTCGGTTGCAGGATTTGGGGTGTCGGACATGGCGGTTGGCGGTCAATCTGATAGATGGCGAGGAAGGAAATGCACGCCGCCACATATTGAGTCGGTTGCAAGCGGCGGAAAATCGGCTAACGCTTACGTAAACCAATTGGGGAGTTGAACAATGACGGCAATCAATGCGGTAATGGATTTGACGCGCGACGGCGAAGTGGCGGTGCTGACGCTCAATTCGCCGCCCGTCAATGCGCTTTCGGCGCCGGTGCGCGACGGGCTGGCACTTGGCATCGCTGCCGCGGGTGCGGACCCCGAGGTCAAGGCCATCGTGCTGATCTGCGCCGGCCGCACCTTCATCGCCGGTGCCGACATCACCGAGTTCGGCAAGCCGGCGGTTGCCAGCGCCAGCCTGTTCGACGTCCAGACGGCGATGGAACACAGCAAGAAGCCGATCATCGCCGCCATCCACGGCACCGCGCTCGGCGGCGGGCTCGAAGTCGCGCTGACCTGCCATTACCGCATTGCTGCGGCTTCGGCCAAGTGCGGCCTGCCCGAAGTCAAGCTCGGCCTGCTGCCCGGTGCCGGTGGCACGCAGCGGCTGCCGCGCCTTGTCGGCCCCGAAATCGCGCTCGACCTGGTGACCAGCGGCCGCCATGTCGGTGCCAAGGAAGCGCTCAAGATGGGCGTGTTCGACGAGGTCGTCGCCGATGACCAACTGCTGCCCGGCGCCGTCGCCATGGCGCGCAAGGCGATTGCTGAAAAATGGCCGTTGCGTCTCGCCCGCGACGTCAACGACAAGGTCGATGCCGCACGCCCCAATTCGGCCAAGCTGTTCGCCGACTTCCGCGCCAAGAACGCCAAGCTGCTGCGCGGCTTCGAAGCCCCCGAAGCCAATATCCAGTGCATCGAAGCTGCGGTGAACCTGCCCTTCGACGAAGGCATCAAGGTCGAGCGCGCGCTGTTCGTGCCGCTGATGCAGGGCCTGCAGTCGCGCGCCCAGCGCTATGTGTTCTTCGCCGAACGCATGGCCGCCAAGGTCGAAGGCCTGCCGGCTGACGCGCAGCTGCTGCCGGTCAAGTCGGTCGGCATCATCGGCGCCGGCACGATGGGCGGCGGCATCGCCATGAACTTCCTCAATGTCGGCATCCCCGTCACCATCGTCGAAATGAAGGAAGAAGCGCTGACGCGCGGCATCGGCGTTATCCGCAAAAATTATGAGAACACCGCCGCCAAGGGCAAGCTGACCGCCGCCGATGTCGAAACGCGCATGGGGCTGCTCAAGGGCTCGCTCGATCTCGCCGATCTGGGCCAGGCCGACCTGATCATCGAAGCGGTGTTCGAAAACATGGACATCAAGAAGGAGCTGTTCGCCAAGCTCGACGGTGTCGCCAAGCCCGGCGCCATCCTCGCGTCGAACACCTCGTACCTCAACGTCGATGAAATCGCTGCGGCGACCAAGCGGCCGGGGTCGGTTGTCGGCATGCACTTCTTCTCGCCGGCGAACGTCATGCGGCTGCTCGAAGTCGTCAACGGCGCCAAGACCGAACCCGCCGTGCTCGCCACGGTCATGGGCATCGGCAAGAAGATCGGCAAGATCGCCGTCGTGTCGGGCGTCTGCCACGGCTTCATCGGCAACCGCATGCTGAGCTTCCGCCAGCAGCAGGCGCAGAAGCTGATCCTGGAGGGTGCATTGCCGTCGGATGTCGACCGCGTGCTCTATGACTTCGGTTTCCCGATGGGGCCGTTCCAGATGAGCGACCTCGCCGGGCTCGACATCGGCTGGAACGCCGCGACGTCGAAGGGCGAAACCATCCGCGACCGCATGTGCGAAGCCGGGATGCGCGGCCAGAAGAACGGCAAGGGCTTCTACAATTACGACGCACAGCGCAATCGCACGCCGTCGCCCGAAACCGAAAAGATCATCCTCGACTACGCCGCCGAACGCGGCATCAACCGCCGGTCGATCGACGATGAAGAAATCCTCGAACGCTGCCTGCTGCCGATGGTCAACGAAGGCGCCAAGATCCTCGAAGAGAAGATGGCGCAGCGCGCGTCGGACATCGATATCGTCTGGATCAACGGCTATGGCTGGCCGGTCTATCATGGCGGGCCGATGTTCTGGGCCGACCATTACGGGCTGGCGAAGGTTGTCGAGCGCCTCAAGCACTATGGCATCACGCCGGCACCGCTGCTCGAAAAGCTGGCGGCGAGCGGGCAGACCTTCACCGGCCAATAACGCCGGTCAAATTGGCGATGCCGAGCGGCTTCAGGCGCGCGGCATCGACACCAGCCGCGCGATGATGATCGCCGGATACAACTGGCCGATCAGCGCTTCAAGCGACGCCAGCGAGCGCGCAAGGCGGCTGACCGGCAGGATGTCGCCGTAGCCGACGGTGGTCAGCGTCACGAAGCTGAAGTAGATCCAGTTGGTGATCGGCACCGACACGTCGACGGCCTGGGTGAACGCACCCGGGTGGCGCGTGGCGATCGCCAGATACCCGATCCCCCAGATCATGCCGATCAGCAGGTAGAGGATAACTGTCCCGACGACACGTTCGCTGAGGTCGGTGGTGCGGCTGAAGACGTTGATCGCCACGGCGGTTGCCAGCACCAGCAGCGTGATCAGCACCGAAGCTTCGCGCACCAGCGGCAGCAACTCCCCCGCCAAAATCCATTCGGACCAGCGCAGGCCGAGCGCCAAGAACGCCAGCACCGCGAGCACGAGCATCAGCCGACGGTTGGCCGACACCGCGAGCGTTCCGGTGATGAGCACGCAGGTCAGCAGGATGTCGACAAGCAGCTTGGCCTGAAACGCCGTCTGCACCGCCGCCGGCAAGGCGAACGCCAGCAGCAGCAGCAGAATCAGCAAGACCGTCAGCATGCGTTCGCGAAACGCCGCCGATACCCGTTGCTGCGCGCCCCGCAGCCGCGCGCGCGCTGCGCGGGCTTCCGGCAGCGCCGCGTGGTGTTCGGCCGTTGGCGGTGTCATGGCATCGCATCCCCTTGCGCGGCAATTTGCGACGTTGCGGCGCCACGCGCAACCGGCAGATACGACAAAACCGGCGTGGCACTGTAACCTTGGGCGCGCCGCCAACGTATTAACCGTCATAGCCCCCCCCGCGGAGAGTATCCGGTGCCCGAACTGACGATATCGCGCCGCAACCTGATAGCCGGCAGTGCCGCCGCTGCCGGCGTCGCCTTGCTGTTCAACCTGCAGGGCCGCGCCGGGGCCGCAACCGCGCCGCCAGGACCGTTCAAGGTCAGCTACACGCCGGCGCAGTGGCGCGCGCGGCTGTCGCCGGCGGCCTATTATGTGCTGCGCGAGGAAGGCACCGAACGCGCCGGTACCAGCCCGCTCAACAACGAACATCGCGCCGGCACCTTCGTCTGCGCCGGCTGCGCGCTGCCGCTGTTTTCATCGACGACCAAGTTCGACAGCGGCACCGGCTGGCCGAGCTTTTGGGCGCCGCTGCCCAAGGCCATTGGCACCACCACCGACAGAAGTTTCGGCATGGAGCGCACCGCAGTGTGGTGCACGCGCTGCGGCGGCCACCAGGGCCATGTCTTCGACGACGGCCCCAAGCCGA
>ERZ724517.762-NODE-762-length-19028-cov-10.895747_pt1 | contig 19028 bp, 17 predicted proteins | sample MGYA00376050_ERZ724517 | MGnify/ENA primary metagenome ERZ724517 (study PRJEB28724, sample SAMN07190886) | activated sludge metagenome | isolation source: activated sludge of sewage treatment plant in Hong Hong | place: USA: Christiansburg, Virginia | collected... | reverse complement strand
ATCAAAAATCAAATTTATAACCAATTCCCTTAACGGTCTTAATTATTTCTTCTCCAATTTTTTCACGAATCTTTCTAATATGCACATCAATGGTTCTATTGCCAACTATGACATCGTTTCCCCATATTTTTCTAAAAATCTCATCTCTTGTAAAGACCTTTCCCGGTTTACTGATCATAAGGTTTAACAACTGGAATTCTTTCTTTGCAAGGTCTATCTTTTGACCATCTTTCATTACAACATGTTGTTCACGATTAATGGTTAAGTTATTGATAATTGAAATATGCTTATTGCTATGTCCTTCCGAATTAGTTGTTCTTCTAAGTAGCGCTTTTATTCTACTGATCAATACCATTGGTTTAATTGGCTTGGAGATAAAATCATCTCCTCCTGTATCCAAAGCAGCTACTTGTGTGTAATCTTCATTGCGTGCCGTTAAAAATGCTATAATTGTATCATTGTGTAATTCGTTCTGTCGCAGTATCTTACACACTTCGACACCATCCATCTCCGGCATCATGAGATCAAGAACGATTAGGTCCGGAAGAAATTCATCAGCTATTTTAAGTGCTTCCTTACCACTCTTTGCAACTTCAACTACATAACCTTCTTTCCGAAGATTGAATTGCAATATCTCTCTGATATCCTCTTCGTCATCCACAATTAGTATTCTTGAAGCCATTTGTGTTATCGTTTGCGTCATAGACTTTATTTGAATGTAAAAGTACATTTCTATCGTAATGTCTATGACCGATCCTATATTAAGTTATAGTTAAGTTTCAATAAATTTCATACAAATAGTCATTATACTACTTATCATCATCAATGATAAGTTGCACTTGCGTTAATTTCTCTTGACAAATAATCTGAAGCTCCTTTGCTCTATTAATGAGCGCAGGTATTGCATCTATTTCAAGATCTTCGCTCTCAATCCTGGTAAGTATACTTTTTAATTCCTCCATTGCTTCGTTGAAAGAAAATTCTGTTTTTTTAGCCATTTAATGTTTTACTATTATTACACCATCTGCAAAGTTTAAGTCAGCAGGTTTAGATATGTCAAAATCCTTGACGGTTTTTATCTTTTTATTATTTTGAACTACGATAACATATCCCTTCTTTAAAATTTCTAAAGGATTCTGCAGGTTTATTTTTTGCTTGATTGATTCTATAGAAAATTGTGAATGATTAATCTTTATCTGGGCTGATTTATAGATTTCTCCCTTTATTTTATCCAGGTTGTATTTGAATTCAGTTATTTTATCCTTAGATGCATTTCTTAAATTATTCAATATGGATTTTAAATCATAATTTATATGAGTAAAAGCGTTCTGCGCTATATTCAATATTTTTTTCACCTGCTCGTGAACTTCGCCAAGGAAACTACTATTAGTTTCAATAAAATATTCAGCTACGGCTGTAGGTGTTTTAAAATATTTGTGCGCGACCAGGTCAAGACTTGAAATATCTATATCATGTCCGATACCTGTAAAAACGGGAATTGGATAATTAGCAATTTTCTGCGCTAGATTATAATTATCAAATCCGGAAAGATCCACTTTTGACCCACCACCACGGATGATAATTACAGCATCAAATTCTAAATGACCTGATGTTATTTGATCCAAGCTTTTAATCATTTCACTTTCAATGCTGATGCCTTGCATTACACTATCATAAAGATGTAACCCAAATGTCAAATTATATGGATTATGCTGTAAATGATTTATAAAATCAATATATCCGGCTGCATTGACCGAAGAGATGATTGCAATGTTTCTGAAGGCGAGTGGGAGTTTAAGGGTTTTATTTATCTCATGCAGACCTTCAACTTTTATACGATTAAATAATTCTTCCCTTTTTTGGTCAAGAGCTCCTCTGGTAAATGCAGTATCAATAGAAGAAATCCTTAGTTGCAAACCGAATTTTTCATGGAAAATAGGAGTCCCCCCCAACATAACTTCATGTCCTGCAATAAAGTAGCTATCAAGATCAGGATTCGTTTTTTTAATTCTTTGTACTTCTGTCGACCATATTGTGGCATTTATTTGTGCCACTATTTCATTACTTCCTTCTTCCTTTTGGATGAGGGTTAGGTAGTAATGTCCTTTCTTTATATTCAAGCTCAGGATTTCTGCCTTCACCCAGATGTCCTGATCAAAATTTAATGCTAAAATTCTTTTTATAAAAGTATTTAGCTCTAATAAGGAATAGGATTTTTTGTTCATAAGTGTTTGACCATTATTGATGCAAAATTACACAAATTAATCAGCTAGTTCTAAAGTCAATACGTGACACATGTAATCTTTAAAATGATTGATGATGATTATTTTTTGCACATTTTCTGGTTGAAACATTTCATTGAAAGTGACTTCATTTGTTAAAATCTGATTTGCAAGGTCTATAGCATAACCACCAGCAGTGTCATGCTCGCCAGTGACTTCTTTAAAACCTTTAAATGGAATTTTGGATTCATTCAAATATTTTATTATGTCAACATAATAGCTATTTAGTTCAATCGCATTATTATGTCCCAGCAAAAAGGCTGTATTATTTATTTTTGATGTATCTAATTTTATATCTTTTATTAACGACTCCCAATGATTTGAATCATTAAAATTAGTGTAGGTCTTAGAGGATGTTATTTTCACTTTGCCAGGAGTGCTTTTCCCTGATAATATAAAAAAGGTAACACTCTCACCCCACTTTATTTGGTAACTTCCATCTGATTCTATGCCGCTAAGCCCAGCTGAATTATGAATTTCAATATTAAATTCAGTATTTTCTTCAAAAACTCCAACCAATATCAATGCATCCGGATGCTGTAACAAAAATAATTCAGCATCACTCAACACATTGCTAAGAGTCATGCCTTGATTAACATGTGTTACATTATAAGTATTGCTGCCAGTTTTTAGAGCGATCTGACCATTAATAGTGTTGTGCGTAGATTGAATAAATATACTGGGATTGAGAGCTGTTTCTTTATAAGTGTCAATATCAGATAGAAATTGTTCGATTTTGGAGATACTACCTTTCCCGGTTCCCGTTATGATGGCATCTATTTTATGTTGATTACTATTCTTAAGCACTCTCAATCCGCATCCAATTCCATTTTTGATCAATTTACTTAACCTCCTCATTTCATTTCTTTCAAAGAGATCTGAGAAATCTTGTTCCGCCATTTCTAAATACATCTTACCAGCTAATTGGCTAGGATCTTTAGAAGAAGGAATTACGGAATGGATGGATAATATATACATTTCAAGTTCGGCTTATGATGAGTGAAGTATTGTTTCCTCCAAAGCCAAATGAATTGATCATGGTATGATTAACATCCAATCCTTTAATCATTCTAGTATTAGGATTCATACCCACATTTTCTATTGGGGTTTTGAAATTTAGATTAGGAAATATAAAATCTTGTTGCATACAGCCGATACTTAATGCACTACTAATAACTCCGCTTGCAGCAAGTGTATGACCAGTAAAAGGTTTGCTCGATGCGAACAATTGTTGTTGCCCAAAAACATTTTTAATTGCTATACTTTCAGCAAGATCGTTATCAGCAGTGGAAGTCCCGTGAGCGTGCACAAATTCAATGTCGGTTGAATTAAGATATGCGTTGCTCAATGCACCTTTCATAGCTAAAATAGCACCAGTTCCTTCCGGTGAGGAACCTGTCATATGGTATGTCTCATTAACATTGCAATATCCACTTACCTTAGCATAAGGTATAGCATTTCTATTAATAGCATGGATGCTATCTTCCAGGAGTAAAAAAGCTGACCCTTCACCTAAATTAAGTCCAACTCGGTCTTGGTCAAATGGTTTGCAGAGTTCTGGATCAACATTTTTCAAACAAAGAAAACCATTGATGACGAATTTACTCAATGAATCACTACCTCCCACCAATACCATTTTTTTCTTGCTTGTCTGAATAAAACGACTACCCATCATAATGGCATTACTGGATGAAGAACATGCTGTGCTTATTGTATAGAAATCGTCTTTTATTTGCAATTCCTTGATCAAGGATCTCGCTATAGAACCGCAGTCCATCTCTTCAATAAAATCAATATCAGGTGTATAAACTTTTTTAAGTATGTCAGAGAAATGTGATTCTGTATTTCCCATTCCCCCAACAGTAGAAGCAGAAACTAAGGAAATATTTTTCATTAATTCATTTGAGTCAATACCTTTTAAGGCTTCGCGAGCTGCAATCAATGCAAGTAGGGTGGTGCGGCTGTAATTCAAAATATTACTGATGTAAAGCTTGTCTTTCAGCTCATCATTGGATAATGGTATTTGGCCTACTGTCAAAAGACCATTGTGTATAGAATTAAACCCGGTTAATTTATTAAGTGGACTAACACCTGATTTTAATTTTTGAATATTTTCTTCAAAACCAATACCTAAAGGAGAGACAATACCAATACCTGTAATCCAAACTTCGGACAGGCCGTTCATATATTATGCTTCAGATTCTTGCGACTGAATAAATTGAGCCATAGAACGTACACTTTCCAATACCTCACGGCCTTTTCGTGGATCTTCGATTTTAATGCCGTAATTCCTTTCTAGCAAAACCATTAATTCGAGCGAATCAATGCTGTCCAAACCAAGACCACTTCCGAATAAAGGCGCATCGGAATCAATATCTGCAGGTGAATAATCCTGAAGATTTAATGCTTCAATGATCTCAATTTTTAATTTTTGAATTAAATCTTCCATTTGGTTATAACTATTCATTTAAAATTCAGTACAAACATAAAAAAATCTTTGGTATAATCTTTCACATCTTGGTAAGGTTGTGAAAGTGAAGGCGCATCAATAATTTTACAGCAAGTAACTTTAATTCTCTACTTTTTCAAGAATCATATTATGTTCATATGCTCTAAAATCCACCTTACTCAAGCCACTTATTCCCTGCTGCTCCATATAAACACCGTACATCACATCTACAGAAGCCATTGTTGCCTTATTGTGTGTAATAATAATAAACTGCGACTGAGCGCTGAATTTCCTTATGATCCTGTTCAGTTTTTCTACATTGACGTCATCCAATGGTGCATCTAATTCATCAAAGATGCAAAAAGGTGCAGGTTTTAATAAATATAGAGAAAATAAAAATGCTATTGCGGTTAATGTTTTTTCACCTCCCGACAATTGATTCAAACTTTGAGGTCTCTTACCTTTTGGTTTAGCAATAATTGAAATATCTGAATCCAATGGATTTCCTTCATTTTCTATTATTAGATCACAATCATCATCTTCTGTGAAGAGGCTTCTAAATACCATTTTAAAATTATCTCTTACCTGATCAAAGGCTGATAAATATTTAGTTGTAGAAGTGGCTTCAAGCTCATTTAATGTTTGGGCTAACATTTCTTTTGATTCAAGTATGTCGGTTTTCTGCGCTACGATCTCATCATATCTGATTTTGATCTCCTGATAAGCTTCGAGTGCTAATGGATTTACTTCCCCAAATTGCAGAATTGAATTCTTCAGCTTTAAATTTTGGTCAGCTATGACAGAAATATCATTTTCTGCTCCAGACGCTTCTGATTCTTGTTCAGGTATAGCACCAAATTCTATTTCAAAGTTATCTTCTATTCTTTTAGCTTCATATTTTGCTGCTTGCCACTTATCTTTCCATTCATTTGCCATAGTTTGTATTCCAGACAAATTCCTTTGATTTATTTTAATATTTTGTTCTTCTTCAGCGATTATTTTCTTATCAGAAAAGTATAGTTTTTCCACTTCTGACAATTCATTTTGAGATCCTTTGAAAGCTGCTGACATAGCGACGATTTCACTTTCTGTCTCATGAATGTTACTTTCCAGTGATGCAATTTCGATTAAACTTTGTTGTTGAGTATTCTCAAGTTGTTTGCTATTATTATTTAAATTGATGATTTGTTGATCTATTAAGTTGACTTCTCTATTGATGCTGTTGCTTTTGTTTTCAACCTGAACAAGATTCATCTTCAAAGAATTGATCAATGTATTTAGCTGGTTAAATTCATCACCCTTTTCCTTCTGGTTTGTTTTATTTTGCTGTATTTCAATGTTCAGCTTTATCAAATCAGCTTTTAAGAGCACCAAAGGCGCGGCATTATTTTCTATTACAGCATGAAATTCTGTCAATTTTTGCATAAGAAGCAACTCATCTGAAGTTATTTTCTGGAGTTGCAACGTTACATTTTCAATTTTTACTTTGAGTTGTAAAGAGTTATCATTAAGTTTCTGTAGCTCCTTCTGCAATATTTCAATTTGAGGCCGGACAGTCATTTGGTTGATTAATTTTATTTCATCTTCCAGGTCTGAAATCTTAATAAATAATTCACTATCCTCCTTTTTCAAAATTCTGATTTCTTCCTCCAGATTTTCCAAACGTAATTTTCTGCCTAGTAGGCTTCCTTCCACTAATCCTATTGAACCTCCAGCTGCTTGACCACGACTCACTATGATACTACCATCTTCTGCTATGAAGTGTGCCCCGGGATATATCTTCAAGGAATCAAAACTGGATGCTCCTACTTTATGCACCAAATAAGCATCTTGCAGTAGATGATTAAATAAAGGTTGGTATTGTGGGTGACATTGTATTAATGATGTGAGCGGAATGGCACCATCAATATCCGGGCTTCCATTTTTTTTGTCCTTAAATGACTCCATAATAAAGAAGCCCGCCTTTCCCTTTTGACTAGAACTCAATAAATTGATAGCGTTAAATGCATCATTGTAGTCAGGGACTACAAAATTAGTCAAATATGGTGCCAGGTAATTTTCAAGGGCTGTCCGATATTTTTCATCGCAATTAATCAGGTCTGCTAATAGGTAAAATTTTCTGGATTTATCTACATTACTTGACAAGTATTTAACCGCTTCGGGATAGCCTTCCAAATTGTCGATCAAGGATCTTAGTAACTTTGATTCGTGTTCAATGTTGTCTGATCTTCTTTCTAAAAGCTTTTTCTTTTCTGTAAATCCTTCTAACGCTTCTTTTTTTAAAGCCAGATTTGCATTTTCTAATTCTACAATGTCCAATGCCGCGTTTAGCTCCTGCGTTTTTGTTGTTGATACGCTGATTACAATGTTAAGCTGGTTCGTTAAAGAAGTTAATTGATTCGATAACTCTTCTTCATGAGCTTTGTTCTTTCCTGTATCGCTTTGAATTGACAACAACTGAGCATTGGCTATAGCATTTTGTTTTTCTATCTCGTATTGGCGATTATTGGCGGCATCATATGCAGCGAGTACTGGTGCAAGTCCTGACTCTATTGATCCCAATTGTAGTTTAATCTCTTTTAATTGGGCTTCTTTCGTTTCCAGATCACTTTTGAGCGAAATAATTTCAGTTTCAGTATCAGGTAGTTGAGTTATCAAAGCTGACTTTTGCATATTCAATTCCTGGAGCTGCATTTTTAGCTTACCCAAGTCCGAAATAGACTGATCAGCTCTACTTTTTATGAAGGCTATTCTTTGGATATTCATATCTCGCTTTTTTTCAAGCGCCTTTTGATTTTCCAGAATAATATTAGTCTTCTTTTGAAATTCAGAAAGAACTAATTCCTTTTCAAGCAAAGCGGCTTTCTGAACTTCGACCAATGCTTCGATATTGTGGATCTCTGTTTCCTTTAATTCCGCTGCTTTTCTTTCCCTTTCATATTTTTCAAAAGTTGAAATGATACTTTCATTGATTGATTTTATTTGGTGGTTGAATAGAGTAGAAGCATTGGCCTTATATCGCTCTTTAAGTTCAAGATATTTTTCCGCTCTTCTTGCTTGCTTTCTGAGTGTATTCATATTACCCTCAATCTCTGCTAATAGATCATCTACTCTGCTAAGGTCGTCGAGTGTCGATTGCAGTTTGGAGAGGGTTTCTTTTTTTCTGGATTTATATTTTGAGATGCCGGCGGCCTGCTCGATCATCATCCTGCGGTAATTATCTTTATTATTCAGCAGGTCTTCTACCATTCCAAAACCAATAATGGCATATGTATTGCTGCCTACACCTGTATCTACAAACAATGAGTAAATGTCTTTCAGCCGGCAAGTGACATTGTTGAGCTTGTATTCACTGTCACCATTCTGATACAGGATCCGGGTGACTGTTACTTCGTTAAAGTCAAGGGGAAGGATCTTTTTATTGTTTTCAAAGACAAGAGATACCTGAGCCATTCCTGCAGGTTTCTTTGACTTTGTACCGTTGAATATAATGTTAGACATTTTATCCAATCGGAGTTCAGTGCTTTTTTGTTCACCCAGAACCCATCTTATAGCATCAACAATGTTAGATTTTCCAGAACCATTGGGCCCAACAATTCCTGTCACATCCTCATTGAAGTGAATGACAGTCTCATTCGCAAAACTTTTAAACCCTTTTATTTCTAATCTGGAGAAACGCATTATAGTGCGAAAGTATTAAAAAATTGATGAAAGGTATATCTATTGAATATATAAAAGAAATGTGAATATGTACTGAATTCTATTCCTTCCGGAAAGACTTTGATCACCGACCACACATTACCCATTACAGATTTTTTGTATCACAGAGGCAATTTAGTTCAAAATAATCATTATCTATAAATTGATCAATTTTACTCAGATTAATGACTTATTTGAGCGTAAAGATTGAGATATTCATTTTGAATTGAACGATCATAAAAAGTAAATTTTTACAACATCACTTAAGAGAGATTACGGAGAGATTTTGTCTTTGACAAAATTTTCACACAGATGGAATGCTTCCTATAATTTTGAAACTTTAGATTACTGATTGCTGATTAATACCCATTACTCATTGCCCAAGTTAGCGCAGCGTCAATTGATTTTTTTGTGGGCAAACTTTGACATAAAGAATAATTCAAAAATGGTATATATAATATAATATAGGAAAAAAGGTACAACAAAGAACTTATCAGGAGGGTGCATTTTTTTAAAATAAACAATGATCAGAAGGGTGCAGAAAGTCATTTTAGTAATTACAATAAATGCCACCAGGCCATTGAAAAGATAAAGATTCTTACTTCGAGATACAATTTGACCTAAGTAATAAAATATAACTGATAATCCTATGAAGAAGACAATGCTCAAATATGAAAAATCAGCATAAACTGCTAAGGTAGAGTTAAGTATTAGCAAGAAATGCAATATTAATGCCAAACCACTGAAAAGGGTAAGATAAAGAAGAAACTTTTTAAATGGCATAGCATGATTTGGGAGAGAAAACTATTGCTTCTCTTTTGTAAGTTCTCTAATGATTTTATATAAATATGCTGAAGTAAGCACCATAATTAGTCCTACAGTAAAATATCGTGGGTTGCCGGCATTCCATTTTTTATCAAGATAACCTCCCAAAAATACAGATATTAACATAACTGCAACAAGCTGAAAACCTAAACTAGAATATTTGAGGTATGCGGTGGACTTTTCTTTAAGCTGAGGTTGATTTGGTTCCAAGATGATTTAAGTTAACTCTTTAGTGTTGCTTTTAGAACTAGAAATATTCTGTTTGTTTCCTGCTGCCATACCCATCTGACATTTAACATTAAAGATGGCACCGTTTTCGATGATCAATCTGCCGGTTGATACTTCACCGTTAATGATAGCTTTACTATTCACTTCGAGCGTATCGGATACTTTTAGGGTCCCGGTCAATTTACCTTGAATGACAGCAGAAGCGCAAATAATGTTACCGTCAATATTGCCACTTTCACCAATAATAATGCGCGCATCGCATGTCAAATTGCCATTTAGAGCTCCATCTATCCTAAAATCATTTTTAGCGACAATATCACCTGAAATAGTTGAACCTAAACCAATACTGTTTATTGAAAACGCTTCCATAGATGAACCATTGCCGTTCTTTTTCGAACTGAACATATTATTTTTTTATTTCTAAAGAGGAAGACTCCTAGATCCGATATAATATCAGAATACTGATTAGAAAGTAGGGCAATAAACACCTCTACGCTCAGGACCACAGATCAAATAACCTAAAGAAAATTCAACTGCTCCATTATAATTACTTGCTGGAGTTAGAGAAGAAATATTTAAATCATAACTAAAACCTATTGTGAACTGATTATAATCCAATCTTGTAGAAAGAATAATTGCATCAGCATCAAGTGCTTTTTGCCAATGATTAGATATACGTGTCCAAATACCAAATTGTATATCCTGACGACTCCATCTGCTTTTATCTAACCATACTCTTAGTGAAGTACCAGCATTTAATTGGAAAGAAGGTCCCTGGAAGTATGTAACAACTCCCGGTACCAGACTCAATTGATCTGTGATGGCAAAATCCCCTCCAGCATGAGCTGTGATCTTACCATATAATGGAACATCCGGTCCATCTACTAAGAATGATTGACTTGGTTTTGTAATGTGGCTAAAAGCACCACCAACATAAAAGCTATTATCTTCATCAAATGTAGAGAACCATAGTAAACCGGCTGATAATTCACCAAACCAGAATGACTTGTCAAAATTTGCTTCATTTTCATTTGATGGGAAATCTGGATGATGTACACCATCTTTTCCTTGCAAACCCCATTTGGCTAATGAAAAATCAATACTTCTATTTGATGCACCACCTTCGACACCGAATGAAAGATAGTGGGCAGACTTTCTTGAACCGCCCATTTTTTTGCTGTAGCTGGCAGCTATTTGTGGAGAAACAGTAGCGAAATTTAATTCACCTGCTCTATCAGCCCAAAGATTTACACCGAAACCCCAATAATCATTTCGGCCTACAGTGTTTTTTCTGTCATATGATACACCAATGGTGTTAAAAGCATTACTTTTTAGAACGCTTGCCCATTGGTTTCTGTAAACCATTGTAAGCCTATCAGTGCAGTTCATTACACCTGTAAGTGCTGGGTTTAAGTTAAGGGGTGAAGCGTAAAATTGAGAAAAATGAATGTCCTGAGCACGCGTGACTAAAGCTGCGCAAGTCATAAGAATTACTAATAGTAAAGATTTCTGCATTTGAAATATATATTTAGCTTAAAAACAATAGAAGTAAAGGTATAAATATTTTGAATATGAAGCATGTTAAAATTTCATTTTAAAGTTAAAATTTTCAATATTAAATTTTGCGTTTTATGATTTCATTACGATAATACACTACTATGTGTTCATTTATACAATATATAACACTTGTTAAATATCTATATATTAATGCTAAATGTACAGAAAGTATAATCTTTTTTTACTTTTGACACTTAACTCAAAACTGCATGGATCCACTTTTCAGGACAATAATACGCATTCCACCATCTCGCCCTATTTCACTGGCAAGTAAATGCATGATGATTGGATCGTGTTTTTCTGAAGAAATAAGTGAAAAGTTAATCCAATCCGGGCTTTCTGTGATTAACAACCCTGCTGGTATACTTTTTAATCCGCTTTCCATTCTTAATATTTTAGAAAGAATACGGAAAGAACAATTATACATCCAAAGTGAACTTCAAATTCATAATAATCAATTCTTTTCCTGGGAACATCATGGGTCATTTAAGCATCAGGATAGAGAAATTTTATTAAATAAAATAAATTCTTTAGTTCAGCAGAGTATCCACTACAATGTTGAGCATCCTGTAAGAATTATTACATGGGGAAGCGCTATTATATATCGCATCAAAGAAACCGGTCAAGTCGTGGCCAACTGTCATAAACAGCCCAGTTCTATATTTCATAGAAAAATGCTAACTGTTGACGAGTTAGTAAATCAATATGTCATTTATTTAGAAAAAATGTTGCCGATTGAACCCGGATTCAGGGTGATCATAACTGTAAGTCCAGTGAGGTACGCTAAAGACGGTTTTGTTGAGAATCAATTAAGTAAATCAATCCTATTCGTTGCACTTAATAAGCTGATTGAATTATATCCCGAGAATATTGAGTACTTTCCTGCTTATGAGATCATTATGGATGAGTTGAGGGATTATCGCTTTTACAAAAGTGATATGATACATCCCAGTCAAGTAGCTGTGGATTTAGTCTGGCAATATTTCCAAAAAACATATTTCACTGCCACTGATCAAAAGGTTTTAAAAGAAATAGAGGCTTTTAATAGCCTTAGTGCTCATCGGCCATTATTTCCCGATTCAGAGGAGTCAGCTCAACTTCAAAATACTATTGAAACGAAGCGGAGCGAGTTAAGCCTTAAGTATCCATATTTAAACATATAACGGCAATGAGAATTGATAATGCTAGTGAGTACTTAATAATGGCAGTAAGAAGGAATGGCTGCTGTTTTTTCTTGAGTTAGGCATTATTATACTCATAATTTTAGGTGAAATATTTTTTATTCAAATTTCAATATTTCTAATATTATACATTTTGCTAAGTATCATGGGCAGTTGGATTATTCCATTTTTCACATCTTACTTGGTACACGCACCTGAAGGTTCAAATGAATTATTGCAAACAAGGCTTTTTAGGGGGAAATTTTACTCTATAATTTCTTTAGAGCACCTTTATCATTTGGAACATCATCTATATCCAATGGTTCCACATAAAAATTGGAAAGAATTGGCTAGAAGATTAGACCCATACTTCGAAAGAATGCAAATAAAAGCAAATCGCATTCTGTAAGAAGTATCTAGCTGCTGGACACTACTATCGAAGCCTCATTCTAATTTCTAATTTCTGATTTCTAACTTTTAATACGTTTTTGAGAGCAATTGGAACCTCTACAATTGATTGAAGCATCTAGGATTTTGGAATCACCTGCGTAATACTTTTTACCTCAGTAAAAAACTTCATGGCATCCCAACCACCTTCTCGGCCAATACCTGATTGTTTTATTCCTCCAAATGGGGTTCTTAGGTCTCTGACTAACCAGCAATTTATCCATACTATACCGGATTCTAGGCCTTGGCTTAGAAAATGTATGTGATCAGTATTTCGTGACCAAATAACTGATGCCAAGCCATATTTGCTGGCATTCGCAAGGGCCAGCGCTTCTTCCTTTGTCGAGAATTTCTGTAAGGTTACCACAGGACCGAATATCTCCTCCTGATTAGTGCGTGTTTCAGGACCTAATCCTTCGATAATGGTAGGACGAATGTAAAATCCATTTTCCAATTCTCCGTCCAGAACTACTTTTGCCCCTCCGGATAGAATGGTTCCCCCTTCATCTCGTGCACGCTGAATTGCATTAAGAACCTTATTATAGTGCATTTCTGAAACAATAGCACCTTGATCGATCTTTATTGATTCATCCAACGGATTGCCCACAGTCATCTTACCAACAATAGATGTGAAATCTGCTTTAAACTTGTCATATATGCTTTCGTGAATTAGCAATCTACTAGTACAGAGGCATATTTGGCCTTGATTGGCAAAACTTGATCTAACTGTTTCTTTCATCATTAACCCATAATCACAATCATCCATGATGATGGAAGCATTCTTTCCGCCTAATTCAAGTGATAATTTTTTAAACATTGGACCGGCAGTCCGAATTATTTGCTGGCCTGTAGCAGTTCCACCGGTAAAAGAAATTGCTTTGATCATTGGATGTTCTACAATAGCTGAACCAACCTTGGGGCCTGTTCCGTGTAAAATATTCAGAACTCCATCAGGCAGTCCGGCGTCTTTACAAATTTGAGCTAACAAGAAAGCTGTCATGGGAGTGACTTCTGATGGTTTTGCAATCACACAATTTCCTGCAGCAATTGCCGGAGCTATTTTCCATGTAAATAAATACAATGGCAAGTTCCATGGTGAAATACATCCAACTATGCCTATAGGCTGGCGCAGGGTAGTAGATATTACATTAGGTGGGTTTAGATAAGATTCTGATGCATAATGCTTTAGAGCTGTTGCAAAAAATTGAAAATTTGATGCTGCTCTAGGTATGTCTACTCTTCTCGCAAGCCAAAGAGGTTTTCCATTATCAATAGACTCTGCTAAAGCCAACGCTTCAAGATTCTCATTGATCAAGTCGGAGATACGATTTAAAATTTGAAACTTTAAATCCAAAGATGTTTGAGACCATAAAGGGAAAGCATTTTTGGCAGCAGTGACTGCTAATGCTACATCTTCTTCATCTGAATCTGGGATTGTTCCATAAACCAAGCCTGAGGACGGGGTCACATTGTCTAGGAAATTATTGGAAACTGCATCATAAAATTGGCCTCCAATAAAATTTTTAATCACTTTCATTTAAAGGGAAATAAATATAGGTAAGCCTAAGTAATTGATATACAAACAGATATTTGAATTAATTTGAAGGATTAATTTTTGGCATTAATCCATAGATTTTCCTTCGATTGCAGCTTGCTTTAATAAAGCATTATATTCTGCAGGGTTCAGACCATCTAAAACAAAGTCAATTGGGTCAATAGGTTCGCCATTCTTATGCACCTCATAATGAAGGTGCGGAGCGGTAGCAGTTCCTGTTGCACCAACTTTGCCAAGTGGTGATCCTCTTTCTACTTTTTGTCCGACATGAACATCGATCTCAGACATGTGTGCATATAAGGTTTGCAGTCCATATCCATGATCAACTAGCACGTGTTTTCCAAAGCCTCTGCCATTACCATTGATTTTAAGAACAACTCCTTTCCCGGAGGAGACTATTTGTGTGCCTCTTGGGCATGAAAAATCTATCCCGGTGTGTTTTTTCCATATCTTAAAAACAGGATGTAATCTTCTACCAAAACCAGATAACAAGGTTATATCTCTGTTTAAAGCACCTTCTTTAACCGGCTTAATGCTTGGGACACATTCAAGATAATCCTCATGCTCGAGTGCTTCTCTATACATTTTGTCTAAAGATTTAGTTTGCAAACTAATCTGGTGGTTAAGTTTGTCGGCTTTATCTTCTATTTTATTAATATTCAAGTTGAATAAGTTGGCGAAAGAGTTGTTAGATTGTTTACCACCGGTACCACCTTGCCAAATATCCTCATCTACAGGTGTAACGCCCATTACTACACTATAGATCTGAGCATCTTTTTTGTGCAGTTTGTCAAGGCTAGTTGAAAATTTATTGAGCTTCTGATCGATCAAGGCATATTTGTCTTCGAGCTTTTTAAGTTCATAAGCTGCGAAATCGTTATCCGTATTGGTTCTAATTGACGTATTGTATTCGAAATATCCAAAAGTCAATCCTGAGATCAAGAGAATAGAGGTAAAGAAAATACCTTTGAGATAACTACCTGACTTTACGGTTTCAAACTGTAAAGTCTCTTTATTAAAAACAATTTTTTCTTTTTTCTGCATTTTCCTAATAATGGTTTATTTACTTTTGCGCAGCAATAAGTAAAATTTAGGTTAAATGAACACGGGATGCGCAAAAATACATCCTGATGTCCAATTACCCAAGGATTAAACAAATTATTATATATATTTTATATATATGTTATTTATATTGCATACATAAAAGCATAACTATTAAAATAAAATAACCTGTGAGCAACTTTACTTCTGATGAAATTCGCGACATATTTTTAAAATATTTTCAAGAAAGGGGGCACCAAATCGTTTCTTCTGCACCAATAGTGGTTAAAAATGATCCAACTTTGATGTTTACAAATGCCGGAATGAACCAATTTAAGGATCTTTTTCTAGGTAATAGTTCTATTGAATATCATAGAGTAGCAGATACTCAAAAGTGCCTTAGAGTAAGTGGTAAGCATAATGATCTTGAAGAAGTTGGGGTGGATACATATCACCATACCATGTTTGAGATGCTTGGTAATTGGTCATTTGGTGATCCTAAAAATCCTACAGCCGGATATTTTAAAAAAGAGGCAATTCAATGGTCATGGGAATTGTTACATGATAAATTTGGTATTCCTTTAGATAAAATTTATGCGACTGTTTTCGAAGGTGATAAAGAACAAAACATACCTATGGACCAGGAAGCCTTTGATGAATGGTCTAAATATTTACCCAAGGAAAGAATTCTTTTAGGTAATAAAAAGGATAATTTTTGGGAGATGGGAGATACAGGTCCCTGTGGACCTTGTACCGAGATCCATGTTGATTGCAGAACAGAAGAAGAAAAATTACTTGTTGATGGTGCCTCCCTTGTCAATAACGATCATCCTCAAGTCATAGAAATTTGGAATAATGTATTTATTCAATTTAACCGGCTAAAAGATGGGAGTTTAAGCCAGTTGCCTGCTAAACATGTTGATACAGGAATGGGGTTTGAAAGACTTGTGCGTGTTCTTCAGAATAAACAATCAAACTACGATACAGATTTATTTACCCCTACATTGCAAAAAATCGAGGAAATTACTGGCATGCATTACGGTAGGACAATGTCTAAAGCAGATATTGCTTTTAGAGTGCTATCAGACCATATCAGAGCAATATGCTTTACGATAGCAGATGGTCAACTTCCTTCGAATACGGGAGCAGGCTATGTGATCAGGAGGATATTGAGAAGAGCAATTCGATATTATTTTTCCTTTCTTAATTTTAAGGAGCCATTGATGTCACAACTTGTTCCTGTCCTTGCCCTGCAATTTAAGAATGTATTCCCCGAACTATATCAGCAAATGGATTTTGTCCAAAGAGCAATACATGAAGAAGAGATTTCTTTCCTTAAGACACTAGACTCCGGTATTAAGCGATTTGAGCAAATAGTTTCTGAATCAAGTGATGTTTTGCCAGGAGATAAGGTTTTTGAACTTATGGATACCTTTGGTTTTCCGATCGACCTTTCAATTCTTATGGCACACGAGAAAGGAAAAGAAGTGGATGTCGCTGGATTTGATCGAGCACTTAAACTTCAAAAGGATCGAAGTAGGGCATCCTCAGTTGTTGAAAATGAAGATTGGGTTATACTCAAAGAGGATGTTGAAGTCAAGTTCATAGGTTATGATAAATTAAGTACAGAGACTTCTATTATAAAATATCGGGCTTTTAGACAAAAGGAGCAAAAAGGATATCAAATCGTACTAAAAGAGACCCCATTCTATGCTGAAAGCGGTGGACAAGTTGGAGATTTAGGCCAATTGACTTCTGGCAAAGAAATTATCAACGTCATAAATACAAGAAAGGAAAATGACCTGATCATACACACTACTGATAATTTGCCGTCAAATCCTGCATTAGATTTATATGCAGAGGTGGATGCCACTCGCAGACATCTCATCACACTGAATCATACAGCCACGCACCTAATGCATGCAGCATTGAGAGCAATACTTGGTAAGCATGTCGTTCAAAAGGGAAGTCTGGTTAATGAGGTGATGTTAAGATTTGATTTTTCTCACTTTGCAAAGTTGACGGATCAAGAAATAAAGTCGGTTGAAGCACTTGTAAATGAAAGAATTAGACAAAATATCCCTGTAGTCATTACTACCATGCCAAAGGATGAGGCTATGAAGACAGGCGCTATGGCGTTATTTGGAGAAAAATATGGAAATGAAGTAAGGGTAGTTATTATTGATCCAAACTATTCAGTAGAGTTATGTGGTGGGACACATGTCGCCTCTACAGGGGAAATTGGGATATTCAAGATATCAACTGAATCTGCTGTAGCGGCAGGAGTAAGAAGAGTTGTTGCAATGACTGGCAGTGCTGCCTTATCGTACTTAAATGAATTTCAGGATGAAGTCAAGGCATTGAAATCATTATTGAATAATCCTAAAGATTTAAAAATCAAAGTTGAGGAGTTGCAACTAGAAAATGTAGCACTTGGCAAACAATTGGATCAATTCTCTCTTGAAAAGGTTAGTCAGATTCAAAAAGATTTATTAAACAACGTTCAGATGATAGGAGCTGTCAATATGATTACTTCAAGGACAAACATTTCAGATGGTAAATTATTGAAAAATCTTGGTTTTAATCTCATTAGAGAAATGGGCAGTGGAGTAGTTGTGTTAGGAAATGAAACCAATGGTAAAGCAACAATACAAATAAACATATCAGAAGATCTAATTCAATCAAGAGCACTTAGTGCCGGTGAATTGATTAAAAGTGTAGCTACTAGGATAAATGGTGGCGGAGGAGGTCAAGCAGGATATGCAACAGCTGGAGGAGATAGGGTAGAAGGCCTTGACGAAGCATTGTTAGATATAAAAAAATTAGTTATTTAATCTGGCCAACCAGTTACTCAAAGCAATAGAATTTGGATATTAAATTTAAAAAAATCAGATTTGATAAAATTTAACAAAATAGTAAGATAAAATAAAAACTAATAATTGATTAATACGATTATCTTTGTAATGGATTAAGCACCGGGTTGCAATAGAATCAACTTTATAGTTATTCAAAATCATTTCGGATCTATGTCACACTCACAATTTTTTTTTTAATTTTTTAATTTTTTCTAATGAACATTTTTGTAGCTAAATTAAGCAACAGTACAACAAGCGAAGGCTTAATTGAAATTTTTCAACAATTCGGTGAAGTCAAAGAAGCGAAAGTAATTATGGACCGTGAGACAGGAATGTCTAAAGGTTATGGTTTCGTAGAAATGGCTAACGGATCAGATGGTCAGAATGCCATCGCAGAACTTAACGATTCTGAATTAGACGGTAGTGTTATCGTTGTTAAAGAATCTGCACCTAAAACTGGTGGAAGACCAGGTGGTGGTGGTGGAAGCAGAGGCGGCTTCGGCGGCGGTTCTGGTGGTGGAAACAAATTCAGCAGACCTGGTGGCTTTTCAGGTGGAGGCGGTGATCGTAACAGAGACCGTGGTGGCGACTTCAACAGAGGTGGTTACAGAAGCAGAGAAGACAATAACTCTTACAACTAAGCGTAAAGTCTTTATAAAAAATGGCCTGTTCAATTTTTGAACGGGCTTTTTTTTGTGTAGAAGTGAGAAGATGAAAAGGCAAGGATGTTTACTTTAATTTAAAAATGGCAACTGTAGGGACAGGTCGCGACCTGTCCCTAGATTTGCCATTTTTAAAATTGATATACCTTTTTTGTATACTACATTCTAATACTGATCACTAATTACTGATCACTGTTTACTGATCACTGCTTACTGATCACTGTTTACTGATTACTGATCACTGACTACTGACTACTCATCACCAGAT
>ERZ724517.754-NODE-754-length-19144-cov-4.318298_pt1 | contig 19144 bp, 17 predicted proteins | sample MGYA00376050_ERZ724517 | MGnify/ENA primary metagenome ERZ724517 (study PRJEB28724, sample SAMN07190886) | activated sludge metagenome | isolation source: activated sludge of sewage treatment plant in Hong Hong | place: USA: Christiansburg, Virginia | collected... | reverse complement strand
CTGCCCATTGCTCGCCCTGCTCGTCCGAAATGTTGTTCCCACGAAAGTCCAGCGCCCGGTTGTCGTAATGGGCTGAGCCGGCCACGTGCTGGGTGCTGTCGTTCCCAGAGAGGGCAGAGCGTTCGTTTCCCGCTAAACAACGCTAAGGCCAGGTTGAGCTATCAACGTGTTGGCATGGGGGCTGCCCCACCTTGGCGGTTCACGTCACAAGAGGCATTTCGGACGCGGACCTTGTCGAGAGTGCCTCGCATGCGATAGAAGTGACCGGTGCGCTCTTCAACTGATCGGGTAGCGATTTCCGGTCTTGAGCGAGCGCAAGACGATGTAGGAGCGCAAGGTCGCAAGGCCGCCGCTGAGGCCGATCAGCCGGTCGATGAAGGCAGCAAGCGCTTCTAGAGTCGGTACAGCCACCTTCATCAACAGGTCGGCATCGCCGCTCTGCATGTAGCATTCCAGCACTTCGGGTGCTTCATCGATGAAGTGGCGGAAGGCATCGTTGCGCACGCCCTCATGCACCTGCAAGCTGATTAGCACGTGGGCAAGCACGTCCAGTCCAAGTCGCTCCCGATTGAGAATGGCCACGGTGCGCTCGATATAGCCTGCCGCGCGCAGCCGCTCGAGGCGGCGCGCGCATTGACTGGGCGAGAGATGCACACGCTCGGCTAGCTCGGCATGCGTAAGATCGGCACGCTCCTGAACCGAAGCCAGAATACGCTTGTCGTATACGTCCACGCACCACCTCGTGACAAAATCGCATTTAATGCCACTCCGATGCGGAAAAACTGACGAGATTCATAGCTAGGCGATGAACTCTGCGCACAAACCGCGCGCACTGCGCGGCATTAGCCTCTATCGTTTACATGGAGTCTCCGATGCTACTTACCCCTCTTGAGCTAGCCGCCTTCGCCGGTGCTGCTACCCTGCTTGCCCTCACGCCTGGCCCGGATCTGCTGTTTGTGCTGTCGGAAGGAATGTTGCGCGGGCGGCGGGCCGGTCTCATCGGAGCGGTCGGGCTGTGCAGCGGCCTCATCTTTCACGTCGCAGCGGTCGCTCTCGGCGTTGCCGCACTCGTCCAGTCGTCTCCGGCTGCATTCGCCGCCTTGCGTTACATCGGTGCTGCCTACCTGCTGTATCTGGCGTGGAAGGCTTTCGCCGGCCGCCACACCGCAAGCTCGCATCGAGAAGGCGGGCCGGTCGCATCACGCGGAATTTACCGGCGGGCGGTGCTGATGAACGTTACCAACCCCAAGGTGGCGATCTTCTTTCTCGCGTTCCTGCCGCAGTTCACCCATCCGGAGCGTGGCCAAGTGGCCGTCCAGATGCTCACGCTGGGGGGGCATCTTCATGGTTTGCGCGCTAGTCTGCTTCGCGGCCATCGCGGTTGCGGCCGCACCGGTCGGAGCTTGGCTACGCAAATCAGCGGGCCGTGAGGCCAATTTGAGCGTCGCCGCGGCACTGATCTTCGTGGCTCTCGCGGCAAAGCTGGTGGTCGGGTAATTTGTGGTTCGATCAAGGCGGTTAGCGACGGAGCAGCGCACGTGCGGGCGTTTGCAGGGGTTGATGGACGTCGGCTTGCGACAACGGTTCACGCCGCGCTGGCGACATGGAGGAGCTCCATCTGTTGGTCGAAGTGGGGCGCAACGAACCAACTTCTCCATGTTTTGAGCCGTCTGCACGAGTATGGTGTTGATGGCGTAGCTAAGACAGCGCTTGTTATGATGATAGCACCCAGCCCATTCGAAAAGGGGGATTGCCAACCACACGGACTCTTCGAACTCTACGTGACGTTACTTGTTTTATCAGCACCCAGCCCGTCGAGCTGCTGCTTCATCTTACCCAGCGCACCTACCATTAGGTCTCGCTCTTCGAACGACAGCTTGGCCGTCGCCGTACGACTGAGGGCTGCACGCTCCTTCAACAGTAGGGCACATGCACGTTCACCCTCTTCGGTCAGACTTAATCGATGTGACCGCCAGTCGGATTCATGTGCGGTGCTAGTAAGCAGACCAGCGGCCTTCAACTCCTTGATCGTGCGTGCGATCTGCGCCTTGTCGCGCCCTGTCCAGCTGGCCAACTCCTGCTGGGAGCTGCCGGGACGCCGATAGAGGATTGCGAGCAATCGTCCCTGAAAGGGCGCCAGCCCCAATGCTCGGATAGCCCCAAGCTCCTGAAGACGCGTTTGAAAGGCGGCGGAGACTTCCCCGAGTAGGCTGACCAGATCATCCATACGGGTGTCGTAACACATCAGTTGACAGCATCAAGCGACAATCATAGGTTGATGCTGTCAACTGATGGATTCGCACATGCCTCATCCTTATCGCATCACCGTCCAGAGCCTTGCGACTGACCCTCCGGCCAACCACGCCGAGGCACTCAGCTTCGACGTGACCAATCATGACGAGCTGTTTCAACTGGTCGAGAAGGTTCGCGATCGTGGAGCCGTGCCGAAAGAAGAAGCGGCCGAGTTCACCATCGGCCTGAAGCTGTTCAGCGAGGTCATGCTGCGCCACCGCCGCGAGCCGCTATTTTCCGAGCTGTTCCCGCACTTCGGAACATTCATGAAGCAGCTGAAAGACGGCGCCAAAAAGGAAGCGGCGCAGGAATGATCGGCCATGCTTCAACTGCGGGCCGCACTGGGCAGCTTACTGCCCTGCTCGCGACATCGATGCTGGGGGCTTGCACCGTTGGGCCGGATTTCTCCCGTCCGGCAGTGACACCGCCGCCTGCTGCGACCTCCACGGCCATCAACGGCGACCTTGCCGCAACCAGGCCCATCGCAGCGGATTGGTGGAAGGCATTTGGCGATCCGGTCCTCGACGTCATCGAACGACAGGTGCTGGCGGGAAACCTCGACATCCAGGAGGCGGCTACCCGCGTGCAGCGCAGCCGCGCCGCGTTGCGCATTGCTGGCGCCGACCTCGGTCCACGTGCAGGAGCGGCAGCGTCCTACATGCGGCAACGGGCAAGCCCAAAGGGTATCCTCGGTCTGACCGGAGCGGAAGCTCCCGCACCCGATGCGGCCGGTGGCTCAGACCCGTTCGGCGCGACGACACTGCCGGGGAGCAACGGCTCGCCTGCTTACGACCTCTTCCAGGTCGGCGTGGATGCATCATGGGAGATCGACCTTTGGGGCAAGAACCGCCGTAACCGTGAAGCTGCGCGTGCCGACGCTCAGGCCTCTTTCTACGACCAGCAGGCGCTCCGGGTGTCACTGAGCGCTGAAGTCGCGCGCGTCTATGCGACCCTGCGCGGTGCGGAAGCCCGGCTCGATGTCATGAAGCGCAACCGGGACACGGTGGCCCGTGGGCTGGAGATCGCGCGGCAGCGTCAACAGCAGGGCGCCGCCAGCCAGTATGATGCGGCGACCGCAGCGGCCCAGCTTTCCGCTATCGAGGCGAGCATTCCCGGCACTGTTCGCGAGGCAGCCGCGGCGCGCAACGCCCTCGCTCTGCTCTGCGGGCAGGAGCCGCATGCGCTCGATACCATTCTTGCATCGACCGCTGCCGAACTCGTCACCGTGCCGGCGGATCTCGCAGGCGGCCTATCTACCGATCTGGCGCGTGCACGTCCCGATATCTTGGCAGCCGAGGCGACGCTGCATGCTGCTACGGCGCGTATTGGCGTCGCCAAGGCAAACTTCTATCCGAGCCTGACCCTGGCCGGAAGCTTTGGTACGCAGGCGCTCGACCTGTCCGATCTCGCCGGCTGGAGCGCGAGACAATTCATCGTCGGGCCGAGCCTGCACCTGCCGATCTTTGAGAACGGGCGCCTCAAGGGGCAGCTTCAGCTTGTTGAGGCTGACCAGCAGGCTGCGGCGATCCGCTATCGTGCCACCGTCCTGCGCGCCTGGCACGAGGTCGACGATGCCTTGGAAACTATGCGTGCCGAACGCGCCCGCTACGCGGCCGCCCAGCAGGGCGTCGAGCAAAGCCGCATCGCCGTCCGTGTCGCCGAGCGGCGCTATCGCAGCGGCGCTACCGGTTACAACGATGTGCTGATCGCCGAACGCGCCGAGTTGGAGCGTGAAGTCGAATGGGCAGATGCCCGGGCGGCTCATGCGGTAGCGGTGACCAGCCTCTACAAGGCGCTTGGCGGTGGCTGGGTGCCGCCCACCGCAGCGGCCAGGATGTCCTCGTGACTACCATCACGCACGCACCACCATCGCTTGATGGGCCGCCTGTCGGTGCTCCGCCGCCCGTGCCGTTTGATTTTAAGCTGGCCACCGGGCTGACGGGCGTCCTCATCGCGGCAATGATGTCCGGCCTCAACAACAGGGTCGGGGCTCTTGGCCTTGCGGATGTGCAAGGTGCTCTTGGTCTTGGCGCCGATGCAGGCCACCTGCTCGGGACCGTGTATACCGCGGCCGAACTCGCAGCGATGCCGATCGCTGCCTGGTTCGGGGTCACCTTCTCCTTTCGCCGTTTTCACCTTGGCTTGGTAGCTGGATTCCTGGCTATCGGCATGCTGCTCCCGCTCGCGCCGAATTACGGGTGGCTGCTGGCGCTGCGCGCACTGCAAGGCTTGCTGGGCGGGGCGATGATCCCGCTTTTGATGACTGCAGCCCTGCGCTTCTTGCCCGCTTCCATCAAGCTACACGGGCTGGGCCTATACTCGCTGACAGCAACCTTCGCGCCGAATCTCGCCACTTGGCTTGCGTCCGCCTGGGTAGATGATCTCGGCGATTGGCGTCTGGTCTATTGGCAGATCATCCCTGCCGGCCTGCTCGCCCTTTGGGCGGTCTGGTGGGGTGTGCCGCAGGACCCGGTGCGCACCGAGCGCTTTCGCGAAATCGACTGGCTCGGGCTCGCGACGGGACCTCTGGGGCTGGCGCTGTTGGCGCTCGGCCTGCTGGAAGGCGAGCGCCTGAACTGGTTACATTCGCCTGCCATCACCGCCGCCCTCATCAGCGGTGCCGCCCTGTTTGCAGCCTTCCTTGTCAGCGAGTGGTTTCACCACCTGCCCTTCATCAAGCTGCAGTTGCTGGAGCGGCGCAATTTCTGGCTCGCCTTCATCGTGTTCATGGGCATTCTCATCGTGCTCCTGGCAAGCTCCGCGCTCCCGGCGGACCAGCTCGTCCATGTTCAGGGCTTCCGTCCCCGCGAGATCGCGCCGATCGGCTTGATCGTCAGCTTGCCCCAGCTCGTGCTGGCGCCGATCATCTCGGCACTTCTATACAAGAAGTGGCTGGACGCCCGCCATCTGATGGCGCTCGGCCTGTTCATCGTCGCCGTGGGCTGCTTTCTCGGCAGCTACGTGACCAGCGAATGGATGGTGGAGCAGTTCTGGACCGTCCAGGTCTGCCAGACCATCGGGCAGCCGTTGGTGGTCATCCCGCTCCTCTTTCTTATCACAGGAGTGGCAGCACCGATGGAAGGACCGTTCGTGTCCGGCCTCGTCAACATGCTCCGCTCGATCGCCACGATCCTGGGCAGCGTCATCATCCAGCAGGGCCTGATCGACCGAGGTGCAGCGCACATGCGTGGCATGGTCGACCGTGCCGGTCGGCTCGGCGGTCTGGGCGACGCACATAGCTTGCTCGAACGCTTCGAGGTGCAGGCGACCACCTTGGCGATCGCCGATCTCTACCGCCTCATGGCGGTGATCGCCGTGGTGCTGATCGTGCCAACCCTTTGTCTTCAATATCTGCCGGCGCCTTCGCTGCCCCGGCAAACCAAGGACTGATTACGATGAAGATGCCGAAGAGCGCCCGCGTTGCAGCCGGCGGGCTCATTGCAATAGCCGCGCTGGGCGGAGCTTGGGCGCTCGCGCACGACGAGGGCACTGCCGCAAGCCAGAGCACGGACGATGCGTATGTCCACGCCGACTTCAGCACCGTCTCGCCTAAAGTCGCTGGACTGATCGACCGTGTGCTCGTCGAGGACAACCAGCAGGTCCGCAAAGGGCAGCTCCTCGCGGTCATTGACGATCGCGACTTTCGCGTGGCGGTCGCGTCCGCAGAGGCTGAGTTACGCGCCGCAGAAGCCAATGTGCACGGCATTCAGGCCACGATCGCGCGGCAGGGAAGCGTAATCGGTCAGAGCGCTGCGGCGATCGATGCAGACGAGGCGGCGATCGCCTTGTCGCAGGCCAACGCTCGGCGCTACGCTGATCTTGCGAAGGACGGCTCGGCGAGCCTTCAGGAGCAGCAGGAAACGGCCTCCCGGCTGCAAGCCGATCAGGCGGCCCGCCGACGCGATGCGGCCGCGCACGCTGCCGCGCAAGCGCAGGTTCCAATCTTCCAATCCGATCTGGCCAACGCACAGGCGGCGGTAGCCAAGGCTCGGGCGGCGCTCGATGCCGCGCGCCTCAACCTCAGCTACACGCAAATCCGCGCTCCCGTGGATGGCGTCGTCGGTCGGCGGACGCTGCGCGTCGGCAATTTCGTGCCTGTCGGCGCACCGCTTCTCGCGGTTGTCCCGCTGCGAGAAGCCTACGTTGAGGCCCGCTTCCGCGAAACCCAGCTCGAACGCATCCACCCCGGCCAGCCTGCGGTGGTGCGCTTCGACACGCTGCCGGGGCTCGAATTGAAGGGTCAGGTCGAAAGCATTGCGCCCGCGACCGGAGTCTCCTTCGCCGAAGTGGCGCCGCAGAACGCCACGGGCAACTTCACCAAGATCACTCAGCGCTTGGCTGTCCGCATCGTATTCGACGAGGGCCAGCCCGAAGCTCGTCGATTGCGGGTCGGTATGTCGGCAATCCCAACAATCACTACCAATTAGGATCAGCGAGATCGGCCTCTCGCCGATAATTGAATGGATCGGGTCGCCGCACCTGCGCTGCTAAATCTGGCACCCGGAAAGCGGTCAGGCAGAAATCTACCCACAAGCAGTCATATCCCTACGGGGCGTGCCACGCCTGACCGCCGCATCTCGCGATAAACAGTCGACCGTCCGATCCCCAGCTGCCGAGCCGCTTCGGCAGGAGATACGTTCGCCTCAACCAATTTGAGAGCCGCGCTGACCTTGTCTTGGGCCAATGGTTGCCGCCCGGGGAACTTCCCCTTGGCGCGCGCCGCGGCGATGCCATCCTTGGTGCGTTCGGAGATCAGCCTCCGCTCGAAGTGGGCGATGGCGCCGAACACGTGGAAGACAAGCTCGCCGGCGGCGGAGGTGGTATCGATCTTCTCCTCCAGGCTGAGCAGTTCAATGCCACGCTCCTTGAGCATTTTCACAGTGGAGAGCAGCTCGCCCAGCGAGCGGCCGAGCCGGTCGAGGCGGACGACGGCCAATGTATCGCCGTCGCGCGCGAAGGCGATCAGTTCGGCTAGGCCGGGCCGCTCCATGCTCTTGCCGGAGATGACGTCAGTGAAGGTTCGGATCGCACCGGCTTTGTTCAGTCGCATCTCCTGCCCCGCGACGTCCTGATCACCGGTACTGACGCGGGCATAGCCCAGAATGTCAGGCATGATGGTAGTCCCTCAAACGTCCGTTCTGTGGACAGTCAGCCGAGCGGCATGGCGAAGTGGCTCAACCCGTCCAACAACTATGTCCCTTTACTCGCGACCGTCTACAACCTCAACATACCTTTTCTGGACGGTTGGACGAACTGATGCGCAAACATACGCTGCTGACCGACCTTGAACGCGAGCAGCTGATTGGCATTCCCAGCAACGACGATGAGCTCGCCCGGCTCTACACGCTCGATCGCGCTGACCTCGACATGATCCGCTTGCGACGACATCCCCGCAATCGGCTCGGGGTCGCACTGCAACTCGCCGTCATGCGTTATCCGGGCACCTCGCTCGCACAACATCTTCAGCAAGGCGGAGGTATACCGCGCGAACTCGTGGCCTACCTTGCCGCTCAGCTGAACCTTTCTCCCGGTTCACTTGCGGACTACGCCACGCGCGAGCAGACGATGACCGATCACGCCCGCCAGCTTGCCGCTGCGCTCAATCTGCGCGGCCCAATCCGATCTGACGTGCCGTTTCTGATCGAGGCGGCAACCCAGGCAGCCTGGTCAACCGACAACGGCATGGTGATCGCACGTGGGATTGTAGGTGCCCTGCGAAAGGCTAGCATCCTACTGCCGGCGGTCTCGACGATCGAGCGCGCCGGCATCGCCGGCAGAGCGCGTGCCCGGAAGCGCGCTGCCGCCGAGATGACGCAGAGCCTCGGCGGCGAGCAGCTGGCGGCGCTCGACGCGCTGCTCGAAGTGGATGAGGTGACCGGCATGGTTGTGCTCACTTGGCTGAAAACCATCCCGATCGTCGCGAAGCCAGATAATCTGCGGGGCGTCCTGGATCGGCTGCGCGCCGTGCGTGCCCTGAAGCTGCCGTCCGCCATTGGCGATTCTGTTCATCCGGATCGCCGGCGCAGGTTCGTCCGAGAGGGGCGGGCCTCGCCCGCCTATATGATCGAGCGCTATGCGCAGGATCGTCGCCACGCGATACTGGCGGCTGCCATCCACGACCTAGAGGGTCGGCTGATCGATGCCGCGCTCGGCATGGCCGACAAGCTTATTGGGGGTCTCTTCCGTCGTGCCAGGAACAGGCAGGAGCGGCGTTACGCAAGCACGCCGGCCCAGGTGGGCCGCCTTATGCGTCTGTTCCGGGGCACCATCGACGCACTCGCCGATGCCGTGGAGGAAGGAAGCGACCCCATTGATGCAATCGACGAGGCGGTGGGCTGGGCCACGCTTGTGCGTGCGCGACCCGACGTGTCGCGCATCGCGGACACTGCCGTTGAGGATCCGCTGGTCGCCGCAGGCGACCAGTATGCGACCCTGCGCAAGTTCGCGCCGCTACTGATCGAAGCGCTGGAGTTCCGGTCATTGCAAGGCAGCGCGCGCACCGTGAAGGCGCTGGATCTGCTCCGCGATCTCAACCGCTCGGGCAAGCGCGACGTACCGGGGAACGCGCCCATGCCGTTCCGTAAAGAATGGCGGAAGCTCGTCGTGGCACCTGACGGCAAGATCAACCGCCGCCTTTACGAGACCGCAACTCTGGCACACGTCCGCAACAAGCTCAGAAGCGGCGACGTATGGGTGGATCGCTCGTCCTCGTACCGGCGCTTTGACAGCTATCTGATCCCGGCGGCTGCCGCCACGCCGATTGCAAAGGGGTTGGGCCTACCGGACTCGGCTGACGAGTGGCTGAACAGCCGCGAGTCCTTGCTGGACGAACGGCTCAAGAGCTTCGAGCGGCGGCTCCGCAAAGGGCAGCTGGAAGGCGTGGCGATGGTTGGTGATCGGCTCAGAATTACGCCGATCTCGAACACTACCCCGCCCGACGCCAAGGCGCTGGCCGAACGCCTCTACGGGCTGCTGCCGCGCATCCGCGTGACCGAACTGTTGCACGAGGTCGCACGCGACACCGGCTTCCTGTCTGCCTTCACCAACCTGCGCACCGGACGCACTAGTGACAACGAGAGTGCGCTCCTCGCCGCCATCCTAGCGGACGCCACCAACCTTGGGCTATCGCGCATGTCAGCAGCCAGCGAGGGCGTCACGCGCGACCAGCTAGTCTGGGCCAAGGACGCTTATATCCGCGACGACTGCTACTCGGCCGCCTTGGCGCATCTGATTAACGCTCATCACGTTCTGCCATTCTCCCAGGTTTGGGGGCACGGCACCACGTCGAGTTCGGACGGGCAGTTCTTCCGCGGCCGGAAGCGAGGAGCGTCTGGTGGCGACATCAACGCCCGCTACGGTGTCGATCCAGGGTTCAGCTTTTACACCCATGTCTCCGATCAGCACGGCCCCTTCCATGCGAAGGTGATCTCGGCGGCTACCCACGAGGCGCCATACGTACTCGACGGGCTCCTGCACCACGGCAGCATCCTGAGGATCGACGAGCATTTCACCGACACCGGCGGGGCTACCGACCACGTGTTTGCGCTCTGCTCGATGCTGGGCTTTCGATTCTGCCCACGCCTGCGCGACTTTCCCGACCGGCGGCTCGTGTCGGTCGCCCCGCCGGGCACCTATTCAACGCTTGCTCCGCTCCTAGGCAAGCGCCTCCGTATCGACGTTGTGCGCGAGCATTGGGATGAAATCGTTCGCCTCGTCGCCTCAACCAGCAGCGGGCATGTTCTCCCCTCCGCCATGCTCAGGAAGCTTGCCGCCTACGAGCGCCAGAACCAAGTCGATTTGGCGCTCCAGGAGATCGGAAAGGTCGAGCGCACGCTGTTCATGCTGGACTGGCTCGAGAATCCCGCGCTGAGGCGCCGCTGCCATGCCGGGCTCAACAAGAGCGAGCAGCGCCACTCTCTCACCCAAGCGATCTACACCTTCCATCAAGGCCGCGTCGTCGATCGTACACAGGAGGCGCAGCAGTATCGTGCCTCAGGTCTGAACCTCGTGATCGCCGCCATCGTTTACTGGAACACGGTCTACCTTTCAGATGCGGTGCAACACCTGAAGGAGAGCGGTGAGGAGATGCCCGAGCAGCTGCTTGCCCACAGCTCTCCGGTCGGATGGGAGCATATAGCGTTCTCGGGAGACTTCCTGTGGGACCGTGCAGCCCGGCGTGCCGACCACAAGCCGCTCAACCTCTCACCTGACAGGGCCGCTTAGCGTTGTTTAGCGGGAAACCCACGCTCTGCCCTCTATATGGTCGAGCCCACGGCCTGCTCGCCTGCGGCGGGATGGGAGAAGGGTCAGGTCGAGAACCAGGTGCAGACGATCCGGGGTCGCTTCTTCCAGCCCCGGTTGCGGTTCGCCAGTCTCGAAGAGCTCAATGGCTGGCTGGAGGCCGAGTGTCGGCGCTGGGCGGAACGGCAGCCCCATCCTGAACAGGGCGAGCTGACCGTGGCGCAGGTGCTGGAGATAGAACGATCTGCGCTGCAGCCGATGCTGGGACCGTTCGACGGCTTCAATGAGAGTGAGCATGCCGTGACCGGCACCTGCCTGATCAGCTTCGACCGCAACCGCTACTCGGTGCTCTCGACGGTGGCACGACGCACGGTGCAGGTCCGCGCCTATGCCGACCGCATCGTCGTTCGCTGCGGCGAAGAGGTTGTCGCTGAACATCCTCGCTACTTTGGGCGCAACCGCACGATCTATGATCCCTGGCATTATCTGCCGGTGCTGGCCCGCAAGCCTGGCGCGTTGCGGAACGGTGCCCCTTTCCAGGACTGGGATCTGCCACCGGCGCTTGCCCGCCTGCGCCGCAAGCTGGGTAATGGCGACGATGCCGATCGCCGGTTCGTCCGTGTACTGTCGGCCGTACTGACCGATGGCCTGGAGCCTGTCGAAGCCGCTGTGCGTGAGGCACTGGCGACGGGCACGGCAAGCGACGACCTGATCCTCAACATCCTGGCACGACGCCGGGAACCGCCGCGTCCGCTGACGATCATCACCTCCGAGGATAGCGCCTTGCGCCATCCCCCGATCGCCGACTGTGCCCGTTACGACCAGCTGAGGACCTTCGATGCAGCGGCATGACATGATCGAGGCCATGCGCGGGCTTGGACTCAAGGGCATGGCGGGCGCGTTCGACGATGCCGTCACCACCGGCCTTCAGCGCCAGCGCACCACCATGGAGATACTGACCGATCTCCTGCGAGCGGAGGCGACGCATCGTCATGCCGCGTCGATCCGATACCGGATGGCCGCTGCCAGGCTGCCAGTCGTGAAGGACATCGACGCCTTCCGGTTCGAGGGTACCCCGATCAACGAGGGGCTGGTGCGTTCATTGCACAGCGGCGCGTTCCTGCCCGCACGGCGCAATATCGTCCTGGTCGGCGGAACAGGCACCGGCAAGACCCATCTGGCCATCGCCATCACCGCCAACGTTGTGCGCTCCGGTGCCCGAGGTCGCTACTTCAACACGGTCGATCTGGTGACCCGCCTCGAAGAGGAGGCCAGGATCGGCAAGAGTGGCGCTCTCGCCGCCCAGCTATCCCGTCTCGATCTGATCGTGCTCGATGAACTGGGCTATCTGCCGTTCGCCCGATCAGGCGGCCAGCTGCTGTTCCACCTGATCAGCAAACTCTATGAGCAGACCAGCGTCATCATCACCACCAACCTCGCCTTTGGCGAGTGGCCCACCGTGTTCGGCGATCCCAAGATGACCACCGCGCTCCTCGACCGCGTCACCCATCATTGCGACATCGTCGAGACCGGCAATGACAGCTGGCGCTTCAAAAACCGCAGCTGATCCGCCCCAGCAGCGATCAATTAGAAGATGTTTTGCGCTGCGCGCGCCTCCGGTCGGGCTACGCCCTCCCTACGCCGCGCGCAGCGCAAGGAAGCCCGTCACATCAACGTTCCGCCATCCTGACAGGGGGTCCCTTTTGCGCGCCGATAAGGGGTCCCGTTTGCACGCCGATTGACACACTGACGTCGAGAGTGACATCTCTAACCAGCGGACGGGTGACATTTGAACGTTGCTGCTACAATCCGTGTTCCTGCAACATAGAGAAGACACTAATTCTGCTAGATAGAGATGTCATCAGTTGATGCAGCAGGGGCAGCGTGGAGCCTGCCGACCTTGCGCAGCGCTGCCCCTGCTGATGCACAGGTCCAGCGGCGAGGCGCCCCGGACCCGCTGCGTCAGCGGTGGGCCCCCTCAGACACTTCAAGCATGCGCTGCGCCGCTTCGATCGGAGTGAGCCGCCGAAGTGGGGGGCGGCCACGCTTGCGCTTCATGGGAGCCTCAGCATGCACGTCAGGGGCCGGGAACAGGTGAACGGGCTGATCACGGCGCCGCGGTTCGTTGTTGTTCCTCTTCCTCGCGGGTAGCTGCTCCTGCATCAGCTTCGCCATCATTAGCGCGGTATCGAGATGCTTGTTTTCGACGATTGCCGCCTGGTTGACCTGCCGGATCTTGTCGAACATCCGGTAGGGAAGGGCATGCTCACCATGGCGGATCTCAAGCGTGCCGTCAGGAAACTCGCAAACCTCGACCCGCTTGCCCGCGAGCGGCCGGCTGATCGGTGTCGGCTCGAGGATAAACATCGCCTTGTTGTAGTGCAGCGTCAGCGCCGAGGTGACCGAACGCCATTCTCGCCAGACCATCTGGGCCCTGAGATCGTCGTGCGCGGCGAGGGGGCGGTGCAGATCGCGAGGATCGAAGGCCGCCTTGGCAAAGCGTTGATTGTGACGTGACATGTAGCCAGGCAAGAAGGCATTAGCCTCAGCAATCGTCGAGATGCCTTCTAGCCGCATCGCCTTGACCAGACGGTCCTGCAGCGTGGCATTCGCGCGCTCGACGCGGCCCTTCGCCTGCGGCGAGTTGGCGCAGATGATCTCGATATTGAGCGCCTCTAGCGCGCGCCCAAAGTGCGTCATGCCGTCACCCTTGGCTGAGGCGTTGTTGTTGGGGTCCGGTGAGAGGATGGTCGAAAACGTACGCTAAGGGTTCAGAGAGATTGCAGGGTGTGGAGCAGTTGGTGTGAGGCCCGTTTGATCGCGCCATCGTAGCAGCCGAACGCGAACACGATCGCTTTCTCCTGTCGTTGGATCATATCTGGATGCCGTTCCAAGGCCCGATCCACTGCGGCGAGGACCTCGTCGGCACCTGATGCGACCTCTCCCAGATGCCAACCCGCGTACCTTGGATCGTCCTGCCAGTTAGCGCCATGCGCATTCACGAAAGCGACCGGCCGCGGCTTAGCGAGGAATTCGTGAAGCTGGCTCGACATGTCGCCCAGATAGATGTCGGCGGCCCGCGCGTAGGTCATGTCGAACAGCCTGGGAGAATCCAGATCGACCGCGATGTGCCCTGGCACGGCAAGTTCTAGCCACCGCGTTCGCGGGCCCAGATGGAGGTTCTCGAATGTGCGTACATGAGGAGCGAAGACCAGGTTGTACCGCTCCTGTTCGCGGAAACGGGCGATGACATCGCGAGCGATGCCGATCGATGATAGCGCGGGATCGAAATGGGGGTTGTAGAAGACGGTCGGGCGATCGTTGTCGAACAATCGCGGTCTGGCGGGCAAAGCCTGCAGGTAATCCATCTTTACATAGCTGACGGCCGAAAGCTTCTTATGGCCGAGGCCTTGCGCGACGGCCCGCTCGATGTCTTTCTGTCCGGGGACAAAAATGGCATCGAAGGCCCTCAGCTTCGCTTCGGAAGATGGCGCACGGTCGCCGGCACCGTGGCGGAAATGGACCAGCGGACGCCTCCATCCGAGCCATCGCAAGGCCGCAGAGGTACGCTCTGGAACGATGATGGCCTGGGACTTGCGGGCCATCCATCGGATCCGTGCAAGCAAGGGGCCCTTCGCCGCCGAACGGATGCCCGTTACTCTCGCTGCAATCCTGCCTGCCCAAGGCCACGCGATCTGCGTAATGATCATCGCACTGGCTCGCATCGCCGCAGCCACCGCGCGCAAGGCGGCGGCGGTACGGTCATCGGCGCAGATGCAGCAGACCGTGATATCCGGATGACACAGGCTGAGTTCAGCGGCGACTGGCGCGAGATGCAGGACCTGATGCTCCCCTCCGATGAATACGAAGGTGAGATTATTCAAATTCGTCATGGCTTAATCAATGAACACGTTTTTCGAGCGAGAAGCTTCTGTCCGTCCGCCCTGATTTCGCCGTTCGGGGTGACATGCCGGTAGAGCGTCTGGCGGGTGATGCCCAGTTCGGCGCATAATTCGGCGACTTTCGTCTCTGGCTTTCCCATTGCCGCCTGGGCGAGGCGCAGCTTGGCGGGTGTCATCTTGAACGGGCGCCCCCCGTGTCGCCCGCGTGCCCGGGCGGAGGCGAGACCGGCGCGGGTGCGTTCGACGATCAGTTCGCGCTCGAACTCGGCAAGGCCTGCGAAGATTGCAAATATCAGCCGGCCATTGGCGGTGGTGGTGTCGATCGACGCACCTTCGCCTGCCAGCACCTTGAGGCCGATGCCGCGCTTCGTCAGATCGCCGACCGTGTTGACGAGGTGGCGCAGATCGCGGCCGAGCCGGTCGAGCTTCCAGATCACGAGCGTGTCGTCGTGGCGCAGCGCCTTCAGGCAGGCGTCCAGCCCCGGTCGCTTGTCGAACCGCCCCGAGGCGCTGTCTTCATAGATATGATCGGGATCGACGCCGGCCGCCACCAGCGCGTCGTGCTGAAGGTCGTGGACCTGGCTGCCGTCCGCCTTGGACACCCGCGCGTAGCCAATCTGAGTTGTCACATATACGTCCGTCTGCGTGACGGAGCGGCATTGCCCGTCGATCGATCGCTATAATGTCACATAACCCGTCTTGTGGTCTACGCTCCGTGAACAGGGTCGCTTTCCTGTTGCGTGACGAACATAGAAGCCGATGCCGTCCAGAACCATATTGTCCCCCGCCCAGCGCAGCGCGATCTTCGATCCGCCACCCGATCAGGCAACGATCGAACGGCTCTACACCCTCGGTCCCGATGACCTCGGACAGATCGCGCGTCGCCGGCGCGGGGCGAACCGGCTCGGATATGCGGTGCAGCTCTGCTACCTGCGCCACCCGGGACGAAGCCTGCTGCCGAGTGAAGCGGTGCCTGCCGCCATGCTGGCGCTGCTCGCCGACCAGATCGGTTGCCGTATCGAGGACTTCGCCGACTATTCTGCGCGCGCGACGACGCTGCGCGAGCATCGCGCCGAGGTTGAAGCGTATCTCGGTCTGCGTGCCTTCGACCGAGCAGAAGTGCGATCGATGCTGGCGCTGGGATCGGAGATCGCCACCTCGACCGATCGTGGCGATGCAATCGTCGCTGGCATGGTCGATCGCCTGCGGCTCAACCGGATCGTGTTGCCCGCGGCATCGACGCTGGAACGGCTCGCCCTCATCGTGCGGGCGCAGGCACGCAAGGCCGCGCATGCTGGACTGATCCGCGACTGCCCGGCTGATCAGGAAGCAGCGCTCGAACGCCTGATCGCATCGGACGACAATGGTCGCACCCGGCTTGGATGGATACGCGAATGGCCGGAATCACCATCGGCGTCGAACCTGAAAGGCATCGTCGAGCGTCTCGACACGGTGCGCGGCATCGGGATCCCAGCCGATCGGGCGCGGCGCATCCATGCCGCTCGCTATGCCGTTATCGCACGGACCGCTGGCATCGTCACCGCGCAGCATCTGCGCCGTCTCGAACGTCCGCGCCGGCTCGCCATGCTCGTTGCGGCTATGATCGAGATGGAAGCGGCGCTGACCGACGCGGCACTGGTCATGGTCGAGAAAATGGTGGGCGCGCTGTTCCGCCGCGCCGATCGCACCCGCTCCGACCGGTTGCTCGGGCAGGCGCGGCTGCTGAAGGACACCGCCCGCTTCCATGCTCGGCTCGGTCGCCTGCTGGTCGATGCCCGCGCTACCGGGCGCGATGCGATCCGCCGCATCGAGGACCAGGTGGGCTGGGACCAACTCGAACGCAGCATCCGCTTCGCCGAGGATCTCACCCGGTCGGCCGACGACGGCTTGGCGGAAGTGATCGAGCGCTATCCCGCCGTGCGGCGGTTCGCCCCAACATTCCTCGCCGCCTTCACCTTCCGCACCGCGCGGTCGGGTGATCCGCTGCTCAGCGCGATCGAGGCTCTGCGGGCGATGTACCGCGACGGCCGCTCGGTCCTATCGAAGCGGGTGCCGACCAGCTTCATCAAGCCGCGCTGGCGCAAGGTCGTGGAGCCGTCCCAAGGGATGATCGATCGCCGCGCCTACGAGATCGCCGTGATCGTCCATCTGCGCGAACGGCTCGGTTCGGGCAGCATCTGGGTGGACGGCAGCCGCGCCTATCGCACGCTCGACGATTACCTGTTGCCGGTGCCCGCGTTCGAAACGATGCGCGCCGATGGCAATCTGCGCTTGGCCGTGTCGTCTGGTTTCGCCGAATGGTATGAGGATCGTCGCACCCTGCTGAACCAGCGTATGATCGAGGTGGAACGGGCAGCCGCGACCGGCGAGCTGGTCGACGTGACGATTGAGCGCGGGCAGTTGGTGATTTCGCCGATCCGGCGAACGCCATCCGACGACGTCGAGGCACTGAAGGCCCGGCTCTACGCGATGCTGCCGCGTGTCCGGGTCACCGACCTGCTGGTGGAGGTCGCCACATGGTCGGGCTTCGCCGACCGTTTCGTCCATGCTCGCAGCGGCGAGCCGGCCTCCGACCAGTCCGCGCTGATGGGTGCGATCCTCGCCGATGCGACCAACCTGGGCCTCGGGCGCATGGCAGAAAGCTCGCGTGGGCTGACGCTGTCCCGCCTGCGCTGGACGGCGGAATGGCATGTGCGCGACGAAACCTATCTGTCGGCGCTAGCGGCGATCGTCGATTGCCACACCGCGCATCCGCTCGCCCAGGTCTGGGGACCGGGCGACACATCGTCGTCGGACGGGCAGTTCTTCCGTGCCGGCGGTCAGGGCGAGGCGCGCGCCGATCGCAACGCCCGCTATGGCACTGATCCCGGCGTGCTGTTCTACACCCATGTCACCGACCATTATATCGGTGACTTATAAGTTTCTGATATAGTTGATAAAAATAGGCTATTTTTGACCTGTGCAGGAACTGTGTAGAACTTTTTGCGGTTTGCCTCGAATGTCGTGAACCGGCGCGAAGCGGGATGCAGCGATGCACGCCCAGGCGGTGTTCGGGCTGAGTGAGCGGCGGGCGTGCGATCTTGTCGGCGTCAGCCGCCGTGTGGCGCGCTATCGTTCGACCCGGCCGATGATGCGCCTTTGCGCGTCAGGCTGCGTGAGCTGGCCGCTGAGCGCCGCCGGTTCGGCTATCGGCGTCTGGGATATCTGCTGGCACGTGAAGGCATCACGCCCAACCACAAGAAGTTGCTGCGCATCTAGCCCGGTGGCAGCGAGAACCGGCACATCTTCGCCACCGTCTCACGGTTCAGCCCAAACACCCGGGCTGCCTCACGCCGGCTGTTGCCCTCGATAAACACGAAACGCCGAACGGCGGCATACACTTCCACAGCAAACATCCCCGGCCGCCCCCAAAAGGAGCAACCTACCCACTGGCCTGCATTTACGCCGCCACGCTCAGCACAACACCGGCGTTCCAGTGGCTGGTTTTGTATCCCTCCGGCGGAGGCCGTCTTGCATGGTTCGCGAGGGTGGGTGAGATCGTCCTGGTGCAAGTAATGTTATTTGCACCAGTATTAGCGACGGTTCGATGTGATGACGCAGGTGACGGTGATAACGGGTGTCGAGCGTCGCCGCACCTGGACGGACGATCAGAAGCTGGAGTTAATCGAGGCGACCCTGGAGCCGGGTGCGAACGTGTCGGAGATTGCGCGGGCGGCGGATATCGCGCCGGCCCAGCTCTATCGCTGGCGCAAGGAGCTGCTCGACCCCGATCCGGAACCGGAGAGCGGCTTCGCGCCTGTCATGATCGAAGATACGCCGGAACGGTCGCACCGCGATTCAACCGGCATGGGCTCGGCCGCGATCGAGATCGAGCTCGCGGGCACCGTTGTACGGATTGCCGCGGACGCGCCACCGGCGCTGGTGACCGCGGTATTGCAGGGGCTAAGGGTGTGATCCCGATCCCTGGGCAAGCTCGGATCTGGCTCGCGATGGGCCATACGGATATGCGGCGGGGCATGCTGGGCCTCGCCAGGCAGGTGCAGCACGGCCTCCATCAGGACGTTTTCGCGGGCGATCTTTTCATCTTCCGAGGTCGCAACGGATCGCTGTGCAAGATCCTTTGGCACGACGGCATCGGCATGTCGCTCTACGCCAAGCGTCTGGAGCGCGGGCGGTTTATCTGGCCCTCGGCGAAGGACGGCACCGTGTGCATTTCGGCCTCGGCGATGTCGTGCTTGTTGGAAGGGATTGATTGGCGCAACCCGCAGGCAACATGGCGCCCACGGATGGCCGGATAATTACGCTAACGATATAAAAATGCTTCAAGATTCCGCCAGATTTTGCTATGGATTTGGCCAATGGAGAGCGGCGGTTTCCCTGCTGATTTGAGCCTGCAACAGGCACTTGAACAGCTTGCGGAAGCGCAGGCTGAAGCGGCCCGCGTCAAGGCCATCAACAGCGACCTTGAAGCACGCAACGCGCTCCTCGAACTGCAGAACGCGAAGATGCGCCGCGAGCTTTTCGGCCAGCGGTCCGAACGCAGCCACCGCCTCGTCGACCAACTCGAGATTGCTTTCGAAGATGCGGAGATTTCCGCCAGCGAGGACGAGCAACTCGGCACGGTCGCCGCCCGCACCACGAACGTGCGCGCTTTCGAGCGCAGGCGCTCCACGCCTCGCGCATTCCCCGACCACCTGCCGCGCGAGCGC
>ERZ724517.751-NODE-751-length-19188-cov-6.438300_pt1 | contig 19188 bp, 20 predicted proteins | sample MGYA00376050_ERZ724517 | MGnify/ENA primary metagenome ERZ724517 (study PRJEB28724, sample SAMN07190886) | activated sludge metagenome | isolation source: activated sludge of sewage treatment plant in Hong Hong | place: USA: Christiansburg, Virginia | collected... | reverse complement strand
CGCGGCTGGCGCGGCGCGCACTGGGGGAGGTGGTGCTGCACCGGCTGGAAGAAAAGGACCTGGCATTGCTGGACGGCCTGGGCCTGCAGCCGGGGGCGATTGCGGTGACGGATCAGGGACTGTCGATTGCCTTTGTGCGGCGCGGCCTGAATACTCTGAATTGATAGCTGTCAGCGCTTTGTGGATAAGCGCTGGAGGCCATTTTTCTTGGTATTTTCTGCCCCCCGGGCGGAAACTCAATCCGGCACCACCGCCGTCACCTCGATCTCCACCTTGGCACGGTCTTCGATCAGTGCCGCCACCTCCACCGCCATCATCGTGGCGTTGAAGCTGCCGATGAGTTCGCGAAACGCCTTGCCGATCTCGGGGTAGGCCGCCACGTACTCGCGCTTGTCGGTCACGTACCAGTTCATGCGAACGATGTGCTCGGGCAGGGCATCGGCTTCCTTGAGCACGGCCACCACGTTGGTCAGCGCCTGGCGCACCTGACCGGCCAGGTCGTCGGTATGAAATTCGCCTTGCGCGTCCCACCCAATCATTCCGGCCACGAAGACCATGCGGCCACGGACCGAGACGCCGTTGGAATAGCCCTTGGGACGCGGCCAGCCGGGGGGAAGAAGAATTTGCATGTCGAGGCTCCTCGGTTCAGGGAAGGGGGGCGAAGGCAGCGAGCGCATCGCGCACGTCGGGCGGAAAAGCGATGGGCCGGTGCGTCTCCAGGCTGGTCGCAACCAGCACCTGGCGCGACGCCACGCGCAGTTGTTCGCCGGCCCGGCAGTCCAGTTCAAGCGTGAGCGAACTGCGGCCCAGGCGCGCAATCGACAGCCCCAGCACCACGTCGTCGCCCATGCGGCTGATGGCAGAAAAATCGCATTCGAGCCGCACGATGGGAAGGCCGACACGGCGCGGCCCGAGCAGCTCGGCATAGGACACGCCCAGGCCCTCTGTGAACCAGTCTTCCACCAGGCCGTTGAACATCACCAGGTACTGCGGGAAAAAGACAATGCCAGCCGGGTCGCAATGCGCGAAACGAATGCGCAGCGCACGCTCGAAACGGGGAGCGGTGTCGAATGTCGTATTCATTCCAGCGATTCAGTCGTCGGCTCGAACCGCAAAACAGGCACGCGCCAACCCAGCGGCCACCGCGCAAGGGCCGCCCCGCCGCGCTGGTGGTGTCCCCCTTCCCGAATCGCGGAGCGATTCGAGAGAAGGGGGAAGGCGCCGAAGGCGACTCAGGGGGATGCACGCCATTCCTATACTCCGATGTAGCGCTGCCACAAGGAAGGGTCAGCACCCAATTGCTCCGAATCGCCCTGCCAAACCACCTGTCCGCGCTCGATGATGGTGTGGCGGTCGGCCAGGCGCACCAGGCGCTGCACGTATTTGTCGATCACCAGAATGGTCTGGCCCTGCGCACGCAGCGTGGCCAGGCAGCGCCAGATTTCCTCGCGAATCAGCGGCGCCAGCCCCTCGGTGGCTTCATCGAGCACCAGCAGGTGGGGATTGGTCATGAGCGCGCGGCCAATCGCCAGCATCTGCTGCTCGCCCCCCGAAAGCTGGTTGCCCATGTTGCGCGAGCGCTCGGCCAGGCGCGGGAACAGGGCATAGACGCGCTCCAGCGTCCAGGGCTCGCGGCTGGCGTTGCGGTTGGCGCCGAAGGCGCGCAGGTTCTCGCTGACCGACAGGTTGGGGAAAATCTGTCGCCCTTCTGGCACCACGGCCAGGCCCATGCGGGCAATGCGGTCCGGCGCCAGCGCCTCGATGCGCTCGCCGCGAAAGCGCACCGTGCCGCCGCGCGCACGCGTCAGGCCCAGCAGCGAGCGCACCGTGGTGGTTTTTCCCATGCCGTTGCGGCCCAGCAGCGTGGCGACTTCGCCCTGGGCAATGGCCAACGAGACGCCGAACAGCACCTGACTGGTGCCGTAAGCGGTCTCCAGCGACTCGATTTCCAGCAAGGCTGTCATGCGCCCATCTCCGCTTCGTCACCGAGGTAAGCGCGGCGCACGTCGGCGTTCTCGCGGATCTCGGCCGGCGTGCCGGTCGCGATGACGCGGCCAAACACCAGCGTGGAGATGCGGTCGGCCAGGCGAAACACCGCGTCCATGTCGTGCTCTACCAGCAGCATGGTGGCTTCGCCGCGCAGGCTTTGCAGCAGCGCCACCATGCGCTCGGATTCGTCCGGCCCCATGCCGGCCATGGGTTCGTCGAGCAACAGCAGTTGGGGCCGCAAGGCCAGCGCCAGGCCCACTTCAAGCTGGCGCTGCTCGCCGTGCGAGAGCGCGCCCGCCAGGCGGTCCAGTTGCGGGCCCAGCCCGACGCGCTCGGCCACGGCCGTTGCGGCGTCGTAGCGCGCGCGCTCGCTGCGCGCCGGCTGCCAAAAACGCAGGCTGCTGCCGCTTTTGGCCTGCACCGCCAGCGCCAGGTTGTCGAGTACGGAAAGACGTTTAAAGACGCTGGTGATCTGGTACGAGCGCACGAGCCCCAGGTGCACGCGCGTGTGCATGGGCAGGCCGGTGATGTTTTGGCCGCCAAACCAGATCGTTCCGCTGGTCGGCTCCAGCGCGCCCGAGAGCTGGTGGATCAGCGTGGTTTTGCCGGCGCCGTTGGGGCCGATCAGCGCGTGGATTTCGCCGTCTTCCACGCTCAAACTCGCGTCGTCCGTGGCCGCGAGGCCGCCAAAGCGCTTGACGAGGTGCTCGACGCGCAGCAGCGCCACGGTACTCATGCCCGCTCCTTCTTGCCGGAGCGCAGGCTCATCAGGCCGTTGGGTGCCAGCAGCACCACTGCCAGCAGCACGGCGCCCAGGCCCATTTGCCAGTAAATGGTGTAGCTGACCAGCACCTCTTCGATCAGCAAAAAGGCCGCCGCCCCAGCCAGGCCGCCAAACAGATGGCCCACCCCGCCCAGAATGACCATCACCAGCAGCATGCCCGACTGGCTCCACTGCATGAGAGAGGGGCTGACGTAGCTGCCCTGGTTGGCCAGCAGCGCCCCGGCCAGCCCAGCCACCGCACCGGCCAGCGTGAAAGCAACGAGCTTGTAGCGAAACACCGGAAAGCCCAACGCCGCCATGCGCACTTCGTTCTCGCGAATACCTTGCAGCACATGGCCAAAGCGCGCATTCAGCAGGCGCTGTATGGCCAGGAACGCCAGCACAAAAAGCACCAGCACGACGAAATAGAACTGCGTATCGCTCGACAGGTCCAGCCCCAGACCCAGTTCGGAGCGCGTGAACAGCGACATGCCATCCTCGCCGCCATAGTTTTTCAGCGACACCATCAGGTAGTACAGCATCTGCGCGAAGGCCAGCGTGATCATGATGAAGTACACGCCCTGCGTGCGCAGGCTGATGAGTCCAATTACACAAGCAAACAGGCCGCCGAGCACGAACGCTGCCGGCCACGCCACCCAGGCCGAGGCGATGCCGCTTTGCATCAGGATGCCCACGGTGTAGGCGCCAATGCCGACGAAGGCAGCGTGGCCAAAACTCACCATGCCGCCAAAGCCCAGGATCAGATTCAGGCTGGTGGCTGCCAGGGCAAAGATCAGCACGCGGCTGGCCACGCCAATGTAGAAGTCTTCGCCCAGGCCATGCGCAATGGCGGGAAGCAGGGCCAGCAACACCAGCAGCGGAAGGCTCCAGCGCAGGTGCAGGCCGTGGTCGAGGATGCTGGGAGCGCGCACGCGTTCGATGGGTTGCATGGGGGAAGGCATCAGCCATGGGCAGGGAAGAGCCCCTGCGGTTTCCAAAAAAGGACGGCGGCCATGAGCACATAAATCAGGATGGAGGCCACTGCCGGTCCCGCATTGGACGCCGCCGCCGGCCCCATGAGGTGGCCGAACAGCAGCGGAATGAGCGTGCGGCCGGCGGTGTCCACCACGCCGACGAGCAAGGCGCCCAGCAAAGCGCCACGGATCGAGCCAATGCCGCCGATGACGATGACCACGAAGGCCAGAATCAGAATGCTCTCGCCCATGCCCACCTGCACCGCAAGCAGCGGCCCCAGCATGCCGCCTGCTACGGCACACAGCGCGGCGCCCAAGGCAAACAGCGCTGTGAACAACCGGCGCACGTTGGTCCCCATGGCCAGCGCCATTTCGCGGTTCGACGCCCCGGCACGCACCTGCATGCCAACACGCGTGTGCGTCACCAGCAAATACAGCAGCAGCGCTACGGCAAGCCCCACACCAATGATGAAAAGTCGAAACGCCGGATAAACAAAGCCCGGCAGCAACTCCACCGGCCCCGCCAGCGCAGCCGGCGGATTGAGCTGCAGCGGCTGGGAGCCCCAGACCATGCGCACGCCCTCGTTGGCCATGAGCAGGATGGCAAAGGTGCCCAATACCTGCGCCAGGTGGTCGCGCTGGTAGAGCCGGCGCAGCACCGTGACTTCGAGCAGCACGCCAACCGCAGCGGTGGCGAGAATGCCGCCGCCAAGCCCCAGCCAGAACGAGCCTGATGCGGCTGCGATGGTGGCAATCAGGTAGGCGCCAACCATGTAGAGCGAACCGTGCGCCAGGTTGATCATGTCCATGATGCCGAACACCAGCGTGAGCCCTGCGGCCAGCAGGAACAGCATCAGGCCGAACTGCAGGCCGTTGAGCATTTGTTCAAGAATCAAGATGCCCGTCATGGCGATTGCCTAGCTCTAGTCCTCAAGAGGGCATCTTGCATTGCTCAGAATACGCGTCGCCGTGGTCCTTGAAGATGGTCGAAAGCGTCTTGTTGGTGATGCGGCCCTGGCTGTCCTTGCCGATCACACGCAGGTAGTAGTCCTGAATGGGAAACTGGTTGGTATTGAACTTGAAGTTGCCGCGCACCGAGTCGAACTTGGCGGCCTTGAGGGCTTTGCGCACCGCCTGCTTGTCCTCGATCTTGCCCTTCACATCGCGCACCGCAGCGTTCATGAGCTGCGCGGCGTCGTAGCCTTGCGCCGCGTACAGCGTGGGCAGGCGGCCGTATTCCTTCTGGAAGTCGGCGACGAAACGCTTGTTGGCCACGTTGTCCATGTCGTGGCCCCATTGCGAGCTGTTGAACATGCCCAGCATGGGTTCTCCCACGGCGCGGATCACGTCCTCATCGGCCGAAAAACCGGGACCGAACAGCGTCATGTCCTTGGAAAGACCGGCGCCCACAAACTGCTTGATGAAGTTGATACCCAGGCCGCCGGGCAGGAAAATGTAGACCGCATCGGCCCCCGACGCGCGCAGGTTGGACAGTTCGGCGCCGTAGTCGAGCTGGCTGAGCGGCGTGTAGACCTCCTGCACGATTTCGCCCTTGTAGTAGCGCTTGAAGCCGGCCAGCGCATCCTTGCCGGCCGGGTAGTTGGGGGCGAGCAGGGCGACCTTCTTGAAGCCCTTGTCGTTCACCACCTTGCCTACGGCTTCGTGCATGTTGTCGTTCTGATACGAGACGCTGAAGAAGTAGGGGTTGCACTGGGCTCCGGCGAGCTGCGAAGGGCCGGCATTGGCGCTCAGGTAAAAGGTTTTGGACTGAAACACTGCGGGCGCCACGGCCAGCATGATGTTGGAGAACACCACGCCGGTCATGAAATCGACGTTGTCGCGTTTGATGAGGCGCTCGGCGGTTTGTTTGGCAGCGTCGGGGCTCATCTGATCGTCCACCACGATGACTTCGGCGGGCAGGGTACCGAGCTTGCCGCCGTTGTGCTTCATGGCGAGTTGGAAGCCGTCGCGGATGTCGACGCCCAGGCCGGCTCCGGGGCCTGAGAGCGTGCTCATCAGCCCCACCTTGACGTGGTCTGCTGCTTGGGCCGATGCGGCCAAAAGGGCGGCGGCGGCCACCAGGCTGAGGGCGCCGAGGCGCGAAGATGCGGTCATGGTGTTGTCTCCTTCAAAGTATTGGCGCTCTGGACGGTCTGCGCCGTTGGGTTACAGGGGTTCGTGCAGCTTGAAGCGCTGGAGCTTGCCGGTCTGCGTGCGCGGAAGCTTATCGGTGAAAGCAATGGCGCGCGGGTACTTGTAGGGCGCTGCATGCTGTTTGACGAAGTCCTGCAGCGCACGCGCCATGTCTTCGTCGCCAGAAGCATCGGCGCGCAGCACCACAAAGGCCTTGACGATCTGCCCGCGCTCGGCGTCAGGAACGCCCACCACGGCGCACTCGGCCACCGAAGGGTGCTGCATCAGCGTCTCTTCCACTTCGGGTGCGGCGATGTTGTAGCCCGACGAAATGATCATGTCGTCGGTGCGTGCCTGGTAGAAAAAATAGCCGTCGGCGTCCATCAGGTAGGCGTCGCCGGTCAGGTTCCAGCCGTTTTGCACGTATTTGCGCTGACGCTCGTCGTTGAGATAGCGGCAGCCCGTGGGACCTTGCACGGCGAGCTTGCCCACGGTGCCGGGCGCCACCTCGTTGCCCAGATCGTCCACCACGCGGGCGCGGTAGCCGGGCACGGGCGTGCCGGTGGCGCCCGGCCGCGCATGGGCTTCGTCGTGCGAGATGAAGATGTGCAGCAGCTCGGTGGCGCCGATGCCATCGATCAGCTCGATGCCGGTCGCCTCTTTCCACAGCGCACGCGTGGCCGCCGGCAGGGCTTCACCCGCGGAGACGCATTTGCGCAGCGGTGTGCGCCGCAGCGCTTCGCCGTGGGCCGCCAATGCGCGGTACGAGGTGGGCGCGGTGAACAGCACCGTGGCGCCATATTCGGCAATGGCTTGCAGCAGTTTCGGTGGGCCGGCCTTCTCCAGCAGCACGGTGGATGCCCCGATCGCCATGGGAAACAGCACCAGGCCGCCCAGACCAAAGGTGAAGGCCAGCGGCGGACTGCCCATGAACACGTCCTCCGGCGTGGCCTGGAGCACGTTCGGTGGCCAGCAAGCGCAGACGGCCATGACGTCGCGGTGAAAGTGCATGGTGGCCTTGGGGATGCCAGTCGTGCCCGAGGTGAAGGCGAACATGCAGGTGTCCGTGGCCGCCGTGTCCACGGTGCCGAACAGGGGAGACTGGCGTGCCATCGCTGTCTCCAGGCAGTCCTCTCCGCCAGCGCCGAAGCAGCGAATGTGGGCAAGCTGCGGACAAGCTGCGGCCGTCAGGTGCAGCTCTTCGGTCAACGCGGCATCGCACAGCGCGTGGGTAACCTGCCCGATGTCGACAATCGCATTGAGTTCCTTGGCGCGCAGTAGCGGCATGGTGGTGACGGCGATGGCGCCGGCCTTCATCACCGCGAACCAGCAGGCCACCAGCATGGGGTTGTTGGGCGCGCGCAGCAGTACGCGGTTGCCGGGCACCACGCCCATCTCATGAACCAACACGTTCGCGATGCGGTTGACCCGCTCCTGCAGGTCGGCGTACGTCCAGCGAACACCCGGCGCACGAAGGCACATACGCTCTCCGCGCCCTGCGGCGACGTGGCGGTCCAACAGTTCGGTGGCGCAGTTGAGTCGCTCAGGAAACTGCAGCCCGGGCAGATCGAAATGAAACTCCGGCTGCTGATCGGCGGGGGGCAGGTGCTCGGCAGCGAAGGTGTCGACGTGGGCGCTGGGGGGCATGGTCTTGGCTCCTCTGTCTCGTTCCGGTGGGGCAGTCACACCTTGGCCGGCTCGGCGCTGCGCAGCAGGTCGCGCGCAATGATGAGCTGCTGCACTTCGGTCGCGCCTTCGTAAATGCGCAGCGCGCGAATCTCGCGGTACAGGCGCTCCACCGGCTGACCACTGACCACGCCCAGGCCGCCAAACAGCTGCACGGCCGCGTCGATCACCTGCTGGGCGTTCTCGGTCGCGGTCATCTTGGCCATTGCGGCTTCGCGCGTGACGTTGTGCCCCTGGTCGCGCAGCCAGGCCGCGCGATAGGTCAGCAGGGCGGCGCTGTCGATGGCGGTGGCCATCTGCGCCAGCTTGGCCTGTGTCAACTGAAAGTCGGCCAGCACGCCGCCAAACATCTTCCGGGTGGTAGCGCGCTGCAAGGCTTCGTCAAAGGCTCTGCGCGCAAAGCCCAGGGATGCGGCGGCTACCGAGGTGCGGAACACATCAAGCGTGCGCATCGCCACCTTGAAGCCCTCACCTGCCGCACCAACGCGCTGGCTGGCGGGAATACGGCAGTGGGTGAAGCGCAGGCGCGCGAGCGGGTGCGGGGCGATCAGGTCGATGCGCTCGGCGACCTCAAAACCGGGGGTGTCGGCGTCGACGATGAAGGCGCTGATACCTCTCGCGCCGGCTGCTTCGCCGGTGCGCGCAAAGACCACATAGAAGTCGGCAATGCCACCGTTGGAGATCCAGGTCTTTTCACCGTCCAGCACATAGTGGTCGCCGTCGGCTCGGGCGGTGCAGGCCATCGCGGCCACGTCGGATCCCGCTTCGGTTTCCGACAAGGCGAACGCGCTGATGGCTTCGCCAGCGGCGACGCGCGGCAAGTACTTTTGCTGCTGCTCTTGCGTGCCGGTCAATGAAATGGCTCCAGAGCCCAGACCCTGCATGGCAAACGCGAAATCGGCCAAGCCCGAATGGCGAGCCAGCGTCTCACGAATCAGACAGATGGCACGGGTGTCGATGGCCTCCTGCGCGCCACCATGGGCCTTGCCACCCACCGCGTGGCGCAGCCAGCCGCCGGCGCCCAAGGTCTTGACGAGGCGACGGCACTCGGCGTCCACATCGGCGCCGTGCGTGTCTGCAATATGGCGGCCCGCCCAGTCGTCCAGCGTTCGCGCCAGCTCAGCGTGGCGCGGCTCGAAAAAGGGCCAGTCCAGGTAGCGGGTGTCGGCCATATCAGTTGCCCTCGAAGCTTGGCTTTTGCTTGGCGGCAAAGGCGCGGTAGGCACGGGCAAAGTCTTCGGTCAGCATGCACAGCGCCTGCGCCTGCGCTTCGGCCTCGATGGCCTGCTCCAGCGTCATGGCCCATTCCTGGTGCAGCATGGTCTTGGTAATTCCGTTGGCAAACGTGGGTCCTTCGGCAATCTGCTTGGCGAGTGCCTGTGCTTCGGCCAGAAGGGCAGCGGGCTCGCACAAACAGTTGAACCAGCCCCAGCGCTCGCCCTCCTCGCCGCCAAGACTGCGGCCGGTGTAGAGCAGGTCGCTGGCGCGCCCCTGGCCGACGATGCGCGGCAGCATGGCGCAGGCGCCCATATCGCAACCGGCCAAGCCGACGCGGTTGAAAAGAAAGGCGGTCTTGCTGCGCGCAGTTCCGAGCCGCATATCGCTGGCCATGGCCATGATGGCTCCGGCGCCGGCACACACGCCATCCACAGCGGCGACGATGGGCTGCGGACAGGCGCGCATGGTCTTGACCAGCTCCCCCGTCATGCGGGTGAACATCAGCAATTCGGGGGCTTTGAGTTGGATCAAGGGGCCAATGATTTCGTGCACATCGCCACCCGAGCAGAAGTTGTCTCCCGCACCAACGATCACCACGGCGTGCACGTCTTCGGCCCACTTGAGCTGGTGAAACAGGTCGCGCAATTCGGCATAGCTGTCGAAGGTCAGCGGGTTTTTGCGCTCCGGCCGGTTGAGGGTGAGCGTGGCGACGCCAGATTCCACCTGCCAGACGAAGTGCCCGGCCTCGTAGCCTGCCAGTCGCTTTCGATTGCCGGCCAGCAGCGCGGGGTCTACGCGGGTTTCGGTCATGACGCGGTCTCTCTTGAAGATGGGTTGGGTTGCTGGGCGAGCGGTTCGGTGGCGCTCTGGCCATGGGCCAGGTGCACGCGCAGGTGGCCCAGGTGTTCGTACAGCGCGTCTTTGCTCGCCTGGGGTAAACCGCCGAACATGTCGGTCAACCACTGCTCATGCTCGACGGCCATTGCGGCGAACTCGCTGCGGCCTTTCTCGGTGAGAACGACAAGGTAGGAGCGGCGGTCGTCCGCGTCCAGCGTACGCTCCACCAAGGCTTCTTTCACCAGCTGGTCGGTGAGACCCGTCACATTGCCACCGGTGACCATGAGGTAACGCGAGAGCAGATTCATGCGCAGGCCTTGCGGGTGGCGTGCAAGCTGGGCCAGATAGTCGAAGCGCGGCAGCGTGGTGCCAAAGCGCGCCCGCAGCTGGCGCCGGATCTGCTGCTCGATCTGCGTGCTGCAGGCCAGCAGGCGCAGCCAGATTTTCATGTCCAGATGGTCTTCGATCTGGGCGCGGGCTTCGAGGCCGATGTGCTTGTCACCGAGCGCATCCACGAGCTGAAAATGTTTGGTGTGGTTTTTCATGTCAGGGCGCTCACATCACTTCGCCACCGGACACGGACAGCGCCTGGCCGGTGATGGCACTTGCACCTTCTGAGCAGAGCCAGGCCACGGCGTCGGCCACCTCCTGCGGCGCCACCAGCCGGCCTTGTGGGTTGGACTGGACAAAGGCGGCGCGCGCCTCCTGCTCGCTGCGGCCGGTCTTTGCCACCACGCGCTCGATACTGGCGCGCACGATCTCGGTGTCGGTGTAGCCGGGACACACTGCATTGACGGTGATGCCCTTGCTGGCGACTTCCAGCGCGAGCGCACGTGTCAGGCCCACTACGCCATGCTTGGCCGCGCAGTACGCAGACACGTAGGCGTAGCCGACCTGGCCCGCCGTGCTGGCGACGTTGACGATGCGCCCCCAACCGGCCTCCAGCATGCCGGGCAGCGCGGCCTGCGTGCACAGCATGGTGCCGGTGAGGTTCACGTCCAGCATGCGGCGCCAGAGCACTTCGTCCATCTTGAGGAAGGGCGCGCTTTCGGCCTGGCCGGCGTTGTTGACCAGCACGTCCACGCGCCCAAAGCGCACCACTGCATCGGCAAACGCCGCCGCCACTTCAGAGGCATTCGCCACATCCGCGGCGACCGCGTGGAGAAGATCAGGTGGTTCTGCGGCGAGCACCTGCCCTGTAGCCAGGCGGCGCCCGAGCACTGTGACGCGCATGCCGCGGCGCACCAGCAGATGGGCGATGGCTGCACCGATGCCTTGCCCACCGCCCGTGACCAGCGCATGGCGCGGGGCGGACGGTGCTGCGATGTTGCTCAACGTGGGGGTCATGCCGATGCCCTAAGCCTTCACGGCTGGCGCCTGCGCAGCCTTCTCGCGCGCGAAGAGCGACTCCATCTGCGCCTTGGCAGAACGGTATTGCTTGGGCCACACGACGGGGGTGTAGCCGATCTTTGCCGCCTCGGTGAGCGTCCAGGCCGGGTTGGCCAGGTGCGGCCGCGCCACGGCGCACAGGTCGGCGCGGCCGGCCGCCAGGATGCTGTTGGCGTGGTCGGCCTCGCTGATCGCGCCCACGGCAATCGTCGGAATTCCGGCCTCCTGGCGGATACGGTCGGCGAACGGGGTCTGGAACATGCGGCCATAGACCGGCTTTTCCAGTTTGCTCACTTGGCCAGAGGAGCAATCCATCATGTCCGCACCGGCTGCCTTGAAGGCTTTGGCGATGTCAACCGCGTCGCTCGGGGTGATGCCGCCGTCCACCCAGTCGTTGGCCGAAATGCGCACGGAAATAGGTTTGCCCTGGGGCCAGGCCGCACGCACGGCAGCGAACACCTCCAGCGGGTAGCGCAGCCGGCTTTCGAGTGAGCCTCCGTATTCGTCTTCGCGCTGATTGGTGAGCGGCGAAATGAAGCCCGACAGCAGGTAACCGTGCGCGCAGTGCAGCTCCAGCCAGTCGGCGCCCGCCGCGTCGGCTCGGCGTGTTGCGGCCACGAACTGGGACTTGACCGCGTCCATGTCGGCACGCGTCATGGCACGGGAAACCTGGCTGACCCCTGAGAGGTACTGCTGCGGCGAGGCGGATATGAGCGGCCAGTTGCCTGCGGCAAGTGGCTGGTCAGCGCCCTCCCAAGCGACGCGCGTTGAGGCTTTGGCACCAGCGTGGCCAATCTGTATGCCAAATTTGGCATCGGTGTGGGCATGAATCCAGTCGGCGATGCGGGCGAAAGCGTGGGCTTGTTCGTCGGTGTACAGCCCAGGACAACCGGGGGTAATGCGGCCTTCCGCGCTCACGCAGGTCATCTCGGCAAACACCAGACCGGCGCCGCCCATGGCGCGTGCACCCAGGTGCACCAGGTGATAGTCGCCGGGCACGCCGTCCACGGCGCAGTACTGGGCCATCGGCGAGACCACGATGCGGTTTTTCAGTGTGACGCTGCGCAAGGTGTAAGGCGTGAACATCGGTGGCGGCGCCTTCTGGTTGGGCGCGGTGATCACCCCGGCACGCTCGGCGAGCCAGCGCTCGTAGCCTTCGAGCCAGGCGCTGTCGCGCAGACGCAGGTTTTCGTGGCTGATGCGCTGGCTGCGGGTCAGCATGGAGTACATGAACTGTTCAGGTTCGAGCTGGTCGCAATAGCGCTCGCCACACACCTCGAACCATTCCATGGCGTTCCATGCCGCGTTCTGAAGGCGCAGCGTCTCGACACGGCGGGCTTCCTGGTAGGTGGTCAACACCTCCGTAATGTGCTCAGGGCCATCGCCGAGCAACTGAAACTGGCGTGTCAGCTCGATGGCATCTTCAATGGCCAGCTTGGTTCCCGAGCCAATGGCGAAATGCGCGGTGTGCACCGCATCGCCCATCAGCACGACATGGCTGCCGTGCGCGTTCTGCATCCACCATTGCTCGCACACCACGCGCTGAAAATTGAGCCAGGCCGAGCCGCGCAAATGGCGCGCGTTCGTCATCAAGGACTCGCCTTGCAAAGTGTCGGCAAAGACTTTTTCGCAAAAGGCAATGGACTGGTCCTGGTCGGCCTTGTCGAGGCCATGCGCCAGCCACACATGCTCTGGGCACTCGACGATGAAAGTCGTCGTCTGGTCGTCGAACTTGTAGATGTGCGCCTGGAACCAGCCGTGCTCGGTGCGCTGAAAATCGAACGTGAACGCGTCGTACAGTTTCTTCGTGCCCAGCCAGATGAAGCGGTTGGGGCGGGTGACGATGTCCGGGCGGAACACGTCGGCGTGCAAAGTGCGAATGCGCGAATTGATGCCGTCGCTGGCGATGATGAGGTCTGCGTCGGGATAGTGGGCGTCGGACGCTGCATCGGTCTCGAACACCAGTTTGACGTCCAGCTGCTCGCAGCGGGCCTGCAGGATGTTGAGCAGCTTCTTGCGGCCAATGCCGACAAAGCCATGACCACCGGAACGGATTCTGCGGCTTTTGAAGCGCAGCTCGATATCGTCCCAGTGGTTGAAGGCCTGCTCGATCTCCTCCGCGGTCGCTGGGTCCCACTGGCGCATGTTATCCATGGTGGCGTCTGAGAACACCACGCCCCAACCGAAAGTGTCGTACGGCTTGTTGCGTTCGACCACCGTGATGTCGTGCGCGGGGTTCTGCTGCTTCATCAGAAGTGCGAAATAGAGGCCAGCAGGTCCCCCGCCGATGCACACGATTTTCATTCAGAGACCTCCTGAGGGCGAACGCCACCGCGCGGCGAACAGGAATCTAATTTATGTACATATCATTTAGTTGTCAACTACTTTGGGAAACGCTGGCACGAGGGTGTTCCCGTAGCTCCAGTCTTCAACCGGCGAGAGAACGCAGGCTACAGGCCGCGCTCCACCATATCCAGCAGGCGCTCACCCAGCGCATGCAGCACTTGCTGGGGTGCGGCTTGCAGCGGGCCGTCCAGCGCCAACAACGCCAGGCCGTGCACGGTGGACCACGCCAGGTATTCCGCGCCAGCGCGGCGTGCTGGTGACAGTGCGCCTGCATCTACGAGCGCATCCAGCGCGGCATTCAGGTGTCCAAACGGGTTGTGCCCGGTGGCGCCAGACTTGGCGGCTTCCTGATCCACGCTGAATGGGCCTCCAAACGCGGTGCGAAACAGACCGGTTTGCGTAAACGCGAAGTTCAAATACCCCCGGCCTACGGCGCGCACTCGGGCATGTGCCTGCTCTGCGGCAGTGCCCTGTGTCGGCGCGGCCAGGTATTCGGCTTCCATCGCACGCGCCACGGCCGCTACCGCCTCGGCGCGCACGGCACCCAGCAACGCTTCCCGGCTGGCGAAGTGTCGGTACGCGGCGTTTGGCGCCACGCCCGCGCGCCGTGTGGCCTCGCGCAGCACCACCGCCGTGGGGCCGCCATCGCGCGCCAGCGCAATTCCGGCGTCAAGCAACGCACGGCGCAGATCGCCGTGGCGGTAGGTACTGCGGGGAGCCGGGTTACGCTTTTTTTCACTCATGGACACGCTTGATTGTAGACAGCGTCCATTTTCTCTGCGACTATTTGTGTACGCCGTACACAAATGCCGTGCTGCGCCTTCAACACTGATTCAAGGAGACCCTCCGTGCCCAGTCCCATTCAACCGTACCTATTCTTTGAAGGCCGTTGCGAGGAGGCCTTGGCCTTCTACGAAACCGCCATCGGCGCCCAACGCGGCTTGCTGATGCGCTACAGCGAAAACCCCGACCCACAAACCACTCCGGGCTGTCTGACGCCACCAGGTGACAAGGTGATGCACGCAGAGTTCAAGGTGGGCGACACGACGCTGATGGCGTCGGACGGCATGGCGTCGGGCACCCCCAATTTCAGCGGCTTTGGCTTGACGCTGAGCGCTGCCACCCCAAGCGAAGCCGAGCGCCTTTTCAACGCGCTCGCGGATGGTGGGCGCGTCCAAATGCCCATGAGCAAAACCTTTTATTCACCTACCTTCGGCATGGTGGCCGACCGCTTTGGCGTGCTGTGGATGGTGATGGTGCCGCAATGAGCGTTGACGCAGGCACTAAAGCGCCATCCAGATCTGTGGGCAGTTGCCACTGTGGGAGCGTTGCGTTTGAGGTGGATGGCGCTCCGGACAGCGCCACCGCCTGCAACTGCAGCATGTGCCGCCGACGCGGCTCGCTCTTGTGGTTCGTGTCGCGCGAAGCGCTGCGCCTGCGGACACCGGAGCAAGACTTGGCAACCTACCGCTTTCACAAACATGCGATTGATCACCGCTTCTGCAAGGCGTGTGGCATCCACACTTTTGGCGAAGGCACGCACCCCAACGGCCAGCGCATGGCGGCAGTGAATGTGCGCTGCCTGGACGACGTGGATCTGGACGCCCTACCGGTACACCACTACGACGGGCGCACCGCCTGACCTCACCCCCTCCCTTTCAGGAGACTTTTCATGATGGACGCACACGCCCAAGACGAGCACCGCTGGCTGCAGCAGTTGCTAGGCGCTTGGACAAGCACCTCCACCTGCAACATGGGCACCGACCAGCCCGCAGAGCAAAGCAGCGGCACCGAGCACGTGCGCGCTCTTGGTGAGCTCTGGATCGTCTGTGAAGGCACGACCGCCATGCCGGACGGTGGCCCCGCGCGCATGCTGATGACGCTGGGCTACGACCCCGCCCAGGGCGCCTTCGTCGGCACCTGGGCCGGCTCCATGATGGCGCACATGTTTGTCTACCGCGGCTCGCTGGACGCGGCGCGAAGGGTGCTGACACTGGAGACCGAAGGTCCGAGCTGTGCGGGCGATGGCGGCACGGCGCGCTACCGAGACGTCATCACCTTGTTGGGCGAGAACGAGCGCACGCTGACCTCGTTCGCGCTGCAAGCAGATGGCAGCTGGGCACAGTTCATGCAGGCCACGTACCTCCGCAAGGCGTGATGAGGACGGCGACCGCGATGCCTTACAGCGGACTGGAATGCCGTGAGGCTCCGAAAACTCTTTCCATTGAGGTGTGAATGCGAAAGTTAAAGCTACAGGTGCAAATATCCATTGACGGTTTTATCGCCGGCCCGAAAGGGGAGATGGATTGGATGGTGTGGGATTGGGACGACGCACTCAAGCAGTACGTCAGTGACATCACGGAGCCGGTCGACACGATCCTCCTTGGCAGAACGCTCGCGCAGGGCTTCATCCCCCATTGGGCCGCGGTGGCTGCGCAGCCCGATCATCCGGAGTTTGCAGCGGGGAAAAAGTACACCGACACCCAGAAAATCGTGTTCTCCAGAACGCTCCACCAGTCGGAATGGGCCCACACCGAATGGGCCGCCGACCCCCTTGTGGACCGCGTCACAAGCCTCAAAAAACAGCAAGGCAGGGACATCATCGCCTATGGGGGTGCACGCTTCGTTTCGGCTCTCATCGCACACGGGCTGATTGATGAATTCCATCTGTTCGTGAACCCCACTGCCCTGGGCAGCGGAATGGCCATATTCGAATCGCTCCACAGCTATCAAAAGATGTCACTGGAATTTTCCAAGTCCTTCTCTTGCGGCGTGGTGGTGAACCAATATGTGAAATCAGGATGACCTGTTCTGCACGCGCATATGCACTGAAGTAGCGCACGTTCCACCCCCCGGGAGTCGCCATTCAATCCCCTCATTTTCATCATGCAAGTTGCCACCTCCCGTCAGCGCTGGACAGCGCTCATCCTGCTCTGCCTGGGCGAGTTGATGATCGTGCTCGACACCACCATCGTCAACGTCGCCTTGCCCAGCATTCGCGCGGATTTGGGCTTTACCGAGACCTCGCTTGTCTGGGTGGTCAACGCCTACATGCTGACCTTCGGCGGCTTTCTTCTGCTGGGTGGGCGCCTGGGCGATCTGTACGGCCAGCGCAGGCTGTTCCTGCTTGGCATCGCGGGGTTTACGTGGGCATCGCTGGCCTGCGGGCTGGCGCAAACGCAGGCGCTGCTGGTGGCCGCGCGTGCGCTCCAGGGCGTGGGCGGCGCGGTGGTGTCGGCCGTTGCGTTGTCGCTCATCATGACGTTGTTTTCCGAGCCGACGGAACGCGCACGCGCCATGGGCGTGTACGGCTTTGTCTGCGCGGGCGGCGGCAGTGTGGGAGTGCTCCTGGGAGGTGTGCTGACGAGCCTGCTCAGCTGGCATTGGGTATTTCTGGTGAACATTCCGGTCGGCGCCGCCATTTACCTCGCCTGCCGCGCAATGCTGCCCGGTACTCCAGGCCAAGCCCACGGGCAACCGCTGGACGTCGCGGGGGCGGGTACGGTAACCACTGCGCTGATGCTCGCGGTATACGCCATCGTCAACGGCAACCAGGTCGGCTGGACCTCCGCCCAGTCGCTGGTGCTTCTGGCCAGTGCAGCCGCGTTGTTGGCCCTCTTTGTGTGGCTGCAGGCGCGCGTGCCCGCGCCGCTGGTGCCTCTGGCGCTCCTGCGTCTGCGCAACTTGTCGCTGTCAAGCGCCATTGGCGTGCTCTGGGCGGCCGCCATGTTCGCATGGTTCTTTCTGTCGGCTTTGTACCTGCAGCGGGTGCTCGGCTACAGCCCTATGCAGGTCGGGCTCGCCTTCCTGCCTTCGAACCTCATCATGGCGGCTTGCTCGCTCGGGCTGTCGGCCTGGGTGGTGCTGCGCTTTGGCATCCGCCCGACCTTGGGTGCGGGCCTGTTGATGGCGGCTCTCGGCCTTGCCTTGTTCGCCCTGGCACCCGTGCAGGGGCAGTTCATCCCGCATGTGTTGCCGGGCATGGTGCTGCTGGGAGTGGGCGCGGGTATCGCCCTCAATCCATTGCTGCTCGCCGCGATGGGCGATGTGAACCCGGAAGATTCCGGGCTTGCCTCGGGTGTGGTCAATACCGCCTTCATGATGGGCGGGGCGCTGGGGCTGGCCGTGCTCGCGAGCCTCGCCGATGCGCGCACCGGTGTCTTGCTCGGAAGCGGCCGCGCGCTCACCGACGCACTGCATGGCGGCTACCGACTGGCATTTGCTGCTGCGGCGTTCGCGGCACTGGTGGCTGCGGCATTGGGCTGCTTTGCGCTGCGGCGAGCGGCAGCACGCCCCGCCACGCCGGGCGGCGCGCCGCTGGTGCATTGAGCGTATTGCGCTCTTATTTATATAGCTACATACGCTTATGTATAAAGCGCCAGAGCCTTATTTTATATAAAATATCGCAGCCTGTGTCGTCCCACGCTGCGCCGTGCTGTCCTGGTCTGCGCATTGCAGCGTTCCATGCGCCGTGTCTTTTCTTGCGCGCAGGGCGCCCCATCTGCGCAGCGTGGCCACCTGCGCATGGGTGGCGCCCAACCAGGAGTTCGCCATGTCTTTCCCTGCTGCCCCCGGCACCGTGTCTCCCGTCCTGCAAAACCAGCCGCTCGGCCCGCTGTGGCCCACACTGGACCCGTTCCTGTTTTGCGCCCACCACGACGACGCTTACCCTGCCGGCAACGCCGAGCGCGGCCCCGCAGTCGCCCTTGAAGGCCGGCAGATCGGCAGCGACTTCAGCCGCAAGGACGGCTGGAGCATGTACCACGGCGACGTGGTGCCGGGCTTCCCCGGCCACCCGCACCGCGGCTTTGAGACCGTGACCCTGGTGCGCAAGGGTCTGATCGACCACGCCGATTCACTGGGCGCGGCGGCACGCTTTGGCGGCGGCGATGTGCAATGGGTGACGGCAGGCCGCGGCATCCAGCATTCAGAGATGTTCCCACTGCTGGACGCCACCCAGCCCAATCCGCTGGAACTCTTTCAGATCTGGCTGAACCTGCCAGCCGCCAACAAGATGGTGGCGCCGCACTTCACCATGCTGTGGAACGAGCGCATTCCGCGCCTGGTCCACCGTGACGATGCGGGCCGCGCGACGACCGTGACCGTTGTGGCCGGGGCGCTACCCGGCGCGGACGCGCCCCTGCCGCCGCCCCCCGAATCCTGGGCGGCGCAAGCCGAGAGTGACGTGGCCATCTGGACGCTCAAGCTGGAACCCGGCGCGCGCTGGACCTTGCCCGCCGCAGCCGGCGCTGGCACGCGGCGCATGCTGTACTTCTTCGCTGGCACGGGCCTGCGCATCGGCGCAGCCGAGCAGCGCAGCCACGCCGCGCTGGAACTGGTCGCGGACCAGAACTGGGAACTGCAGAACACCGGGGACGACACCGTGGAATGCCTGCTGCTGCAAGGCCGGCCGATTGGCGAGCCGGTGGCGCAGTACGGCCCGTTTGTGATGAACACGCAGCACGAGATCATGCAGGCCATGCAGGACTACCGCCGCACCCAGTTTGGCGGCTGGCCGTGGGACACAAGTGACCCGGTGCACGGCAACGAGGCCAGGCGCTTTGCGCGCTACCCGGGTGCTGCTGTGGACGAGGTTCCACAGTCACGTTCGATCCCCTAAGAGCGGCCGTTGGTGGAACCAGAAAGTGGCCGTTCACGCATGCGCCCGAGATACCGCCGTCTCTCTCAGTGACCAGTCCCCCCGGCGCATCGTGAAGGCCCATCGCGATGCCCGCTCAGGTACGACAGGAAAGTGACGGCCAAAAAAAACCGACGCAGTCGCGTCGGCTGATGGAGCGAGGGCCTTTATTTAGCGGGAACGATGACCACCGTGTCGCCGCCGGTTTTCCCCTT
>ERZ724517.749-NODE-749-length-19195-cov-8.382445_pt1 | contig 19195 bp, 21 predicted proteins | sample MGYA00376050_ERZ724517 | MGnify/ENA primary metagenome ERZ724517 (study PRJEB28724, sample SAMN07190886) | activated sludge metagenome | isolation source: activated sludge of sewage treatment plant in Hong Hong | place: USA: Christiansburg, Virginia | collected... | reverse complement strand
TGAAGAAGAAGGTGTTGATCATGGCCTTGGCGTTCGTCCCGGTCATGAGCTTGGCAAGGGCCCGGCTCTCCAGGCGCAGCGCGGTCTCATAGTCCACCTGCAGGCCTTCAACCATGCATGCCATGATGGCCTCCGGCGCGGGGTAGAGGCCACGTGTCTGCTTCTTGATCATGGCCGGGGCTACGACCAGCATTTGCGCGACGGCAGGCGACGAGGGCAGGCCGCCGGGCACCTTGTAGCCCTTGGCTTCCCAGGGGTGCTGGGCGGTCGGGTTGGCTGCTATCCAGGCCAGGGCCTTGGTGCGCATCTCGGCTTGAGCGTTGTCGCCGGGCGCCACCAGGTCGTGCACCAGGCCCAGGCCCTTGGCCTCGGCGGGGCTGAATAGCTTACCCTCCACCAGATAGGGCTGGGCGCCCATCAGTCCGAGGTGGCGCGTCATCTTGGTCACGCCGCTGGCGCCGGGCAACAGGCCCAGCGTCACTTCGGGCAGGCCGAACTGGGTCTTGGGCGAGTCGATGGCGATGCGGTGGTGGCCGATCAGCGCCACCTCCCAGCCGCCGCCCAACGCCGTGCCATTGAGCAGGCTGACCACCGGCTTGCCCAGGGTTTCCAGCAAGCGCATGTTCTTCTTCAGGCGCTCGATTTCGGCATAGACCTTCTGCGCGTCGGCCGGCGTGATGCGCATGGTGGCCTTGAGGTCGGCCCCGGCAAAGAAGGTGCTCTTGGCGGAGGCCAGCAGGATGCCCTGAATGGCGTCCTTGTCTTGGGCGACCTGCGCCGCGACCTCGGCCATGTCGTCCTGCCACTGCAGGCACATGGTGTTGACGGGGGAGTTGGGTTCGTCAAAGGTGATGGTGGCAATGCCGTCAACCAGGGAGTAGGAAATGGTTTTCATGATGCTATAAAAGTGAGAGCAATATGTGCAATAGATACGAGGGCTAGTGGCCGATTCGGCTCACAAGCGTTCGACGATGGTGGCAATCCCCATGCCACCGCCCACGCACAGCGTGGCCATGCCATAGCGCAGTTTGCGTCGGTGCAGTTCGTCGATCAGCACGCCCAGAATCATGGCGCCGGTAGCACCCAGCGGGTGGCCCATGGCGATGGCGCCGCCGTTCACGTTGACCTTGTCGTGCGGCACCTTCATCTCCTTCATGAAGCGCATCACCACGGCGGCAAAGGCTTCGTTCACTTCAAACAGGTCGATGTCGTTGATGGAGAGTCCTGCCTTGGCCAGCGCCTTGCGGGCCGCCGGCATGGGGCCGGTCAGCATGATGGTCGGGTCGGCACCACTGAGTGCGGTGGACACGATGCGGGCACGCGGCGTCAGGCCATGCGCCTTGGCCGCTGCTTCGTTGCCGATCAGCACGGCGGCTGCGCCATCGACGATGCCCGACGAGTTGCCGGCGTGGTGCACGTGATGGATGCGCTCCACCTGCGGGTAGCGGGTGAGCGCCACCTGGTCAAATCCCATGCCGCCCATCTGCTCAAACGCGGGCTTGAGTCCGGCCAGGCCTTCCAGCGTGGTGTTGGGTTTGATGAACTCGTCCTTGCCCAGAATGACCTGACCCAAAGCATCTCTGACCGGCATGATGGAGCGGTCAAAGTAGCCGGCCGCCTGTGCCGCAGTGGCGCGCCTTTGTGATTCGAGCGCAAAGGCGTCCACATCACCACGGGTGAAGCCTTCCAGCGTGGCGATCAGATCGGCGCCAATGCCCTGGGGTACAAAGGCGGTTTGCGAATTGGTCTCGGGGTCCATGGCCCAGGCGCCGCCGTCGGAGCCAATCGGCACGCGGCTCATGCTCTCCACGCCACCGGCCACGACCAGGTCTTCCCAGCCGGAGCGCACCTTTTGCGCGGCCATGTTCACGGCCTCCAGCCCGGAGGCACAGAAGCGGTTGACCTGCACGCCGGCACACTGGAAATCCCAACCGGCCTTGAGTGCGGCCACCTTGGGCAGCACCGCGCCCTGGTCGCCCACGGGCGAGACGATGCCCATCACCACGTCGTCCACCTTGGCCGTGTCGAATTGGTGGCGCTGCTGCAGGTCGGTCAGCAGGCCGGCCAGCAGGTTGACAGGCTTGACCTCATACAGGCTGCCGTCTTTCTTGCCTTTGCCACGCGGGGTGCGGATGGCGTCGAATACAAATGCTTCTGTCATGGGAGGGCTCCAGGCGAAATGTGAAACAGGGTGGAAATGGTGATTCGATTTGGAGTATATTGCTTTTTACCAAGCAATTGCTTTGTGAAATTCATAGAAACTAGAAACAAGGTGCCGCCATGATCGAAAGAACCCTCTTCACCCCCGACCACGAAGCCTTCCGCGACAGCTTCCGCAAGTTCATCGAGAAGGAGATTTCCCCCTTCCACGCCGAGTGGGAAGAGCAGGGCTACGTCGCCCGCGAAGTCTGGAACAAGGCCGGTGAGAACGGCTTTTTGTGCATGAGCATGCCCGAGGAATATGGCGGATCGGATGCCGACAAGCTGTTCTCGGTGATCCAGTTTGAGGAGCTGGCGCGCGCAGGCACCAGCGGCATCGGCTACAGCCTGCACAGCGAAATCGTGGCGCCCTACATCCTGCACTACGGCACACCGGAGCAAAAGGCCAAGTACCTGCCCAAGCTGGCGACCGGCGAGATGATTGGCGCCATCGCCATGAGCGAGCCTGCGGCCGGCTCGGACCTGCAAGGCATCAAGTCCACCTGCATTGAGCAGCCGGATGGCAGCTATTTGCTCAACGGCAGCAAGACCTTCATCACCAACGGCTGGCACGCCGACCTGGTCATCGTCGTGGCCAAGACCAACCCGGCCGCCGGTGGCAAGGGCACCAGCCTGGTGTTGGTGGAGCGCGGCATGCCGGGTTTCAGCGTGGGCAAGCGCCTGAAAAAACTGGGCCTCAAAGCCCAGGACACCTCCGAGCTGTTCTTCGACAACGTGCGCATCCCCGCCGACAACCTGCTCGGCGGTAAGGCGCATGAGAACCGCGGCTTCATCTGCCTGATGGAGCAGTTGCCCTGGGAGCGCCTGCAAATTGCGGTGAGCGCCGTGGCCGGTGCCCAGGCTGCGATCAACTGGACGGTGGACTACGTAAAGGAACGCAAGGTCTTCGGCCAGCCCGTGGCCGCCTTCCAGAACACCCGCTACACGCTGGCCGAACTGCAGACTGAGGTGCAGGTGGCCCAGGTGTTTGTCGATAAGTGCTGCGAGCTGATCTGCAAGGACGAGCTTGACACGGCCACGGCCAGCATGGCCAAGTACTGGACCACTGATCTGCAGTGCAAGGTCATGGACGAATGCGTGCAGCTCTTCGGTGGCTACGGCTATATGTGGGAATACCCCATAACCCGCGGCTTTGCCGACGCCCGCGTGGCCCGCATCTACGGCGGCACCAACGAGATCATGAAGGAAGTGATCACCCGGGCCATGGGCCTTGGCGCCAAGTAGGCGCGCCTAGTGGGAGCGGGGCTGGCCCCGCTTGGCGCGCTTGTCGGCGATGGCGATGTCCAGCAATTCAATCAGCGGGATGTAGGCGCGCTCAGTCCAGTCACTGTACCGGCTTGCCTTCACAAGTACCGACCGTGCAGACTCCAACGAGTCAACACGCATGTGTTCTATCCCAGCCTCATGCTCGGCCCGCTTGATCACCACGCTGAGCTTCAGGGTTGGACGTGTGGGATGAACCATTTCCTCAAATGGAAAGGTGACCGCCCAGATGGCATCCAGGTTGCCCCTGCGGGACAGGGCTTCCACAAAGGGCGCCACCAGACCCGCAACCTGAATATGCTGGTAGCGGTCGCGGACGTCCGCCGTGTTGGAGGGAATGGCCTTTGACAGATTGTGAGTGTTCATGGTCTGCATAACGAAGCGCGCTCGTTTTGCGATGACAAGCAAGCACTTCAGTACGTGGCACCAGAAACCGTTAATCTGTGGGGTATTGATCAATAGCTATCCCGATTCACCATGACTACCGTTGTTCGCGCCACCCTGGGTGACATCACGAAGTTGCCAGTAGAGGCCATTGTGAATGCCGCCAATGCATCGCTGCTGGGCGGGGGTGGTGTTGATGGCGCGATCCATCGCGCGGCCGGCCCGGATTTGCTGCACGCGTGCCGGCTGTTGGGTGGCTGCAAAACCGGAGACGCCAAACTCACAAAGGGGTATCGCTTGCATGCCAAGTACGTCATCCACACGGTCGGACCGGTGTGGCGCGGTGGCACACAGGGTGAACCCGAGCTTTTGGCCTCGTGCTACAGCCGTTCTCTGGAGATCGCGTCCGAGACGGGTATTGCCAGTATCGCGTTCCCCTGCATCAGTACGGGGATCTACGGATACCCGGTTGAGCGGGCTGCGCTGCTTGCAATTGCCACCGTGCGGTCAGCGGTCCAGCGGTTCCCGGGTATCCAGGAGGTCGTGTTTTGCTGTTTTTCCGACGGCGACCTTGCCATCTACCAACGACTCCTTCATGACCCTTCGGTCTGACACCACAACATGCAAATCCGCACCATTCACCCCACCGAGTATGAAGCCGCCCGCTTGCTGCTCCAGGCCAACCACTGGGGCCAACGCGTCGCCGATCCGGCGGTATTCGCGGAGTTGGTCCGCCGCTCCCAGATTGCGCTCGTAGCGGTGGAAGGCGAAGAAGTCATTGGCTTTCTGCGGGCGCTGACGGACGGCATCTTCAATGGCTACATATCCATGGTCGTGGTCGCTGAAGCGCACCGCGGCAAGGGCGTCGGAACGGCCCTGGTCCAGCAGGCCATGGGCGACAAGCCAGAAATGACCTGGGTGCTCAGAGCCGGACGCACCGGTGTCTCGGCCTTCTACGAGAAGTTGGGCTTCAACCAGTCCGAAGTTGCCATGGAGCGGCCGGGGCGGCGCGCGTGAAATTAAAACAAGCCCACGACCCGTCCATCCACCAGGTCAATCTGGTGCGCCGCCGGTTGCCGGGGCAGGCCAGGCATGGTCATGATGTCGCCGCAGACCATGACGACGAATTCGGCACCCGCTGCCAGGCGGACCTCGCGGATGTCCAGGGTGTGGCCCTCGGGCGCGCCCAGCAACTGCGCGTCGGTCGAGAAAGAGTAGGGCGTCTTGGCCACGCAGACCGGGTAGTGCCCGTAGCCCTCTAGCTGCAGTTGTTCAATCTGCTTGCGCACCTTGGTGCTGGCCGTTACCGATGCGGCGCGGTAGACGCGGGTGGCGATCTTGTTGACCTTGTCCCACAGCGTGTCGTCATCCCGGTAGACCCATTGCAGCGCGGATTCCTGTTCGCACAGTTCCACCACGGCATGTGCCAGCTCGTTGGCGCCCTGGCCACCATCGGCCCAGTGCGTGGTCAGCACGACCCGCACGCCCAACTCCGCCATGCGCGCGATCAGCAACGCAATTTCCGCCGGCGTGTCGGTGGCAAAGTGGTTGATGGCGACCACGCAGGGCATGCCGTAGACATGGCGCACGTTGTCGACGTGCCGCTCCAGATTGACCAGCCCTTTCTCCAGCGCATTCAGGTCTTCTTCCGTGATGGTTTTCAGCTCGGCCCCACCCTGGTATTTCAGGGCGCGCAGGGTCGCCACCACCACGCAGGCTGAGGGTTGCAGTGCGCTCTTGCGGCACTTGATGTTGATGAATTTCTCGGCGCCCAGGTCGGCGCCAAAGCCGGCCTCGGTCACCACGTAGTCGGCCAGTTTCAGCGCGGCGCGCGTGGCCATGACCGAGTTGCAACCGTGGGCGATGTTGGCAAACGGCCCACCGTGGATGAACACCGGGTTGTTCTCCAGCGTCTGCACCAGGTTTGGGGCGAAGGCCTTGTGCAACAGCACGGTCATGGAACCGTGGGCCTGCAGGTCGCGCGCCGTCACGGGCTTCTGGTCCCGGGTGTAGGCCACCACGATGTTGCCTAGCCGCTCCCGCAAGTCGTCCAGCGACTGCGCCAGGCAGAAGATGGCCATCACCTCGGAGGCCACCACGATGTCAAAGCCGTCCTGGCGCGGGTAGCCGTTGAGCGGCCCACCCAGCGACACCACGATGTCGCGCAGTGCGCGGTCGTTCATGTTCATCACCCGCTTCCAGGTGATGCGGCGCACATCAATGCCCAGCGCGTTGCCGTGGTGGATGTGGTTGTCCAGGAGGGCGGCCAGCAGGTTGTTGGCCAGCGCGATGGCCGAGAAGTCGCCGGTGAAGTGCAGGTTGATGTCTTCCATGGGCACCACCTGCGCATAGCCGCCACCGGCCGCGCCGCCCTTCATGCCAAACACCGGACCCAGCGACGGCTCGCGCAGGCACATGGCGGCTTTTTTGCCAATGCAGTTCAGCGCATCGCCCAGACCAATCACGGTGGTGGTCTTGCCCTCACCGGCTGGCGTGGGGCTGATGGCGGTGACCAGGATCAGCTTGCCGTCGGCTCGGTCGTGCAGGCTGGCGATGTAATCCAGCGAGAGCTTGGCCATGTGGTGCCCATACGGCTCCAGGTGTGCATCCGCGATGCCCAGGCGTTCGCGGGCCAGGGTGGTGATGCGCTGCATGGACGCAGCCTGTGCGATGGCGATGTCGGTGGGAATGGACATGGTGGGGCTCCGGGTGCCACCATGTTACCCATATCAGGTGGGATCGCGCCTGCTTTACCCCGCGGCCACGATCACATGCGCCTGAATTTTTCCGGCCACCGGGCCAGCGCCATGGCGGGCGGCAATCGCCTCCGCCGCGCGGTCCGTGGCGAGCGCCAGTTTGTTGGCATCGCGCGTCTCGATTTCGTTGCGCAACGGCGTGCCGTGGCAATAGGCGGTGGCCGCATCACGTGCCGAGGGTGCGCGGCTCAGCTTCTCATGCGTCCTTATCGCGATGTTGGTGAACCCTGCGCGGTGCAAATCCTCGCGGATCAGTGCGGTGTCGTGGTAGCCGTGCGGCGTGCGCGCGAGGAACCGCGGCGGGTCGTGCGGAAACAATGTGGCGACGGCGTTGGTGACGTCGTCGGCAAAGGTGTTTTCTTCGATGCGGTCCCAGACACTGAAGACAAAGCGCCCATTGGCCTTTAGCACGCGACGCGCCTCGGCGTAGCCCGCGACCCGGTCGGGAAAGAACATCGCGCCGAACTGGCAGCACACGACATCAAACGCGGCATCGTCGAACGGCAGGGCCAGCGCGTCCGCCTGCCGCCATGTGAGGCGGCTGTCTGCCCCCTGCCGGCTGGCGGCGTAGTCGAGCATGGGCTGGTTGAGGTCAGTCACCACGTAGAGCGCGTCGGGCTTGAGCTGTGGTGCCAGCAAGCGCGTGACCACGCCGCTGCCGGCAGCCGTTTCCAGCACCGCGCTGGGCGCGAAGGCCGCGACCAGCTCTGCCAGGTCGGTGGCATAGGTCTCGAAAATCAGCGGGACCATCAGCGTGTCGTAGAACTTCGGGATGGAGCCTGTGAATACCTTGTCGCTATTCGCCATGAGCGCTCTCCAACGTGTGCGCAACCCGGTTGGGCATGGGCAACAGCCTGCCATTGTGTTCGTGCAATCCAGCTTCGTCAACGCGGTATGCTCTATGCCCGAGAAAGGCTCAGACATGAAACCATCACAATCCGTTGTATTCCGGTTTGGCGATGCTCAGTTCGAGCAGTTTGGTGGCGGCTTGCGGGTGGCTAGCCAGGAAAAGCGTCTGCGCCCGCAGACGGCCGCCGTGCTGGCACAGCTGCTGGAGCGCGCGGGACAACTGGTCGTTCACGACGAGTTGATCCAGGCGGTGTGGGGCGACATTGTTGTAACCGACAACTCGCTGGCGCAATGCATCTCGGAAATCCGCAGTGCGCTGGGAGCGGGTCACGAGAACGTGATCGAAACCGTGCCCAGGCGCGGTTACCTGGTGCGTGTCGCCGTTGCGCGAGACATCGCTGGACCGATCGCTGATATCTCCCCGGCCCTTGACCGTGAAAGCAGCAATGCCGCCAAGCCAGTTACCCCACACCGCCTGAAGTGGCTGACCGCGGGTGCTCTGGTTGTCGTGTTGATCGCCATGGGCTGGCTTGGATTTTCGTATCTCATAAGACCTGAACCGGCCCGCGTCTCCCTGGCCGTCTTGCCCTTTCAAGGGCGCATGGCTGGCACCGAGCAGGCCTGGTTTAGCGAAAACCTGGGCGAAGACATCACTACCAATCTGTCCAGGATACCGGGGGCCCATGTCATCGCTCGCGTGTCAACGCAGGCCTATGCCGGGCTGGATGTGCGCCTGGCCGGCCGTGAACTCGGTGTGCGCTATGTCGTTGGCGGCACGGTAGACCGTGATGCAGACCAGGTGGTAATGACGCTGTACCTCGCCGACACCGACACCGGTGCGATCCGCTGGAGTGAACGGTTTGAAACCCGAGCAGCGGACGTCGACAAGACGGCGCGCCAGGTGGCCGACCGGGTTGCCAACACGCTGCATGTGACCGTTGTTGCCGCCGAAGCGCAGCGCATTGCAGATGCGCATGCGCGCAGTCCCGCAGCCGAAGAACTGGCGCTGCAGGCCTGGGCCGCCTGGAACCGGGGTTCGCCCGCAGACGTGGCCCGCGCCAAGCAACTGGCGCTGCAGGCGCTGGCTCTGGATGACCGATCCGTGCTGGCCTGGAAGACCATGGCCAGCTGGCATTTGCGCGCGCGCATCAGCCAGTCCTTGCCCGCGGAGCAGGCGGTTGCGGGCGCCGAAGCCGCCGCCCAGCGGGCCATGGACATCGACCCCCAGCACACGCTGGTGCACACGGTGTACGGCGCCGCCAAGGTGCTGCGCGGCCAGCACGAAGAGGCCCAAACGGCGCTGGAGCATGAAATCGCCACCAACCCCTCCCACCCCGTGGCCTACTATTACCTGGGCCTGTCCTATCTGATGCGGGGCCAGCCCGAACAAGCGATCGCGCAATACCAGCGTGCGCTATCTATCAGCCCGCGCGATCCGCGCCTCTCGCGCTTTCACCGCTACCTGTCACTGGCGTATCTGCACAACCACGATCTGCCGTCGGCCTTGCACCACGCCAGGCTGGCCACCGAGGTGCCCATGGTGGACCGCACCGCCTGGGCCATGCTGGCGTCCACCTGCGCGCTCGCGCATGACCAGCCCTGCACAGACACCGCCACAGTCAGGTTGCGCGCGTTGTGGCCCAACTTCACGATTGCGCAGGGCGAGTCGGAATGGCCGCCCGCCCGCGCCGGGTTCACGGCACGCCATCAGGAATATCTGAATGGGCTGAAACTCGCCGGCTTCGCGGCAGGCACCTAGTTCTTGGGTGCTTCTGGCGGAGCAAAGAAACGGGTCGCGGTGGGCCCGTTGCCCACGATCTGAACGACCACGCCGTCTTCCTTGATTTGCGAGAAGTGGTTCACGTTGGCGGGCTCTGTGTAAAAGCTGCCGGCGGGCAGTGCCTTCAGCTTGGCCGGGTCGAACTTGTCGCCGTAGCCCACGTACCAGGTACCCGAGATGATGGTGTAGGCCCTGGCCTCCGGGTGCGAGTGGGCTTGGGAGATGCTGTTGGGCGGAAATTTGACGCGCTCGACATACGGCCCCGGCTTGGTGGAGTCGCCAACCAACGGCGCAATCTCATGTCCGGGCACACGTCCAGGCTTCCATTTCAGTTCGTCGCTGGTGACCCTGAGGCCACCTTCGGGCAGGTCGTCCGTGGCCTGGGCGGCGACAGCGACAAGGCTGAGCGCCAGGCAGAGCGACGCGCGTGCGGTAAAGACTTTCATGGTGACTCCCAAAAGGTGATGTGGTTTGCAGCCATTCACTATGGTCACCGCCCGGCAAAAAGTCCTGAACAAAACCTGAAAGAAGCCTGAAAACGTCGGCATTCAGGGTTGCTGCTGAGGAATGTATGAGCTTCTGCGGGCACTTGTGCCGCCGCGGCTCCTCCTGGACATCCGTTCGGTATGCGTGGCGTCGCACAGACGCGGTGCCAGGGCGCTCGTAATGTGGGAGCCTTCTTGAAAGGAAATCCCATGTTCCAGCTCGACAGCTATCTGTTCTTCGACGGCACCTGCTCCGACGCCATGCACTTCTACCAGCAGACCCTGGGCGGCGAGATCGAAATGATGATGACGCATGGGCAGTCACCCATGAAAGACCAGGTGCCCGAGGGCAGTGAGGACCGCATCCTGCACGCCAGCCTGCGCATCGGTGCGTTGCGGCTGCTGGCGTCGGACTCCATGGTTGGCCAGCCTTACGAGGGCATGAAGGGTTTCAATTTGTCGCTGAGCTACCCGACGGCGCTTGAGGCCAAGCGCGTGTTTGACCTGCTGGCCGATGGCGGCAAGGTGATCATGCCCTTGGCCGATACCTTTTGGTCCGAAGCCTTTGGCATGCTGGTGGACCGGTTCGGTACGCCGTGGATGCTGAGCGGTGGCGCTGCGAAGAGCATGGCATGACCGCCCCGTTGCAACAGTGGCAGGTGCTGCCACACGGAAAACCCACCCGGGTTGGCGACAACATGCTGACCGTGATGGGCGACATCCACATGCCCCTGGTGGAACTGCCACGGCGCATGACGGTGGTGCGCCTGCACGATGCGCGCCTGGTGGTCTACAGCGCCATTGCATTGGACGAAGACGAAATGATTGCGCTGGAAGTGTGGGGGCAACCGGCGTATCTGGTTGTGCCCAGTGACAGACACCGTATGGACGCAAAAATCTGGAAGACCCGTTACCCGGCAATCCAGGTTGTCGCGCCGGCCGGCGCCCGCGCCAAGGTCGAAGAGCTGGTAGCGGTGGACACGGTGGCCCCCGATTTCAAAGACCCGGACGTGGACTTTGTCGCCGTGCCCGGCACCCGCGGGCATGAGGCGGCGCTGATGGTGCGCGGGGCCGATGGCTGCACGCTGATCCTGAACGATGTGGTGGGCAATATCCGCGATTCCAAGGGCTTTGGCGGCTGGCTGTTGCGCCTGGCCGGCTTTGCGGGCGACGAGCCGCACATCCCCTCAGTGGTGAAGATGACGGTGGTGAACGACACCCAGGCCCTGCGCCTGCAACTGATGGAGTGGGCCGCCATGCCCACGCTAACGCGCATCATCGTGTCCCACGGCGACATCATTGAGGACAACCCGCGGCAGGTGCTGCGGGAGTTGGCGACTTCGCTGGACTAAGTTGGCCTTGGCCGCCAAGTGTCCTGAAGTTGCTGCCGGCCCTAGCGGGTTGGTCACCGAGGGAAGTGCTCAAATTTGCAGCCAACAGCAGCATCGCACACCGGTGCACGTGGTGCGGCGCAACTGCACATGATCTTCGGAGCGATATAGCTTCGCGCCACAGTTGCAATGCCATGTTGCTGCGCTGCAGCCGCGCTCGCCGCTTGCGCTGACGGGGCTATCAGCGAGTAGGCAAGAAAAGAGGTGCAACCACAATCACCCGTTGGCGGAATGAATTGGAGCATGCCGCACTGATTGTCTGTTGCACAAGGCGCGGCGGTGGCCAGCGATCTGGCTTCTGCCTCCTTGGAATTGGCTTCTTCGACGGGCGGGGTGGAAGACCCGCCGCAGGCAGCCAGAGAAATCAAGGCGGCTATGGAGAGAAGATGGCGCAGAAACATGGTGGGATTGTTCCCCACCGCTTCTGCAGGTCGCCTCACATGAATGGGGTATTTTTTGTCCGCTTGCATTGTGGGTCTTAAACTACCTTGCAAGACCATGAGCGATCTCCCAGACCCCCAATCTCCCGAGCTGCTGCGCCGTCTGCTGCGCGCCAAGGACCGCATGGACGCCGCCTCGCACGAAGACTGGCCGGTGCAGCGTCTGGCGGGTGTGAGCCACGTTTCCGAGGCGCACTTTGCGCGTGCGTTCAAAGAAGCCTTTGGCGTTCCGCCGCACCGCTACCTGCTGACGCGGCGCATTGAGCGGGCGGTGGCGCTGCTGCGGGACAGCGAGCTTGCCATCACCGATATCGCCTTCCAGACCGGATGGCGCAGCCTGGGCACGTTTGGGCGCATCTTTCGCGACATCACAGGCGAGACGCCGAGCGCGGTCCGCTTGCGCGCCCGCGCGGCGGCAGGCGACCTGCGCAGCGTGCCCGCCTGCATCGTCAGCGCGGCGCATCGGCCCGATCTCAAGACAGCAGTTTTGGAGAAGCGCCGCCGCTTGGCTGGCGATACAAACGAGGCTCCATGAAACTTTGAAGGGGAAATTTCCATGAGCCAAACTGCTGTGCAAGTGGTCGGTGTGTATGTGCGAGACCAGGACGAAGCGCTCGCGTTCTATGTGGACAAGCTCGGCTTCCAGGTGCACACCGATGTGCGCAATGGCGATTACCGGTGGCTGACGGTGCAATACCCGGGCCAGTCCACCTTCCAGCTCGGACTGTTCAGGCCCGGGCCGCCGGTGCACGACGCGGCCACCGCGCAGACGCTGCACGCCATGGTGGCCAAGGGGGCTATGCCGTCCCTGGTGCTGGAGGTGGACGATTGCCGTGCCGCGTACGACCGCATGCGGGCCAAGGGCGTGGAATTCACGCAGGAGCCGGTGGACCGTTTTGGGACGGTGGACGCGGGCTTTCGCGATCCGGCGGGCAACGGCTGGAAGATGATCCAGGCGCGCCGCTGAGGCTGGTGGGAATACACAACACCATGATCGCTTCTACACCACCATCATCATCCAACAAAGGCTGGGTCCGGCCGACGCATCGCTGGTTGTCCATGGCCTTTACCTTGACCGTGGTGGCCAACTTTGCAGCCATGACGCAAGGGCAACCCCCGGCTTGGATTACCTATTCGCCGTTGCCGCCGCTCTTCTTGCTGCTGTTTACGGGCTTGTACCTGTTCATGCTGCCGTATATCGTCAAGTGGCGTTTGCGTTAGTGCATACTATGTATTTGATAGCGGCATACGCTTATTTCACGAGGGCTAGAGGCTGATTTGGCTTAAGCTTTTTGGCCAATTTTTGGTCCCGTTCTGCGGGCTCACACCGGAAACGCAGGCCCGCCTACTGCCTTTGGCGACACCACAGCTGCATACAAAGCCGCCAGGGACTCCTGTATCGCGTGGGCTATAGCTGGCGTCTCGGCCATATCGCTTTCGGCAATGTTGGCACCCAGCAGTGGAATGGTCAGGGATGCCGATTCGACAATCACCGCCGACATGGTCTTTAGCGTCTCCCGCAGGGCCGCGTCGGCGTGGTGTGCGCGGGGTGAGGCGTTGAGCACGGCCACCGGTTTGTTGACAAAGGCCTCGCAGCTCACCAACCAGTCCAGCGTGTTCTTGATGGCGCCGGTGACACCGTGGGCGTATTCGGGGCTGGCGATCAGCAGCGCGTCGGCCGATGCCAGTTGCTGGCGCAAGCGCAATACGGCGTCGGGTGTTTGTGCCTCCAGGTCCGGGTTGAACAGAGGCAAGTCAATTACCAGTTCGCACACGACGATCTCAATCTGCGGTGGCGCCAGGCGGGCGGCGGTGCGCAGCAGGGCGGAGTTGATGGATGCTGCACGCAGGCTGCCCGATATGGCAAGAATGTTCAGCGTGGCCGGTGGGGGTTCGGGCGTCATTCGGTCGCACTCCTTGCCGCGCTCAGCTCACTCGCGGACAGCACCGTCGGGGTTACTACGGCGGCGCCTGTCTCCTGGTTGAAGAACGGGTTGCGGCGGTAGGCGCCGCTCAGGCGCGCCTTGACGATCATGGCCATTGTTTTTGCAATCCCACTGACAAGCCCCGCCGACGGTGGCTTGACTTTTCCAATCGCGCTCTTGACGCCGACGACCATGGTGACCGGGCCAAACGATGCTCTGCGGGATTGGCTGTCGCCAAGCAGGCAGGTGTGGATCAGGCCGACAAACGAAACACGCGGGTTGGCCGGCGTGTTGCCAATGGGGGTGTTGCAGCATGCTGAGTACCAGCGCAGCATGCCGGTGTCCGTCAGGCGAAGGCAGGCGAGGTGCTCGGCGCCCCGGGTGAACGTCAGGTTCGACGGTGGAACCTGGATGATTTCTGTGCCACCACGGTCGTTCAGTGCGTCTGGTGCTTTCAAATGCCGGGCGAAGGCCTGGCAATCATCGCAGTAGCAGACGCAGCGGTTGGCAGGGCGCGTGGGCGTCAGCACGCCACGGACTTTTCCGCACCGGCACCGGATGTTGTGACTGCGGGGCATCCGTCAGCCGCGCACGGCCGCTTCGATGGCGGCGATGTCGATCTTGCGCATCTGCATCATGGCCTGAAAAGCACGCTTGGCCGCCGCGGGGTCCGGGTTGGTGATGGCGGCTGTCAGCGCGCGCGGCGTGATCTGCCAGGACAGTCCCCATTTGTCCTTGCACCAGCCGCATTCGCTGGCCTGGCCGCCGTTTCCGATGATGGCGTTCCACAGCCGGTCTGTTTCTTCCTGGGTGTCGGTTGCCACCTGGAACGAAAACGCCTCGGTGTGCGTGAATGTCGGCCCTCCGTTCAAGCCGAGGCAAGGGATGCCCATCACCGTGAACTGAACCGTCAGCACGTCGCCCTGTTTGCCCGAGGGGTAGTCACCGGGGGCTCGGTGAACGGCGTCTACCCGGCTGTCGGGAAATGTCTCGGCGTAGAACTTGGCGGCATCCAGAGCAGTGCCGTCGTACCAAAGGCAAATCGTGTTCTTGCTGACCATGGTGGCTCTCCTGAATTGGGAAGAGGCCATTCTCCGCAAACTGCGGGCGAAGTGCATTTGCGGTCGGATTGAAGCCAGAGTTAAAAAGGGTTATTCAAACGTCAGATGCCGACAGGATGGCCAGCGCCTTCGCCGAAAACGCATTCCACTGCGTCAATGTCATTCCAGACGTCCTATGCGGCGGGATTGGCGCCAGTGCAGGTCCGCGCCCGCGCGTTCACACCTGGAGACCCACCATGGCCATCAGCAAGAACACCATTTGCCTTCGGTACGACGGCACCGCATTGGATGCCGCCAAGCGCGCATTCGCGGCCAAAGTGACGCTCTGCATTGTGCCGACTACGTCAGATTCTTCGCGAAGAAAGCGGAAATCTTGTCAAAAGGAATCTTGTCTACGCGGTCGTACAGATCGACGTGGCTGGCGCCTTTGACGATCAGGAGTTCCTTCGGCTGCGTTGCGGCCGCATAAGCGGTTTCGGCGAAGTAGCGTGAATGGGCCTTCTCCCCGTGCACGAACAGGATCGGGCGTGGCGAAATTTCCTTGATGTAGGAGAGTATCGGCATGTTCATGAACGACTGCGGCGTGGTGACCGACCAGGAGTTGCCGGAATTGACCGCTCTCGGGTGGTAGCCTCGCGGCGTCGTGTAGTAGTCCGCGGAATCGACCAGAAATTGCGCTTCACCGCCTTTCAACTTGTTATAGGCCGGCTGATAGGCAGGCTTTCCGTTTGCAGCGTCGTCCCAGCGCTGCCGGCTCATCCGCTCCAGCGCCTGCGCACGCTGCTCGGGCGTCAGGCTGTCGTTGTAGCCCTTGGACATGACGCGGGTCATGTCGTACATGGTGCTGGCGACGACGGCCTTGACGCGTTTGTCGGCAGCCACGGCGTTCAAAGCCATACCGCCCCAGCCGCAGATGCCGATCATGCCGATGCGCTCGCGATCAACGTAGGATTGCAGGCCGATGAAGTCCACTGCCGCCATGAAGTCTTCGGTGTTGATGTCTGGCGAGGCGATGTTGCGCGGTTCACCGCCGCTTTCCCCGGTATAGGATGCATCGAAGGCCAGCGTGACGAAGCCGCGCTCGGCCATGGTTTGCGCATAGAGGCCCGATGACTGTTCCTTCACCGCGCCGAATGGGCCGCCGACCACGATAGCCGCCAGTCGCTGATTCCCACGGTTCCTCGGCAGATACACATCGGCGGCGAGGGTGATGCCATAGCGATTTTTGAACGTGACTTTCAGATGATCGACCTTGTTGCTGCGCGGGAAAACCTTGTCCCACTCCTGAACCAGACTCAAGGTATTTCTACCGTTTGCAGCGGAGTTTGTCTGGGAAAACGCGGGTTGTACGCAAGCAAGCAGCGCGGCACTGGCCATGACGGTGCTTTGGATTAGATTTCTGCGAGAGAGATCGCTGTTCATTTGAACCTCCTTGTGTAAAGTGAAAAATTGGGTGTCTACAGGGCGCTCTTCAAAATGGCCGTCACCACTTCTGGCGTGTAGGTGTCGGCGATACCGAAGCCGCGGACGTTGACCTGCACGTTATCGACGATGGCGGCCAGATCGGCTTCCTTGATACCCAACTGCTGTAGGCGCGTGGGCGTACCGATCTTGTCGAACCATTGCTCCAGAGCTGCAATGCCTTGCTCGGCTGTATCCATGTCGAACACTTCGCGGGCAAAGCGCTGGAATTGAGCCGGGTTGCGGCCGTGGTACCACTTCATCCAGGCCGGCATGACCACCGACAGTCCGGCGCCGTGTGGCACATTGAACAGCGCCGACAGTGAATGTTCGATGGCGTGGTTGGGGTAGCTGAAGCCGGAGGCACCGGAGGAGGTGAGCCCGTTCAGAGCGAGTGTCGCCGCCCAGGCAAACTGGGCGCGGGCGTTGTCGTCTTTCGGATCGGACTGCAGCGCCTCGGTCGTTTCGATGATGGTGTTGATAACCGACTCGACCAGCCGCGACTGCAACTTCGGATGGACGGCTGCCGTGAAATAGACCTCGATCAGGTGGGCGATGACGTCCGCTGCGGAATACGCCAGATAGTCCCGCGACACGCCGCGCATCAGCACCGGATTGACGATGGACACCTTTGGGAACAATGCGGGCGAGGAAATAAAGAACTTTTGTTGGGTGTCTTCGTTCGTTACCACCGCGCCAGGGTTCATCTCGCTGCCGGTGGCGGCCAGCGTCAGGATGGCGAACAGGGGTAGCGCGGAGTCGATGGCTGCCTTGCCGATGAATAGATCCCAAACATCACCGGAGTAGCCAACGCCTGCGGCGATGGCCTTGGCGCTGTCGAGCACCGAGCCGCCGCCGACGCTGAGAATGGCATCCACCTGATGTTGTCTCGCCAGGGCTATCCCTTCTCGAACCTTCGAGATGACGGGGTTGCTGACGATGCCACCGCATTCGACCAGTTCGATACCTTTTTCAGCAAGGCGTTTACCAACAACGTCGAAGAGCCCCTCGCGCTTGATGCGGTCGCTTCCATAGCAGAGCAGTACCCGCTTGACGCCATGCGTTGCCAGATGCTGACCGATGCCTTGTTCCTTGTCGGCGCCGAATTCGATAGTGGTCGGATTGAAGAAAGTGAAGTTGTCCATGGCGTGTTCCTTGATCGTGAAGAGTGCGAGGTCTGCTCTGGCGGCGCTGTCCAAGGGCAAACGATCTGATTGCATTCTTGTCCAATGACAGGATTGATCGGTATAGCAATCCGGCAAATTTCTTGCCTGATCCTGCGAATCTGTGGATTTCTGTATGGCAACGTGCTCTGGATCGGGCTACATTCGCCCTAACGACATTGCCTGGGAGACACGGAAGTGCCACATGAAGCGTTGGTGGGAATCATTGAACAGCGGACGGAGGGAGTCAGGGACTGGCCGACGCCGATCCCCAATCTCGGATTCTGGCGGCGGGAGAAGCCGGAGCCGCCAGCCGTCTGTATGGTGGCCCCTAGCGTCGTGCTGGTTGCCCAGGGAACGAAGAAGATGTGGGTCGGCGACCAGTGTTACGAGTACGACACCGACCGCCTTTTGATCACATCACTAGACCTCCCCGCCAATTCGGAGGTCGTCACCGCCAGTCCTCAAAAGCCCTGTCTCGGGTTGGTGTTGAATCTCGATCTGCGACTTCTGGCGGACTTGATCTCGCAAGGCAGCCTGCCGCCGCCGATGGAGAAGCCCGGCGACCGGGGCATGGGGATAGGCACGGTGACACCGCACATCATTGAGGCCTTCCGCCGTTTGCTGGATTTACTCGATGAGCCAGAAGCCATCCCGGTGCTGGCCCCGCTGATTCAGCGCGAAATTCACTATCGCTTGCTCATGAGCAACCAGGCGGCACTTCTGCAGCGCATCGTTGCGGTAGGCAGCCAAAGCCAGCGTGTGGCCAAGGCGATCGACTGGTTGAAGGTCAACTATGCCTCACCGCTGCGCATCGACGATCTCGCGTCACGTGTGCAGATGAGCGCATCGAGCCTCCATCACCACTTTCGCAAGCTCACCGCGATGAGTCCGCTGCAGTATCAGAAGTGGATGCGTCTGAATGAGGCAAAACGCTTGATGCTGAATGACGCCTTCGACGCCACGAGCGCCGCGTTTCAAGTGGGCTACGAGAGCCCCTCGCAATTCAATCGGGAGTACAGCCGTATGTTTGGCCAAGCGCCTAAACGCGACATCGTGGCGTTGCGCGGCGAAGTTGCCGTTCGCGTTCCAGCTGGTGGTGTGAGATCGCTCCGGAGAGCGGATTGAGCACTATGTATTTGATAGCGACTTGCGCATAGTCTACGAGGGCGAGAAGCCTATATGGCTCAAACGTCAGATGCTCCCAATATCTGCAACGCCTTTTCCGAAAACGCAATCCACTGCGTCTCCTGCGAGATCCCCGCGTTCAGCACCAGGTGCTGCAGCTGCTGCTTGCGTGAGCCGCCATCTTCCACGTTCGCAAAGTCGCGCGCTGCAATCGCCTGGTACAGCGCCAGCTTTTGCTTGTGCAGCTCCAGGCGGCGGCGGATGTCGTCGGCCAGGCCGGTGGGGCCGACGGCGGCCTCGGCGCGCAGGCGCACCATGAAGGCGTCGCGCTGGGGTGTGGGGTCTTGCTGCTCGGCCACCCAGCGCTTGAGTTCCTTGCGCCCGGCGGGCAGCACGCGGTAGACGCGCTTGCGGCCACGCCCGCTCTCGGGCGGCAGCGACTCCACCCAACCGGCTTCTTCCAGCCGGCCCAGCTCGCGGTAGATCTGCTGGTGCGTGGCGTGCCAGAAGTAACCAATGGAGCGGTCGAAGCGGCTGGCCAGGTCGGAGCCGGAGGAGGGCTGTTCAACCAGGGCGGTGATGAGCGCGTGGGGTAGGGACATGCCCCATTTTATGCAACCAGTTGCATAGTCCGCAAGATTTTGGCTAGAATTGTGCAACCAGTTGCATAAAGGACTCTCCATGACCGCTTCCGTGACCGCCCCCAAGACCATGTATCCCCATTTGCTCGCGCCCCTCGATCTGGGCTTTACCACGCTCAAAAACCGGGTCCTGATGGGCTCCATGCACGTGGGGTTGGAAGAGGTGCCCAACGGTTTCGAGCGCATGGCCGCCTTCTACGCCGAGCGCGCCCGTGGCGGCGTGGGCCTGATCGTGACCGGCGGCATCG
>ERZ724517.748-NODE-748-length-19207-cov-5.916928_pt1 | contig 19207 bp, 16 predicted proteins | sample MGYA00376050_ERZ724517 | MGnify/ENA primary metagenome ERZ724517 (study PRJEB28724, sample SAMN07190886) | activated sludge metagenome | isolation source: activated sludge of sewage treatment plant in Hong Hong | place: USA: Christiansburg, Virginia | collected... | reverse complement strand
TCTCCCGCAAGGGGAGAGGGGCAGAGGGCGCGCGTCGCCTAGAACCCCGCGACGCGCCCGCTGGGCTGGCCGTCGATGATCTGGTCGAGATATTCGCTCATCCCGTAGCCGACGCGGCCGTTGCAGCGATATTCGGTCATACCCTCGGTGATGCGCGTCTGCAGCTCGACGCCCTCGGGCGTGGTGCGGCGGTTGCGCAGCGGAATCAGCGACAGCACCTTGCCCTCGACAGTGTAGGTCTTGCCGCCTTCGGTGCCGACCACCGCCGTCAGAGCGCGCTGATAGCCGTTTTCGTCCCAGTCGGTTTCAATCGTGCAGCTGTTGACCATGTCGTACTTGCCGTCGCTGAACACCATGCCGCTGGCGCGGGCATTCTTGCCGGCGCCGCCGACGGTGAACATCATGCCGAAGTCGGGGCCGAAGCTCATCGGGCACCAGCGGTACCAGTCGATCGCCTGCCAGTGCCGCGGGCCCCAGGACTTGTCGCGCAGGCCGTAGCCGTCAATTTCCAACGTCTCGTCACCGACGCGGATCATGCCGCGACCGGCGCACAATTGCTCGTAATGTGCCGGGGCGAACGACTTTTCGGGATCGATATCTAGCTTGCTGCCGTCGGCATTGACCGCTTCGCCGCCGTACATCGGCGACAGCCCGGTATAGTCGATTTCGACGGTGCACGGCAGCGACGGGTTGCTGCGCCACGCTGCCTTGGGATCGGCCATTTCGTGCGGATTGGCGAGCAGCAGCACCTTGCCCGTATAGCTGACCTTGAGCCGCTTGAACGGTTCGACGACATCGATCTTCAGGCCGCCGGCTTCCATACGGTCGTTGTTGGCGATTTCGGGGCGCGCGAACATGAAGCCGATGCGGCCGTCGGGCAGATAGATGCAGACGGTGATTTCGGCATAATGCTCGTTCGGCCGGTTGCCGATGCGGAACCAGCCGCCGGCCTGCTTCGCGTGGTCGAAAACGTTGAAATACATGCTCTCGTTGTAGTTCAGCGCCGCGACCGGCGGATGCGTGTATTCGTCCTGCGGTTCGAGCCGGTAGTTAAGTTTGGGATCGCTCATTTTGGCACCTCGATACCGCTGCAATGTCATCGCGCCAGCGCGCTGCCGGCGACGTTAGACACCATTGTCACGTGGACACAAGCGGCGACGGCTTTGGTCGGGTGCGGCGCAATGCCTGCAAGCGCTGCGAACTGCGCCAGGGCGGCTGCCGGCTGCTACCGCTGGCCTTGGCTGACCAGCAGCTCGTCCAGCTGAGCGAACTGCTCGGAAATGCCGCCTTCCATGCCGGCAAAGGCTTCGTCGAGCGCCGCCTGCGACGGGTAGCGGTCGCGGTAAACCAGCAGCGTTTTGCCACCCTTGTCTTCAAAGGTGACGGTGGTCAGTGCACCATCTTCACCTTCATCATTGGTCCAGACCAGCCGCGACCCCGGGGTGACCTCAATGTACTTCCCATAGAAGGCGAAGGACTCTCCGCCGTCGTGCCCAAATTCAAGCCGGTATTTCCCCCCTGCACGCGCATCCATCTCGCACGACAGCAGCGGCACACCCATCGACTTCGGCGCCCACCAGCGCATGAACAGACCGGGCGTGGTCCAGGCGTCGAATACGGTCTGCGGCGCGGCGTCAAATCTGCGTGTCGCGACGATTTCGTTATCCAACGAGCGTTCCACGACCGTGCGTTTGGGCGCGGCGGGTTGGTTCCCGTGATCGACCATCGAACTTCTCCCTGAGTTTGAGTTCCTCAATGACGGTGTTCAATGCGAGGCGCGGTGCGCGGCTACTTCCCCGCCCGCTTGAACGACCAGTTGACGTTGGTCCCCGCAGCCACCCCGTTGCCGGTCAACACTAGCTGGTGGGTCGGGCGTGGTTTGCCTTCGGCATCGATCCAGATGCTGTCATCGACACTGAGCGTCGCGCCGCGCGCCTTGAACGCCCAGATGCGGCCGTCGGGCAGCTTGAGCAAAGCCCCTTGTGCGTCGGCGGTCGGCGTTGCCTCGACCCCGGCGCCGAGGTGGAAGCGGATATCGAAGCGCGTTGCGGTACGGCGGCGGCCACCGCGGCCTGCTGCTGTTTCGAGCAAGTCTTCGCCGCGCACGTCCTGGCCGTTGGCCGACACGAACAGCCGGCGCCGGTGCAGCAGCCCGTAGCGCTGGCCGTAGCCGTCATGGACCATGTCGAGCCAGACGCCGTCCTCGCTTTCCTGGCGGTTGGCGATGACTTCCTCGACACCCTTGCCGAGTGCGCCGTCAGGGCGGATGCGCGTCGAATTGCTGTCGGCGAGCACCAGCGTCGAATGTGCGGCCGTCGTCCGCAGTGCCGCAGCGAGCGCCGGCGGCAGCGGCTTGGTCAGCCCGTTCAGCGGCGTATCGGCGCCGCCGCAATTGACGATGACGCGGTTGGCGCCGTCCGAAAACTCGAACGCCAGCGTGCCGGTGTGGGCGCGTTCGGCGACGCGCGCCACCGGCGGCGGGCCGGCGTCGGCGACGATCAGCGTCCGGCCGCTCGACAGCCGCTGATAGCCCGAATCGACGCCCTGGCGCAGCGCCCGCAAAGTCACGCCCGACGCGGTGATCGCGGCATCAAGCCGGGCAGCGGTGACGGTGCAACCGCCGTGCCATGACCCGAGCCCGCCGTCGCCCATGATCGCCGCCTTGAGCGACGGCACCAGCCGTTCGATGCCGTGCGTCAGCGCCGACGGTGGCTTGAGCGCGCGCGACCGGTAGCTCGACTGGACGAACAGCAGCAGCTCGAGCAGCCGCAGCTGGTCGATCGGCGCCCGGGTCAGTATGCCGCCATCGGGCAGCACCATCACGTCGAGGCTGCGGTCGAGCAGCGCTTCGCCGCGCGCCTGCCGGCCTTCGCCGCCGGGGATGAGCAGCCCGGCAACGATCAGCCCGGCAATCGCCTGCAAGCGCCGCATGCCGTCGGGCATCTTCTCGACGGCGCGGTCGAGGTGCCGCGCCCAGCGCGCCAGCGCGTTGAGCACCGCCGAGCGATAGACATGGTCGGTCGATGACAGGATGTACGGTGCATAGGCCGTCCAGAACAGGATGCGCGTGCCGATGAGGTCGGGGCGCCACGCCAACTCGTCGAATTCGCTGTGCGCGGCCAGCCAGCGCGCGACAATCGGCTCGGCGATTTTGGCGCCTTCCTCGCGCGGCGTGTCGGCCGCGAGGTCGCGCAGCCAGCTGAAGCCATGCGCCCAGTCGCGCCATTGCGCCGGTGCCTGCGGGTCGTTGAAATCGCAGGTGCGCGCTGCGGCGTTGTGGCCGGCGTGCGGCAGCTTGCCGGCGCGCAGCCGCTCGGCAATGACGGGGTCACCGGCGAACGGGTCTTCGGGCACGGCGATAAGCTTGAGCGGGAAGCGGCCGCGCAGCCGGATGCGGTGGACGAGCGTCTTGTAGGTCAGCCGGTGGAACGCCGCCGCCAATTTCTCGGTCAGCGACAGCCCCTTGTCACCGTCGACGCGCACCAGCCGCTGGCGCTCGGCCTCGGTATCGGGCGGGGTCGAGAACAGGTCGTCGCTCACGCGCCCCCGGTCACTTGCCGCGCAGTCGGCGGATGTTGGCGGCATAGTCGCCGCCCTTGAAGGTCGCGGTGCCGGCAACGAGCACGTCGGCCCCCGCTTCGATCGCGCGCGCCGCAGTGACGGCATCGATGCCGCCATCGACTTCGAGGTCGATGGCCTTGCCGGTCTTGTCGATCGACTTGCGCAGCGCCTCTATCTTGCGAAGCTGGCTGTCGATGAAGCTCTGCCCGCCGAAGCCCGGATTGACACTCATCACCAGCACGAGGTCGAGCTCTTCGAGAATATAGTCGAGCATCTTGGCCGGTGTGCCGGGGTTGAGCGAGGCGCCGGCGCGCAGGCCCAGCGCCTTGATGCGCTGGATGGTGCGGTGGACGTGCGGCCCGGCTTCTGGGTGGACGGTCAGGATATCGGCGCCGGCTTCGGCAAAGGCATCAAGCATCGGATCGACCGGTGAAATCATCAGGTGCACGTCGAACGGCAGCTTGGTGTGCGGGCGCAGCGCTTTGACCACCATCGGCCCGATGGTGAGGTTCGGGACGAAATGCCCGTCCATGACATCGATGTGGATATAGTCGGCTTGCGCGGCTTCGAGCGCGCGAATTTCCTCGCCAAGCCGCGCGAAATCGGCGGACAGGATGGACGGGGCGATACGGACAGGCTGCTGCATGGCTTTCTCTAGCAGGGACCTTGACTCGCGCAAAGAGTCGAGTGGCAGTCGCGTTGCAATTTGCTTGCGAGGCACGCGCCGTCGTCGCATCCTGCGCGGCAAACAACGACAACCTTGGGGTAAACGATATGCGGATGATGTTGGTGGCGCTGGTGGCGCTGTCGGGGGTTTCACACGCGGCGCTCGCCGCCGATAACACCAAGCCGAGCGCGGCGACCGAGGCGGCGAATGCCGCGCTCGCCGCGACACTCAACTTCGAAGACAAGCAGGACTTCGACTTCGCCACGCGCGGGCTCATCGCCGCGCCGACCGAGGCCGCCATCAAGAACGCCGACGGCAGCATCCTGCGCAACTTCGCCGCCGACAAGCAGTTCACCGGCCCGGCGCCCGCCAGCGTCAACCCGAGCCTGTGGCGCAACTCGGTGCTCAATGCGCGCGCCGGGCTGTACGAAGTGATGCCCGGCATCTACCAGATCCGCGGCTTCGACCTGTCGAACATGACCGTCATCGTCGGCAAGACCGGCTACATTCTCGTCGACCCGTTGACCACCATGGAGACCGCGGCCGCAGGCCTCGCGCTGGTGCGCGCCAAGCTCGGCAACAAGCCGGTGACGGGTATCATCTACACGCACAGCCACGCCGACCATTTCGGCGGCGCCCGCGGCGTCGTCGATGCCGCCGACGTCAAATCGGGCAAGGTGCCGATCTACGCGCCCGAACACTTCATGGACCATGCGATCAGCGAGAACGTCATCGCCGGCAACGCGATGGGCCGCCGCGCCGATTACATGTTCGGCAACCTGCTCGACCGTGATCCGTATGGTATCACCAGCGTCGGGCTCGGCGCCGAACGCGCCGGCGGCACGGTGACGCTGATCCCGCCGACGCACGAGGTGAAAACCACCGGCGAGACCGCGGTCATCGACGGCGTGCGCTTCGAATTCCAGATGGCGCCGAACAGCGAGGCGCCCGCAGAAATGAACTTCTACCTGCCCGACTTCAAGGCGTTGTGCATGGCCGAAACCGCCAACGGCGCGATGCACAATGTGCTGACGCCGCGCGGTGCGCTGGTCCGCGATTCGAAGCTGTGGGCGGGCTATCTGACCGAAGCGGTGCGGCGCTACGGCGACACCTCGCAAGTCGTGTTCACCTCGCACTTCTGGCCACGCTGGGGCAACGCCGAGGTCAAATCCTATCTCGGCGCCCACCGCGACGCTTACAAATACCTCCACGACCAGAGCGTTCGCATGATGAACATGGGGATGACCGGCCCCGAAATCGCCGAGAATGTCGCGCTGCCGCCGGTGCTGGCGCGCGCCTGGTTCAACCGCGGCAACTATGGCTCGCTCAAGTTCAACGCGCGCGCCGTCTACCAGCGCTATATGGGCTTCTTCGATGGCAACCCGACCAGTCTCGATCCGCTGACGCGCGTCGAAGCCGGCAAGCACTACGTCGCGGCAATGGGCGGAGCCAAGAAAGTGCTGTCACTCGCCGCCACCGCGCACAAGGCCGGCGACTATCGCTGGGAAGCCACGTTGCTGACGCACCTGGTGTTCGCCGAGCCCGATAACGCAGCGGCAAAGGCGGCGCTTGCCGGCGCCTATGACCAGCTAGCGTATCAGGCCGAAGCCGCGCCGCAGCGCAATTTCTACCTGACCGGCGCGCTCGAATTGCGAAACGGCATCCTGCCGAGCAAGGCCGCGGCAAGCGACGTGCTCGAACTCACCACCAGCCTGCCGTTGTCCGACCTGCTCGACGCGCTGGCGATCCGCGTCGTCCCCGAACGCGCGCTCGGCAAGCCATTCAGCATCAAGATCAACCTCGACAACGGCGAGAACGCACTGGTCACTGTCGAGAACGGCGTGATGTTCCATGAAATGAACATCGATGCCCCCGCGGATGCGACGCTCACCGCTAAGCGCATGGCATTCCTCGGGCTGATCGGCGGCGTCGCCAAACCCGCCGACCTGATCAAGGCCGGCGCGCTGACCATCACCGGCGATCAGCCGACACTCGGCCGCTTCACGGGGCTGTTCGAAGCACCGCAACGCAACTTCCCGATTGTCACGCCGCTGGTGCCGATAGCGGGCAAATAGAGCCTCCAGCGGGCAGGCCAGCTCTTGTCCAAGATGGCGGCCTGCACCCATTTGTTGTGCGCTCTTCTATCGGGTGCAGGCCTCAGGCCTGCCCGCCGGATGCTCTTAATCCTTCCGGTCTGCAAACGCGTGTAGCGCCCGCCGGATATGTCCCGTCATCACCGCACGTGCCCAGTCGCTGTCGGCGCGCGCGAACGCTGCCAGCAGCTCGCCGTGCTCGGCAGCGCTGCGGCCGAGCTGGGCGCGGTCATACAGGCGCGCGGTGCGGCGGACGACGGGTTGTTCGATGAGCTGCGCGAGCATGGCGGCGAGGCGCGGGGAGGCGGCGGTGGCGATAACGCGGTCGTGGAAGTCGCGGTTGCTGGCCAGGAAGCCCGCGACATCGGGGCCGCCGGGGGCATCGATCGCGGCGATCAGCTGGGTGTTGACGTCGCGCAGGGCTTCGAGCTCGTCGGGGGTGATGCGGGTGGCGGCGCGTGCAGCGGCGTGCGCTTCGAGGAGGGCGCGCAGCGCGAACATTTCACCGACGTCGTCGGCGGTCCAGTCGGCGACAAAGGCACGGCTGCCCTGGTCGCGGCGGACGAACAGTTCGGCCTCCAAACGGCGCAGCGCTTCGCGCACGGGGGTACGCGAGACGCCGCAGATTTCGGCGAGGTCTTCCTCGCGCAGCGGCGCGCCGGGCGCCAGCGTTCCGTTGGCGATGCGGTCGCGGATCGTTTCATAGGCTGAATCGGATGCGCGCGACATGGCCGGGTTCCCGATAATTAGGTCTGCTTCAGGCTCGACGCCGCGGAGCGGCTGCAACGCTGGTATGGCGCAGCCGCACCGAAGTCAAAGCCTTGCGCGTATGGGCCGGCGCCTCCCTGGCGGGGGAGGCGCCGCCAGCGTCAGAAGCTGAACGTCACGTCGAGGCCGAAGGCCTGGCGGGCGCCCGGCGAGGCGAAGCTGCCGCCGAACTCGGGAGCGGGCAGGACCTCTGCGATGGTGTGGGCGTTGAACAGGTTGGTTGCCCAGCCTTCGACACGCCAGGCGTCGCCATAGGTAAAGCCGGCGCGGACATCGACGGTGGTGAAGGTGTCGCGTTCGGAGTTGCTGTAGTTCGCGGTGCCGAGGAACGCCGGCAGGCCGGCGAGCGGCAGGATGGCGTTGAACACCGTTGCATAGTCGGCGGTCTGCGCCGTCGAGAACCACGTCGGGCCGGTGACGCGCAGATCGGCGCGGCCGACGAAGTTGAACTTGTCGTTGACCGGCACGTTCCAGTCGGTGCCGGCGTTGATGGTGTACAGCGACGTGTACGGCGACTTGCCGCCGACAGTGCGCGGGCGCGCGTTGTTTTCGGTGATTTCGGAGTCGTTGTAGTTGCCGCCGGCGTACATCGACCAGCCGTTCATGATCTTGAAGCTGGCGCCGGCTTCGAAGCCCTTGATGTTGACCTTGTCGATGTTCGACACGACGCGCAGGATGCCGAAGCTGCCGACGAAGAATTCGAAGAACTGCATGTCGGTGACGTTGTTGATATAGCCTGCGGCGGTCAGCGTCAGCCGGCCATCGAGTGCCTGGCCCTTGACGCCGACTTCGAACGCGCTCGAGGTTTCGGGCTGATAGTCATCGAAAATGTTGAGCCCGGCGTTGATCGCGGGGTTGTTGAACGCCGCGTCGATCGTCGCCTTCGAACCCTGGTTGTTGAAGCCGCCGGCCTTCCAGCCGATGCCCCAGTTGCCATAGACCGTCCAGTCGTCGCTGGCGTTCCAGGTCAGGCTGATCTTCGGCTGCAATTTGTCATAGGTCTGCGACTTGTCGACCAGCGGCCCGAAGATCAGGCCGGGGTTGAGCGGCTGGTTGCCACCGTTGATCCACTGGTTGCGCCACGCCGGATCGACGAGGTTGTGGACGTCGCGGCTTTCATTGTCATAGCGCAACGCGACCGCCAGCGTGACGTTGCGGGCGAATTCCCAGTCGACGGTGCCGAACAGCGCGAAGGCGTTGGTGGTGAATTCGTCGTGCGACAGCTGCTCGGTCGGGTTGCTGCTGGCCTGGTCGTTATAAAGGTTGCGCGTGATGCCCAGCCCCTTGTCCCAGCCGACGTTGACGCCGGTGGTGCGGTTGATGTTGAGATAGGTGCCGCCGGCGGTCCATTTGAACGCGCCGGTGCTGTTCGAAATCATCCGCACGTCGATCGAGAAATCATCCTCGCTGCGCTGCTGGTACTGCGTGCCGTCGCAGGTCGTGGCGCCGAATGCGCTGAGCAGCGAGCCATTGGGGTCGAACAGCACGTTGGTCGGCACCGAGCCAAGCGTCTGCGGCGCCTGCGGCGTATAGCCCTGCGCGTGGAGGCTGGCGACGGTGGCCTGGCACTGCGACGTGCCGTTGAAGAAGCCGAATGCCGCGACGGTGCCGTCGGCGGCCAGTTCGGCGTCCGAGCTGGTATAGGCGATCGAGCCGACGAGCTGCGCGAAATCGAGGTCGTAGGTCGCCTTGGCCGAGCCGATCCAGGCGGTCTGCTTGCCCCAGGTCGGGTAGTTCGAATCGTAGTAGAAGTCCTGATCGTTGACATCGAGGTCGAACGCCGGGTTGATGCCGGCGAAGTTCGGCAGGTTGAACACGACGTTGTAGTTGATCGAGCCCGAGGTCACGGTGCTGTAGCCGCCCTTGATATCGATTTCGAGCTTGTCGTTGATCTGGCTGACAAAGCGGACATTGATGTTGCCGCCGTCATAGTTGTCGATGGTGTTGGCGCCGGGCCCGATGATCGGCCCGTCGTTCTGGAAGAAGCCGTTCGAGTTGCGGTAGAAACCGTTGACCAGGAAGCCGGTGTCGGGCGACAGCGGCACCGACACTTCGGCGCGGCCGGTGAAGGTGCCGTGGTTGGCGACGCCGACCTGTGCCGAGCCGCCGAGCTCCTTGCCGGGTTTGGCGGTAGTGATGTTGATCGCGCCGGCAGTGGCGTTGCGGCCGTAATAGGCGCCCTGCGGCCCCTTGACGACTTCGAACTGCGTCAGCGTGCCCATCGGCATGTTGAGGAAGTTGATGTTGTTGATCTGGACGCCGTCGACAACCAGCGCGACGTTCGATTCGGCATCGCGCGAGCCGTTGACGCCGCGGATGTTGACCTGCGTGTCGCCGACTTCGGCGGTGCCGGTGACGATGGTGACGCCTGGGATGAACTTCACCGCCTGCTGGGTATCGGTGATGTTGGCGCTGGTGATGGTTTCGGCGGTCAGCACGCCGACCGACATCGGCACGTCGAGCAGGTTTTCCGAAACGCGACGCGCGGTGACGACGATGTCGCCGCTGGCGTCCTGCGCGGCAGCGGGTGCGGCCGCGAAAGCCGTCAGCACGAGTGCAACTGCGGTACCGGCGAGATGGCTGTGGGTGATGCGCATCGAATGTCCCCTTTTCGTGCAAGCGCCGCGACGTTCGGGCGTCTCAAGCAAGGCGACATTGGCGTATGCGGCCGCGCAAGTGTCAAGCAAAGTGCACGCGGAATTGGTGATTTTGGATACAATTTAGCCAAGTGTGGCAAAAATGTCGGCGCCGGGCGCAAGCCGGCACAGCAGCGAATTCCGCGTGCGCGCTTCGTCCGTTCAGCGAAAATCATTGTCATTCAGGGATTTATCCGAATATCCTGCGGCTGCCCGGCTGGTGCGCCGCCCGCCGTTTCTGGATACAATAACCGAATTGCCTGCGGCTGCGACATTGCCACAGGGTTGCGCTCGGCGCTGCCAAGTCCGACATCGTTGCGGTAACAGCGATAACGCTCATGCTATGGGGAGCCACATGGACCACGATCACGACAATGATTCCGAACTGCCCGCGCACGTCCATGCACACGCCCCGATCCCGCAGGGTCGCGCCGAAGAAGCCGTGCGCGAACTGCTGCGCTGGGCCGGCGATGACCCCGAGCGCGAGGGCCTGATCGACACGCCGGCGCGCGTCGCGCGGGCCTTCCGCGAATATTATCGCGGCTATCTGGAGGACCCCGGCAGCCACCTCAGCCGCACCTTCGGTGAAGTCGGCGGATATGACGAAATCGTGCTGCTGCGCGACATTCCGTTCCAGTCGCATTGCGAACACCATATGGCGCCGATCATCGGCAAGGCGCACATCGCCTATCTGCCCAACGACCGTGTTGTCGGCATTTCGAAGCTGGCGCGCGTGCTGCACGGCTATGCGCAGCGGCTGCAGGTGCAGGAGCGGCTGACCGCCGAAGTCGCCGATTGCATCCAGCTCCACCTCGAACCGCGCGGCGTCGCGGTGGTCATCGAGGCGACGCACGCCTGCATGAGTGCACGCGGCGTGCTGACAAGTGGCGTCACCATGACCACCAGTCGGATGATGGGTGTGTTCCGCGACGACGAACGCTCGCGCAAGGAGGTGCTGGCGCTGATGGGGCTGGGCTGACGCGCCGGTTGTAATCTTAGCTTAACCATAACGACGCGCGCGCTTCATACGCCGCGCCTAACTCCCCCCGGGTCAACTTCGTCAACCCAGGGAGCCTAACCATGATTCGCCTCAAAACTGCCAGCGCGCTCACCGCGCTCGCCATTGCCTCGATCGCTACCAACGCCGGCGCTGCCGGTTTCGTCACTGCTGGCGCCGATATGGCCGATGGCAAGAACGGCTATATCTATCAGTCGATATTCACCACGGGCGAAACCGTCGGCGGCTACACCCCGATCGGCCTGATGGACGGTATCGGCGCCTATGCGCTCAACAAGGACACTGTCCGCGTTCTGGTCAACCATGAAGCCGCCAACAACCGTGGCACCAATTACACGCTCGCCAACGGCTTCAGCCTCGCCGGTTCGCGCATTAGCTATTTCGATGTCGACAAATACGCCCGCACCATCGTCGGTAGCGGCCTCGCCTATGACGCCATCCACGACCGCAGCGGCAACCCGGTCAGCGCCAGCACGCAGCTGACCTTCGGCGCGATCAGCCGCCTGTGCTCGGCCGTCAATGTCGAAGCCAACGCCTATGGCGCCGGCCGCGGCGTTGTCGACCGCATCTTCTTCAGCGGTGAAGAAGCCGGCAACGGCACGATGTTCGCGCTCGATACCGCGACCAACAAGCTCCACGCTGTTGCCGACATGGGCTATGGTTCGTGGGAAAACGCCGCGCAGGTCGATACCGGCACGCGCGACAAGGTCGCCTTCATGCTCTCCGATGACACCAGCGGCTCGGCGATGATGATGTATGTCGGCACCAAGAGCACCGCGCCGGGCGCCAGCTTCCTCGAACGCAACGGCCTCGTCGGTGGCGAAATTTACGCGTGGAAGGCCGATGCTGCCGGCGTCAATTCGTCGGCCGAATTCAACGGCGGCAACGGCACGTCGAACACCGGCACCTGGGTCAAACTGACGACCAAGGATGTCAGCAAGGCCGGCACCGCCGGCTATGACGCGCAGGGCTATGCGCTCGCCGCCACCATGCAGGCCGAAGCCGATGCGCTCGGGGCGTTCAGCTTCTCGCGCCCTGAAGACGTGGCCACCAACGTCGACGGCAAGACCGTTGCCTTCGCGACCACCGGTTCGACCTTTGACGGCGGTGCCGATACCTGGGGCCAGGTGCTGACCTTCGAACTGGCGTTCGATGCCAATGGCGCACCGACTTCCAGCACCGCGACGATGATCTACAACGGCAACACCGACGCCAGTCACGCGCTGCGCAGCCCCGACAACCTCGACTGGGCCGATGCCGACACGATCATCGTGCAGGAAGACCGTTCGGCGAGCTGGGCGAGCGTCATCGGCGCCAACCCGCAGGAAGCCAGCGTGCTGACGCTCGAACTCGATGGCAGCCTGACCACCGTCGCGACGATCAACCGCACGACTTCGCTCGGCCAGGTCGACGTCAATCCGACCGACTTCGGCAACTGGGAAAGCTCGGGCATCCTCGATGTCTCGACGCTGTTCGGCTATGATGCACCGGGCGCGCTGTTCATCGGCGACGTCCAGGCGCACAGCGTTCCGCTCGGCAACAACGGCCTCGTCGAAAGCAGCCAGCTGTTCTTCCTGTCGAACGCTGCGGTTCCCGAACCCGCCAGCTGGGCGATGATGATTGCCGGTTTCGGTCTCGTGGGCTCGGCGATGCGCCGCCGCCACCTCAAGACCGTCGCCGCTTAACGACCCCCCCCCGACTGACCGCGCCCTTGCGGTCAGGCGCCTCTTGCGCCGCCGGTTCCCCTGCCGGCGGCGCATTTTGCGTTTGATGCTACCAACTGTGCCCTAGCTGCGTTAAGACTGCGCATCATTCACAAAAGGGGTGCGGATGCATGGCCAAGATTCTCGGTAATTTCCACTACGCGCTGGTCATCGGTGCGGTGCTGCTGCTGCTCGCGATGTTCGGGCTGCACGCGGCCGACATGGGCGGCGACTATCTGACGCCGTGGATGGTGTTTTTCCACGTGCTCAACGGCATTCTGTGGATCGGCCTGTTGTATTATTTCAACTTCGTGCAGATCCCGACGATGCCGAAAATCCCCGCCGAACTGAAGCCGGCCATCGGCAAGCACATCGCGCCCGCCGCGCTGTTCTGGTTCCGCTGGTCGGCGCTCGGCACCGTCATCACCGGGCTGATCGTCGCGTGGCTCAAGGGCTATCTGCACGAAGCCTTTACCTTGCAGCCGGGCTTCAAGGTCATCGGCGTCGGTATGATCCTCGGCCTGATCATGGCGTTCAACGTCTGGTTCATCATCTGGCCGAACCAGAAGCGCGCGCTCGGCATCGTCGAAGCCGATGCGGACACCAAGGCGAAGTCGGCAACGACGGCGATGGTGTTTTCGCGCACCAACTTCGTGCTGAGCTTCCCGATGCTGTATGCGATGGTGACGCAGCTTTATCTGGCGAAGTAGCGGCCAGCGCCGAAGCCGAAATTTGCCCTTCGCGAATTTCGCCTTCGGCGCGGACTCGCGTTTCGCCCGGCCGGCGGGGCGGAGGCGAAGCCGACGAACCCGTCCGACGGCGTGGCTTTGCCACGCCTTTCTGACCTCTGCCTACCCGCCGCGCAGTGGCCCCATACTTGTTTCGGCCGCTCAAACCAGCTCGGTCGTCACAACAGTCTCCACCGCCGTCATCAGCTTGTGGATCGGGCACTTCTGCGCCGCCCCCAGCAACTGCACGCGCTCGGCCTCGGTCAAATCGCCGTCAATCCGGATCCGCACCGCCAGCTTGTAAACGCCGGCGCGCTCCTGCGACGCATCGCGCTCCACCGTCACCTCGACGTCGCGCAGCGCCAGCCCCTTGCGATTGGCGTACCACACCATCGTCGTCGCCTTGCAGGCACCAAGCGCCGCGTCATACAGGTCATGCGGGTCGGGGCCTTCGTCACCGCCGCCGTCGGCCACCGGAATATCGACAACGAAGCTGTGGCCGCCGGCATCGACGCGCTGCGCCATCGCGTCGTTACGTATCCGGGTAACGGAAATCATGCCGCATCTCCACTTTTGAAAAACTGCTGCAGTACCAGGTCATAGATGTCGGCCAGCGCCGCGATGTCGGCGACCGGCACCATTTCATCGACCTGGTGCATCGAACTGCCGACCAGCCCGAATTCGACCACCGGGCAGACGCTGCGGATGAATCGCGCGTCCGACGTGCCGCCGCTGGTCGACAGCTCTGGGGTGCGCCCGGTGACGCGCTGGACGGCGAAATCGACCATGTCCGACAATGGCCCCGGCGGCGTCAGAAATGCCTCGCCCGAAATCTTTACCACCACCTCGGCCGCAGGTGCATGTCGGGCAACGGTATCGCGGATCCAGTTCTCCAGCTCGAAGCCGCGCTGGCGATCGTTGAAGCGGATGTTGATGCGTGCGGTCGCGCGCGCCGGAATGACGTTGGTCGCCGGGTTGCCGACGTTGATGTCGGTGACTTCAAGGTTCGACGCCTGGAACCAGTCGGTGCCGGTATCAAGCGTGTGCGCCTTGAGTTCCGAAAGGATCGCCACCAACCGCGTGATCGGGTTGTCGGCGCGCGTCGGATAGGCGACATGGCCCTGTGCGCCGTTGACGGTGATCCAGGCGTTGACCGAGCCGCGCCGGCCGATCTTGACCATGTCGCCGAGCAGTTGGTTCGACGTCGGCTCGCCGACCAGACAGGCATCGGGCGCGAAGCCGCGCACCGCCATCCAGGTCAGCAGATCGACGGTGCCGTGGGTCGCCGGGCCTTCCTCGTCGCCGGTGATGATCAGCGACAGCGTACCCGGCGCGCCGCGCGCGACATGGCGCTCGGCCGCCGCGACGAACGCCGCAATCGCCGATTTCATGTCGTTGGCGCCGCGCCCGACCAACTGGCCATCCGCCACCGCACCTTCGAACGGATCGACACTCCAGGCATTGTGGTCGCCGACCGGCACGACATCGGTATGGCCGGCAAAGGCAAAATGCGGTGCGCCTTCGCCGATGGTGGCGAACAGATTGTGGATCGGGCCATCGGGCGGGCTGCCCTGTTCAAGCCGGTGGACGGCAAAGCCCAGCGCTTCGAGCGCCGCGCCGAGCACAGCTTGCGCGCCGTCGTCGGCGGGCGTGACGCTGCGGCAGCGGATGAGGTCGCGGGCCAGTGCGAGGGCGTCGATCATGCGGAAGCAACCTTGGATTTGCGCCAGAAATAATAAGGCAGCGGCAGCGCCAGCAGCAACAGCGACCAGCGCGCATTGTCCATGTCCTCGACAAAGAACAGCAGCGTGAACATGGCGTTGACCCCGCCGGCAATCAGCGCCGGTAGCGGGAAGAGCGGCATCTTGTACGGCCGCGCCAGCCCCGGTTCGATGCGCCGCATGCGGATCGCCGCAAAGCCGAGGATGGCGAACATCAGCGTCACCATCGGTGCATAGATGTTGACCAGCAGCTCGAAACTGCCGGTGCCCGCCAGCAGTGCGATCAGCCCGGTCGAGAAAATCACCCCCGGCACCGGCGTGCCATTGGCCGACACGCGGGTGAACACGTCGGGGAGCAACCGCGACCGCGCCATGCCGAGCAGCACGCGCGGCTGCATCATCACCTGCAGATTGGCGATGGTGAACACCGACAGCACCGCCAGCGCGGTGATGATCGTGTCGCCCCATGGCCCGGCGACAATCGCCGCCGCGTCAGCCACCGGCAGGTTCGATTTGGCCAGCACGTCGAGCGGCAGCGCGTGGAGCAGCGCGGCGTTGACCAGCAAATAAATTGCCATGACCAGCAGGATGCCGCCGAATGTCGCGCGCACGACGTTACGCTCGGCCGATTTGACCTCTTCCAGGAAATACACCGCGCCCTGCCAGCCGCCATAGGTGCCGGTGATCAGCCGCGCCGCGGTGATGATGCCGGCAAAGGTCATCGCGCCCGACATGCCGGTCGATTGCGCGGGTGCGGGGGCAGCATCGGTGAAGCCGAAAATCGCGATGATCAGCGCCACCAGCGCCAGCGCCTTGAGAAAGCTGCCGATGTTCTGCGTCATGCCGCTGGTGCGCGTGCCGCTGAGGTTGATGGCGCCCAGCACCAGTACTTCGATGACCGCGATCATCCCCGTCGACAAGCCGGTGCCGAAGCCCAGCCGCTGGACATATTCGGCGAACACCACCGCCATGAACGCCGTCGATATCGTGCCCTGCAGCCAGTCGCTCCAGCCGACAATCAGCCCGGTCAGCGGGCCGTAGGCGCGTGTCGCAAAAACGTAAGGCCCGCCGGCATGCGGCATCGACGCGGCCAGCTCGACCGTCGGAAACGCATAGACCAGCACCAGCAGGCCACCTGCGGCCCAAGCCAGCATGATCAGCGTCGGATCGGGAATGGCTGCCGCTACCAGCCCCGGCGACCGCATGATCCCCGACCCGATGATCCCACCGATGACGACGGCGAGCGCAAACCCCGGCCCGAGCACGCGCAGCAACTGGCCTTTCGCGGGCGTGGTCACCCGGCAAAGGCCTTGGCGTAGGTCGCCATGTCGAAATAGTCGCGCCACACGGCGATCTTGCCGCCGCGCAACTCGAAAACGCCGCATACCGGCAGCCCGAGCGACTTGCCGTGCGCTTCGATATGGTCGACGCGCTCGGTCATCACCACGTCGCCCGCCGCCATGATGTTGGTGAGCTCCCAGCGCGTTGCGGTCCAGTCCTTGAGGAAGGTGGTGATGCCGACGCGCACCATCGCCATGCCGCGCAGCGGCGCCATCGGCATGTTGTGATAGACGATGTCGTCGGTGAAATAGTCGAGCAGTTCCTCGGCATCCAACCGCGACCAGGCGGCGACGAAGTTGCGGACGATTGTTTCATTGTCGGACATCTGGCTCTCCTTACGGACGCTTGGCGGTGGGTGCATCGGGCGCGAATGTCGCGCCGAAATAATCCCCGGCATACCAGCGCGGCCGCTCGGGCGCATTGGCGATGTCGCGGGCGACCAGATAATTGACCTTGGCGAACTTCGCGCCCGCCGCCCAGTTGATCGGCTGCGACAGGTCATCGCTCGGCTGGTGATAGTTGGTCGACAGGAACTTCGTCCACGCCGCCTCGCCGCCATTGCCATAGCCCGTCGCCAGCATCACCGCCGGCACGCCGCGCTTGACGAAGGTATAGTGGTCGGAGCGCACGAAAATGGTCTGCGCCGGCATCGGATCGACCGCGACCTTGACCCCGGCTTGCGCGGCCGCCTTGGCGATCACCGCGCCCATTGTCGAATGGTCGCCGCCGAACGCGATGACGTCGGTGAAATCATACAGCAGCATCGGCTGGTCGAGATCGACGACACTGACGATCGAGCCAATCGGCACGCTCGGGTCATTGGCAAAGCCTTCGGCGCCGAGCAGTCCCTTTTCCTCCGCCGTGCTCGCCACGAACAGCAGCGAGCGTTTGGGTTTCTTCGCATCCTTGCCGAACGCCCGCGCGACTTCGAGCAGCATTGCCGTGCCCGCGGCATTGTCGAGCGCGCCGTTGTAGATCTTGTCGCCCTCGCGTTCGGGACGGATGCCGAGATGGTCGAGGTGCCCCATCAGCACGACATATTCGTCGCGCAACTTGGGGTCGCTGCCGGTGATGCGCCCGATGACATTGGGCGAGGTGATCTGCCGCGTCGCCGACGACGCTTCAATGTGCACTGTCGTCGCCAGCGCAAAGCCCTTGGGCCGGCCGCCGAAGCCCTTGGCATCGACCTTGTCGGCTTCGGCCTGTACCGCTGCCAGCGACACCGGCGCACCGGCGAACAGCGCGGCCGCCGATACGGCATTGAGCGATGCGCCGCCAAGGATTCCCGGTGCCGAAACGAACGGCTTGCCGTCAGGCTGCAGCCACGTCAGCCGCGGCCGTTTGGCATAGGGCAGCGACTTCGCCCAGGGGCGCAGCGCTTCCGATTCAATCGTCGGGATACTGACCATGCCGATGGCACCGCGCGCGGCCGCCATCTTGCCGGTCTGCGTCGCCAGATGCGCCCAGATTTCATCCGGCGGCCCCTTGGGGATACTGCTCAGCACCGCGACAATCTTGCCGCGCACATCGAGCCCGGCATAATCGTCGAAGCCCTGCGCCGGAGCATCGAGCCCGAAGCCGACGAACACCACCGGTGCCTCGATATTGGTGACCGGGTGGAGCTGGCTCGGGCCGAGAATGACGTCGGTGGCGTTCGCCCAGCTTTGCGACTTGCCGGCGCCGGCAATCGTCACGCGCGCCGGCACATTATCGGTCAGCCGCGCTTCCTGCAGCGTCACGCGCTGGAACCAGCTGCCGTCCTTGCCGCCGGGCTGCAGCCCGTAGCTGGCGAACTGTGCCGCGACATAGCGCGCGGCGATCTCATGGCCGCGCGTGCCGGTCTCGCGGCCTTCGAGCAAGTCATCGGCCAGATAAGTGACATTCGCCTCGATCGACGCCGGTGAGAATACCGGCGCCGGGGCGGTGATGGCGGGGGCAGCGGCGAGCACGAGCGCCAGACCGCCGGCAAAACGAAAATGAAACGCGACCAAGACTTCCCCCTGCACGGTGATTGCGCCAATCTAGCGCCCGCCGCGATGATGTCGCGCGAAATCTGCCGCGCTTCGGCGCACAATTGGGGGAAGGGCGATGCCCAAGGTCGATCTCGACGCGTTGCCGGTGCTGGGCGGCTCCGGCTATCTGCCGCCGTACGCGCAGGCGGTCGCCGGACGCTCGCGCCGCGCCGTTGCCGATGACCTGCTGGCGTTCGGCGCCAATCTGGTGCGGCTGGAGCCCGGCGCCTGGTCGAGCCAGCGTCACTGGCACACCGCCGAGGACGAGCTGGTCATCATGGTCTCGGGCGAGGCGGTGCTGATCGAAGACGGCGGCGAGACCGTGCTGCGCCCCGGCGACATCGCGACCTTCCCGCGCGGCGTCGCGAACGGCCACCACCTCGTCAATCGCACTGCCACCGACGTGGTGTTTCTGGCCGTGGGGAATGACGCGCCCGACACCGACGAATGCCATTATCCCGACATCGACATGTTCTGGTCGGGCGCCACCGGCTTCGTCCGCAAGTCCGACGCACCGGGCTGACGCCGCGCGGCCAGTTTACCCGCGCATTAGCAATCGACAGCGCCGGCAAACTGGGGCATTCCAACCGCCGTCGCGCCTGACGCGGCAACCAATCCGAATCTTGGGAGAGAGTCGTGTTCAGTCACATCATGCTCGGCGCCGACGATGTCGCCGCCTCGAAGAAATTCTATGACGCCACGCTCGGCGCGTTCGGCATCGGGCCGGCCATCATGGACGCCAATGGCCGCGCCATTTACATGACGCCGACCGGCATCTTCATCATCACCAAGCCGATCAACGGCGATGTCGCGTCATGCGCCAACGGCGGCACCATCGGTTTCGCGGCCGCCTCGCCCGCCCAGGCCGACGCCTGGCACGCCGCCGGCCTCGCCAACGGCGGCACTGCGTGCGAAGATCCCCCCGGCGTGCGCAGCGGCGGCATGGGCGACCTCTACCT
>ERZ724517.744-NODE-744-length-19270-cov-4.075930_pt1 | contig 19270 bp, 17 predicted proteins | sample MGYA00376050_ERZ724517 | MGnify/ENA primary metagenome ERZ724517 (study PRJEB28724, sample SAMN07190886) | activated sludge metagenome | isolation source: activated sludge of sewage treatment plant in Hong Hong | place: USA: Christiansburg, Virginia | collected... | reverse complement strand
GACGCATGTGGAACTTGCGATACTCACCGCGCAGCGACCATCCCAGCATCAGGACGAGCCCAACGTACGAGCTGAGCATCGACGCCAGACCCGCGCCCGGCACGCCCATGTGAACCAGCCTGTCGCCAAACATCGACATCAGGATGTTGTGCACGCCATCGACCACCGGAATTCCGGGGAGATCCGGTCCATAGATGAACGCGACGCACATCAGGAAGTTGGCGATGTTCATCGCGATGGCGACGCCCATGTGGACTCGGGTTTTGCCAAGTCCATCGAAGAATGCCTTGAGGCTGGCGGTCCAGACCAAGCTCGTGATCTGTAAAAAACGCCAGCGCAGAAACGGCACACCAAGCGCGATCACCGCCGGGTCTTTGTTCATCAAGCGGAACAAATACGGTGCCGCCGCGTAGGTAAACGCCGTCACGATGATCGATGCCACGACAGCAAGGAGCTGCGAGTTGGTCGATACCGCACCCGCTCCCTCGTGATCGCCAGCTCCGATGCGACGAGCCGTTAGCGCTTGAGTGCCAACACTGATCGCGGCCAGCATGCCGCCGAAGGCCCACAGCAGGATCACGCTGATTTGTAGCGCGGTCTGCCCTGGCGTCGACTCCGACTGCGGCAAATGCCCGACCAAGATATGGTCGACTTGGTTGATGAGGGTTTGGGTCAGCATTGCCATCATCACCGGCGAAGAAAGCCCGAGGATGCGGCGCGTCAAGGTAGGATCAAAAAGTGCCATGGTTGGACTGGTTGGCCTCGTGGGTGGCCCGCACCCTGAGGGTGCGAAAGCGCGGTTTTAGCGTGGGCCTGCGGCTTTCACAAGACTCTGATGACCATTATCGGTTGGCCGCGCCGCAGCAGGGTGAACTGTTCTGCATCGCGTGACTACGAGGTTGGATCGGGATCGATGCTACCTTCGGGGATGAGGCGAGCTAGCGCGGCCCGGGCCGAGGCATCGAACAAGCCGTCGGCCAGATACGCGCCCAGCGCATCGAGATACGCCCGCGACTTTGCCACCGCCTCGCTGAAGCGACCCAGAAAATCGAACTGCGTGAAGACCTCGAAACGAGCAGCCTCACGCGCCGCAGGGGGGCCGATGCGCGGTCCCACGATGGAGTTGCCAATCAGCCTTGCGTACGACAGATAGCCACGGGCATACCGACGAAACTCCTGCCGTGTCGGTGCCTGGCCGTGCAGCGAACGCAGCGCACCTTGCACGGCATCGGCGACCGGTCCGTCCTCCCCAAGACAGCGCCCATCGACCTCGATATACACTCGCATGGTCTGTGTTCCCATCGGATCGTGGCCGAAGCGCTGCTGGTGGAACAGCAGGCTGTGAAACTTCTCGATCTCCTGGTGCTCGACACTTGGGTCTAGGCCGGTCCGCTCTGCACGCTCTCTCGCCAATCGGTTGATGTGCGGATGCATCGCGGTATCGAGCGCGGCGTGAGAAATGTAGCCCAGCGACAGCGCCGTCAGCGTCTCACCGGCCTCGCGGGTCGCCGTCTGTTGGGTCAGCGCATGGCCGCACTCGCCAAGCAGTCGCCCGAGTGCAATCGGGGTATCCTGGTGAAACACATGACCCCACCGCGACGGCATTTGCGGCTGTCGCAGCGCGTAACGAGCGACCGCTAGCGAAAATCGGTCAAAGTACGGCAAATCGACAAATAGTGCCCCCAAGCGGGCTGCCCGATGATACGGACCCGAGGTCGCCCGCCGCACCCAAGCACTGCTCGTCGCGAGTGAATCCACGAGTCCTGACAGATGAACCGCTTCGACCGGCATCCGCTCATCCTAACGAAAAAGTCTGTTCCCGGTATTGGCTGCGTTGCCGATGCGGTTCGGTTTGCGACATAGTGAGCGCTTGCTCTGAATGGGTAGGTTGGGAAGATAGACACATGAAAGCCATCCTGATTGCCGCCGGAATGGGCCGCCGCTTGAGTCCTTACACCGACGATCGTCCCAAGTGCCTGGTCGAGGTCGCCGGTCGACCGATGATCTTGCGTCAAATCGACAACCTTCGGGCCGTTGGTGTCACCGAGTTTGTGGTCATTCGCGGCTACCTCGGGGATCGGCTGACGGCGGCGCTCCATGCGGAAGCAGGGGTGCGCTTTGTCGACAATTTCGATTACGCCAATAACAACATCCTGCTGTCGCTGATGTGTGCCAAAGAGGAGCTTTCCTCTGGCTTCTTTTGCAGCTACGGCGACATTGTCTATCGGCCCGAAGTGACCGAGACGCTCGCCCACAGCCAGGTCGACGTCGGGCTGGTGGTCGATCCGTTTTTCGCCGAGGTCTACGAGGGACGCACCGAGCACCCGATCGCCGAGGCCGAGCTGGCCGAAGTCAACCCGGTCAACGCCCAGGTCCGTCGCGTCGGCAAAAAGGTCGTTCCGATCGAGCAGGCCGCAGGCGAGTTTATCGGGCTGTGGCGTGCTTCGGCGAAAGCGGGCACCGCGCTGCGGGAGCTCTTCGCCAAGCGACTCGCTGAGCTGGGGCTGTCGTCCCCCTATGGCCGAGCCCAACGACTCCAGGTCGCCTACCTCACCGATCTGCTCAATGACCTCATTGGCGAGGAACCACGCCTTCACATTCCGGTTCATAGCGTCGCCATCGCTCGTCCACAGTCGTGGCGCGAAATCGACACGGTTCAGGACTTGGAGCGCGCCCAAGCCGTCATCAGTTGGTAGCTCACGCACAGGAGGTCCATCGTGAAGATCCTTATCGCCGATGCATTCAGCGAGTCTCATCTTGCGGCCTTTTCGCGGCTCGGACTCGACGTGGATTATCGACCTCAGCTCTCGGCAAGTGAGCTGGCTCAGGCCATCGCCGGCGTCAGCATCCTCGTCGTCCGCAGCAAAACAGTCAGCGCCTCTACCATCGAAGCCGGAAGCGCGCTCGGGCTGATCGTACGCGCTGGTGCGGGCGTCAACACCATCGACATCGACGCCGCCAGTCGCCGTGGGGTTTTCGTCGCCAACTGCCCCGGTCAAAACTCCATTGCCGTTGCCGAGCTGACCATGGGTTTATTGCTGGCGCTCGACCGACGGCTGCCCGATCAGGTTGCGGATCTGCGCAGCGGCAAGTGGAACAAAAAGGAATACAGCAAAGCGGCCGGACTCCACGGGCGAACGCTCGGTGTCATCGGCACGGGTGCAATCGGTCAAGCGGTGATCGAGCGGGCCCGAGCGTTTGGAATGCGGGTGGTTGCGTGGTCACGCAGCTTGACTACCGAGCGCGCCAGTGAGCTGGCAGTCGAGCGGGCCGAGACGATTCCGGCGCTTTGTGCAGCAAGTGATGCGGTCACGGTTCACGTGGCCTATGTGCCAGGAACACGCGGTCTCGTCGGTGAAAGCGCGTTTATGCGGATGCGCAAAGGGGCCATGTTCGTAAACACCTCGCGCACTGAAGTGGTCGACACCAGCGCGCTGCGACAAGCGATTGCCGAAAAGGGACTGCGGGTAGCGCTCGATGTGTTCGACCGCGAGCCGGAAAAAGGCGAAGCGCCGTTTGTCGACGACATTGTGCAGCTTCCAAGCCTGTACGGCAGTCATCACATCGGTGCTTCGACCGAACAGGCTCAAGCTGCGATTGCCGACGAGACGGTGCGAATTGTCGCAGCGTTTGTGGGAGATGGCTCGGTCCGCAACTGCGTCAACATCCTGCCCCCCGGCGAAACCCCCGCCCGCGCCGAGCTGATGGTCCGTCACTACGACAAGGTCGGTGTCCTCGCCGAACTTCTGGGCGCCGTCCGTCGTCATGACATCAACGTAGAGACGATGCAGAACACCATCTTCTGTGGTGCCAAAGCGGCCTGTGCCCGCATCCGCCTCGGAACCCGTCCCAGCGCCGAGCTGGTCGGCGAAATCCGTCGCCACCCCGATATCATCCACGTCGACGTCATCGAGTTACCCGAGCCATGATTGAGCAGCCTTCCCCAAGCCCTACCCTGCTGTCACCAAGCGGCCTCTGCCAGATTCCGATTGTTCCACGGGCGGTGCAGCGCCTGAAGGCGGGCCTGCCACTGGTGCTGCGCAGCGATGTCACCAGCGAACCCCCGCCCGACACCGAGTTGGTCTTGCTGTGTGATTTACGCGGTCAACCGGTCGCCACCGCGCTGTGGGTTGCCTCGGGACCGCTTGCGGCACGAATGTGGTCGATGCACGGCGAAGGATTTGGCGAGGTGACGCTGGCCCGACGCTTGGCCGCAGCGCTGGAACGACGGCGGCCCCTTCTCGCGAGTGGCGAGCGCGATGCCTTCCGCGTCGTCCACGGCGAGGCCGATCTGCTCCCCGGACTGTTCGTCGATTACTATGCGGACGCTGTGGTCATTCAGACCGCCACGCGAGCCATGGATCGCCGCAAACCACTCCTGGCCGACCTCCTCGCGCAACTGCTGCCGATTGATCGGGTGGTGGTGCGGGATGATGGCAGTGCCCGCGATATGGAGTCCCTGCCACGAGAGAAGGGCTTTCTGCGCGGCGGCCCCCTGCGGCGCGCCCGCTTTCATGATGCGGGTTCGACCATGGAGGCGGATCTGCTCTCGGACCGCAAGACCGGCAGCTTCCTCGATCAGCAAGACAACCACGCCGAGGTCGCATCCTGGGCGCAGTCGCTCTGTCCGGGGGGGCAAGCGCTCGACACCTTCACCTACCATGGTGGATTTGCGCTGGCGATGGCCCGAGCGGGACTCGGGGTGATTGCCTGCGACGAAGATCCGCTGGCGATTGCGCGGGCTCGTCACAACGCCGAACTGTCCGGGGTCGCGGTCGATTTTCACATCCACAACGCCTTTGATCTGCTCCGTTCGTATGAAGCAGAGGGACGACGTTTCGATGTGGTGGTGCTCGACCCTCCGGCGCTGGCCAAGCGAGGTCGCACCGCCGCGCTCGGACAACACGCGATGACGCAAGCGATGCGCGCCTACAAAGAGCTAAACCTGCGAGCGCTGCGAATTCTGCGACCGGGCGGACTGCTCGCGACCTGTAGCTGCTCGGGACGGGTCTCGGTGGAAGATTTTGCGACGATGCTGCGCAGCGCGGCCCAAGATGCGGGACGGCCCCTTCAGCTCTTGTGGCGGCGCGGTGCCGGCATCGATCATCCCGTGCTGTGGGGGCTGCCCGAAAGCGAATACTTGAAGTGCTGGCTGTTCCGGGTGTTGGCCTAACAGATATTAGGCATATAGAAATACTCTATTTCAGATCGTCTCATGCAGGAGCGAGAACGCGCTATCCCTTCTGCGTAGACCAGTGCGTTTCACCGATCGCAAGCTCGATGATTCGCGACGCTTCATCGGCCATGGCTTCCCGCAGTAGACGCGGCGGTTCGTTCATCGGTTCGTCGCTGAGCTGAAATGTCCCCCAGTGCATCGGGACAAACTTGCGAGCTCCAAGCTCACCAAATGCGATCACCGCTTGCGCAGGATCAATGTGCTGGGGACTCATAAACCAGCGGGGCGCATAGGCACCTATCGGCAAGAGAGCGTAGTCGATATCAGGAAAGCGTTTTCCAATCTCCGCAAACGCCGCCGGATATCCGGTATCTCCAGAAAAGTAGAACCGCGTCGTAGGAGACTCGATCACAAATCCGCCCCACAGGCTTTGGTTGTGATCACCCAGTCCTCTTCCGGACCAGTGCTGCGCAGGAACCAGTGTGACTCGCACGGTCCCACCCCGGGCTCGCAGCGTATGGTCCTGCCACCAGTCCAGCTCGTGCACACGTACAAGTCCGCGCTTCTTGAACCACCCAGCGAGTCCCAGTGGGACAATGTACTGCGTCTCTCGACCCAGCGACTTCACACTCCACTCATCCAAATGATCACGGTGATTGTGCGACACAAGATCGATCGACGGTTTACAGTCGAGCGATATCTGTCCTTCAGCACCTTGCGGAGGTGTGCGGGAAACTGTGCTGTGGGGGGATTTCATTGGATCCGATGACATCGCGGTGCCTTCGGAGCGCACATTCCCAGTCACGGTCCGCAGCTTCCGTGGTACAGGTCGCTAGCCATGACGCACTTTTCCGCTCCGGTTACGCTCACTGGAACGCACGCGACGCTGGTTCCGCTCTCCATCGCGCAACTCGGTGACTTGGTGGAAGCCACTCAGGACGGAGAGTTGTGGAAACTCTGGTACACCTCGGTACCCTCTCCAGAGGGAATATCCAGCGAGATTGCGAGACGACTGGAACTGCAGCGGCAAGGATCGATGCTGCCGTTTGCCGTCCTGGACAACAACACCGGGCGTGCAGTGGGAATGACCACCTTCATGAACATTGACGCCAGCAATCGCCGCGTTGAAATCGGCTCGACTTGGTATCGCAAGTCCGTGCAGCGCAGCGCGATCAATACGGAGTGCAAGCTGCTCCTCCTTACGTACGCGTTCGATTCCCTTCGCTGCATCGCGGTCGAATTTCGCACCCACTTTTTCAACCGACAGAGTCGAGCCGGAATCGAGCGGTTGGGAGCCAAACTCGACGGTGTGCTGCGCAGTCATCAGCTCAATCGGCACCCCGCCGCACAAGGCAGTTACCGCGATACCTGTGTCTATAGCATCATCGAAAGCGAGTGGCCGGCGGCACGAGCCAACTTGCACTACCTACTCCGCACTCGCTAGCAACCTGTCTCTGCTGTGTAAGTCGAGATAGCTCCATCACAAAGTAGCCCGATTCAAACACACAGATTTTTCTTGCGGAAAACAAGCACTCTACATGCGACCATAGGCCGTCATCTGTTGGTGGGAGGAAACAAGATGCGCTCACTGGTGTTGCTGAACTTCTTTAAGTTTCTGCCGCTTGATGCAGAACATGTCCAAAACTGTCCCCACGGTGATGATCCGGGGCTTGTGGTAGTAACAGCGTCGGAACATCGCGATCTGCACTGGTGTTACGTTGGACGAGCCGATCACTCGTTACGCGATCTGGTGAAGTCAATCGTCGAGAACCCCGGACCGCTGCAGGAGGCACTGGCCAGCGGTGCCCACTTTGCAACGACGGTCGTGCGCGATCCCGAAGATCGTGCAGCGGCAGAGTCGTACCTGGTACAGGAGCTTGCGCCTTGCCACAAGGACGCGAACTCAGCGATTCCGGCTGAGGTTGACTGCAAGCTCAAGTTCTACGGGAACGCAATCGGTCGACCCGAGTACACTCCAAGGCACTGAAAGCCGACCCCCCTGCGCTCTGGTGCGAGCGCAGGATCACACCGGTATCACTTCGTCCAGGTGACGCTTTCCTTGGCGACTGGACCATCTTTCGTCTTGTGGACTGCGGTTACCGTCACCTTCCCACCAGCCACCTCAACCCGCAGATAGGAGTGGTCCTCACTGTCTCCGCTCGCGGTCCCATTGATGAGCTGATATACAGAGCCCGACGGCAGCGCAACCTGACTGAGATCCAACCGATGTCGATGTCCAGCAAAGAGCGCATCAAACAGGGGATTGCCGGCCATGATCTGCTTGAGCTGGCTGTTGTTCGGGTGGTCTTCGGTCAGCAGAGGCGGATGAGTCACCAAGAAGATGTGCTTGATGGCCTTTGCGGACACATCCTTCTTGGTCCAGCTTGACAGCCACGCGACCCAGGCGAGCTGCTTGGCGTCGATCTCTTCGAGCATTCCGTGGTCCGAGGAGTGGGCGTGGAACTCCGCATTCCCCCACAAATAGTAGGAATCGATCACGATGAACAGCGAGTTGGCGTAAACAAACGCGTACGAGAGTCCCTTGTTGCTGAGATCCTCCGGTCCGGTGGTGGGCCAGGCTGCGCCGCCCTTCTTGACGTAATGATCTGACCAAACCTTGCTCCAGCCGTCCTGCATGTCCTGTTTGTAGTAGCCAAGCGCGTTGTCCACCAGATCATGGTTGCCGATCGCGCAATAGATGGGCATCGCGCCAACCACCGACTTCCCATCCGAGTTCTTCAAGTTATCAACGGTGTCATCGATCCACAGATGGGAATCGGAACCATAATTCGCCAGGTCTCCACCGACGAGAATGAACCTAGGCTTTTCCTCTGTCCCCATCTGCTTGGCGAACCACTTGGCGAACTCGTGATTGACGGTTTTAGAGTTCACAATTTTCGCTGAATCCCCTTGGGGGTCCGACATAAACGTGAACTTAAAGGACGTAGTATCCGAGGTGGTGATCACCTTGGGTGGTGTGTCCGCTTTGAAGGTCGCAGCGCAGTCCGCCCAGTTCGAGGCCACCTTCACATGAGTGTCCCCCCATGAGTGCTTCTCTCCAGCGGTCCCAATGTGAACCTTGGTCTCTCCGACCTTCTTCCCAGTGAGTACGCCAGACTCGGATGCGTCGACAATGTCTGTGTTATCGCTCCAAACTCCCGCTCCCTTGAACTTGGCCCCCGTCAATCCAAGCTGCAGATTGACTCCCACCGGGACACAGATGGGATCAGGTTTCAAGTGCGCGGTTTCCGCTTTCGCTTGGAGCATGACGCCTGGAGCACAGAGAGCGGCAGCCGACATGGAGAGACCAGCGACGACAACGAGCTTGATGTTCATGGTTTGGATTCCCTTTGGGTAGGCGGCGCGTGGTACTCCCAAGCGCCAGGTCTAGGTAGTCTATTGACCCCTCCTCACCTACAATAGATCCTGTTTTCCTTCCCGCAATCACCGGCTGTGTTTTTCACGAAACGTTTTGGAAGACAGCGTCAGATCGGATGTGTCGGTCCCTTCATTTCTGTCAGGCACATCATCCAGCGAATGCTATCCTGTAGTTGGTTTGGATCGGCCAAGTTGGCTGAAAGGGGGAAATATGAGTCTTCTTAGATACTTCTTAACATCGGTCGCTGGTTTGGCTCTGCTCGGGATGGTCGGTTGTGGTGCTGCTCAGGCACCCTCCTGTACCGGCACAAGCTGCACTTGCCCTTCGGGAGTGAGCTGTGATCTCTCGCAAGGGGGATGCAGCGGAGGTAGCTGCTCCGCGAGTTGTAGCGACAAGAACAACTGCATCGGAAGCTGCGGGCAGTCCTGTTCGCTGGCCTGTAGTAACGGCTCCACCTGCACGGTGACGGTCGGACCCAGCGCCAGCGTTAGCTGCACCAGTGGATCGACCTGTCACATCACCTGCACGGGCTCTTGCTCGGTCGGTTGCACGGGGGGATCGACCTGCGATCTGACCTGCTCGGGCAAGGCCTCCCAAACCATCGCGCAAGGTGGTCAATGTCCGTAAGCGGGCCCGCGAACAAGCAATCGTCACCGTAGACTGGCCGCTGCCTGCAACTCCCCACCATGGACGCAGATTCCACATAGAGCGTCCACTCCGCGTCACGTTTCGGCTGGCCATTCCCATCCACCGAATGATGCTAAGGATTCTGTCAGCCCAAATCTTTGAGTGACAGAAGGACGCTTCCTGGCAAACATTGTCAATTGTCCAAAATGGGGGGAATCGTTGATGTCACTCTCGAAGCGTTTGGTAGCGGAACTACTTGGAACCTGTTGGTTGGTCTTTGGAGGCTGTGGTGCGGCGGTATTGGCAGCGGCCTTTCCACACGTAGGAATTGGTCTGCTGGGGGTCTCGCTCGCGTTTGGTCTGACGGTACTGACCATGGCCTACGCGATCGGTCATATCTCGGGTTGTCACCTCAATCCGGCCGTGACGGTGGGACTGGTCACTGGTGGTCGATTTCCTGCCAAAGAGATGATTCCGTACATCGCAAGCCAGGTGATCGGCGGGGTACTCGGTGCCGCCATCCTGTACACCATTGCTTCGGGTAAGTCGGATTTCTCTCTCGCCGGTGGCTTTGCTGCAAACGGCTACGGTGCCCATTCGCCCGGAGGCTACTCGATGGTCGCGGCGCTGATCGCAGAGACGTTCCTGACCTTCATGTTCCTGGTGATCATTTTGGGCTCGACCCATGGCCGTGCTCCCTCGGGATTCGCTCCGATTGCGATCGGTCTGGGATTGACCTTGATCCACCTGATCGGGATTCCCATCACCAATCTGTCCGTCAATCCGGCCCGGAGCACCGGCCCCGCGCTGTTTGTGCAAGGCTGGGCGCTGGCTCAACTGTGGTTGTTCTGGGTGGCACCGCTGGTCGGTGGAGCACTGGGTGGATTCTTCTATCTGTGGCTGCTGCCGTCCTCAACGGACAATCCCGATGTCCGAGGTCGCGCCGAAGAAAAACAGTCCTAACAGCGGCACACAGCCATCCACTGTACCGGATGGTACGCACCAACGTACGGTCCGGTACAGATTGGCCTTCCCACTTTGGAGCAGAGTGGCGTCTTCCGTGGAGCACAAGCGGTCATGGCGCTGGTCTGCAACTTGCTGATCAGACCCCGTCATGAACTACACAACCAGAACCAGCCGTCTCTGTATCACTTCCACGATTCCCATCACTCTGGCGTCACTTGTTGCCACCCTCGTGGGGTGTGACAGCAGTCCACCTGTCCAGATGCAGTGCGATCCCGAGCTCAACACCGGATGTCCCGCAGATCAAGCCTGCGAGAAGGTGATGGGAGGCGCGCCGAGCTGCTTTGCAGCCGTCAAGGTACGCGGTCAGGTGTTCGACCTCGCGGTAGGCACTGGGAAACCGGTTGCCGCCGCCAGAATCGTGGCGGTGGATGACTCGGGGGCCGCGATCAGCAGCGTTTCTGTGAGCGGGACCGATGGCATGTATGACCTGCGGATTCCGGCACCTCGCAATGCCAGCGGTGCCATCCAAAACTACAAGTTCACCTTACGTGCTGATGCATCGGGCTATCAGTCGTTTCCCGGAGGACTCCGTCCAGCGATCCCAACCGATGTATCGAGTGCGGTGCAGTCCGGTGCTTCCTTGATCATTACAAATCCCAGCACCAGCATCGGGCTCATCGGTCTTCCTACGGCGCTGCGCTCGACGATTACCGGCAAGGTCGTGGCACCTCTTCATGCGGGGGTGCTGGTCGTTGGGGGAGGCTCCTCTGCGATCTCTGATATCGATGGATCGTTTGTCCTGTTTAACGTGACCCCGGGAAGTGTGACGGTCAAAGGCTTCGCTGCGGGTCAGCAACTCACACCAGCGACGGTCACCGTGGCACCCAGTGCGCAGGCCGATGTGGTGCTAACGGCCTCCAGCACTCCGCTTTCGCGAGTGTCTGGTTCTCTGTCTTTGGTCAATGCCGGTGGCATTGCCGCCACCTCCGTCGTACTGATCGTAAAGGACACCTTCAGTGCAACGCTGGAGCGTGGCGAGACACCGCGTGGCCTGCGCAAAACCGGGGTCTCCAATCAGTTTACTTTTGAGGGAGTTCCTGACGGAGAGTACACTGTCATTCCCTCGCTCGATAACGATGGTGCGGTGCGCGATCCGGACACCAGCATCTCGGGTACGACCATCGTGAACATCACGGTACCAAACGGTACGGTTCGCGATATCACGCTGCCCACGGGGTTCAAGGTCACGGCGGCTTTGGCAGTACGTGGACCCGGAATGGATCAACCGGAAGGAATCACCACGGCCACACCGCTGTTCAAGTGGGCCGATGACTCCAGCGAGGATGGCTACGAGATACGGGTCTTCGACTCCTTCGGAACCAAGATTTGGGAAAACCTTGCGATTGCCAAAGTGACCGGGTCGCCCGATGTCACAGCAACGTACGCCGGACCGGCGCTCCAGCCTGGAATGTACTATCTGTTTCAGGCTCTCAGCTACCGCATCAAGACCGGTCGGGTCGCCATCTCGCGCACCGAGGATCTGCGCGGAATCTTCTATCTCGCCAAGTAGTCCGCAGCGCCATTTGACGCCAGGAGTCCAGCAACATAGTACATCACGGCTCGGGAGTCGTCACAAGCCACCTCTCGATGAACCGTCGGGTCTTGGCTTGCTCCGTCGTAACCCTGGACCGCAATCACTCCTGGATAGGCTGCTGGGAATGCAAGCTGGGCCTGCCTGGCTCCCGCCGCTGCGACAATCCGCACGCCCCGTGAAGTTGCGTAGTGTACCGCCCTCCGTATCCACGGGCAATCGTACCTTACCGATAAGGGGGCTGCGATGACATCAACCCCCATCATGGCGAGCCAGAGCAGGCCACGCGACACGCTCCGGGTCGAGTCAGTGTCCGGTACGCTGGAAAGAACCTTGGCACAAACCAATCGGACCCTGGCATGAGGCACCCCGTACATTCCCAGCGCGCCATCCAAGGCACGCAGGCAGATGGTGGCGTGTCCTAACTCATCGGTAGTGTTGTGATCATTGGGCAGGAAGGAGCGGCTGGCGGACAGAAAGACCGCTGAAGGCGCGATGCCGGAATCGAGGACTCCGATCTTCCACAAACGCGGGAGGATTGGCAACATAGACCCCTTTCCAGCATCGCGCTCAGCCGCTTAGGCTAGGATGAACTCCAGTCCGGCATGATACTTGCCACCGGACCCAGTGTGCGTGATGGTCACCGGCAAGATCGTGTTTCCCGTGGCCGTCCAATTCATCCCACCATTCAACGTCACGGTGTACGTGAAGGTTCCCATTGGATCGGGTGCGAAGATCGAGATGAGCCAGCCGATGATGCTGTCCACAATCCACTTCAGGATGGCCGAGATGATGCTCCCAATCTCAGAGAAGCCGATCAGACCCGCGATCCACTGACCGAACTTCTCGATGTACTCGTGAACCTTGTCCTTCAATTTCAGCCAGGTCTGCTCGACCACCTGCGCCGCATTGGTCTGGTCCTCTTCCAACATCGAGAACACGAAGGAAAACTTGTTCGGCCACTTCTGCGGGACGTTGAAGCTCCCGGTCCAGTCGATGGACTTGGTCTCCCCTTTGTCAAAGTCGACACGACGCCACCAGCGGTAACCCGTGTCTCCTGTTGGGGTAACCCACGTCACCGACCATACGATCTCATCACTTGACGACCACTCATCCGTCTCGTCCAGACACTTCAAATACTTGGTGTGCAGCCGCAGGATCTTGTTGGTCGCTTCCGGAGCAATCGGCGGTGCAATCACCAGCGGACCGCCACCAATTCGCGTGATCAGCGGACCGACTTCGGCTGCCGTGAGATTCCGGGGCACAAAGTCGACTGCATCCAGAGAGCCAGGGGCCGCCATGTTCACGCCAGCAAAGCGTGCAAAGCGTGGGTCACGTGCATACTTGGTGGCCAGACGCGACAGCTTGGCTGCGGCTCGCTTGGCTGAGTCCGGGTTGGTGGCACGCCACTTCTGATGGATCGTCGCCAGATCCCGTTCCAAAACATCGGCGCTTCTGGGTTGAGTCATCGCCCGAGCGACCTTCAGTTTCGTCCACGCAATCAAGTCATCGGCGAACTGCTGGAACTGCGGCGGCAAACTAGGTACACCCTGCTCAAGAATCTGCTCACTCATCTCACGTTCTCCGTACTGGGGAAAGCGGGCCTGCGAGTAACAATCATCGCGATACGTCAGATGGATTACTCTGCCCACCTAGCGACACAACAGCCCCCCCAAGCTGCTGGTGTCACGAGAGCAGAGATACAATCCAACCACGCTACGGCGGATTCTCTGCTTCTCTGTTTGCTATATAAGTTTGCGACCAAGCAGAGTCAAGAGGAACAGCCCGCACATTCCACCAATGGCCTGTCCAACGACGGAAAGCGCTACTTGACGGGGAACCGGAGTATCTCCAAATTAGTCGTGCAGGATGAGTCATTTTTGGCCGATCACCCCTGCATCAAGCGATTTCGCAAAGAGGAACCATGCAGTTTTCGCAAGCCCACATCTGGATTGAAGACCTCCTGTATGAAACTGTTGCTGGAAGTAGGTTCACTCAGCGATCGCCCGCGATGCCAGAGGTGTGGCGAACGTTTGGCGTACGGGGTCGGGTTCCGCAAGACCTGCTGCTGATCTCGAACTGGCAACAGGTTGTGCACACCTCTCTTGCAGATGCTGTGGCGGCCCGGCTGGCCTTTGGTCTAAGCAAGGAGGAGGCCGAAGATGTCTGTGCCGCAGCGCGCCTGGCCCCAACCCAATCGGCCGCAGTGGCAGAGCTCGACTTCCGTACCTTTGTGCGTTGTGCGTTACCGCTTTCACCGTGGTGGCACCGCTATCTGCTTCCGGAGCGACGGCTTCCCGATGGCTCCTATCAGGCCACAGAACCCTCCTCCTACTTCGCCAGCCAGGATTCCTTTGCGCCACTGCGCGCCGCACTCCACAGCGAGCTGGAAAGAGACCAGAGTGGGAGCGTTTGGGGAGAGCCTTCCGAACGCGATGCAACTCCGCCTCCGATCCGCGTAAGTGGAGATTTTGTCTGGCTGGCACGAGTGGTGGGCGGAATCTGGATTCTGCACCGCGACTACTATCCTGAAGGACTCGAGCACGCACGCGCTGAGCGACTACGGGAATGGGTGAAAAAGCGGCAGCAACCACAGGAACTGCTCAACGCGTTGTTTGAGGTATTCTGCGCCATGCCTCCTGTGGGCGCTGAAGAACCGCTGTGGAGCGTGCATATGAATCGCGAAGCGAAGATTTCGATGCGCGAGTCCACCGCCACAGTCAAGGCGGATGCGGCACGGAAAGTGTTCGGAGTCTCTGGCCGAGGCATCCGATGGGCGGTGCTCGATACCGGTATTGATGCGACGCACATTGCCTTCCAAAAGCGCGACGGGATTCCGCACCGCAACGGACACGGAGAAGCTGCGCACCACCCCAAAGCAGCGGCACAACCGCTGACTCCGCAAGAAATTCTGGAACGATCGCGGATTGTCGCAACCTATGACTTTACCTACCTGCGTGAGCTGATGTCCCTCGCACCTCGCCACTTGGAGGCACTCAGTGCCAAACGAGCGGGACGGAAGCGCACCAAGCTCCCAGCGTCCGTTGGCAAAGGACTCCCTCCATCCGTGCGGAGCAAGATCGAAGGAGATGCTCAGTATCGGGACCGACTCCTGGCTGCGCTCAAGCGAACCTCCGGCCAATTCCACTGCACCAAGGAGGGCAAAGCCGAGCTGGTGCAGGAGGGACGCACACTCGATTGGGAGGTATGGGAACCGATGCTGATGATGACGCACAAGGTCGGCGAATACGAAGTGCCACGGCACAAGCACGGAACCCACGTGGCCGGAATCCTAGCTGCCGACTGGCATGCGGAGGATCTGAAGGACGATCTGGTTGTGGCGGAGCTTGGTCAACCGCGACGACTGACGGATCGCATCGGCATCTGTCCCGAGATCGAGTTGTACGACTTCCGGACGCTCAAGGCTGATGGCACCGCCGACGAGTTTGCGGTGCTGGCGGCATTGCAGTTTGTTCGCGCCATCAACGCACGCCATGAGCATATCCAAATCCACGGCGTCAATCTGAGTCTGTCGCTCAACCACGATGTCTCGAACTATGCATGTGGTCAGACTCCGGTCTGCGAGGAATGCGAAAGACTCGTGGGCAGTGGTGTGGTGGTGGTGGCTTCCGCAGGGAACAACGGCATGGCCCGATACGTCACCACCAGCGGGATGTACGAGGAAGGCTACCGCACCGTCAGCATCACCGACCCCGGCAATGCACCCAGCGTGATCACCGTGGGGGCCACGCATCGCTCCGAACCGCAAAACTACGGAGTCAGCTACTTTTCGAGCCGTGGCCCCACTGGTGATGGACGAATGAAGCCAGACCTGGTCGCCCCGGGAGAGAAGGTCACCTCCACCACTCCGGGTAATAAAGAGGAATCGCTCGATGGAACCAGCATGGCGGCCCCTCATGTGAGCGGAGCGGCGGCGCTGCTATTTTGTCGCTATGCGGAGCTAAAAGGAAAGCCGAGCGAAGTAAAGCGAATCCTATGTGAAACGGCGACCGACCTGAAGCGAGAGCGCAGCTTTCAAGGCGCTGGCCTTCTCGACATTTTGCGCGCCATGGAATCGATGTAACTCACGCCCTTCAGCAGATAGGAGTACGACCATGCTACTCACACTCGAAGCACTGAATGCAGAGGAAGGAGACTGTCTACTGCTGCATCACGGCAGCGCTACCGAGCCTCGGCACATCCTGATCGATGGCGGACCGGGACCGACCTATCTCCTTGCGCTCAAGCCGCGACTGGAGGCGTTACGCAAGCTGCATCGGCTCTCTGCATCACAGAGTCTGTCCATTGAACTGGTGGTTCTCACACACACCGATGAAGATCATCTGGATGGAATGGTGCAGCTCTTCGATGAGGCACGCAAAGCCAAAGAGCAGAAGCACCCCATTCCATATCGGGCCGAGCGCATTTGGTACAACACCTTCGACGACATCATCCAGAACAAAGAGGTCGCCGCCATCCAGAGTCTGGCCACCTCGCCCAGTCCTGAAATCCGTGCGTTTGTAGCGGGAGTCTCCGCTGGGCGTGCGCTGCGCGATGATGCCAATTTCTTGGTGGTGCCGATCAATGAGGAGTTCGACACCTTCACAATGCGGACCGCCCGCAAAGCCCCTCGGGTATCACTGGATGATCTGTCACTGACGGTACTGTCACCCAGCGCTGCGGAGCTTCAGTCGATTGAGAAGGCGTGGGATAAGTATCTTAAGGAGCACCCAACCGGCAAGAAGGGAGGCGTTGCGAGCACAGACAAGGACACCTCTGTGACCAATCTGTCAAGCATCGCACTCCTTGCCGAAGCCGGAGACAAACGACTCCTGCTGACCGGAGATGCCAGGGCCGATCAGCTCCTGGCCGGACTAAAGACCGCTGGCAAACTGCGCACGGCGGCACCTTTTGTCGTGGATGTGCTGAAGATTCCACACCACGGCTCCTGCCGCAACTCCACTCTGGAGTTGTTTCAAAAGGTCCACGCTGCGCACTACGTCATTTCAGCCAACGGCAAGGATGGCAATCCCGATCGAAGTGTCTTGGATATGCTGTGGACCGCTCGTGGTCCCGGCAACTGGACTGTGTGGACCACGTTTCCGAAAAACGCGGCCACCCTCATCCATGGAACGACCAAGACCGATGCCGAGCGAGTGAAGGCCCTGGCCGAGGTCCAAGCTTGGTTTGATTCACACGCGGTCAAGGTCTGTTACCGCAAGCCCAAAGAACTTTCGATCAAGATCCATCTGGGTGACGAGAAGATCGAGTAGTCCTCAAACTGAGGAGTGGTATACGGTTCGGTGCATGGCCATCGGGAGGCTGCACTCCTTTTTTTTGTTTCGACGAGCCAGTTGTTCGGTAGTGTTCGGGTCTACAAAGGAGTCCTGATGAACACTACCCATAGCCTCCTCGTTCTGCTGGCTCTCGTTGGTATTGGCTGCACCACGCACCTCCCCTTCAAGGCCCAGACCGATTGCTCGAAGATCACCTTCTGTGGACAATGTGCCTCTCGGGGTGGGTGCGCCTGGTGTGGCGGCACGCAGGATTCCAGTGGCGGACAGTGCGTGGCAGTGGGTGTTTCCGAATGCAGCGCGCCGAAAGCCTTTTGCCAGACTCCGGATCGCTGTCCTCCCCCTCCCGTGGATGCGGTAGCTCCCAGTCTGGCGATGCCGACAGAGACCGATGCTTCTGCAGAGCTACAAGCCATTGGCCCACAGAAGTATGGAGCGATCAAGGGAGCCCTGGTGCGCACCTTTCCCCAGGCCCACGTTCCGAACAAACTGGTCGATAGAGTGGTGCGGCTGCTTCTGTATCGAGGCAGTGGACCCAATGACGACGGAACCCACCGAGAAGTGGCGCTCATCAGCCGACGTGTCGCAGAGAAGCAGCACCGACTCTACCTTGGGAATGGGATTCACTACCGTGTCAAGTCGCTGCCGCCGGCCTCCGCACCGATGCAGTCCGAATTTATGACCACGTTGCCCATGGTGCGAGTCACGCTCCCTGAACAACTCGACACCAAGAACTTTCGAATCGACACCGTGATCGGAGAGGTGGATCTGTCCCGTGATCATCTGCTCGGTAGCATCGATCTGGTTTCCGCGAAATACGCAGCCAAGGAGTATCTGGGCTACCGGCCCGCACGGATCGATCTCATCACTCCTGCGCGACATCTTGGCTCACGCTTTGGTGCCATCGCTGTGTACCTCGGCTACCGCAACCTCACGGACCTTAGTCCTTCGTTCTATCTACTGGAGGCAGGAACCGCGACCGGGGAACCCAAGATGATCTACTTCTCTCCGACGATGAACCAAATTGACAGCGTGACAAGCTACTATCTGCCGACTCCCTTTGTTTCCATGCGTAACACCTATGGTGGCGGAGTCACGATGCAGCCTGCACCCAACGCAGACGAGCCGGAGCGACTGGTGGTCCATTCCTATGTCCCCGGCTCCAAAGATCCCTACATCACGGTGACGGTAAAATACACGCGGACGTCCACGATCGACCTCCCCTCGCCCCTCGAAATCACTGCGGACGCAGGGGCCCGCATTGCCTTGATCGCCAGAACCATGGGACTGTCTTCTGTCGTCGCACTCGAGGAGCTGCTGTCCAACTTGGGTCGAAACCTGTACTGGATGGAGTATCCTCGCTACGAAACGCCTGCAGAGCCGGTAAAGAGCCCGGCTACTCCGACGGCACACTGACCACTCCACATCTCGCGGTGGTGAAGCACCGCCCCTCGGGCCACCGCATCTGTCACAGAGTCGTCATGGTCAGTCTTTCGGATTGGCGATACGCTGTGATGATGAGTGAACTTGCGACACTTCAGGCCTTGCGAGAGAAGGTCGACCGAATCATCAAGGACTGCGGCCAATTGGCTGGGCAGCTTGAGTCGAGAATCCTGCGCTGCCGTCCTTCCTATCGAGCCAGTGCCGAAAACTTGGCCCATTATCTAGGGCTGCGAACGCTCGATCTGCGCAAACTACAGCTCGAGCTGGGACGCCTGGGGCTGTCGTCGCTTGGTCGATCCGAGGGCCATGTTCTACAGAACCTGCATCAGGTCGCGAGGCGGCTCGATGATGCGCTATCCGGCCCCACCCATCGGACTGTCGGGTTCGAAGGGATCAGTGTCGATGAGGCGGAGCGACTACACCAGCAGCACACGATCGAGCTGCTCGGACCTCCTCCTGCCGACCGACACGTTCTGGTGATGGTCACGAGCCCGGCGGCCTCCGATGTCACGCAGGAATCGATGGCTGCGCTGCTACGGGCAGGGATGAACTGCCTGCGGATCAACTGTAGCGTGGGCTCGACGGTCGAGTGGCGACAGATTGCGGAGAAGCTTCGTTTGGCCCAATCAGCGACAGGGCTGCCGTGTCGCCTGCTGTTTGATCTTCCCGGACCTAAGATTCGCACGCGAGCGCTGCTGCCGGGCCCCCAAGTCCTGCATGTCAAGCGCAACAAAAATGAGCTTACACTCTTTCCCTACACGACGCTCTTCCGATATCGGAAGAGCGTCGTGTAG
>ERZ724517.742-NODE-742-length-19279-cov-3.911153_pt1 | contig 19279 bp, 15 predicted proteins | sample MGYA00376050_ERZ724517 | MGnify/ENA primary metagenome ERZ724517 (study PRJEB28724, sample SAMN07190886) | activated sludge metagenome | isolation source: activated sludge of sewage treatment plant in Hong Hong | place: USA: Christiansburg, Virginia | collected... | reverse complement strand
GTATTTGGGTTTTTTTCTAAATACTGAGGAAAATAGGTACGATGAATTGTCGGAATATCTAATAGTGACTTTGCATGATATAATTGACTGAAAAGATTGGCAATTTGTTGATCAAAAAAATGCAAGTAGGCCTTTAGCTGTTTAACTTGCGCTTTGCGCAGTGCCGTGCTACTCTCCGAAACAGGCTTATAGCCGAGTCCATAGGTACCTGGCATTTCCTCCTGCACACTTTGATACTGAAATAGTGGATAATAGGTACCCTTCGGAATTTCTAAATCGATTTTGGTTTGTTTCAATTTATAGTTCGCATTCTGAGCTCTCAGAAATTGAACTTTTTGTGCTACTAATAATTGTTGACTCTCGTTAAGTAAAAAAGGTACCTTACTTTTAAACAATAATAATTTCGATTTCTTCAGATCAAAAACAGGCTTCACGGACCCGCTCAGGGGCAGACGCCATTCCTCATTAGTGGCATTCGGAATTGGTGCCCCATAAGCATCATAGGCAGTCATCAAGAAATTGCGAATTGACAGCACTCCGGGTATTTTCATCCATTCAGCAATGATATCCGAAGCATGAATTTCGGTAGGAAGTTGCGCATTTTCTAATTCTTCGTCGTTTAAGAATCCATGAATCAATTGAGGTCCTACAAAAATATCAGCACTACTTTTACCCTGACCTAAAAGTTGGCTTAAGGTATAAAAATGTATGGGTGGGTTTAATAAATTTTCAAGTACTATTTGCAGTGCCGACATAACTTCAACCACATCTGCATCCGGTGCCAAATCAATATCTACACAAAATGAAATTTGTGCGAGTTCTACTGTTGCTACACTTAAATAATCTTCCGTAAAATTTCTATTCGAATGCAATCTCCGATGTACTTCATTATACACTTCATCTACGATTGATTTCTTTTCCAATAATTTCTGAATCATTGCTGCAACATTTGCTTCTGTGCTAAAATGTATTTTTGCTAAATGAATTTCAGCAGGATCAGTAGGTTTAATAACGAAGCGAAGGGTTTGGGTCGTATTGGAGGTGCGTTTTACTTTTACGATCAATTGCTCATTGACAACGGTTGTTGTAATATCTTTAATTTTTGCAGGTTTATTCATATACTTCAGCAATAATGCTTTCGTATGATTCCAATCCCGGAACTCAGGAATAATTTCAAGTTCAATATAATTACTACCCGAAACAAATCCATGGACTAAGGTGGTACTATTTAAGTCACCTAACAGCGGATGTGCATCTAACTCGATGATTACTTTACCTAATCCCCTTATCCATAATTTTGGCAAAGGGGTATTGTACTTATCTTTATTTGCCAAACTCAGTTTATCTTCCAACACATTGATGAACACATTTTGCTCTGCAGGATGTGGCAATGGAAATCCATCTTGGTCTAAAACCGCAGTGCAGGCTACCAACCAAGCATTCGCGATACCCGGAATGTCGATTAGTAACTTTCGATAATCGAGTTCTGTAACCGGTGCATTACTTAGAATATCCCTTGCTGTAAAGAATGTGCCATTCTGTATGAATCCATCTTTCCTTGTCAACAAATCTTTGGTTTCAAAATTCGTGCGATAACCTAATTCAGTGATTACATACGTTAAAGCTTCCAACATGGTAATACCTGGATCATGGGCATTATAATCGGTCCATAATTGCTGGCTTAGGCTTTCGATATATTTCAGGCCCTCCTTACGTAGAAACTGATAATCCTGCGCTGAAGATACTTCTCTATTTTTTGATATAGTCGTTTGTTCGTTCATGGATTAATAGGCAAGTTCTGTGATGTTGTGGTTATCGTTTGGAAGAAAAAGAGTATAGTCTGTTTGAGGTACAATTTCCTTTACATCTGCAAATACTTGTACCACAGCATCTGTTTGCGGATTGAGTAACAAATGATCCATTTGAAAATCAGTGATAAAATCAACGAAACTCTGATTGTCAATTAATTGAATCAGTGCAGATGCCACAATTGATGAAGTAAACTGAATGTCACTACTACCAAATGCCCATGGACTTAAGTATTGATTAATGATGTCTTTAAGTTGCGTTGCATACAGATGTGTATCTGCTCCGGGAATAGTTTTATACTTTACCTTGCAGCGTATTCGCACTTTCTCAAAAACCGGGGGCTTTACTACAATCCGAGCATGTGGCGAACTATACTGCTTTATAAATTTCTGTATTTGCTGCATTTTACCTAGTGGCAATAAGGGCTTCGCGGCATTATCCATTGAATTGGCAAACTGAAAAGCAATTGGAATGATGCTAATATAACCTGCTGCCACATTTGAAATATGATTGGTGGTGTATCTATAATGATTGAGACATTTTACCTTATACACTTCAGGAAATTCTTTAAGAATAATTCGTTCATAATCCCAAATAGATATGGCTCTAAGTTTATGTCGTAGTCGTTCGCTATTTCGTTGATAATAGAGCGAACTATCTTCAGCTGGTCTTCCGTTGAACGCGCCATAGGGTTGCGTAACAGACTTAATGCCTGCTACAGGTATGGCCATCTTATTAATAGTACCTGCAGGAGTTAATTCGGTGAAGTCCGTATCATTCCCAGCGCTATCGCATAGTACCACTTTCAGTGCTTGAGTATGTATCCCTATCCATTTACAAATACCATCCAGTGCGTTCATATGAATCCGTAACCAAAATAAATTAGGTGTTAAAATGGTTGTTTTGGAAGTGCTATAGGCAGGTATGGTATACTGCAAAAGGCCTGATTGTTGCAACCCTTGCGTGGCATCACCTAAATCTTCTTGTGGTATCAATGTCCATGAGTTCCCATTTAAAAAATGCCACCGAACCTGGGCAGGAGGCAATTGCGGGTTGGAGGTCGATTCAGCCACTTGCAATAGCAAACTTAGACTTTTGCCCTCTTGAGCATTTTCAAATCCTACATAGATGTATCCTTTGTTAGGAATACTTGGCAACACCTTCAAACTACCGTTGGGCTTGAATTGCAAAAAGCCAAATGGCAGTATATGAAAAAACTTAATGGCATTTAAATCACTGTCATTTTCATCAAATTCATGCTTTTCTGAAATACTGTAATCAATGCTGATACTGGTGATAACAGGCAACAAGGGAAAGGCAGTATTATCCTTAGCAGCTATTAAATAATTCTGCAAATATTTTTGACCACTATAGGCGCTATCCTTTAGCTGAAATCGTACAAAACCGGATAGGGTGTCCTTAGTGGGCAATGTATCCGCTACATATCGCTCTTTTGCTGTATGAACCACCGTGTATGGATTGATAAATTTTTTACCTATACTCCATCTTCCTCCTCTTAATGTTCGTACTCTGGTTTTTTGTGGGTCATTGATAAAAGCCGTGCTACTATTTTCATCAATCAAAAAAGTAACTTCTGCATTTTTCTTAACAAAAATTTCATTGCAGGCAACTACAAATCCATTCCCTGATTTTGGAAAAGGACCATACGGTTCAAAGGGTTTGAGCACATCGACCACTCCAGAATCAGTACCCACCACAAAGTTCTTCAACCCTTCTACAGAAATAGAAATCGTGAGGGCACTACAATTAAAACTGGGTCTGTTCTGCTTGGGAATCATTTTTAATACCGGCGAAGTGGTACTGAGTGCTACCCCTTTGTGAATGGCCACATCAAATGGAATAATGGCCTTTTCAGAAGATGAAACAATTAAATGAATGAGGCCCTGATCGTCTATTTTTTTATTAGTAATTGTTACCCAATCCTTCTCCCCTGATAAATAAAAATGATAATCATCTGGGTGCACCGAGGCATTTTCGAAAAGCAAGCTGATGGTTCTGGTACCGCCCCTTAAATAAAACAAAGGGGAAGCAATGACGAATCCCACAGACACCTCTGCAACGGATGGATCAAACATTTGAATGGTTTTGTTTTGCGCATTCAATGCTAACAAATCCTTTGACTGCCAGTGACCCGCTGCCACAGAATAATTGCTTTTCAGTTCTTTTATATTGATATGATTAATGGCTTGGTCGGCGGTACTTTTAAAATACTTGTTGGAGCCCAACGATGTTTTGCCTGCAAGAAAAATACTCCCTTTGGTAATTAAGAAATCCTTGGTGTTCTTTTGAGGTTCAATGGCAATATGCGCATAGTCACTCCTAGAGGGCACAACAGGCAATTGAAGTACATCTTTGAAATAAAAATCTAAATGTCGTTGGGTGAACTGATTGACTTCGGTTTGTGCAAATTGCAGTAATTTTAAGATGCTGATAACCAAGGCATAATGCGGTGAATGAGCGGGGTAGGTTTCAAAACTTGTGGTCAAGAAACCCAAAGAAGTTTGTTTCCAATGCATCAAGGTACCAAATAATTCCTGGGTTTGCTTCGCTAATAAATAATCTGAAACCAAAAGAATATCCGGTGCAAGTGTGGTAGAATCAATCAGTAACAAAATATCATCAATCTTTTTTTGCAAAACAAATCCGGTGGCATTATAAAATTCCTTGATAGAGATTTCGTCATTCAATGCATTACAGCTATTTACCTTATGAGTGATTTCGCTTTGTAACTCCTTATAAAATTGAACCAGTAGCTTTTTTTGTTCAGTGACATTATTCAGGAGAAGAATTTCTTTCCTTAGATTGTCAAATGCGCTGATAAATCCTTCTACCGCCCATGAGTAGTTCGCAACGATAATTGCAAAAGACTCGGCAGTAAAAAATAAGAGCCAATTACCATCTTCTTCATTTTGCTCGTTGAAATAAAGTAGATACTTGCTTACCTTTTGCGTGTGATATAGGCGGTCATAAAGACTGTGTTCGTCTACCAAAAAGCTTGCAGGCTCCAAGGCAGATAGGTATCTATCCGTTTGGGTTGTCCCTTGAGAGGCATGCGTTAATATTTTATTTGAACAATTGTCCATATGCTATCGTTGTAAATGCGTTCCTTCCTCTATATAGTAGGGAAACACATAATTATGTCGTGAGTTGGTGGCCTTAATTTTATATTCTAATTCAATTCGAATAAATCCCTCTGTAATACTTTCCGTTCCAAAATAGAGATTGGTCATTTTAATTCGTGATTCATAGCGTTCAATAGCGGTAGTGATATTGATCTTAATTTTTGTAAGGAGGGTAACTGTTATATTTTCAAATAATAGGGGCGACAAGTCGCAACCAAAATCGCTTCGCAACACCCGTTCAGTTAGTTTAGTTGAGAATAATATGCGCAAGCTTTGTTTAATATCATTTTCATTGCTGACCATATCTACAGAATGAGTGGCCTTATTAAAATTTGGTGGAAAACTCCATCCGGTCCCTAAAAAATTTTCTGTTGCCATTTTTCTAACCTCCTATATTTACATTGTTACAACCTATACCAATGGATCCTCCATGTGCCGTGCTATCACCAGCCCGTGCCGCAGGTTTTCCTCCAATGAAAACGGTAGCGGAACCTTTCACAATTACATCAGGTGGACCAACACAAACACATTGATCGCCCATTGTGGATGCAGGCAGTCCTCCTATGAATACCGTGCTGTTGCCACCTGGTAATAAGGGCCCACCTACATGCGGTACGGTGCCGCTTACCATCGGGCATGTATGCATATCTCCTACTCTCGCTGCTTGTGCCATTATAATTTAGTTTATGTTGACTACGGATCCTTTAAGTTCTAATTGACCTGATGCTGAAATACTAATATTGCCTCCTTCCATTTTGATATCTGAAGCCGCTTTAATTTCGATGGCTGTGGCAGATTCAATTCTTATTCCCTGATCGTTCATCACTATTTTATTTTTATTCTCATCTTCAAATGATATTCCCTTTTCATCCTCGCTAATTAAAAATTTATTCCCCTTGGTTGTGCTCAACTCAATACTTTTCTTTTCATCATCGAATTCAAATTTGGAATGCGCCTTAGTCAACCATCCTTTTAAATAATTATCGCTGGTTTGTATAAATGAAGGCATATGCGAACTACTGTATACACTTCCCAGTACAATTGGATAATCAGGATGCCCATCAATAAATGAAACGATCACCTCATCACCTATTTCAGGCAGAAAAAAGGAGCCAAAATCTTTACTTGCAAATAAATTCACTACCCTCGCCCATTTCCCTTCCCCATTTGGTGATAAGGTAGGCATATTTACTTTTATACGCAGTTCACCTTTGGGGTCTGCATCTAAGGAAGTAACCTTTCCTATCATCAAGCCAAAAATTCGATCAATGCTACCACTCATAGAAGTAACAGCCCTATTGCGCTCTATACTAGCCTCTGAAAATAATTTTTCGTTCCGCAAGCCCAAATCAAATTCCGTTGTCCAACTACCTGCTTCAATTGTGTGCAGTTCTTTTGAAATAATTAATTTTTGATTGTCAATTAAGGGATTCACTTTATTTCCAATAATGAAATCACCTAACCTCGCATTCAAATTGCCAAAGGTGACCAAATTGGCTTGCTTTGATAAATACGTACTTCGCTTAATATAATTATCGGCCATTCGCTGCAAGGTTTCCGGCGTTAATTGGGTTGCATTCATTCGCAAGACCTTTACATTGGTCTTTGCGTCTTGCTCTGCTTCAATTTTTTCTAAGGCCTGAGTACTCGAATCCCAGTATTCAATAATTGCTTTTGACAACACCACCGTATCGTCCACTTTATCTTTCCAACTAAACACGTTGATGGCTCCCTCTGCAAAATACTTCTCATCGGGTTCCTGCTGCAATAAATCCACCCCTTTCAACAGTCCATTTTGAACCACCACTTGTATTCCGATTGCATCCATAAATGAGAGCAGGTAATCCCAAGGAACAGTAGTACTTACGTTCATTGACACCAGTTCTTTTCCCCATGATTGACCTTTTAATCCAGCATCCAACGAAATGTCCTTTGTAAACTCGATAAGTTTATCTTCGAAGGTCATACTATCACTTTCTGCAAATTCAGAAGGTAGGGTTAATTGAAAAGCCGCGTCTTTACATTCCACCTTCAACTGCAATCGTCCGTGATCGATTGTTTTTTCAAGTGATTTTATTATCCCTTTAAATAGGGTTTCATCATTACTTTCAAATTTGATTTTCATCTCAATTTCATCTCCTTGCTTCAACAAATCGCTGCCTAGAGACTCATCCTGTTCTAGATCGCCATACGATGTAATAAAAGTAAATTTAGCAAAGGGAATTTTATTGAATTCAAATTGCACCTTTGCGTTTACTAATAAGGTATCCAAACCCTTATTTTCGCCATTCACCAAAAATTGTGTCGCAACTAATTCACTATTTGATATATAGGGTGTAATGGGCATTCTCTATTTTATTGGTGGGAAAAATAATTTGGTACCTGTATCCAATTTTCTAAATGTAAGCAATCGATTATGCTTTGCGATATCAATATAATATTGATTGCTTTTATAAATATCCTCCGCCATTAGTGGTAAGCGGTCGTTCATTTGTACTGTTCGTTCATGCGTCATATCCGGCGAGCTTTTATCTTGCTTTTGCACCATTACCTGATGAGAAACAGTATCTTTAAAAACGCATTTTACTTTTGCTCGTATGGGTCGTCCATCCTTGCGAAACAATGTATACTCAATATCCATTGATTTCACGCGACACTGAAGGGTATAAGCGCCCCAAATTAATTGAAGAAAGGCCGTTTGGTGGGTTTCCCCATTGTATCCAATCAGTAAAGACTTAAATTCGGTGACTTGCTCTTCAACGGTTTGAACTTCTGCAAATGGATTCACCAATGCCGGCTTCAAGGAAGCGGCTATATCCGCAGCCTGCTCTAATGGGGTTATGAGGCCTTTTCCATCTTTAATTTTGGCCGGTGGCACAATGCCTGAACTATCAAATAAAAATTCAAATGCAACCTCTTCGCCACTACTATTATTGTATTGCAAATTACTTGAAGAAGCATTTTGTGGTTGTTCTTCATTAAAGTTCACGGCATACTTCATCGTGTACCGATCAGGGTTTATTTGCACATAAATAGTTTTTTTGGGCATCGTAGTAAAATCATTACTATCGTATACCTCAATACGCATTTTGTCTATGATGCCTAAAGCAGCTTCAATCATCTTTCCTCCTTTTCTTTTAAATGCTCAATTACTTTATGGGTGCATTCCTTTATCATGTAATCCATATAAGTTTCTAATTCTCTCTTACTGATTCCATTTTGAGAATGAAGGGGTTTATCCTCGTCCATAATTTTTACTTGAATAGATAGTTCTTTAATTTCAATGGCCATAAAATGTTTGTTTTTACTAAATTGAATTCTAATGCTTCCAGGAATTAAATGCAAGTACTAGCGCAAATGCAGTGATACTAAAAATTCGCTTTAAAAGCTTGGTATGGGTATCTCTTTGAAAAAATTATATTTTAAAGTGATATTTTCAATGACTATTTTGTTTTCTTCAGCGTTAAAATCGCTTAGTTCATAGGAAGTTGGAATTGCATGTGAAATGTACCAGGCTTTCAGTGGAATTCCCTTTTCGTTCAGCAGTGTAACCAGTAAATTAGCAGGATAAAAAATCATGCTTTCGATAGCTTGACTGCACCACATGGCCAGCCCACTTATTTGACTGGTAAATCCTCGCTTCAATACCAAATCTGTATAGGTTGACCTTATGGGAAAAGTATGCTTGAACTTATTTTGCCCACCCTCTGCCACCGTTTCTGTTTCCATAGTCACCTTTAATCCGCTTACGCTTTGAAACTGTGTATCAATAGAAAACTGAGGCAATAGTTCAAATACTACCGAAAAATGAAACCCTACAATTGGATCTTGAGAAGCCATAATATTTTATCCTAAATTTTCCATCGTAAAACCATGATTTGCTAATTCCACCGTATCAATACCGGCCTCATTTGCATCACTCTTCATATCGGTGCATTTCAAGGATACAATAAAACACTCTCTAACTTTCCAAACCACTACCGGATCATGTTTTTCATTTAACAGGGAAATGATGATATCGCGACGCTCCACCGTATTCATGGCAACGGTATTATACCATTCGTAAAATTCATTATCTCCTTCGAAAACACCGCGTTTCAGAGTAATATTACCGTTCTTTTGGAGCCCGGGCATTTTTCTTTTGAAGAATTCAGGACTTGAGCCCACACGATGCTCAATGATGTCCATTTCTTTATTGAGTCCACTTACTTCTGTAAATGCAATTTGCGAACCTCCCCATTGTACACTAAAGTGAAACTTAGGAAGTGGATAGGATGTATTTGCCATAATTTGTTATTTTAAATATTTTTAGTTGATGTAGTTATTTAAGATTTTTGTTGTTGCTGAACAAATTCAAGGATAATAAACTCAGCAGGTCGACTGGGTGCATAACCAATCTTCACAATCATTCTTCCCTCTAAAATATCTTGTGCACTCATAGTTTGATTTAAACCTACTGCTACAAAAAATGCATGTTCAGGTTTGGCTCCTGCTAAAGCGCCATCGTTCCATAGCACCGTCAAAAAGTTTTCTATCATCCCTTTTACATTAACCCATGTTTGCGCTACATTCGGTTCAAAAACATAGCGCATACAAGCTTTTTTTACACTTTCTTCAATCATATTTGCTAAGCGGCGAACATTAATATATCGCCAATCGTTGCTATTGCCATCTAAGGTTCGTGCACCCCAAACCAAGGTGCCCCGGCCGGTAAATTTCCGAATCGCGTTGATAGATTTGCCTGTTTCGTGAATATTCATATTCTCTTGCTCCTTATCATTAATATCATCTGTTAAGCCCACAATATTTGTAATACTTACATTTGCTGGTGCTTTCCAAACGCCTCTTGTGGCATCCGTTTGTGCATAAATGCCGGCCACAGCACCACTTGGAGGAACTGTATTCATTGCCTTTGATAACTTGGCAATAATTTGTGCATACACAGGAATTTGTGTCACTACATTATTCTCTTCTGTAAGAATATAATTTTCAATGGAGGCAATCGATGAATTCATGGCTGTTACAATTTGGCCTAACAACTTATCTAATGCCGATTGTATTTTACTCAGGTCAGCTAAGGCGCTAGTCTCTAGCCCCCCATCATAAGGATTGGTAGTGGATGCCGCAAAATTGCCACTTCTCCAAATTATATCATCAAAACTGGCATTCGGATTTGCCGTAAGGTCTGCTAAGTTATCAGGCGTATTATTCGCATCAGGCCCGTCTATGGTTTGTAGGGTGTCATACTCCTCCTTAAAATCGACCAATTTCTGTGCAAGAGGTCGCAAACTAATGGGAATAAAACTTTCAATAAACTTTTTCAAATCAGCATCATTTGCATTTACCAAAGCCGAAGGAGTGCCAACAACTTTTAATAGATTCCACATTTTTGTTACATAGGCATCAACATTCGTAAAATCTGCTAATACCACAATTTTATCTTTATTGATTTCATTCCATTTTACCACAAAACCATTATTGTTATCATTAGGGGCAACATTGTTATATACCTTGCCGTAAATCGAATTAAACTTATCTAATTGTGGTTTTACCTTTGTGTCACTGGCATACATTGCATTAAAATCTACCTTACCTGGGGCAGTACCACTAATATCATTGAATCGAAATTTGTATGGGAAGTTTGTTTGTAAATAAGGAAAATAGGCTGCTCCATATTTCAAAAATTGATTCCCAATTTCTTGTCGAAACTGTTCGCTACTGGTGATGAGATCGGTATCTTGCTTTACATCAAATATTGCAAATCGATCCATAAGATTATTGCATTGCATTAAAGCGGCAACTTGTACAGCACCCAAATCGGCCATTGATAAATTGATGGCATCAGGAAATAGTAGTAAGGTTGGCTCGTCATATTTTTCTAATTTAACAATACCACCCGTATAAAGCGCCTTTGCTGCAGCATCACCAGGATTTGTGGTATACCCGCCAATAGAAACAATGTAACATTCACCACCACCATTGGCATAAAATAAATTCAGACTGTTATACAATTTGTAGATGCTTTCCGTGACGGTACAATTATCAGTTGGTATCCCATTGAGGATTTCAACACTGACACCAGCAGGTTTTGGGGCTAACCCAAAGATTTGCTCGTACTCCATAAACGATGAAATACGGGTCGGGGTGTTTGGACCTTTTTCGGTGAAACCAATAAAGGCCGGAATAGCAGTAGCTACTTGAGCTACTGAAGGCGGAAATGCATCAATTTCATTGATGTAAACACCTGGCGTTTTTAGAGAACTGATATTCATGGTTGTTTCGTTTTAATTTTAATTATTAATTTTAATCGTTTCGTTATTATTATTTTTTGTGAATGTGGCAGATTCCAATTCACCAGCAAGATCGTTTTTATCATTGTCCCACAACTGAATTTTTGCCTTTTGAACAATGCCATCGGCTTGGTTTTCCTGCACTTGCACCGGAATAAATTGTAAGCGATATAAAACAGAAGGCAAATACTTTGCTCCAAGATAACTCCACAATTGATTGACTTGATCTATTTTTAAACTTATCATATCAATCAGAATTTTATCAAAAGAACCCATTGGCTCTGTGTCTGACAAATTTGTTCCATTCCAATAAAGCACCAGATTGCTTTGAAAAAATCGAATCACCTCTTCTAACTTATCGATACCATCTAAATATTTTTCTTGTGAATTGTTATAAGAAGAAAATAATAAAGACAAAGATAAATTTTGCGTAGGATTTTTCTTTTTATCTATGGTGGTATCGCCTGCTACATAAGGCTGATACAGGGTTTGATTTTTTAATACCTTATCTTCTTCTAAATTTACAATAGATAAAATGATGGCAGAATTTGATTGCAAACCATTATCAGCATCACCCAATAAAGCAACATTGGCAATTTCAATTTTATCGGAAATAAGTTCCGCTAATTTTTCAATTAGTGCTTTTAGATTCACTATCAAGGTTTTTTTGGTAAAGTGAAAATAATGAGATTTTTATTGAGGTGCTAGCATTTTCTTGCATATATTTTTTTATTATACGTTTGGTTTGCCAATTGCATTCTAGCAAAAATCATTAAAAACATACAAGGGATATGAATCACAATCCCCTAAAAAAATAAATACACACCCTATCCTAGCGAAATTACCTATTGCCTCTTACACTAAAATATGGACTCATTTGATATGCATCAAAAGGGTATCCTAATCTACAATGGCAAAAACCCAATAAAGAAAATTTGTAAACCGGTATACGTCGGTTATGTTGACCTGAATTCCTAAAGAATTTATTCGCAACCAAGCAATAAAAAATACCGGTTACTTTGTTATTGTCTTTAAAGCTAGCTCAGCCACCGTATTCGCTCAAGTGTAAGCAATTGGTGTATGAATGAAAACCTTTAGCCTTTTTAACTATACATTTCAGCTCTCAATTCCTTGACTCTATCGTTTTCAAGATATTCCTCGTAGTTGCACAGACGGTCGATGACCCCTTTTGGTGTCAATTCGATAATTCGATTACAAACAGAGTTCGCAAAGGCCATATCATGGGTTGCCATAAGCACTACACCAGGAAAATCAATAACCCCATTGTTAAATGCGGTGATACTTTCCAAATCAAGGTGATTGGTAGGTTCATCTAAAATAATCACATTGGGATTTTGCAACATCATACGACTAATCATGCAACGAACTTTTTCTCCACCACTTAGTACTTTTGTTTTTTTGTTGAGCTCATCGCCGGCAAACAACATTTTTCCATAAAAACCTCTGAGAAAATCTTCATCAGCGTCTGTAATATGCGCCGGCACAAATTGTCGAAGCCACTCCATCAAATTATGATTGCTTTCAAAATACTCCTGATTATTATTAGGCAGGTAGGCTTTTGTAATAGTGGTACCCCATTCAAATTTACCACTTGTAGGCGTTGCTTCTCCATTAATGATATTAAAAAAACTAGTAATGGCTGTTTGATTTCTACTTACAATCAATACCTTATCTGTTCGTCCAATGTCAAAACTGATATCATTAAAAAGGGTCGTTCCTTCCTGATAGGCTGCTAACTTTTCAATTTTCAATATATCGTTACCCACCTGACGCTCTGGCTTGAAAATGATTCCAGGGTATCTTCTGTTACTTGGCTTGATATCCTCAATAACCAACTTTTCAAGAGCTTTCTTTCTTGAGGTGGCCTGTTTACTTTTACTCGCATTTGCGCTAAACCGTGCAATGAAATCCAAGAGATCTTTTCGCTTTTCTTCCATCTTTTTGTTTTTGTCACCTTGCTGTCTTGCCGCTAACTGGCTACTTTCATACCAAAATGAATAATTGCCCGTATAGATGCTTATCTTGCTTTTATCCACATCAGCCACATGGGTACATACTGTATCTAAAAAATGCCTATCATGACTTACCACTATAGCTGTATTTTCATAATCTGCTAAAAAATTTTCGAGCCATCTGATGGTTTCTACGTCAAGGTCATTGGTCGGCTCATCTAATAGTAAAACATCCGGATTTCCAAATAAAGCTTGTGCTAGCAAAACCCTAACTTTTTGAGTTCCGGTCAGGTCTCCCATCAGTTTATAATGAGCATCGTCTTTGATTCCCAAATTGGCCAGTAACTGCGCTGCGTCACTCTCTGCAGTATAACCACCCATTTCCCCAAATTCTGCTTCTAATTCACCTGCCTTGATTCCATCTGCTTCCGTAAAGTCTGCCTTCATATATAGGGCATCCTTCAACTGTTGGATATCCCACATTTTCTTATTACCAATCAGCACGGTGTTTAATACGGTAAAATCATTATATTCATGCTGATTTTGTTTCAGCATACTAAGTCTTTCGTTGGGCGATAAACTTACGTTTCCTTTATTCGGCTCAATTTCGCCACTTAATATCTTCATAAAGGTACTTTTGCCTGCCCCGTTTGCACCAATGATCCCATAACAGTTGCCCTTGGTAAAATTGATACTTACTTCGTCAAATAGAACCCGTTTTCCGTATGAAAGTGAAATATTTTGTGTAGATAACATATTGCTAGTGTTTGCTAAAGTGTTTTTAAAAGGGCGCAAAGATAATTTAAAATGCGATAATTACTGATTAATCAAGCAATTCAGGTAATAAAAAAAACCACATTCTTGTGGAATATGGTTTATTTGGATAATGAAAAAAAACACTACTAAATTTTCATCGAATTCAAAAAAAGCAATTTCATAGATTGACTTAGTTTGATATGTTGATTTGATTACAGTTCAAATATATTAGTAGCCTTCAGAATTTTAAATAGACAATGAGTATTTGGTAGGTTTCAACTAGTAAATGGCATAATATATGTTGAAACATATTTTTAGCACTAGAATTTCATATAAAAAAAGGATCTTTTGGTTTTAATTGTGCTATAAAAAGCAATATCAGCAATTGATTTGTACTTTTAGACCCTCAATTCGGAAACCATGCTAAAGGAACTACTACAGTATACCTCTCCACTGCGTCATAATGACATCACCCAATATGAGTATTTGCCGACCCAACTGGGCAGTCAAATCAAATTCATCAATTCCGAAAATTTCGATATAGAACAAACAGATCTAATCATTTTGGGGTGCGGCGAAATGAGGGGTCAAGTGCGCAATGGGCCATATTCTAACGGACCGGATCTTATAAGAGACCAACTTTATAAACTTCATTTTTGGCATCCAGACCTCATCATAGGGGATATAGGAAATATCATTGAAGGGGCCACGCTCAATGATACACGCGCGGCACTCCGAACCGTGCTGACCGAACTTCATCTTCTCAACAAAAAAGTGCTCCTGATTGGGGGTTCGCACGACCTAACTGTACAGCAATATGAAGTGTTTAAAACCCTGGAAAAAGTAATTGATTTCAGCATCGTGGACATGCTTGCTGATATCGACGATACCTCCAATTTGCGGTATGATAATTACTTAGTAGAAGCCCTAACGTCTTCACCCAATTTTGTGCGAAATTTCAATTTAATAGGATTCCAAAGTTACTATGTAAATCCAAATGTGATAGAAACCTTTGACAAACTTCGATTTGACTGCATCCGTTTAGGAAAAGCCCGCGAAGATATTGAACAACTAGAACCTATGTTGAGAAGTTCTCATATTGCAAGTGTTGACATAAATTGTGTAAAATATAGCGACGCTCCTGCTAATAAACTCGGCTCGCCCAATGGATTTCACGGCGATGAAATATGCAAAATTACTCGATTTGCAGGCATGAGCGAATCGATGAGTTCTTTCGGTATTTATGGATACAGACCTGAAGAGGATGAGCACCATCTCACAGCAAAATTAATTTCACAAATGATATGGTATTACATAGATGGGCTTTATATACAAAAAGACGAATCGCCTTTGAGCGATAAAAGCCAATTTTTTGAATACCATATTACATTCACCGACAATGACACCACCTTTTATAAAAGCAAGAAAACAAATCGTTGGTGGATGCAATTGAGCAACGAGAAAATCATCCCATGTTCCTATAATGACTATAGAACAGCCTGCAATAATGAAATCCCTGAAAGATGGCTGCGCGAAATGGAACGAAGCATGTAATGATTTTTCAACAAAGCACTTATATTTGTAGCAATTTATATTTCCGACATGAAAAAATATTTGATTATCCTCTTATCTGTATTCATAGCTGTACAGGTTGCCTCTTGTGCCAGTGCAAAGAAAAAGAATGAATCCGCAACGTCGCAAAGCGACAGTGAAAGCAGTTCAAAAAAAGAACGAAGTAAGGAAGATCAAAAGAAAACACTTACTGACGAAATTGAAGGCACCTCTGCACCCAGAGTAAAATCTGATAAAGGACCTACAGAAGATGTCAGAACCCGAACCGCACCTCGTATGCTTGAAAAAAAATAATAAAATGGGTAAAAAAAATCAACAAAAAAATCAATCACCGGCCCAGCCAGTAACTGTTGCAAAACCGAAGTCAGCGTCGAGTCCGATGCCAAAAACGTCAACAGTAAAAGCACCTTCAAAATATACCGCATGGTTTTATGCGCTAGCCATTTTTTTGCTTGCTGTTTTAGTCAATAGCAATACCTTCAAAAATAATTTTGTGCTAGATGATCACGGCATCATCAAAAACAATAAAATTACCAAGGCTCCCGTGAGTATGGATAATACGATAAAGATTTTTTCCACTCCATTGCGTAAGGGTGATTTTTCAGATTTGGAGAATTCGCTTTATCGTCCATTTACGAAATTTTTGTTCAACATAGAATGGAATCTGTTTAATGGCGACCCGCACAAATTTCATATCGTAAATGTGCTTCTTTATGGACTTGTAGGCATATTTATATTTTTTATTTTTTACGATATCATGAAAAAGAAATGGGTGATCCCTTTCTTAATTTCTTTATTATTTATTGTGCATCCTATTCATACTGAAGTGGTAGCCAATATCAAAAGTGGTGATGAGGTACTCAGTTTACTAGGTAGTGTAATAGCCCTCAGGTGCATACAACTCTATCTCACCCAAAATAGAATGCATTACCTATTACTAGGAGTATTGGGCTTTTTAATGGGCTCTTTCTCTAAAGAATCTACAGTGGTTGTAATCGGTATCATTCCCTTATTTATCTATTATTTCACCGATACCGAACTCAAAAAGAACCTGAGCGTTTCTTCCATTTTTGCGGTTTGCTCAGCCTTTTTCCTTTTTTGCAGACATAAGGCACTCAGCGGCTATCCGCCTACCTCGCCTTTAAGTGCTTTAGATAACTATTTGGTGCTAAGCAATGATAATATACCGATTCGAATGGGTTCTGCTATCAACACGCTTGGCTTGTATTTAAAAACATTTTTTGTACCGCATCCACTTTCATGCGACTATTCCTATTCCTCTCTTGAGCCTATTAAAAGTTTTGCAGACCCCACCTTCTTATTGTCCTTTCTTATTTTTGCCGGCTTATTCGTCTATGCCATTTGGAATCTAATCAAGTCTTTTCAAAACAAACAAGAAAAAAGTGCCATCGCTTTTGGTGTATTTTGGTTTTTTATCAGCGTTTCCATAACCAGTAATATCTTTTTTCTTATTGGTACTTCGTTTGGTGAACGTCTCTTTTTTGTCCCTTCATTGGGTCTTTGCATTGCCACTATTTACTTTCTTTCCAAATATTTTTATAAAAATGAACAGCCTACTGAGGGAGGTTTTGTACAAGAATTCTCAAGTTCGCCTTTGTTATTTGCGATCATATTAATTACAGGGGCATTTTATAGTTATAAAACCTACTCGCGCAATATGGACTGGAAAACGGATTTTGCCCTTTTTTCAAGAGATATTGAATACTATCCCAACTCAACGCATTTGCTGTTTTATTTAGGAAATCATTTATCAAGTAATGAGTATGCAGAAGACAAAACACCTGATCAAAAAAAGCAAGCCTCCTACGATGCCATTGCCAAACTCACAAAATCGATGAGCATCTATCCTGCATTACCGAGCGATGGATATAACCAGTTAGGAAAAGCATATTTTAATATCGGCAATTACGATAGCGCGCAAAAATATTACATGAAAGCTTTTTCAGAAGATAGCACCAATGCCATTTTTATCAATAATTTGGGCACGATTTATTACAATACCTCCGATGTATTTACCAATAAAGGGAATGCATTTATGCAGGCGGGCCGCACAGATAGTGCCAATTATTATTATTTCCTTGGGAAAAACAGATTGCTAGAAGCACAACCTTATTTCAAGCTTGCTTATAGCAGAGATACCACAGAACCTGATTTTATGAATAATATCGGTTGTATTTATGGGGCCACTCAAAGACCCGACAGTGCTATCTATTGGTTTGAAAAAGCACATCTTTCTGATGATCTTGATATTACCTCATTAAACTTTTTGGAAATTACTTATCGCAATATGGGTAATGCACAGAAAGCTGATTTCTATAAGGCGAAATTGATTGAAACCAAGGCCAGAAGAATCGCCGAAAGAAGCTAACTTCTCAGCATATTACCTTAAAAGGCAACTGTTATAGCCTTCTATTTATTTTTTACAAAGTTTGAAAATTTGTTTACACAGGTAGATTGGCAATAACTGCTAGCATTTGCTCATGTATTTTTCCATTGGTGGCCAGTGTTTCCTTATCATATACACTATAAGGCTCCCCTTTAAAATTACTGATGCGCCCTCCTGCTTCTTCAATAATGAGGTATCCAGCTGCTATATCCCAAGGATTGAGATTATACTCCCAAAATCCATCAAAACGACCCGCAGCCACCCAACATAGGTCAATAGCGGCACTACCCAAACGCCTCACCGGTAATCCTTTTCGGATGAAGCGCTCAAAGACTGAAATAGGATCGGCCTCCACCGTGGCCCATTTATAGGGAAACCCGGTTACTAAACAAGCACTTTCAAGCTGATCATTCATCGAAACTTTTAAGGGTTTATTATTCAAAAAAGCGCCCTTACCTTTTTCAGCAAAAAATAGCTCATTCATAAAAGGATTAAAAACAGCACCCATGATGATGACTCCGTCTAGTTCTAAACCGATACTAATGCAACAAATCGGAATGCCATGCGCAAAATTTACTGTGCCATCAATGGGATCAATGATCCACTTATAATTAGAAGTAGTGCTCAATTCACCTGCCTCTTCACTCAAAATAAAATGTGCCGGAAATTCTGAACGAATCACATCAATAATGGCATCTTCTGCTTTTTTATCAACCTCGGTTACCAAATTATTGAGCGTGTCCTTACTTCTGATTTCGAAGCTTCCTTCAAAATAATGCTTGAGAATATGAGCCCCTTCATGTATCGCTCTCAGCAGGGTATTTTTAAGTAAATCATTCATTTTATCTGAAATATTCGGTTATTTTTGAAGTCTTACAAATATACTTTCTTTTTTTACTTGCATGCAATTAAGCGTAGTTATTGTCAATTATAATGTCAAATATTTTCTGGAGCATTGTTTGCTATCAGTAAAACGAGCGTGTACTGGATTGGATGCTGAGATTTTTGTGGTAGATAATAGATCAACAGATGGTAGTGTTGAGATGATTAAGAGCCAATTTCCAGAAATTATTCTAATTGCCAACAACGAAAATGTGGGTTTTGCAAAGGCTAATAATCAGGCTGTTGCCCGTGCCAGAGGTAAATACATATTATACCTCAATCCAGATACCATAGTACCCGAAGATTGTTTTGCTCAATGCTTGACCTATATGGATTCTCATGAAGAGGTCGGGGCACTGGGTTGTCGCTTAATAGATGGGCAAGGACAATTTTTGCCCGAATCCAAAAGAGGTTTTCCCGATGCAACCGTGGCCTTTTTCAAAATCA
>ERZ724517.738-NODE-738-length-19319-cov-9.018480_pt1 | contig 19319 bp, 16 predicted proteins | sample MGYA00376050_ERZ724517 | MGnify/ENA primary metagenome ERZ724517 (study PRJEB28724, sample SAMN07190886) | activated sludge metagenome | isolation source: activated sludge of sewage treatment plant in Hong Hong | place: USA: Christiansburg, Virginia | collected... | reverse complement strand
CATGAAGCGTGAAGAATTACTTCTTTTCAGCAGCAGGAGCGGCCGGAGCAGCTTCTGCTGGCTTGGCGGCTTCAGCCGGGGCAGCGGCAGGAGCGGCAGCAGCCGGAGCAGCGGCTTCAGCAGGCTTGGCGGCTTCAGCCGGGGCAGCGGCAGGAGCAGCCGGGGCGGCAGCAGCCGGGGCGGCGGCAGGAGCGGCAGCCGGGGCTTCAGCTTTTTTGCCACAAGCGGAGAGAGCGATAGCGAGCAGAGCAGCAACGAGGATGGACTTATTCATGGGGGGATTTCCTTATCGACAGGTAACAGAACTAACAAAGCCAAAAAATTTCGGTGATCAGGATACTCCCAATCAGAATACGATTATAGCAATCTTTATGTGATTTGTTGCAGTGCGCAAGCGTTTGGGCGTTATAGACCAAGGCTTGTTGTGCCAATTACGTCACCCGGTTCATTCCATATTTCTTCGAAACGCTGGAGATAAGGGCGCAATTCATCAGTTTCGTTAATCAGGAGTTTGCTGCGGGCCTGGTCTCGGTCAAAACGAATCAGGGCGTGCTGGTCGTCAACTAGTATCATCGAGTCACGCAAGCCACTGATTTGAGGCGCGGTTTCCTGTATCGTGATGATGTGCGCGTGCGGCGCGAAAAGCTGGATCAGGTGAGTCTGTTGACGGCGAAAAGGCTCGGCATTGCGCAGTGCAATTCTTACGCTGCCGGGCTGTGAGTTTTGCAACAAACGGCAGAGATGGGGCAAACGCCCGGTACCATCCAGGCGCACTTTGACGAGATCCTCGTCATAGATGCAGAGTGTGTGACAGGCCAAGCACAGGAGGCGGTCGATGGCAGCCTGATAGGCACTCACGTCGGTGATTAGTTCGCGAGCCATAGGAGCAAGTGTAGCGGAATTGTTAGAATTCGCACTTTTTCTGGAGTCGACCGTGCCAATCGGAATCATCCAATCGCTGGATCATGAAGCGAGAGGCATTGCGCGCCAGGATGGCAAAGCAATCTTCATTGAAGGTGCCTTGCCGGGCGAACGGGTTGAATACGCCAGCTTTCGCAAGAAAGCCAGTTACGAAATGGCGCATCTGGTCGAAATATTGTCCCCTTCGAGCAACCGCATAGAGCCGCGTTGCCCACACTATGGTGTCTGCGGTGGCTGCGCCATGCAACATCTTGATCCGCTAGCCCAGGTCGCCGCCAAACAACGTGTTCTGGAGGATAGTCTGTGGCACATTGGTCGCGTGCGCGCTGATGAAATTCTCCCGCCAATCCAAGGGGAGACTTGGGGTTATCGGCATCGCGCTCGTCTCGGTGTGCGAAAAATTTCCAAGAAGGCCGGGATGCTGCTTGGCTTTCATGAACGACGCAGCAGTTTTATAGCTGATATCCGACAGTGTGATGTTTTGCCGCAGCACGTTTCTGACCTGTTGCTACCTTTGCGTCAGCTAATCGGTGCCTTGTCGATTGCCGAGCGCGTGCCGCAGGTTGATGTGGCGGTTGGAGAGCACTGCACCGCATTGCTATTACGTGTTTTAGCCCCGTTGGCTGCGGTCGACGAGAAATTGCTGCGAAATTTTTCTGATCAGCACCAGGTTGTCTTTTATCTTCAGCCCAAGGGGCCGGATAGTGCGCATCGCTTTTACCCGGAAAGTGCTCCGCTGCTGAGCTATACCCTGCCGGAATTTGGTTTGGAACTGGAGTTTCGTCCGACAGACTTCACCCAGGTCAATCACGCGGTCAATCGGGTTCTGGTGCGCCGTGCGCTACGGCTGCTTGACCCGCAACCCCACGAGCGGATTGCTGATCTTTTCTGTGGACTGGGTAATTTTACGTTACCGATAGCCCGTTCGGGCGCGCAGGTAGTGGGTATAGAGGGTAGCGAGGGGTTGGTGCAACGGGGGAGGGAAAGTGCTCAGGCTAATGGGTTATCCGCGCAGGTTGAGTTTGGGGTGGCCAATCTGTTTCAGTGCACACCTGCATCACTGGGCGCGCTCGGCCATTTTGACAAGATGCTGATTGATCCGCCGCGTGAGGGCGCAATTGAGGTGGTCAATGCGCTCGGCAATCAAGCGCCGTGGCGAATTGTTTATGTTTCCTGCAATCCGGCGACACTGGCTCGTGACGCGGCAATATTGGTCCGTGAAAAGGGCTACCGTTTTGCCTCGGTTGGTGCAGTCAACATGTTTCCCAATACGGCCCATGTGGAATCGATAGCCGTGTTCGAGAAGCATTAAAAAGGCGGCCGTAGCCGCCTTGTTCTGAGTCGAAAAAAATCAGTCACGATCACCGGTAAAAGCCATTATCAGGTTCAGCAGACTGACGAAAACGTTGTAGATATTCAGATAAACCGAAAGTGTTGCTGAAACGTAGTTGGTTTCGCCACCCTGCACGATGCGGCTGATGTCATACAGAATGTAGGCGGAGAAAATCATCACCGCCGCAGCCGAAATGGCCAGAGAAAGCGCCGGTATCTGGAAGAAAATGTTGGCAACGCCCGCGAGCAATACAACGATCATGCCGATGAGGAGAAATTTCCCCATATTGCTGAAGTCACGCTTGCTGACCGTGGCGACCGTGGCCATAGTGAAAAATATGGCGCCCGTGCCGGCCGCAGCCATGGCAATCATCGAGCTACCATTTGAAAAGCCAAGCGCTACCTGAAGGATACGCGACAGCATCAGGCCCATGAAGAAAGTGAAGCCCAGGAGCAGGGCAACGCCAAGTCCGCTATCCTTGTTCTTTTCGATACCCCACATGAAGCCAAAGGCAATGCCCATGAACAGTATGAAGCTGATGAACGGGCTGCCAGCCATAAAACTGAAATTCAGCTGTACGCCGAGTAGCGCGCCCAAAACGGTGGGCACCATGGAAAGGGCGAGCAACATATAAGTATTGCGCAACACACGGTTTTGTTGAAGCGCGAATTCTTGCGAGCCTTGGCTGGCGATCTGGAAGTCAGGTTGCATACTGTAACTTTCGTTGATAACGACAAAGGTTAAGACTAACCGACCTATACGAAAGTTTCAATAATTCCCGATTGTTCAGCTCGGGTAATATTTGGCTTCCCTGTGATATGATTCGCCCCCGCGTGGGTCTGTGGCAGAGCGGTTGAATGCACCGGTCTTGAAAACCGGCGTGGGGAAACCCATCGTGAGTTCGAATCTCACCGGACCCGCCAAGATTTCCCCATGTAATCAATTGATTACAATGTTCCCGATAATTGAGGGGACACTTTTGGGGCAAACATGGCCGCTGCCCTTGCGGCCTCTGCATAATCTGCAGTTGTGCCCTTGATCCAACGCGCATATCGACGTTCTACCATTGCGGGTGTTTTGTGCCCGAGTTGAGTAGCGATGTAAGCTGCCTTAATCCCGCCCATCAGCAACATTGTTGCAAACGAATGTCTGCACTGATATGCGTCACGTCCCCGTATTCCGAGTTTGTGCAGTGTAGGTGCGAAATAATTGATACGTTGCCTTTGATCATCTGACCAAGGTTTCCGTGTTACTGGGTTTTCGAAAATGCACGCATCAGGCCCTTTTGCAAATGTGTGAGTTTTTTGGCGAATTAATGCGTCCAAAGCTGGCGGCAACAGGTCAATGATCCATTTCGCTCCTGTTTTTGTCAGTTGGACTTTTCCGGCTACCTTCGCCCTACTAACACGAACTTTACTTGTTAAAAAATCGACGTCGCGCCAACGAAGTTCTACTAGTTCAGAAGGGCGTAATCCTGTGAAGAAAAAGAACGAAAAGTAGTTCCAGACTTGCGGGTTATATGATTTTTGCATGTGTTCAAGAATCAACTCACGCTCTTCTGGTGAAAATGGATCAGGCTCACGCGATTCAACTTTTGCATTATGAATTTTTGCGGTTGGGTCTTTGTCGATATAGTCGCCATCTAAGGCGATTGAAAACACTGAGCGGAGCGGGATTAGTGTTTCGTTATAAGTCTTATTTGATGTCCATTTTTTGGTAGCAAGTGAAGCGGTAAGAGTCAAGTAATCGATGCTGCGCATCGGTGTGCTTCCAATGGTTTTTTGCCAAAATTTCAAGCGGCTTTTGTAAGCTTTAATGGTTGCTGGTTTGATGTCAGGTCTTGTCTCAAGTGTCGTTACCCATGCATTGGCGATGTCATTAAATGTATGCTTTAGTGATTTTTTCGATGCGCCAGCATGAATGCTGTCTGGAAAATAGTCCTCATAACGAAATCGTTGATGCTTGATTTGATCAACGATCTCGGCTCTTAATGCTTCCGCAGCGGCTTTGTTCCGCTCTGTGGGAGCCTTGTCAGGGATGGTTTCTTTGTATCGTTTGCCATCTAACATGAACGAAATTCGAATAGCGTTTCCACGCGCTTCCACGCCTTTGTACGTAACTTCTGCTTTCTTAGTGCTTGATTTTTTTGCCATTTACTTCTCCTTTTGGTTGAACTTCATTGCTACTATTTGAAGTTGAGGAAAAAATTAAATGCCTTTGGGAAAATAAATTTTTTCGAACTGGATAAGTAACGTTTGAAAAAGCAAAATCGGGTACACCTTTGTCATACTCTTTGTCGTTATTTCTGACTTAATTTGTGAGCATGTGTACCTTGCTCCGAGTGTCTCAACACCCAGATTTTTGTCTTCGATCCGACCGCCGTTTGACGTTGATACGCGTCAATCCGTAGTCGGAAGCGGGCGACGAAAAATCACGCCACTCTGAACGACTAAAGGCATTCGTAGAACTTGCTTCTCTGCCCTCAGAGCGCTAGCTCTCCCCTACGGTTTTGACCTGAAAATCTGTTTGTCGCTGCTCAAAATTTCGAGGTGCTTCCGACACCCCAACGGGGAAGTCGGAACATTGAGAATTTTGACGCTGCGAACGGTATCAGCAGATTTTGGTTAAGTCTGATTCCGGCGTCTGCTGAAACGCCCTACAATCTCGGGCTATTACAAATCCATAAAAACCACGATGACGCCCGCAGAATTTATTGCCAAGTGGCAACACAGCACGCTTTCCGAAAAAGCCGGTGCGCAAGCCCATTTTCTTGACCTCTGCGAAATGCTCGGCGTCGAGAAGCCCGGCGACCCCGACAACTATTGTTTTGAACGCGGCGCAACGCGCACGGGCGCGGGTCACGGATGGGCGGACGTGTGGAAACGTCATTTCTTCGGGTGGGAAAATAAGGGTCCGGGTGCTGATTTGAGCAAAGCGCTCAAACAGCTAATGACCTACGCCTTGGCGCTGGATAATCCGCCGCTACTCGTGGTCTGTGACCGGCTTTTGATTCAGATTCATACTCACTTCACCGGGGCACCTTCCGAAGTACATACCATCCGGATTGAAGATATTGGAGAACCGGCCAACCTTGAAAAATTGCGCTGGATATTTACCGCGCCGGAAAAATTCAGGCCGGGTCGAACAGTGCAAGATGTCACCGCCGAAGCGGCGGGACGCTTCGCGCAAATCGCGCAGGCATTGACCGGGCGTGGTCACGAACCACAAAAAGTCGCTCATTACCTGATTCAGTGCTTGTTTGCGATGTTTGCCGAAGATGCAGAACTGTTGCCTGACAAACTATTCGAGCGGATTTTGGCTAAAAGCGCCAACGCGCCAGAGAAGGTATCTGCCCGCCTGGGCGAGCTTTTCAAGTCCATGCAGGGCGGTGGTGAATTTCTTCTTGAAGACATCAATTATTTCAACGGTGGACTGTTTGCCGTTGTCGAACCCTTGCCGCTTGAAGCCAGTGAAATAGCCGAACTACACGCGGCGGCAAAGATGGACTGGTCGCATATTGAGCCGTCAATTTTTGGCACGCTTTTCGAGCGCGGCCTTGATCCCGCCATGCGTACACAGCTTGGTGCGAACTACACCGACCCCCGTACCATTGGTCAATTGATTGATCCGGTGGTGACTCGCCCACTTGCCAAAGAGTGGGAAGCGGCAAAGCTGGTGATTGCTGCCGCAATTGAGAAATATCACGCGGGCGGGAAGGGTTCCCAGTCTGCGTATAAGACAGCGCAGGAAACTTTCCTGCTCTACATCGAGCGTCTGAAAAATTTCCGCGTACTTGATCCGGCCTGTGGTTCCGGGAATTTTCTGTACCTTGCGCTCCGCACATTAAAAGACCTCGAACACCGCGCAAACCTTGAAGCAGAAGCCATCGGCCTGCATCGGCAGTTGACCATTGAAGTATCCCCGGCCAACGTCCTTGGCATTGAATTGAACAGTTACGCTGCCGAACTGGCACGCGTCACAGTCTGGATCGGCGAAATTCAATGGATGTTGAAGCATGGTTACGACATTCGTCGCAATCCCATACTTTCTAATTTGAATCATATCGAATGCCGAGATGCTATTTTGACTTTTTCCGCTGCTGGCGCATCGGCCAGTGAGCCGAATTGGCCTGCTTGCGATGTAATTGTCGGTAATCCGCCCTTTTTGGGCGGATCGAGCATGCGCGGCGAGTTCGGGGAAGGTTACGTAACTGAACTGAGAAGGGTGTATGCAGGCCGCGTTCCGGGCGGCGCTGACCTTGTTACTTATTGGTTTGAAAAAGCTCGCGCACATATAGAAACTGGATGCTGTAAGCGGGTTGGTCTTGTCTCAACACAATCCATTCGTAAAGGATCAAACCGGAAAGTGCTGGATCGGATTGTTGCCACAGCTCCAATTTTTGAAGCTTGGCGCGATGAACCTTGGATTAATGATGGAGCCGCAGTACGTGTTTCCCTCGTTGCCTTTGGTAACGTAACCGGCTCTATTCTCGATGGTGAACCGGTGCCGGGAATTTTGGCCGATTTAACCTCATCTGCTGGTGGCTTCGATCTGACGCAAGCCGCCGCTCTGCCGGAAAATTCAGGCTTGGCATTTAAGGGTGCAGAAAAAAACGGGGCATTTGACATTCCGGGCAGTCTCGCCCGTGAATGGCTTTTGCAACCGAACCCAAACGGTCGCCCTAATTCTGACGTACTTCGTCCGTGGGCGAATGGTCAGGCCTTAGCTGGCCGACCTTCTGATACCTGGGTTATTGATTTCGGCACCAATATTTCAGAAGCCGATGCTTCGCTTTATGAACTGCCTTTTGCTTACATCCAAGAACATGTAAAACCGGTACGAGCCACAAACAATGATTCAAACCGTCGAAACAACTGGTGGCGTTTTGGCCGGACAGGCGCGGACCTTCGCGCAGCAAGTGTAGGCCTTGAACGAGTGATAGCGACGGTGCGCGTTTCCAAGCATCGCTTTTTTGTTTGGCTACACGCGTCTATTTCCGCTGATTCGCGTTTATTTGTAATCTGCCGCGACGATGATTTCACTTTCGGCGTCCTATCCTCCCGCCTGCATGAAGTCTGGGCGCTGGCGAATGCCTCCCGGCATGGCGTCGGCAACGATCCAACTTATAACGCCGGTGATTGCTTCGAGACTTTCCCCTTTCCGCAAGCTAGCGAAGCAGCAAAAGCGGCTATTGCCGAAGCAGCAAAGAAACTCGACGACATGCGCACGCGCTGGTTGTTTCCTGCGGAATGGGTTGATTGTGTTCCGGAAATTGTCGCCGGGTTCCCTGAACGGCGAGTAGCGAAAACGGGCCATGAAGCCGCCTTAAAGGCGCGAACCATGACGAACCTGTACAACGCCCTCCCTGCGTGGCTTATTCAGCGCCATGAGGCGCTGGATAAGGCCGTTGCAATTGCTTACGGTTGGACTGACTATTCAGCAGCAACAACAGATGACGAAATATTGCGCCGTTTGAGTGTTTTGAATACACAGCGAAGCTGCTGAAAATTGATATTAATCCGCTGAAGTCTTTCCATCTTCTTCCGGTGGCGCCAATAGCTGCCAAAAAAAAGGAAGAAGATGGCGGTGTTCGATGGAATTGCGTAAGCAATTTCTTCGATCCACGTAGTGGAAACCGTGCCTTTTTTGCATCAGCTTAAATCCGCTAAGGATTTGTGCTGATGCGTTCAGCTTTAGCTGAACCTTGGTTTTGGTGTCGAGCCACTAATGCCAGTGGGAGAACGCGAAGTGTCTCGAACTGGCATGCTGGCACGAACGCCGAGAATTGCGGTGGCGTTGTTGCGGCGCTGAGAGTGCATGCCGTAACTCTGTTGCGACCTGCTAGCACGATGCCCGAGCACTTGCGCAATTCCTTCGGCATCAATTCCGCTTCCTTTCAAAGCGGAAGCAACTGCATGGCGCAAGGAGTACGGCGAAATTGATGTGCGCATGCGCGGAAAAGCTTTCTTTCCTGCTTTGCGAACGGCATCGCAAAATCTTTTGGCATTGTTTTGTATGGTGACTTTGCCACCCTCAGCAAGAGCGGCGAGATATTGAGCTGATTTGCTGTCGAGAGAGACAAGAATGACGCGTTCTGGTTGTCCTCTTTGCGCACCGATTTTTGCGCCCTTGATCGTTATTTCCAGGCCATTTTCACATTGTCTGACTGAAACGCCATGCTCAATCTCAGCAGGTCGAGCACCTGTTAAAAACGCGACTGCGTATGCAGCGCGATACTTCGGTGTGATTGCGCCAAATAAACAATTCGACCAATCGGGACGCTTAAGAAGCGCACTCAGTCCAGCGCGTTTTGATTTTGATTCGGCTTTCCACCCCGCTGACTCTTTCTCTTGCCGAACATCATTCCAGCACCGCCCAGTGCTGCCGACAGCGTGATTTTGTCGCTCGGGGTCTGGGGGGTAAGAGTGAAATATCGATGAAATGCGCTCGATTTCGCGCAAGGCCGAATGCCATTCGTCAGAGCCGAAAACTGCTTTGTCCCTATCACGAAGCGCTTTGCGTGCTTGATTTGCGCAAACGTACATTAAAGCGGCTCTGCGCAAAAAATAGCCGGAACGACTTGTTGCGTCGTCAGGGGTCTGATTCTCGCGCAGCATGCGAGCGTAAATTTTTTCATACTCGACAACCGTAGACGGTTGAATGTCTTTTGCAACATTTGAAACCGTTTTTCGTAACTCGATGACTTGTCGAAATTCTTCACTTCTATCTGTTGAAGTCATGGCCGCCTCCTGTTGGCAAAGACGGCTTCAAGTCAAAGCTCGAAAAACTTCCTGTGTCATCGCTTTTCCCTACCTTCCCCTTTTGATTTGCTTTTAGACGAAGCGAATAGAGTTTCTGGAATTTATCAAGAAGATCGCTGTAGTTGATGTTGCCTAGCCGGGGCGTTAAGCACGTGAGCCAATGTCCGCCCGCGTGCGGCTCAAATTCCCAGTCCTGTCCTATTTCCATATCGGGTTGAGGTGGTGGAAATCCGTCATGGTTTTCGGCATAAATATCAGCATATGTTTTCGTGTGGAAACGATGCTTGATCTTTGCTTTTTCCAAAAAATAAAAACGTGGTGTGTTATTGCAATCAATTCTCCAAAAAAATGAAGTGTCGGCAGATTCGGCAATAAAAATCGCTCTGCATGAATTGTATCCTGCTTGCTCGATTAAGAATTTATGGCCGGATGATATGACTTGGCATTCGATTGATTGCATCAAATCGAAAGTCTCGTTAGACATGTTTGGGAATCGGTTAGTTGCTGCCTTTGTCGTTGACGGCTCTAATGAAAAAATCCGAGAGTTAATAAAGTCGATTGCAGTTTTGAAAGGCTTGTTATTACGATACATAAGTCACTCCATTTAAATTAAGGTATTTAAATTAATGACCGATCTGCTATATTAAGTCAATGAAAAATCGTGTTTTGTTATATATGATTATTCGGCATTGGTTGTTAGTGATGGGCGGAATAATATTCCAGCAATGCCGCTTATTGCTTGATTTTAGAGGGGTATATTTGTAGGTTGGGTGTGGTGTTCGGGTTTGTTAAATAATTGATTGTAGGTGGTTTATTTGGGTTGTTTTGTGTTGAAGGAAGAATGTAGGTGGTGAATCGGGTAGTGATAGGATAAAGATATAGGTTTGAAACTTGAAGAGTATTAATGACCGCGTACGCGTCACGTGTACGTGCGTGCGCGTTATATATGTAATACAAAGGCGAATCCGTTTCGCCTTGTGAAAACTATTTTTCGTTAGGTGGGGTTTTTTCTTGCAATTGATTCTTGCGCAGATTATAAAGTTAATAGCTCGTCAATCAGATGAGCATTAAATAACATTATTGTCACGAGGAGAATTGCGTTATGGTTGAAGAAAAATTGATCGGTGAGATTGTTCAAACCGAACCCGGAAAGTATTTGTATTCTAATGAGAATCGTTCCGTTGATTTTCAGAATCCGGATGGGACTGAAGCTGAATATATAAATGAGCGAAAAGATCAATCGTCATTTTTCCGCAAAGATTTAAAATATCAGGATTATTTCACTTGGCAACTGCTGAAATCGCACCTGTCGATTACGACAAAAGTCGTTCACGCAACCCAAAAGGAAATGGCAGCGAAAGTGGAAATGCGACCTGCAACGTTCTCTGAAAGCTTGAAGAGATTGCAAGAGAAGAATCTAGTCAGACCGTATCAAAGCACTGAAAATTGCGCGAAGGGTTTTGTACTAAATCCGTATTACGTGACTATCGGCCAGCATTACAAGATGTGGAAAGTTTGGTTCGAAGCCGGCGATCAGATCAAGAAAAAAACGAGCGCGGCAGAATTGGAAGCAAAGCAAGCGGCAGAAGACGAAAAATATGCAGACCTCGTTGAGTCTGCGCAGGCTTACATTGCTGACGGGATGGATGTTGAAGAAGCTGCAAATGCTGTGACGCTTGATGAAGAAGAGTTTTGCGCGGTGATGAATCGCCTTCGTCCTGTGTAGTATGGGGAATAGGATGGGGGGCTTCGGCTCCCTGTTCCCATCTAAGAGGGTTCAAAACAAGACAAAACTTGTCAATTTTTGGACTATTTTAGGGACACAAACGGGGGCAAAATTTGGGGCAAAAAAATCCCAATTGGCGGGATTTTCTTCAATTGACAAACTGCTAAGTATTTGTGACTAAAGTGTTTTCAGGGTCTGGCGAAAATTTCTGATAGAGTTCGAATCTCACCGGACCCGCCAAATAGATATAAAAAAGCGCCTTGTGGGGCGCTTTTTTCATGCCTGAGCGAGGTCTGGTGGCAAATGGGGCGCACCTAAAGTCAATTCCTAGTTCAGTCCCGATCCAGCGTATGCTTGGTTAAAAGGACCGATAGTGGGTCCAGGTGTCTCTTACTTCTTCTTGGCTGCCGTGACTTCAAGTGCAACGGCCTCGGTGTACGTAGCCTCAACCTGATCGCCGACTTTGATCTCCTTGAATCGCGCTGGGTCGTTTACTGCGAGTTCAACTGTCCGCTTGGGCCCACGCAAGGTCACGGTCTTGGCCTTCGGGTTGACGGCAACGACATCAGCAACGACACGAACGGTACGCTCAATGGCGCCGGCTGGTTTTTCGCCGGGCTTGGCACGAACTGCCTGTTCGGATTCAACACGCTCTCTAAGTCCTTTGGCTTCAACCTTGCGCAACTCAAGGACTAGCGCCTCAATGTAGGTTAGCGTAACCAAATCACCGACATGGATCTGGTCGAAATTTTTCACTTCTTCGCCTAGTGCCATATGGATTTCATTGCCAGTGGCGCCGACGATGATGACGCTGCGGGTCTTCTTGTCGACAGCCTTTATTTTTCCTTGGAGCTGAATACCCTCGGAAACTGCGGCCTGGCCAGGGGCATTGGCTGTAACCGCGACCGCTTTCGGCGCATTTTGGGCCAAGGCAACGAGGGGCATAGAGAAGAGCAATGTGGCAGCTGCTGTGACAATTTTGTTCATGATGTGCGTCCTTTATGGTGAAAGCGGTAAGCCTGAAACGGTAGGGATTGATGCCTCACCAACCGCACTTATGTGCTGTGGCGAGTTGAAATCAATTTATGCGATATATCAGTTGGCGGAATACTGCTTAGCTAGCCAGAATTCATAGAATATCTTAACGCCAAAGTATGCATGCGCGATGATTTTAGGTAATTGTTCGAAACAAATTGAAAAACAATTTGGCGAAAGGTATCGTGGGTGAGAGTCTTTCTGGCGCACCAGTAGGAGCCCGCTTGAATCGACTTGTTGCGATGTTTCCGTCAACAATCTTGTCGGCAGTTTTCGGGCAACAATTGACGCAGCACTTTTTGTTTCTGCACCCAACGGCTGTTGGATTGAAAAGATGGTGGTGACTTCTGTGGCTAATCCTACTTTGCGCATTGTTGCGATTGTTTCGGTGTCGCTTATTACTCTGTGTGTAGTGGGGTATTTCATCTTTGTGGCGGCGTTTCCAGTGTCGCGCATAGCCTCCTTACTCGCCGATCAGGTAAAAACTGCAACCGGTCGCGATTTTCACGTTAATGGCGAGTTGTCGATTCGGCTTTTTCCGACCTTGGCCGTGGTGGCGAACGATGTTGTGCTGAGCAATGCCGAGTGGGGGACGCATCCGGAAATGCTGCGCTTCCACCGTGCGGCTTTTGAGGTTGCATTGCGGCCTTTGCTGGATGGTGAAATTCGTGTGCTGGACGTGACTGTAGACGGGGCGGAGGTGTTACTTGAAACCGATGGGCGTGGTAACGCCAATTGGGTTTTTTCGACGGGAAAAGCCGTTGACCGCAAGCAACCTGGTCCAGCGATTGATCTGGCCCGACTTGCCATCACGAATGCGCTGATTACTTACCGTGAGGGGGGCAGCGGTATGGCGCGTAAGGGGGCCATTGAGAAACTGGCATTGCTGGTGCAAGGTAATCGTGACCAACTTTCTGCGCGTCTGGAGATCGCCGGCAAGCAGGTGCAGATTGATGGACCGGTAGGGCGCCTGGTCACGTTGCTTGAAGGGGCGAGTGACTGGCCGTTCGATCTGCAGCTCAATGCTGGAGGGACTGTCCTCCATGCCAATGGAAGCCTCACCTTGAAGCCTGAACTGCGTCTGGATGGGCGCATTACCTCTCCTATGCTGGATTTGGGGAAGTTAATAGCTCCTGCCACAGCTGATGCACCGAAGGCAGATGTTCCATCATTTGCCGACAGTGCGCTTCCCTTGGATGCGCTACCAGCGTTTTCTGTGCGGCTTGATTTTCAGATCGACAACCTGAACTTGCCCGGAGTGCCGCCTTTATCGGCCCTGTCAGGACATCTGGCATCGGATCCTGGGCGCTTGGTCATTGAACCGCTCACTGTTAGCGTGGCCAGCGGGGAAATCAAAGCTCGCCTGGATGTGGCGTCGCCGGTAAAAGCGGTGCTGAATATTGATGCTCAAGGGCTTTCTGTTGAAGCGCTTGAGACACATTTGCGCGGCACCAGGTTTTTTCGCGGTGGCCGGGCCGATCTAAAGGCCAATCTGCAGTTGTCTGGCAGTACGCCGCGCAAAATGTTTGCTTCGCCAAATGGCGCGGTTATTTTGAGTGTTTCCCATGCCCACCTCTCGGGGAGTGCTGCGGCCGTTGATCAGGGAATTTTGACAACCTTGCTGCAAGCACTTATCCCCGGCCGCCCGATCAAGCAGGAAATGAACATACAATGTGCTGTGCTTCGCCTGCCGCTGGTTCGCGGTGTCGCACTGATTGACCGCTCTATCGCCATGGAAACCGACGAGTTGGCGATTGCGGCGAGTGGCAAAGTTGATCTGGCAGCGCAGACTCTGGTTTTGGCATTCAAGCCGCAGGCCAAGAGCGGCTTGGAGTTCAGTCAGTCCGGTTTGGCCAAGATGGTTGTGCTAAAAGGGCCGTTGCAGCACCCGGAAGTCGCCCTTGATCCAGAGGGGGCTATGCGTGAAGTGGCAAGTATCGGTGTCGCCGTTGCTACGGGGGGGATTTCTTTGCTGGCGACAAATTTACTGAATGAAAAGGGTGATACCCACGTTTGCCGCAGCGCCATGTCGGTTGCGCGCCCAGCACAGGCCAAGGCAGCACGCAACAAGGTGCTGGACTGGCCGTTAAGAAAAATCATGCCGCAAAAATGATCAGGATTTGGTCTTGTTCGAATCGCTGGAAACGGCATTTTTGACGCTTGCCACACCTTGATTCAATGCATCGCCTGCCTTGCCCGCGACTTCGGTGGCTTTTGCCGCGGCCTGGCCGCCGAGTTCTTCCGCCTTGGCTGAGACCTCGGCAGCAGTTTTTTTGGTGGCATCCCAAGCGTGATCGGCGGCAACAGACGCCTTGTCGGAGAATTCAGAGGCTTTGGCTGCGGCTTTTTCTCCCAAGTGTTCCGCTTTTGTGGCGACCTCAGAAGCGGTGTGTTTGGTGGCGTCCCATGCCTGATCAGCGGCGACCGAGGCTTTGCCGGCCAGTTCGGATGCCTTTGCTGCGACTTGCCCGGCGGCCGCTTCCAAGCTTTGCTCAGCCGAACCGAGTAACTCTTTTGCTTTGTCGAAAATACCTGTCATGGCGCTATTCCTCTTCTGAAACAAGTTGAAATCCATGGATTCACTATAGTTCGTAACGGCTGAAGCAATGAATTTTTCTGATCAAAATGGCGGTTGACCGCAACATTTCCGACTTTCGTTAAAGCGCCAGAAAGGTGCCAACTTCCTCGCTGCGCTTCATGGTGTCTTCGTAGCCTAAATCAATCAGCGCACGTGTGTAGGGCTTTTCGAACAGCAGGTAGCTGGTTAAAGCGCCGCCTTGCCGGTTCATGGCGCCGATGCCGGTGAGCAATGCCTTGACTGCCCAGGGCAGGGCGCTGGCATGGTCGGCAGCGATTCTGTCGAGGCGTTGCGATGGAGAGATGATCAGGGTTTCAATCGGGCGGAGCGGCATGCCGTTTTGTTCGCGGATTTCTTCCGGAATGGCGGCGAGCGTCTGGTTGATACGCTGCATGCGCTCAATGTCTACAGCAAGCCCGTCAAGAAATATGCTGGATAGCGCATGGCCAGCGATCTGGGCCAAGGACGGATGATCGTCGGCCGCGCTACGTTCGCGTGACTCGGTGGTGCGTCCGGCACCAATGATCATTACTTTGGTGGCGCCCAGGTGGATGGCTGGCGAAATCGGGGCGAGCTGGCGCATCGAGCCGTCACCAAAGTATTCACGATGGATCTTGGTGGCGGGAAAAACAAAGGGAATGGCGCTAGAGGCGAGCAGGTGATCGACGCCGATTGGGGAATGCAGGCCGATCCGATGGACACGCCGCCAGGGATGGGCAGAGGGGTGGGCCTGGTAAAAGCTGATGCTCTCTCCGGATTCGTAGCCTGAGGCGGTGATGCTGACAGCGTGCAATGCACCATTGCTGATCGACCGTTCAATGCCGCTGAAATCCAGGTTGCGACTGAGCAGTTCACGTAGCGGGCTATTGTCGAGCAGCGAGCGCGGTGGGTTGTGCAGTAGCCAACCGAGAGTCAGCGCTGATAGCCAGCGCACGCCTGAAAGACCAATCCCGGCCGGGTCGGCACGGTAGATGTGGGAGGCGTGCATGTTGCGCCAGACGCCAGCCAGAATCGAGACTGCCTTGCCAAAATTGTCGGCCAGACAAGCAACGCCGGCGGCATTGATGGCGCCTGCCGAGGTGCCGCTGAGGATGGGGAAGGGGTTGCGGCGACGGTTGGTTTGCAGTTTGGCGACGGCGAGCAGGACGCCCACCTGATAGGCGGCACGGGCGCCACCTCCAGTGAGGATCAGGGCAGTATGCGGTGGCCTTTTTTTCATTTATTGGCTTGATTCCATGCCTGTGGTGCACGAAAGTTTTTTATCCAGCCCGGCAGTTCACTGGCCGGCATGGGCCGAGCGATACCGTAGCCTTGCGCCAGATGGCAACCCATTTCCAACAGACGCGTGCCGTGTTCAGTGGTTTCCGCGCCCTCCGCGACGACTGTACGCTGAAATGCTTGCGCCAGGCCAATTACGCCTTGGGCAATCGCCATATCTTCAGGATCGACCAGCATGTCGCGGATGAATGACTGATCAATCTTTAGCGTTTGTGCTGGTAGTCGGCGGAAGTAGGTGAGCGATGAATAGCCGGTGCCGAAGTCGTCGAGGGCAAAAGAAACACCAAGGCTTACGCATTCACTCATGATCTCGCTGATGTGCTGGATGTCTTCCAGCGCGGCGCTTTCGACAATCTCGAACTCCAGCGTTGCGGGCGACACGCTGGGATGTGCAGCGAGTAATTCACGCAGATTTTTGACGAATTCCGGGGATTGAATATGGCGCGGTGTGACATTGACACTGACTGTTACGGTCAACGCGGATTTTTGCCATATTTCCTGTTGTTTTACTGCGCTTTCTACAACCCATTCGCCGAGGGTTACAGAAAAATCCGTTTCTTCGATCAGGGGTAAAAACTCCGCCGGAGAGAGCGTGCCGCGTTCCGGATGTTGCCAGCGGATGAGCGCCTCGGCACCGAAGACCTCGCCGCTACGCATGTCCACCTTGGGTTGGTAGAAAAGCACGAATTCCTCGGCATCAAGTGCCGCTGCAATGCGCGCTATTTGTGCCTGATTGCTTTGTTGGCGCTGGTCGAGTTCGGCATCAAAAAAATTGTAGCGATTGCGCCCTGACTGCTTGGCTACATACATTGCCTGGTCGGCATGGCGCAGCAGTACATCCGGGTCGGCGTTGTCGTATGGGAAGAGCGTGACGCCGATACTGGCCGAGATCGCAACGTTCTGTCCGTTGATCATGAAATCACTGGCGAGCGCGCCCAGAACTCTGAGCAGAGCTGCTTCGCAGTCACCAAAATCATTGGCGTGCAAGAGCAGGACAAATTCGTCACCGCCAAGGCGGGCCGCGGTATCACTGCTGCGCACGCAGTTCTGGAGGCGTGTCGCTACTTCGATCAGCAGAGTGTCGCCGGCATCGTGGCCGAGCGTGTCATTCACCTGCTTGAAACCGTCAAGGTCAAGATAGGCCACCGCCAGCAGTTCCTTCTTGCGACGAGCCTGACGCAGGCCGTGCTGCAGACGGTCGGCGAGGAGCACGCGGTTTGGCAGGTGGGTCAGCGCATCGTAATGGGCGAGTGCTTCCAGTTTTTCATGCTGTGTCTTGAGCGCGGTAATGTCGGAAAAAATCAAAATGTAATTGAGCGTTTTACCCGCCGGGTCGCGCACCACACTGATCGTTAACAGGGCCGGGAAGCTCTCGCCATTTTTACGCTGGCGACGGGTTTCGCCACGCCAGTGACCGCTTTGAGCGAGGCGGGAAATGCTCTCATGATCAAGGTGGAAAGCCTCAAATTCGAATTGTTCAAGGGCGTTCCTGCCAAGCAGGTTGTCTCGACTATAACCAGTCATCTCGCTGGCGGTGGGGTTGCTATCGACAATCTTCCCGTCGCGGTCAGTGATGACTATGCTTTCGTGAGCCTCGGCAAAAACCGTTGCGGAAAGGCGCAGCGAAGCCTCTAGCTGCTTGCGTTGCGTGATGTCCGTAGCGGTGCCGCGGTAACCGGAAAAATTTCCTTTTTCGTCAAAGATCGGTTCGCCATGGACGAGGTGAAATGAGGTCGTACCATCCGGGTGGTGAACGCCGTATTCAAGATCGCGAAAGGTTTCATGGGCTGCCAACTTTGCCCGGTGCGGCATCCACTCATCCGCGGTCAGTGTGGTATCGAGTTCCCAACGCTGTTTGCCGACTAAAAGATTACTGAATTGCCTGGTGCCAGCAGGCAGACGACTGGAGGCGCGGTGCGTGAAGCGAAAGTTGCAGTCCTGCTCCCAGTAAAGGTCAGTGGACAGATTAAGCAAACTCTTGAAACGCATCTCAGAGGCGCTCAGTTCGGCCAGCTGGACGCCGATATGGTCAGTCATGCGGTTGAAGGCAGCGGCTAGTTTGCCAATTTCATCCGTCGATTCGACTTTGACTGAGACTGAGTAATCGCCCCTGCTCACGGCATCGCTGGCAAGCTGGAGTTGCTTGAGGTGCCGCGTGATCCAGAGGGCAATCATGGAAAGTAGAAGCAGTGAAAGAACGATGGCTAGTGCTGCGATTATCAGGCTCTGGCGGATCAGGTGCTGTCGTGCATCGAGCAGGAATTTTGTGGAAATGCCGAAATGCAGATGGCCATAGGTTTGCGCCGAAAGTGTAATGGGAATCCGCAGATTGGCGCTTTCACCGATTTGGCCTGAGTCGAAGCCGTCCTGATGCGGTGGGAGTGGGGCATCAGCAGGCCAGCCATCGGAGAGCAGGCGCTTGCCGCGCGGGTCGGTGAGAACGAAATACTGTATGCCATCAGGGCGCCGGCTCTGCTTGAAAACATCGGCAGCCGGCGCATAGTCCTGCATGGCCAGCGCCGGCCCCAGTGCGGCATTGAGTAATACAGAAATTTCACCAAGACGGGTTTCGGCTTGGCGCTGCAGACTCTCGTCGGTCAGGCGCAGGCCATTCCAGACTAGCGCAACGAGCATGATGGCCTCCACCAGAACGCTGGCGAGAATCAGCTTCCAGCGCATTGAGAGCGTCGTTCCTTTGCTCATAGGCCGAGTTGCTTCCGGGTTTCTTTCAAATAGGGATCTAGGCTTTTCATGAACTTTTCATCAGTTGCCTGAATGCCGTGAAAGCGACTTTTTTCGAGAAATTCAGCGCCATCGGTCGTGCTGGGCAGCGCCAGTAAGGAGTTTCGAATTCGCTCGCGGAGGGCGGCTGGTAATTTGGGACTGGCGAGCAGGGTGACGTTGGGCAGTGTCGGCGAGCGATAGATCATGCGCACCGCATTGCGCTGTTCCTCAGGGCTTTGATCCAGAGCGAAGTGGGCAATAATGGCCGCGTCGCTGTCGCCGTGGGCGACTGAAATCAAGGCCGTATTTTGTGAATTGGCTGGCTGGAAGTCGAAATCTTTCTCGCCCAGTCCGAGGTCAGCAAAAATCTTTGTCATGACGATGTTGACCAGTATCGAACGGTCAGTCATTGCAATTCGCTTACCGCGCAAGTCTTCTAATTGTTTGAGCGGTGAGTTGCGGGAAACAATCACTGCTGCGTGCAGCGGGCCGGTAAAGTGGGCGAGGGGGTGGTAGCCGCTTTCGAGTTGGGCCAGGCGGGCCTGATGGGCTGCCGTGATGACGATGTCGAAATCCGGCTTCAGGGTGCGCCGGGCAAAACTGCGAACATCCGGTGCGGTGAATAGTTCAACCGGTTGCCCGAGATCTTTTTGTAATTGCAGGCGCAAGGGCTGGAAAAGGCTCATCAGCACGCCGGGCGTCAGGTAGGGAATGATGCCAATGCGGATCGTCTCCGCTTGCGCCATCGACCTGGCATTTAGTCCGCAAGCAATTACCAAGGCCAGCAAGTAAATGCGCCATGCTTTCATTGATGTCCCCTCTGGCGCCTTGTCTGGTGCCCATCTACATTGTTAGGCCAGTATAGGGGAGTCTCTAGGCTAGCTCAATCGGCGTGACGAAGGGCGTCGGCCCAGCAGTTGGGGGTTTCGTAGAGGCGGACTTGCTCAAGGCGCAGGTGGTTGC
>ERZ724517.732-NODE-732-length-19393-cov-5.182180_pt1 | contig 19393 bp, 19 predicted proteins | sample MGYA00376050_ERZ724517 | MGnify/ENA primary metagenome ERZ724517 (study PRJEB28724, sample SAMN07190886) | activated sludge metagenome | isolation source: activated sludge of sewage treatment plant in Hong Hong | place: USA: Christiansburg, Virginia | collected... | reverse complement strand
ACGTTCGCGGCATACGCCCAGGGCGGGCACCTGGCACCCGAGGGAGCGGCGACGTCCACCCCGACGTTCGCGGACTTTCTCGGCGCCGGGGCGCTCTGACGTGGGACGGCTGCGGGACGCGCTCGCCCGGTGGTGGCGGCCGACGGCGAAGTCACCCGCTCCGAAGGCACCCACCCCAAGGACACCAGCTCCGAGGACACCAGCTCCGAGGACACCCGCGCCTAGGACACCCGCCCCGGGCGCGCCGGCGACGGGCTACCCGGGCGACTTCACCGGCATACCCGACCTGCGGTGGGCTCCGCGCCCTGACGGGCGGCCCGATCCGGGTGAGGTCGTCTGGACCTGGGTGCCGTTCGAGGAGGATCACACCCAGGGCAAGGACCGTCCGGTCCTGCTCGTCGGCACCGACGGGCCGTGGCTGCTCGCGGTCCCCCTCACCTCGAAGGACCACGACCGCGACGCCCTCCAAGAACGTCGAGACGGTCGGCTCTGGTGCGATGTCGGCTCGGGTGCGTGGGACCGCCGCGGTCGACCCAGCGAGGCCCGCGTCGACCGGATCCTGCGCGTGGACCCGACGACGATCCGCCGCGAGGGCGCCGCGCTCGACCGGGCCGTCTTCGATCAGGTCGCGGCCGCGATCCGCGCCGTCCGCTGACCGCCGCCCGCTAACCGCCGCCCGCTGGCCAGGCGCACGGCATACGCGAAGGGTCGGCTCCCACACGAGGAGCCAACCCTTCGATGTATGCCGCGTCGTCGCCTACGCGGGCTCGGCCTCCCCCAGCCGCGCACTCGCAACCGACCGCCCAGGGATCGCGGCGATCAACTCCTGGGTGTATTCGTGCGCGGGGTGGTCGAAGAGCTGATCGGGGGCCCCGCTCTCGATGATCTTGCCGCGACGCATGACATGGACCTCGTCGGAAATCATCCGCACCACGGCGAGGTCGTGGCTGATGAACAGGTAGGTGAGGCCCATCTCGCGCTGCAGCGATGCGAGCAACTCAAGGATCTGAGCCTGGACGAGGACATCCAGCGCCGACACGGCTTCGTCGAGAACCACCAGATCGGGGCGCAGCGCCAGTGCGCGTGCGATGGCGACCCGCTGACGTTGGCCACCGGACAACTCGTGCGGATAACGGTCGGCGACAGCCGGGGGCAGGGCCACTTGGTCCAGCAACTCGAGCACCCGCTGACGGCGCGACGTGGGGTCGCCGACCTTGTGCACCGCCAGGGGCTCGGCGATGGTGCGGGCAATGGTGAAACGGGGGTCGAGGGAGGAATACGGGTTCTGGAAGACCGGCTGCACCCGCCGGCGCAGGGCGAACAACTCCTTCCCTCGCATGGTGGTCAGGTCGTTGCCCTCGAACACGATGTTTCCGCTCGTGATGGTCTCCAGACCGAGCACCATGTTCGCCGTGGTCGACTTGCCCGAGCCGGACTCCCCGACCACCGACACGGTGCTGCCGGCGCGGATGTCGAACGAGACATCGTCGACCGCCTTGAACGACTCGGCCGAGCCGCCGCGCAACGCATACTCCTTGACCACGTGACGGACTGACACGAGCGGGACGTCACTGGTGGAGATCCGTTCTCTCGCAGCGGTCCGCACCGGCGCGCGCCCCAGCGACAGCCCAGGCACGGCAGCGATCAGCGACTTGGTGTAGTCGTGCGACGGACTGCGCAGCACCTGCTTGGACGGGCCCTGCTCGACGATCTCCCCGCGATACATGACCGCGACCCGATCGGCGCGCTCGGCCGCGAGGGCGAGGTCGTGGGTGATGAGGAAGACCGCCGTGCCCGACCCGACGGTCAGGCTCTCCAGTTGGTCGAGGATGCGCCGCTGGACGGTCACGTCGAGGGCGGATGTCGGCTCGTCGGCGATCAGGAGGCGTGGGTTGCACGAGAGGCCGATCGCGATGAGCACGCGCTGGCGCATACCGCCGGAGAACTCATGGGGGTATTGGGTGGCCCGGCGCTCTGGGTCGGGGATGCCGACCAGTTCCAGCAGTTCGTGAACGCGCTGGTCGGTGGCCCGGCCCGTGGTGCGTCCATGCACCTCCAACGCCTCACCGATCTGTCGGCCGATCCGCATGAGCGGATTGAGGTTGCTCATCGGGTCCTGCGGCACCAGCCCGATCCCCGCGCCACGCACGGCGATGAGCTGCTTCTCGGTCAGCGCGCGGATATCGCTGCCGTCGAAACGAATGCTCCCGCTGGTGATGACCGCGTTGTCCGGCAGGAGGCCGTTCACCGCCGCAGCGGTGGTGCTCTTGCCCGACCCGGACTCGCCGACGATGGCAACGGTCTCGCCGACGCCCACGTCGAGTGACACGTCGCGGACTGCCGGTGCAACCTTTCCGCCGGCACGGAACCCGATCGACAGATTGCGAATCGACAGGACGGGGCTGTCGGTCACGGGTGTGGTCATGGTCGGCTCCCTATGAGCATCGGGGCGTCACTGACGCCGAGTGAGGACAACGCGGTGGCCCACAGCTGGGCCGTCGGCAGCGGTGCGGCGGACATGAGGCGGTTGGACAGCAAGACGAGGGCAACTCCCGTGCCCGGGACCAGACCGAGCGCACACCCGGTGAAACCCGGGTGCCAGAGCAGGTTGCGGCGCACGCCGCCCAGCAGGACCGGCATCGTCCGCCACCCGAGTGCCTGCCCCGAGTCCGGCCCCTCGGCGAAGATCTGCGCGGTGATGTCTGGGCGCCACAGGTCGTCCGACGTGGCTGCCAGCGCCAGAGATCGACCCAGCCGCAGGAGGTCGACGGCCGTCGAGAACATCCCGGCGTGCCCGCTGACACCGCCCAACACCCGGTAGCAGTTGCCGTCGTTCACCTCGCCGGTCAGTTCGTGCGTCCGCCAGGCGATCTCGCGGCTGGGATAAAGCACTGGATAGGGATCACCGCTGCCGACCATGTCCCGCTCGACCCCGTCGCCGGGTGCGCTCGCTGCGACGTCACCCGTCACCGGCCCGTATGCCGTGTCCACAAGTCCGAGGGGACCGGTGACGAACTCGGACACCGCCTCAGCCAACGACAGGCCCGTGGCCCGTTCGATGATGCGGCCGAGCAGGATGAAGCCGAGGTCCGAATAGGCTCGACGCTCCCCCGGCGGATAACGCAGGGGCAGGGCGGCCACCGCCTCATACGCATCGACGGGTCGACCGTCCGCGGACGGCGCGAGGTAGAGCGGCTGCCACTCCCACAGGCCCGCCCGATGCGTCAGGAGGGTCGAGATCGTGGCATCCGAAGTGCAGGGCGAGTCGGCGACGAATCGGTCGACCCGGTCATCCAGACGGAGCACCCCGACGGAGGCAAGTCGGTGGATCGCCGTGGTGGTGGCCACGACCTTCGTCACCGAGGCGATGTCGAACCGCGTGTCGGTGTGCAGCGCCCGATGGTTGCCGTCGGCGGCACCGACCGACTTGATCCTGGTCCCGGCCCCGGTCGTGACGCCGATGGTGACGCCGAGCGGCCCCGACGCCAGGGCATGCACTGCGTGGGCTGCGGTCCCGACAGCATCGAGGAGCTCCGACCCCGTCGACGCGTTCACGCCAACGCCTTGTGCAGCTCGATCTCCGGTTCGCCAAACTCCTCCTGAACCCGCGTCACCCCGTCGGGCAGCCACCCGCAGGCCGCATAGAAGCCGACCGACGGAGTATTGGCCGCGAACACCCACAGCGTCGCCGAGGTCGCCGCGGCCTTCGTGAGATCGACGGCAGCCTTCTCGAGCAAACGGCGTCCCAGGCCGAGGCCTTGAGCACTAGGCGACACATAGAGCGACTGGACCAGGCCCGTGGACCCGTTCACGCCGTAACTAGTGACCCCGACGACGACGCCGTCCCGGACCGCCACGACGACGGTGCGGTCCGGCGCGGTGAGGGCGCGGTTCCACAGCGCGGTCGCCGCTTCATCGGTCATGGAATCGGTGAGGCGGTCGGGAAGCACGCCGCGGTAGCTCTGCCGCCAGCAGTCGAGGAAGACATCGACGATCCCGGTGCGGTCCTCCAGTCCGGCCCGACGCAGCTGGACGCTCACGTGACGCCCCCGTGCAGTCGGATCGAGCGGATCGGCGACGCCGGCTCGGGCAGCCGCAAGGGACCACTCCCGGGTGTGATGCTTCCCAGGATGCGCGGCACGCGAGCCCCGGTGCCCCCGGCGACGACGCCGGGCAGCCCATGCAGCGTGCACCAGCCGATCACGGCGAGCAGGATTGCCTCCTTTGCGTCGGTGGGGACGGAGAGCGCGTCCGTGGTCACCACCTCGACGTCAGGCAGGGCAGCTCGTATGCCGTCGACCAGCAACGGGTTTCGGCACCCGCCGCCGGACATGGCGAGGTAGGTCACCCCAGCGGTCCGGACGGCCTCGGCCACCGTGCGCACGGTCAGCTCGGTCAGTGTGGCGAGCAGATCGATGGGGCTGATGTCGTGGCCGAGCGCAGCGACGGCCTCTCGCACGTAGGTCCCGTGGAAGTGCTCCTTGCCGGTGCTCTTCGGCGCGGGCAACGCGTAATAGGGGTCTGCGAGCAAGGCGTCGAGAAGGTCGACGTCGACCGATCCGCCGGCGGCGAGCCGGCCCCCGTCGTCGTAGCCTCGCGGGTCCAGGCCCTCGGTCTGCACCACGGCGTCCATGAGCGCGTTCGAGGGGCCGATGTCGAAGGCCGACACGCGTCCATCGGTGATGACGGTCATGTTCGAGATGCCGCCCAGGTTCAGGGCGGCCGGCACCCCCGCGTGGCCACCCAAGAGCAGGGCGTCCAGAAGCGAGGCGAGGGGGGCTCCGTGCCCTCCGATCGTCAGGTCCCTGGCGCGGACGTCCGCAACGACCGGCCGACCGACCCGCTCGGCGATCCACGCCGGCTGACCGAGTTGCAGCGTCCCGAGTGCGTGGTCAGCCTCGACCCAGTGATAGACGGTCTGGCCGTGCGAGCAGACCGCGTCCACGCCGCCGACCCTCTCGGCGGCCTCGGCGGCTGCCTGCGCGAAGGCCTGCCCGATGAGGGTGTCGAGCTGGCACATCTCCGACAGCGTCGTCGCAGCGGGTGGCAGGGCAGCGACGAGCCGGGCCCTGAGGTCGGGGTCATAGGGGACGGTGTCGCTAGTGAGGACACTCCCCACCAGGACATCGCCGTCGGCGTCCAGATCGACGACCGCCAGGTCGATGCCATCGTGTGAGGTCCCTGAGATCATGCCCAAGACGCGCATTGGCCATCCTCCAGTGCAGTGCGTAGGTTCCCGCCGGCGGCGCGCAGGCGTTCGGCCGCGCGCTCGGCCGACTCGTGGCGAGCGAGCATGAGGGAGGCCACTCGGATGTCGTTCCCGGAAGCTGCCAATGCGGCGGCCGCGTCGTCGCCGGACGCTGAAGCGATCTGCTGGACGATCCGGCGGGCCCGCACTCGGAGCTTGTGGTTGGTGGGGCGGACGTCGACCATGAGGTTGCCGTAGGTCTTGCCCATGCGCACCATGACGATCGTCGAGATCATGTTGAGGACGAGTTTCTGCGCCGTCCCGGACTTCAGGCGGGTCGAGCCGGAGAGGACCTCCGGCCCGACAAGCACCTCGATCGGTCGCTCGACCGCACCACTCAACGCCGACCCGGCATCGCAGGACAGGCCCACGGTGAGCGCGCCGAGCTCCCTCGCCCGCTTGACCGCTCCGAGGACGTAGGGCGTCCGGCCGCTGGCCGTGATCCCCACGACCGTGTCCCTCGGCTCGACCTTGGCCGCATCCACCGCTACTGCCCCTTGGGCAGGGTCGTCCTCAGCCCCTTCGACTGCGGTCTGCACGGCGCGTGAGCCGCCCGCAATGATGGCGAAGACCTGCTCGGGCCTGGTGTTGAAGGTCGGCGGACACTCTGACGCGTCGAGGATTCCCAGGCGTCCGGCCGTGCCGGCACCGACGTAGACCAAGCGGCCCCCGGCGATCATCCGCGGCAGGATCGCCTCAACGGCAAGGACGATCTGCGGGAGCGCGGCATGAACCGCGTCCGGCACGGTTCGATCCGCGGCATTCATCAGCTCGGCCAACTGCGCCACCGACAGGATGTCGAGATCCGCGTATCGCGGGTCCACCGACTCGGTCAACAGCGCCGAGAGGTCCGAGTCGTCGCTCGCGTCGTCGCCCTGCGCGGGGGTCATGACGATCCCCGCTTTCGGGGGTCGAACGAGTCGCGCAGGCCGTCGCCGAGGAGGTTGAGGCCCACGACGAGCAGGACGATGACGATTCCTGGGGCAACCATCGTCCACGGCGCGACGGACACGAGGGTGCGGGCCTCGTAGATCATCGAACCCAGGGAGGGGGCCGGGGGTGGGTTTCCGAGTCCGAGGAAGCTCAGCGACGCCTCGGTGAGCACCGCCCAGGACAGCGACAACGACACCTGGACGATGATGATCGACGTGATGTTGGGCAGCACGTGCCGCATCGTGATGGCCATCCTGCTTTGGCCGGTGCTGACCGCCGCGCGGACGTATTCGATGTTTCGCAGCGAGAGCACCGGGCCACGCGCGACCCGGATGAAGATGGGTATGTAGACGATGGCGATGGCCACGGCGACGGTGAACCAGTTTCGGTCCATCACCGAGGTCAGCGACAACGCGAGGAGCAGGGGCGGGAAGGCGAACAACACGTTGGTGACGCCGCTGATGATGGCGTCGGGCCCCTTGAGGTAGAAGCCCGCGATGACGCCCAGCAGCGTCCCCACGAGAGCGGCCACACCGACCGCCACCGCGGCGATCTGGGTCGTGTTCGCCACTCCGGCTGCGACGCGGGAGAAGACGTCACGACCGAACTGATCGGTGCCGAACCAGTGCGCTGCCGATGGCCCCTGCAGTCGGATGCTCGCGGCTTGCTTGAGCGGGTCGGTGCCGACCAGGCCGAACGCTTGCGCGATCGCCAGGACCAGCAGGAAGCCGACCAGCACGAGGCCGAGCATTCCGGTGCGGCTGTGCAGAAGGAGTCGAAGACGCTGACCGCCGCGGGGCGGGGCGCCAACCATCGTGTCGGCAGTCATGAGGCACGCACCCGGGGGTCGATGACGCGGTAGAGGAGGTCAGTGAGCAGGTTGACGACAACGAAGAGGAGGGCGATGACGAGAACCGTGCTCTGGACGACGGCATACTCCTTGCCTTGGATCCCGATGAGCACCTGCCGGCCGATGCCAGGGAGGCTGAAGATCTGCTCCACCACCACGGCGCCGCCCAGCAAGTACCCGAACTGCAGACCGGTGATCGTGACGATCGGGACGAGCGCGTTGCCCAGGATGTGGCGCACCTGCAGGCGTCTGTTTCCCACGCCCTTGGCTCGTGCCGTGCGCACGAAGTCCTGGGATCGCACCTCCAACAAGGCCGTGCGCGTGGTCCTCATGATGGGAGCGGCGATCCCGAAACCCAGCGTGAGGGAGGGCAGCAACATCTGCCGCAGGTTGCGGACCGGGTCCTCGGCGAGCGACGCATAGGCCTCTCCGTTGGGGTTGAAGCCGAACTTGGCCGAGAGCACCGTCAACAAGGCGCTGGCCAAGAGGAACGACGGGATGCTGAGGCCAGCGAGCCCGAAGATCTGACCCACTGCGTCCCGGGCCGAGTCCGGTTTCGACGCCGAGAGCATCCCCAACGGAATGCCGATCAGCAGCGCCAAGATGATCGACAACACCGCCAACTCGATGGTGACCGGCAGCGCGTCGACCGTCAGGCTCGCGACGCTCACCTGTGACCGGGACGAGAACCCGAGATTGCCGGTGGCGATGTTCCCGAGCCAGGAGAAGAACTGAACGATCAGGGGCTTGTCGATTCCGTAATAGGCCTCAAGATCGGCTCGCTGCTCGGGCGTGAGCGCGGCGGCCTCGGTGCCGAGTCCCGCGGTGATCTGGTTACCCGGGATCGCGCGAAGCATGATGAAGACGAAGATGGCGACCCCAAGCAGGGTGCCCATCATGGAGAGGAGCCGGCGGACGACGGTCCGCCACGGGATGGTCATGGGTGCCTCCGAGGCGTGGGAAGTGGCGGCTGCGGGCCCACGGGGTGGACCCGCAGCCGATCCATCAGGGCAGCGAGGTCGAACGGAGGTACTGCACGGAACCGTTCGCCATCGGGAGGTACCCGGTGACCTTCGGCGCGGCCACCGTGTAGGTGAAGCCCGAGAACATCCAGATCCACGCGGCGTTGGCCTCAAGGTGTTGCGAGACCTTGGCGTACGTGGCCTTGCGGGCCGTCGGGTCGGTCGACTCGCGGCCTTGAGCGAACAGTGCGTCCAGGTCCGGTGAGCTGTAGCCGGCGACCTTGTTGAGGTTCCCCGTGCTCGTGAAGTAGCGACCGTACATACCGTCCGGGTCCGGCCGACCGCCGTTGAGGGCGACCGCGGCGTCGAAGTCGCCGGCCACCCAGCGATCCACGTAGGCGTTGGAGGCCAGGACATCCAGGTCGAGGGTGATCTTGGCTTCGGCCAACTGAGCCTTGAGGTTCTGGGCCTCGGCGACCGAGGTGGCGTACTCCCCCTGCGACACGATGGTCTTGACGCTCACCCCGTCGGACTTGCCGGCCTTCGCCAGATACTCGGCAGCCTTGGCGAGGTCGCGCGACGCACATGGCCGAGCAGACGGGTCGGAGCGGTATGCCGGTGAGGTGATCGGGCCGATGACCTCGCCCTCTCCGAGGGCGGCCGTGTCGAGGACCTGCTGGCGGTCGACCGCACACTGCATGGCCAGACGTACGTTGACGTCGGTGAGGGCAGGGCGTCGGGCGTTCAACTGCAGGACGTGATAGCTGAGTTGGGGCGTCTTCGTCACGGTGAGGCTGCCACCCTGGGCGGTCTTGGCCACCAGCGGGTCATTCAACACCGCCAGTTGGACGTTGTTCGACTGCATCGCCGAGACGATGGAGGTCTCGTCCGGGATGATGCGGAACTCGACTGTTTCCAGGGGTGTCTTGTCGCCCCAGTAGGCGGGGTTGCGGGCCACCGTGATGGACTGGCTCGGCTTGCGGTCCTTGAGGATGAATGGCCCCGTGCCGGCCGGCGTGGTCTTCAGCGCTGCCTCGGTCGAGTCTGTCGGGAGGATGGCCATGTTGATCGAGGCCAGGTTCCCGAGCAGGGCGGCGTCCGTTGCGGTGAGTTTGAGGACCACCGTGTTCGCATCAGGTGCCTCGACGCTGGTCACCGACGCCACGGATGCCGCAGCAACGGCTGCCGTCGCCTTGTCCTTGATCTTGTCCAGCGAGAACTTCACGTCCTGGGAGTCGCAGGCGCTCCCGTCAGCAAACTTCACGCCGGCGCGCAACTTCATCGTCAGGGTGAGGTTGTCCGCGGAGTAGGTCCAGGACTCGGCCAGGCCGGGAACGACATTGAGGTCCTTGTCGAACTCCGTAAGCGTGCCGTACAGCGTCTGTAGGACGTTGACGGCCTGGAACTGCGTGGCCTTCCAGGGGAAGAGATTGTCGGGGTCGCTGGTGATCCCAACCACCAGGCTCCCGCCAGCCTTGGACGCGTTGGACGACGCTGCGCCACCCGTGCCTGACGAGCACGCGGAGGCAGCCATAGCGAAGGCAAGGCCGAGACTGATCAACGGAACTGAGCCACGCGAGAGGCGTGTACGACGAGCCATCAGAACTCCTTTCGAACCGAGCCGTTGTCGTTGGTCCTCCGTAGGCTGGAGGTGACGCCGGGTGGTAGGTCGCTAACTTACATGTCGACGGTTCGAAATGTACTAGACTTACCTCCTCTTGACTAGAGTCTGGTGACCACCAAGACGGGAAGTCCTATGACCGCATCGACGACACGCTCCGAGGGGGGGCAGTCCACCGCCCTCGTGACCATGCGCACCCTGCTCCCAAACCTGCGGGCCAGTGAGCGGCGCATCGCGGAGCTCTTCCTTGCCGACCCCGAAGCGTCGGCCGAACTGGCCATCGCCGAGGTCGCCGAACGCAGCGGGACCTCAACGACCTCAGTGATCCGCTTGTGCAAGCGACTGGGCTACAAGGGGTTCAAGGACCTGCGCAACGACGTGCTGCGTGAGGTCACCCGGGAGTCCTTCGAGACGGCGGCGTTCGCCGGCACCCCGCGCGACATCGATCGCTCGGACAGCATCGAGGACATCATCGCCAAGGTCTCGCTCGCCGAGACACTGTCCATCGCCGACACCACCAAGGTCCTGGACGTCGTCGCCCTAGGGAAGGCCGCCGATGCTCTCGCGGCTGCCACTCGCATCGACATCTTCGGCCTCGGCGCCAGTTCCTTCGTCGGCGAGGACCTCCAACAGAAACTGGTGCGGATCGGGCGAGCAGCGCTTCGCTGGCCCGACTCCCACGCGGCGTGGACAGCCGCCACCACCTTGGGTCCGGGCTGCGTGGCGGTCGCCTTGTCCCACTCGGGCGCCACCGTGGACACCATCTCGTTCCTGGAGCTCGCCCGCAGTGCGGGCGCCACGACCATCGCCATCACCAACCACAGCAGCTCCCCCCTCACCGAGGCCGCCGACATCGTGCTGACCACGGCTGCCCGGGAGACCGGTTTCCGGTCCGGCGCCCTGGGCAGCCGCATTGCTCAACTCATGGTCATCGACTGCCTGTTCATCCGGGTGGCCCAGCTGGACTTCGACGCGTCCATGGAGGCCATCCGTAACACCTACGCCACGATCCAAAGGCTCACGGCGAAACGCTAGAGCCAGTGGTCGATGCTTGGCGGATCAGGGCGGTCGGCAGTCAGGCCGCCCAGGGCGGCGTCCCTATCGACGTGCCGTCCGCGGCGGTCGCGGCGAAACCAGACCGGATCGCCACATGCACCGTGGCCGGCTCCGAGCCCGGGTTGCTCAACTGAATCGGCTCGCCGGCGGGGATGATCGCAGCGTCGCCGGCGGTCAGACGCATGCCACCGATCGACAGGGAGATCGTGCCTGCGACAACCACGAAGATCTCGTCCTGATCGAGCACGTGGGCCTCAGGGGACTCCAGCCCGGGGTCGACGTCCAGGCGCCAGAGGCACAGGTCTGCCGATCCCAGCGTCGGCGCGGCGAGCGGCGTAAAGCGCACTCCGGGCAGGTCGAAGGTCGGCGCCTCGGCGCCTCGAGTGACAAACATGTTCGCTCTCCTCGATAGACAAGTTCACTTGTCCAAGTGAACTTGTCTATCATGAGGTTATGGCACCCGCTGCGCAACCCGTTTCAGACATCGGCATCTCGGTCTTGCTGGCCTACCAGGGGTTTGTGCGCGCTTTGCACGCCGATCTGGCTGCCCACGGCTTCGATGACGTGGGGAAGTCTGACGGCCTGGTCTTTCGTCTCCTGAGCGATCGCTCGCGCACGGTGAGTGAGCTTGCTGGGCTCCTGGAGGTGTCCAAGCAGGGGGCCGGGCAGATCATCCAGGACATGGAGACGCGCGGCTACGTCGTGCGCGACCAGAGCCCCGGCGATGCTCGCGCCCGGCCCGTGCGCCTCAGTGACCGTGGCTTGGCTGCGCTTGCCGCGGCTCGGCGGTTTCATCGCCGCACCGAGGCTCGCCTACTTCGAGAACACGGCAGGGAATCGGTGGCTACCTTCAGAGCGGTGCTCACGGCAATGGCCGGCGACGACGCCACAGCTTTGGATCAGCAGGTCCGGGGGCTTTACTTCTAGGGGTTCCCTGATCGACCGTCGCCTGAAACCCGCCACTGGCGCGAGACGCAAAGGGTCGGCTCCCACACGGGGAGCCGACCCTTCTCGTATGCCGCGTCGTCGCCTTTAGAGGCTGGCGACCTTGCGGGCCATCGAGGACTTCTTGTTGGCTGCCTGGTTGGCGTGGATGACGCCCTTGGAGACGGCCTTGTCGAGCTTGCGGCTGGCGGCCTGCAGGGCGGACTTAGCCGCCTCGGCGTCACCGGAGGCCGCGGCGTCGCGGAACTTGCGGATCCACGTGCGCAGCTCGCTCTTGACCGCCTTGTTGCGCTCGGTGCGCTTCTCGTTGGTCTTGATGCGCTTGAGCTGAGACTTGATGTTTGCCACTGGTGATCGGTTCTTTCGGTCGGTGCGGGTATGCCGTTAGAGGGCGGCAGACGCGGCTCGGGACCGGGCGTGGGGACACCCGTGGTTGAGTCGCGCTGGGTGGTGCGATCGTGCGCGCACGACCAGGCGCGCACGCAAGGGGTCAATCTAGCAGCGGGCGGGCCGCCCTTCCCAATTGGCGCGCCCAACGAGCCTGGGGTCAGCCGGACCGACGGGCGGCGGCGATGGAGAGGATGGCGCGCTCCACGGCATACACCGGGTCGCGGCCGCCACCCTTGACCTCGACGTCGGCGGCCGCGACCGCCTGGATCGCCACGCCCAGCCCCGGCCCGTCCCATCCGGAGATCGAGCGGCGGGCCTTGTCGACCTGCCAGGGAGCCATGCCGAGGGTTTTGGCGATCCCGGCCGACGACCCGCGCCCGGCCGCACCCACCTTGACCAGGGTGCGCAATTGCGAGGCGAGGACGGCGACGATCGGCACCGGGTCGACGCCGGTCGCGATCGCGTGGCGCAGCAGCCGCAGTGCCTCGCTCGTCTGACCGGCCAGAGCGGCGTCGGCGACCCGGAAGCCGCTCGCCTCCACCTTGCCCGCGTGATAGGTCTCGACCACCCGCTCATCGACGACCCCGACCGTGTCGGCGACCAGTTGGCTGCAGGCCGACGCGAGCTCGCGCAGATCCTTGCCGACCGCCTCGACCAGCGCCTGAACGGCACCCGGGGTGACCTTGCGACCCTGCCTGCGGAACTCATGGGTGACGAAGTCGGCCTTGTCTCGGTCGGTCTTGATCGGCGGGCACTCGATGACCTGAGCCCTGGCCGCCTTCAACGCGTCGAGAGCCTTCTTGCCGCGCTGACCGGACTTGTGCATGACGACGAGCGTGAGGTCGGGTGCCGGTGCGGCGACCAACGCGAGGACGTCGGCCTGCAACTCCTCGCCGCCCTCGTCGAAGTCCTCGACGACGACCGCCTTCGCCCCGCCGAAGAGCGACGGGCTCGCATGCAGGCCCAGAACCCCGCCCTCGTATGCCGCAGCAGCCACCCGGATCGCTTCGAGGTCCGGCTCGGTGTGGCGCAGCTCGGCGAGCACCGAGGCCAGGGCGCGCTCGGCGAGCAGCCCTTCAGAGCCGGTGATGAGGACGAACGGCGGAACACTCACGCCCGCAAGCCTCCCACGCAGCGGTGACACCTCGGGCATGATGGCCTCCCATGATCGACCGCACCCGCCTGGCCGCCCTCATGTCTTCCGAACAGGACCGCTTCGCCGCCGCCCATCCGCGCTCCGCGGCGGCATACGGCCGGGCTGACCACCTCTTCGGGCGGGTGCCGATGACCTGGATGAACAAGAAAGCGGGCGGCTTCCCCCTCTACTTCGAACGCGGCCGCGGGAGCCGGGTGTGGGACATCGACGGGAACGACTACATCGACTTCGCCCTGGGTGACACCGGCGCGATGGCGGGGCACTCCCCCGAGCCGGTCGTTGCCGCCATTCGACGGCGAGTCGATCACCTCGGCGGGCTGACGACGATGCTCCCCACCGAGGATGCCGAATGGGTGGGCGCCGAGTTGTCGCGCCGGTTCGGGATGGACGTCTGGAGCTTCTCGCTCACCGCGACCGACGCCAACCGTTGGGCGATCCGGCTGGTGCGAGCCCTCACCGGGCGACCGAAGATCCTCGTCAACAGCTACTGCTACCACGGGTCGGTCGACGAGTCGCTCATCGTCGTCGGCGAAGATGGCGAGGGCACCAGCCGGCCGGGCAACGTCGGTTCGCCGGTCGATGTGACGATGACCAGCCGGGTGGCCGAGTTCAACGACATCGAGGGCCTGGAGAAGCAACTGGCTCACGGTGATGTGGCGGCGGTGTTGATGGAGCCTGCGCTGACCAACATCGGCATCGTCCTGCCGGACCCGGGCTACCTCGACGCCGTCCGCGAGGTGACCCGTCGACACGGCACCCTGCTCATCATCGACGAGACGCATACCTTCTCGGCAGGGCCGGGCGGGATGACCCAGCGGGATCGGCTCTCCCCCGACGTCGTCGTCATCGGGAAGGCGATCGGCGGCGGCATACCGACGGGGGCCTATGGCCTGTCCGCCGAGTTGGCCGCGAGGGCCCTGTCCCGGACCGACCTCGACCTGGTCGATATGGGCGGGGTGGGCGGCACCCTCGCCGGCAACCCGCTGTCGGTGGCGGCGATGCGTGCGACCCTCGAGCACGTGCTGACCGACGACGCGTTCACCGGGATGATCGACACCGCAACGGTGTTCGTCGACGGAGTGCAGTCGCTCATCGACGAGCACCACCTGCCGTGGTCGATCAACCAGCTGGGCGCCCGCGGGGAGTACCGCTTCGCGACGCCCTACCCACGCAACGGAACGCAGGCGGCGGCATCGGCCGACGGTGAGCTCGAGGACTATCTGCACCTCTACCTGGTCAACCGCGGGATCCTCCTAACGCCATTCCACAACATGGCGCTCATGGCTCCGACGACGACGGTTGCCGACGTCCAGCGTCACCACGAGGTCTTCGCCGAGGCCTTGGGCACCCTGCCCCGCTGACGCTAGGACCGGCGCATCGCCTCCAGGAGGGCCGCCTCGGCGGTCGGCACCTCCTGCGCCTCGTTGGCGTCCCGCTCCGGTGTCTGGGTGGTGACCCAGTAGCGGCCGTCCGCGCGCTCGAGATAGCGGTAGTCGACCAACTCCCGACGCAGGAAGGCCACGTCGTCGTGGGCCTGTCGCAGCAGCGCGTTGACCTCCGGCTCGGCGTAGGTCCGGCCTGCCTCGAAGCGTTTGAGCAGCTCCAGGAGCACGACGACCCTCGCCTTGCGCTTGGCCGGGACGGCGCGCAGCCGATCGCCGTCGAAGAACGACCGCACAGTCTTGCCGTAGAACGCGTCGTCCGCCGATCGCTGCAGATCGGTCTCGGGTGCGGTGGGACCCGGCTGATGAGGGTCCGCTGCCGGGCCACGTTCGGCGATCACGTCGGCGCGGGCGGCGGTGTAGGTCTGGCCGGTCAGGGCCATCCGGGCGCGGACGAGGGCCTTGAAATCGGAATCGGTGGTCATCGGGAATCGCTCTCCGGCTGTGCACGGCCCCAGCCCGCCGCAGCCTGTGGGGCGAACGCGACGACAGCATGTCAGCCCGAGGATGTGCTCCCCTTCGCCGTGATGTGCGCAGGCTGGGGCCGGCACCGGCTGGGCGTCAGGTTACGCCGCTCGGGTCAGCCTGGCATCGGACGGCCGCCCAGGTCAACCGAGTTGCGCCGAAGCGCAGCGCGTCACTCGAAACCGAAGGTCGGCTCCCCGATCTCCAGCCCCAGTTGCGCCAGCCGCGCCTGGATGACGTCGATCTCCAACTCGAAGTGCTCGACCAACTCGTCCAGGTCGATCCCCGCCTCGGCAGCGTCCCGCAGCTCGGCATCCTGCGCCGACGTCCAGGCATGACCGCCGGTGACAGCCGTCCGCGGTGAGGGCGCGACGGGCGGGGGTCCGGCCACTGGGCGCGGATCGCTCGCCGGCTCGCCGCCCTCCTCCCCCATCGGGTATGCCGCGGGCGCACCTCCCAGCCCCCGGGCCGTGGGCTCGGCGACCGGCAACGGCGGTGGAGCGACCTCGTCCAACCGCCGCAGGGCAGCCAGCACCTTCTCCCGATCGGTCGTCGGCCAGAAGGGAGGCAGCGAGCGTTGGAGGAAGCCGGCATACCTCGCGGTGGTCATCCGGGAGTCGAGGAAGGCGACAACGCCCCGGTCGTCGGAGCGGCGGACAAGCCGGCCGGCGCCTTGCGCCAATCGCAACGCCGCATGGGTGGCCGACACTGCCATGAACCCGTTGCCGCCCATCCGGGCGATCGCCTGAGTCCGTGCCGAGGCCAATGGGTCATCCGGTCGCGGGAAGGGGATCCGGTCGATGACGACCAACTGGCACGACGACCCCGGCACGTCGACGCCCTGCCACAGACTCAAGGTCCCGAACAGGCACGTCGTCGAGTCACGTGCGAATTGCCGTACCAGAGTGGAGATCTGGTCTTCACCCTGGCACAGGATCTCGATGGCCACCCCCTGACGGGAGAAGCGGTCGCGCAGCTCCTCCGAGGCCGCCTGGGCGGCCCGCATCGAGGAGAACAGCCCGAGCGTCCGGCCGCCGGCGGCCAGCACCAGGGCCTCCAGCTCGTCCATCGCCTCCGTCGGGGTGCCGTCCCGACCGGGTGGCGGCAGGTGGGCCGCGACATAGGCGATCGCCTGGCGCGGGTAGTCGAACGGCGAGCCGACATCGACGCCGGTCCACCCGGGCGCACCCTCGCCGCGCAGCCCCATCGTCCCGGCCACCGCGTCGAAGGATCCCCCCAACTCCAGCGTCGCCGAGGTCAGCACGACGGTCCGGTCCGCGAGCACTTTGTCGCGCACCAGCATCGCCACGCTCATCGGCGCGACCCGCAGCACGGCGCCCCGGCGCGGCTCGTGGGAGAGCCAGACGACGTCGAGCTCGCGGCCCTCGAGGATCCGCTCGGCGTTCTCGAACACCTCGTCGACCGCGGCCCGCGCGACCTGCAGCGCCCCGTCCGCCTCGGCCCCGGCCTCAGGCTTGAGCTCACTCTGCATCGCCCGGGCGACATCCCGGACCCGGCTCAGGGCCAGGACGAGCGCATCGGGCAGGCTGAGAACCCGGCCCTCCGGCATACCGTCAAGGACCGACCCGAGCAGGTCCCCCGCCCCGGTCGCGTCGTCGGACCGCTCGCTGCGCTTGCCGGCCCTCCGGGCCGCGCCGCTCACCATGCCCGCGGTCAGCTCGTCGGTGATCGTCGAGGTGACCCGCTCGACCAACTCGTGCGCCTCGTCGACCACGAGCAGATCGTGTTCGGGCAACATCTGGCGACCTTCGAACGAGTCGATCGCCATGAACGAGTGGTTGGTGACGATGACGTCCACCTCGGCCGCCGCGGCCCGCGAGCGCTCCACGAAGCAGGCGGTGACCAGCGGACACTTCCCGCCCAGGCACTCGTGGGCGTCGACCGACACCTGCCGCCAGGCCCGGTCGGACACGCCCGGGACGAGTTCGTCGCGGTCGCCGGACTCGGTGATCTCCGCCCACGCGCGCAGCCGGATGACCTCCTGCCCCAGCCGCCCCACCGCACGGTCGACCTCGCCGACGTCAAGCAGGGCGTCGTCGTCGGGGAAGCCGCCTTCGAGCTTGTGCAGACACAGATAGTTGCGCCGGCCCTTGACCATGGCGAAGGTCGGCGAGCGCCCCAGCAGCGGCGCCAAGGCGGTCGCCAGCCGGGGCAGGTCGCGGTCGACGATCTGGGCCTGCAGCGCCAGAGTGGCGGTGGCGACAACGGAGGGCTTGCCGGTGTCGAGGGCGTGCTGGACCGCGGGCACGAGGTAGGCCAGCGACTTGCCGGTGCCGGTCCCGGCCTGGACGAGCAGGTGCTCGCGGGCCTGGACGGCGCGCTCCACGGCATACGCCATCTGCACCTGGCCCGGCCGCTCGGTGCCCCCGACTCCGGCCACCGCAGCGCGCAGCAGGTTGTCGAGGGTGGACACCGCGCCACTGTATGCCGTGCCGCCCGCCACTCGCGGCAGCCGTCCCCGGCCGGGCCACGTGGCAAACCCCACGCGGTGCGGCCGCCGAGACGGGTAGCGTCATCGGTTTGTGAGCGGCTTTCGGGAGCGGGTGTTACCACGACGGCTCGGGCCGGCCTACTCCCTGCTGCTCGGGTCGACGTGGGTGAGCAACATCGGCGATGGCATCGCCCTCGCGGCCGGCCCCTTGCTCATGGCGTCGGTGACCCGCGATCCTCTGCTCGTGGCCGCGGCCGCCGTGCTCCAGCGACTGCCGTGGGTGCTGTTCGGCCTGTATGCCGGTGTGCTGGCTGATCGTCTCGACCGCAAGCGCATGGTCGTCGCCGTCGACGTGGCTCGGGCGATCGTGCTGCTCCTCTTCACCGTGGCGCTCACCGGTGGGACGGTGCACGTCTGGCTCGTCCTGGCCGTGATGTTCCTGCTCGGGACGGCCGAGACCTTCGCGGACACCGCGTCACCGACGCTGCTGCCGATGATCGTCGACCCACCCGACCTGGGCATCGCCAACGCCCGCCTCATGGCGGGTTACCTGACGATGAACCAGTTGATCGCTCCGCCGATCGGTGCGGCGTTGTTCGCGATTGGCGTCGCCGTTCCCTTCGGGACCCAAGCCGTGTGCGTGGCCTTTGGTGCGGTGCTCGTCGGGCGGATGAAGGTGCCGCCTATGCCGCCGCGCGCTGAGGTCAGCCACGTGCGGCGGGACATCGCCGAGGGTTTCCGCTGGCTCTGGGGTAACGGGCCGGTCCGAACCCTGGCCCTCACGATCCTCGTCTTCAACGTGACGTGGGGCGCCGCGTGGTCGGTCCTCGTGCTCCTGGCGCAGGACCGACTCGGCATGGGGCCGGTGGGATTCGGTGCCCTGACGACGGCCGTGGCGGTCGGCGGGTTGGCGAGCACCGCGGCATACGACTGGTTGGAGCGGCGGTTCACCCTCGCTGCCCTCATGCGGGTGTGCCTGCTCACCGAGACCCTGGTCCATCTCGGGCTGGCCCTGACGACGATGCCGGCAGTGGCGCTGGTGGTGATGTTCGCCTTCGGTGCGGAGGCGTTCGTCTGGGGCGCGACGGCTCGGGCGGTGCGCCAGCGGGCGGTTCCCACGGAGTTCCAGGGGCGGGTCGGAAGCGTCTACACCCTCGGGCTGTTTGGCGGGTTAGTCGTGGGGCAGGCCCTCGGCGGCGTCCTCGCCTCACTGTGGGGCGTGACGGCGCCGTTCTGGTTCGCCTTCGGCGGGTCGGCGATCCTGCTCGCCATCATCTGGCGCGAGTTGGCCCGAATCGCGCACGGCACGACGACCGACGCCTGACGCCGATCAGTACCAATGCGGAGAACGAGATTGCCAGGCGCTCCAGGCACCGCAGGGAGTTCCGTACCGACTCTTGATGTACCCCAACCCCCAGGTGATCTGGGTCGCCGGGCTGACCAACCAGTCGGCGCCCGCGGTGGCCATCTTCGTGCCGGGCAACGCCTGCGGGATGCCGTAGGCGCTCGAGTACGGGTTGTCCGCCGCCCAGTTCCAGCTGCTCTCGTGCTGCCAGAGCGACTCGAGACACGTCCATTGGCTGGAGTCGAAGCCGAACGTCGGCATGATCTGCTGCGCCACGGTCTTGGGATGCGCCTGGGCCCACGCCAAGGTCGAGGACGTCGGCGGCGGCGTGCTCGTCGGGGACGTGGAGGCTGACGGGGTGGTCGTCGACGTCGTTGTGGTCGAGGTGGCCTTCGGCGTGGAGGACGACGAGGACGACGAGCTCGCCGACGGGCGCGGGGGCGAGGTCGTCGAGGTCGTTGTCGACGGCGTGTTCGACGTCGACGGCGTGGCCCGCGAGGCGGGAGTCGGGCTCGGCTTCGCTTGGGG
>ERZ724517.731-NODE-731-length-19400-cov-8.466736_pt1 | contig 19400 bp, 19 predicted proteins | sample MGYA00376050_ERZ724517 | MGnify/ENA primary metagenome ERZ724517 (study PRJEB28724, sample SAMN07190886) | activated sludge metagenome | isolation source: activated sludge of sewage treatment plant in Hong Hong | place: USA: Christiansburg, Virginia | collected... | reverse complement strand
GAACTTGTTGATGCAGGGCGGCACCAGCAGAAAGGGCTTTTCATAGACCTTGGCGGTCAGCGGCTTGTATTCGATCAGCTGGAAAAATGCGTTCTCGAACACCACGGCGCCTTCGGTGGTGGCCACGTTCTTGCCGACCTCGAACAGGCTTTCGTCTGTCATGGATACGTGGCCCTGGCGCAGGTCGTGCACCAGGTTTTGCATGCCTTTGGCGATGCTCTCACCTTTGGTTTCGATGGCTTTCTTCTGTGCCTCGGCGTTGAAGGCCAAAAAGTTGCTGGGTGCAGCAGCGGCCATCCACTGCTCAATGGCAAAGCGGATGCGGCTACGGGTTTTGGCATCTGCCTCCACGGCATCGGCCAGACCCATCATGGTGCGGGCATTGAGCAGGTAAACCGCAGCCGAATACGCCGCGACCGGGTTGCTGCCCCAGGCCTCGCCTGAAAAGCGCTTGTCGGCCGTGCTGGGGGCGGAAAACCCGTGGCTGAACATGCCCACGGCGTCCTGCAGATACTGCTGCTGCAGGGCCTGCAGCTTGTCAGGTGCAAAGCGAATGTCGGGTTGTTTGGCGCCAGCGCCCGGCAGGCTGCCACCGATGGCGCCCAAATCCATGCTTTGGAACGACTGCACCGCCTTGCTCCAGTTTTCTGTCATGGACTGTTGAAACTGCTGGGAGGCCTGGGCCCAGAATTCGGGAGCGTTTTGCGTCACACTGTCACCTTTTATATCGTTGGTCTGCGCGTAGACCCTATTATCTCAGCATACGCCCTACGATTCCCTGACATGTGGTAAATACGCAGTGACCTTATGTACATCATTCCCATAGCCTGGCTGTATGTGGCCGTCATGATGAGCGTGGCCGAAGCCACCGCCACCAACGGCTCCATCCTCGGCGCCATCATCACACTGGTCCTGTATGGTCTGCTGCCCGTGGGGTTGATCCTGTACTTCATGGGAGCGCCCGGGCGCAAGCGCGCCATCCGGGCCCGCGAGGCGGCTGAGCTGCAAGCCTTACAACCGCCAGATGCTGGCGGCCTGACGCCCACTGACGCGGTCCCGCCGGTGGGAAAAAAACCGTAGCGGATTGCCAACAGTGCACCAAGGCGGGCTGCTGTCGTTGCCAAATACCTGCGTAACGCCCAACTGCCGCAGGCGCAGGCGCGCCAGCGCCGGCAAGTCCGCCAACCACTTGTCACCGGGCAGCGGCAGGAAGCATTCCGAAGCCTGGGGCGAGACACGGACGAACGCATCCCGCACGTCAGCGCCCACCTCAAACGCCTGCGGGCCAATGCAAGGCCCCAGCCACGCTATCAATTCAATAGCTGTTAGTCCATATTCCACGAGGGCTGGAGGCCGAAATTGTTGAACGGCTTGTTCCAGAACGCCGATACCGTCAATGCCGGCCAGACCGCGCCATCCGGCGTGCACCGCCGCCACCAGGGTGCCGTGCACATCGCACAACAGAATGGGCAGGCAGTCCGCCACCATGATGGTGCAGGCCAGACCGCTCGCCCGGGTGCAGGCGCCGTCGGCCTGCACACCATCGAGAGTGTCCGGCACCAGTTCCAGTATCTCGGAGCCATGGACCTGGTTCAGAAACACCGGCCGGACCGCCAGGGTCTGCTGCAGGATGGCGCGGTTGTGCTGCACGTGCACCGCACCATCACCTACATGTGAACCCAGATTCAGACTGTCATAGGGCGCAGCCGAGACGCCGCCGACACGCGTGGTGCACAGTGCGCGCACATTCGCCGGTGCGGGCCAATCGGGTACCAGGCAATCGGCCGGATCAAGTGGGGGACAGGTCATGCAAACAAGGATAAACCAAGCCCGTTACCATTGATCCCCTGGTCCGACACCTCACCCGCCCTGGAGCCCCACACCATGATTCTCGAACTCGCTGACATCCGCATCCACCCCGGCCAGAACGCCGCCTTTGAAGAGGCCATCCAGCGCGGTCTGGCCACAGTCATCGGCAGTGCCAAGGGCTTTCATGGCTACAAGGTCAACCGCGGCATCGAGAGCACTGAGCGCTACATCCTGCAGATTTTCTGGGACACGCTGGAAGACCACACCGTGGGTTTTCGCCAGTCCGATGCCTTCACCCAATGGCGCGCCATTGTGGGTCCGTTCTTTGCCGGCCCACCGGTAGTCGAGCACTTTGACCTGGTCGCCAAATCCGCCTGACTGAAAAGGAAAGCACCATGTCCTACGTCTTCGCCCCCGCAGCCCCCGTCAGCGTGCCGGTTGTCGGCCAGGCCCCGCGCTTCCCGGTGCACCGCATCTACTGCGTGGGCCGCAATTACGTCGACCATGCGCTGGAAATGGGCGGCACCGGCCGCGAGGCACCGTTCTTCTTCATGAAACCCGCTGACGCCGTGCTGGTGGCCGAACCCGGCCAGACGGTGGCCATGCCCTACCCCAGCCTCACCCACAACCTGCACCACGAGATCGAGCTGGTCGTGGCCATTGGTGTAGGCGGCGCCAACATCGCGGCGGCCGATGCGGCGCGGCACATCTATGGCTACGCCGTCGGACTCGACATGACGCGGCGCGACCTGCAAAACGACATGAAAAAGCAGGGCCGCCCCTGGAGCATTGGCAAGGGTTTTGACCACTCGGCCCCCATCGGCGCCATCACCCCGGCGGCCCAGGTGCCGGACATCGCCAGCGCCGCCATCCATCTGCAGGTCAATGGCCAGGACCGCCAGCGCAGCACGGTTGCCAAGCTGATCTGGAACATTGCGGAAACCATTGAGCAACTGTCCGCCGCCTGGACGCTGCAGAGCGGCGACCTGATCTTCACCGGAACCCCCGAAGGTGTGGGCGCCGTGGTGCGGGGCGACACGCTGGTGGGCGGCATTGACGGGCTACAGACCATACAGGTCCGCGTGGAGTAAGGCCCGTGCATTCCCACGCCAGCTCCGCCTATGTGCCGCGCCCGGATGGCCGCTACCAGTCCACGCCGCTGACGCGCGGCCCCTGGAACCCCGAGCACCAGCACGCCGGCCCACCCATTGCCCTGGTCTGCCGGGCCTTTGAGGCCGCGGCGCGCGAACACGGCCTGACGCATATTGCGCGCCTCACCGCCAACCTGCTGCGGCCCGTGCCCCTCAGTGACCTGGAAATCCAGGTCGCCACGGTCTATGCCGGACGCAATGCAGCGCACTTTTCCGCCAAACTGATAGCGCATGGCAAGGAAGTCGGCGTCTTCACCGCCCTGGCCCAGCGCGAGAATGCATTGGTGCTGCCCGAGGGCCTGGCGGGTCACACGCTGCCGGTGGTGCCGCTGCCACCAGAAGACGCACCGGTAGTGAGTTTTCCGTTCGCCGGACGCCATGTCGGCTATGCCGAACTGGTCGAAACCCGAGCTGCGCGCGGTCACATCTTTGATGGCCCCTGCGCCATCTGGTTTCGCCTGCACCACGCCCTGGTGGCTGGCGAAACGCCCAGCCCCTATCAGCGCGTGGCCGTGGCCGCGGACTCGGGCAATGGCATCAGCGCGGTGCTGGACTATCAGCGTTTCAGCTTCGTCAATTCCGACCTGACCATCAACCTGCTGCGCGCGCCTGTGGGCGAATGGGTGTGCCTGGACGCACGCACCTGGCTGGGTGCCAATGGCTGCGGCCTGGCCGAATCGGCACTGTACGACCAGCAAGGGCTGATTGGCCGTGCGACCCAAAGCCTGTCGGTGCGCCCACTGTCACCCTGAGCCCGGGTTCGTGGAATACTACGCAGGTTTTTCCTCCCAACCACCCATCCTTCCCTACCGAAGACGTTCGCCATGATCAAACTCAGCATCCCCCTTGCCGCCGCCCTGCTGTTGGGCGCCTGTGCCGCCACCACGCCCAGTGGCCCATCCGCAACCGCGCGACTGGCGGCCACCACGGGCAACGCCGTCAGCGGCGACGTGCGCTTTGCGCGCCAGGGCGCGGCCGTGCTGGTCTCCGGCACCGTGCGGGGACTGGCACCCAACACGGAACACGGCTTTCACATCCACGACAAAGGTGACTGCTCCAGCGGCGACGGCATGAGCACCGGCGGCCACTTCAACCCGCTGGCAAAAAGCCACGGCGCCCATGAACACAGCGAACACCACGCCGGTGACCTGGTCAGCCTGAAAGCCGATGCCAATGGCGTAGCCACCTTCAGCTACACCAGCAGCACCATCACCGTCGGCGAAGGCGCAACCGACGTCATCGGCCGCGGCCTGATCGTCCACCGCGACGCCGACGACTTCAAGACCCAGCCCACCGGCAACTCAGGTCCGCGTGTGGCCTGCGCGGTGATCGCCCGGGACTGATCCGGTTTTCTGACACGCCCATGCTGCGCAGCCCCATCAAACATTGCAAGCAGTGCGGCACCGCCGTGGTCTATCGCCTGCCCGACGATGGCGACACCAAGGAGCGCGCGGTCTGCGTGAGCTGCAACACGGTTCACTACGAAAACCCGCTCAATGTCGTGGGAACCGTGCCCCACTGGGGCGACAAGGTGCTGCTGTGCAAACGCAACATCGAGCCGCGCTGGGGCAAATGGACGTTGCCGGCCGGCTTTATGGAGCTGGGCGAGACCACGGCGCAGGGTGCCGCGCGCGAGACCGATGAGGAAGCCGGAGCGGAGTTCGAGATGCAGGATCTGCTCACGCTGATCAATGTGCCGCGGGTCGGCCAGGTCCACCTGTTTTACCGGGCGCGCCTGATCCATGACCGCTTCAACCCCGGCACGGAGACCATTGAGGCCCGCTTGTTTGCCGAGGAAGAAATCCCCTGGGACGAGATTGCCTTCCGAACCGTTAAGGAGACACTGGAGCGCTACTTTGCCGACCGGCGCGCGGGCCACTACGGTTTTCACATCGTCGACATCGTCTGACCAGCCCACGCACGCCAGCCCCATGGCAAAGTCCCCTTCCGCCGCCAACGACAACCCCAGCGCGCTAACCGATGCGATGCTGGCGCTGGTGTTGCAGGTGCCCGAGAGCAATGAGCCGGTGGGCCAACACCCGGCCGAGCGCGCCCACGCCATTGCCCGCAGCGCCGCGCGCACCGCCAGCCTGGTGTCGGGCTCGCTTTCGCTGCCACCGGGCTTTCTGGGCTGGCTGACCGTGCTGCCCGAACTGGTGGGCGTGTGGAAGCTGCAAGCGCAAATGGTGTCTGATATCGCCGCCGTGTACGGCCAGCGTAAGACCCTGGGACGCGAGCAGATGCTGTACTGCCTGTTCAAACATGTGTCCGCCCAGTTGCTACGCGACGTGGTGGTGCGGGTCGGTGAACGGGTCGTGGTGCAGCAGACCTCGCTGAAGGTGCTGCAGAACATCGCCCAGCAAATTGGCGTACAGGTGTCCAAGGCGGTGCTAAGCAAGGGGGCTGCGCGCTTTGTGCCACTGCTGGGCGCGGTGGGCGTGGGAGCCTATGCCTATTTTGATACCCTGCAGGTCGCCAAGACCGCCGTGGAACTGTTTGAGCGCGCCAGCATCATTGATGAAACAGCCTCCTAGCCCTCGTAAAACAAGCATATATCGCTACAAATTCAATAGCAAGAATGGCCAAACTCTTTTTCCGCTACTCGGCCATGAACGCCGGCAAATCCACGGCCCTACTGCAAATCGCCTACAACTACGAGGAACAAGGCCAGCGCGTATTGTTGTACACGGCAGCCATTGATGACCGCAGCGGCGTGGGCTGCATTGCCTCGCGCCTGGGGCTGCAACGCCAGGCCGGCGTGTTTGATGCCGATACGGATTTCTGGGACTTGCTGGGGCGGGAAGACAGCCTGGCCTGCGTGCTGATCGATGAGGCGCAATTTCTGTCGCCCGACCAGGCCCGCCAACTGCACCGCCTGGCCAACGCGCGCAATGTGCCGGTCATCTGCTTTGGTCTGCGCTCGGACTTCCAGGGCAATGCCTTCCCCGGCGCAGCACAGTTGCTGACGCTGGCTGAGGATATAGAGGAGATCAAGACGATTTGCGCCTGCGGCCGCAAGGCCACGATGAACATCCGCATGGATGACAGCGGCCGGCGCGTACACGCCGGTGAGCAGGTCGAGATCGGCGGCAACAACCGCTACCAGCAAGTCTGCGCGCGGTGCTTCTACCAAGGCGAGAAATAACGTGACCGGCTGGGTGTCGGAGCGCTCTGCGTAGGTCAAGGAAGAGCCCGCGCAGCGGGCGGGGGACACGGAGCAGAACGCTCCGACGCCCAGCCGCTTAGTCTCAGGCCAACAAGTCCCGGATCTGCTGCAGCGCAGCCGGGTCTTCCATCGTGGTCAGATCACCCACATCACGCCCTTCACACACCGCCTGGATGGCGCGGCGCAACAGCTTGCCGCTGCGGGTCTTGGGCAACACCGACACAAAACGCACGCGGGCCGGGCGGCCCACCGCGCCAATGGTGTTGTCCACCACCTTCATGACCTCGGCCTCCAACTTGGCGCGTGCAGCGTCGTCCACCAGCGCGCTCGCGTCTTTCACCACAGCAAAGGCCACGGCCACCTGGCCCTTGAGCGCATCGGCAATGCCCACCACCGCCACTTCCGAGATATTGGGATGGCTGGAGATGCTTTCCTCGATCTCGCGGGTTCCCAAGCGGTGGCCGGCCACGTTGATCACGTCGTCGGTGCGGCCCAGGATGAAGAAGTAGCCGTCCTTGTCGCGCACACCCCAGTCGAAGGTGCTGTAGACCAGCTTGCCAGGGATGCTCTGCCAGTAGGTTTTGACAAAGCGGGCATCGTCGCGCCAGATGGTCTGCATGCAACCGGGCGGCAAGGGGCCCTCGATGGCCACCACACCTTTCTGATCGGCGCCCAGCAATTCCTCGCCAGTGTTTTCATCGATGAGCTTGACGTTGTAGCCGTACATGGGCACGCCGGGGCTGCCGAACTTGCTGGGCTTCTTCTCCACGCCATTGGCAATGCTCAAAATGGGCCAGCCGGTTTCGGTCTGCCAGTAGTTGTCGATGATGGGCTTCTTCAGGCCTTCGCTGATCCACTGCGCGGTGGGCTCGTCCAGCGGCTCGCCCGCCAGGAACAGCGCGCGCAGGCTGGAAAGGTCGTATTTGGACAGCAGGGCCGGGTCCTGTTTTTTCAGCACGCGCACCGCGGTGGGGGCGCTGAACATGACCGTGACCTTGTACTTCTCGACCAGACTCCACCAGACGCCGCCATCGGGCCGCGTGGGCAGGCCTTCGTACATGATGGTGGCCATGCCGGCAATCAGCGGGCCATAGATGATGTAGCTGTGGCCCACCACCCAGCCGATGTCGCTGGTGGAGAAATAGGTTTCGCCCGCATTGCCGCAGTAAATGTGCTTCATGGAAGCGGCCAGCGCCACGGCGTAGCCGCCGGTGTCGCGCTGCACACCCTTGGGCTTGCCGGTGGTGCCGCTGGTGTACAGCGTGTAGCTGGGATGGGTGGACTCCACCCACTCGCAAGGCACCACGGTGTTCTGGTGTTTCTCGCGCAGAGCCCTCCACAAATGGTCACGTCCCGCTACTAGCTTCATAGCAGTCAGTTTGCGGTCGGCCAGCAGCACGGCATCCGGCTTGTGGCTGGACTGGGCAATCGCCTCGTCCAGCAGGGGTTTGTATTCCACGACCTTGCCGCCGCGCGAGCCGCCGTCGGAGCTGACGATGACCTTGGGGCTGGAGTCTTCAATGCGCGAGGCCAGTGCCCCTGCCGCAAAGCCCCCAAACACCACCGAGTGGATGGCACCGATGCGGGCGCAGGCCAGCATGGCGAACGCCGCTTCGGCAATCATGGGCATATAGATCAGCACGCGGTCGCCTTTTTGGACGCCCAGCTCCTTCAGGGAGGCGGCCATGCGCTGCACTTCGGCATGCAACTGGGTGAAGGTGTAGACCTGTTCGGTGTTGGTCTCGGTGGAGACCGCAATCAGCGCGGCCTGGTTGGCGCGGTCCTTGAGGTGGCGATCCACCGCGTTGTGGCACAAGTTGGTGGTGCCGCCGACAAACCAGCGTGCGAACGGCGGGTTGCTGTAGTCGCAGACCTGCTGTGGTGGGGTTTGCCAGTCGATGGCCTTGGCCTCATCAGCCCAAAAACCGTCCCGGTCATCAATGGAGCGGCGGTAGAAATCTGCGTATGCGGTCATGGTGTGTCCCTCGGTGCCGTTGAAACTGAATTCATAATTATGAATACACAGCTTGCTAGCACCTGACTGACACAGGTCAATTCAACGCACGGTCACTTGATAAGGGCTTGCGCGGCCTTGAAATCCGGGTGCTCGGCGCTGCGAATCCATTCAAACGCCACCATCTCGGTCGTCACCAGCTCTGCCCCCGCGCCCGCCAGGCGGTCAAAAGCGGCGTCGCGGTTGCGCTCGGTGCGCGAACTGCAGGCGTCGGTCACGACCCACACGTCAAACTCATCTTCCAGCAGATCCAGAGCAGTCTGCAGCAGGCAGACATGCGCCTCACAACCCGCCAGCACAATGGTGCCTCGCTCGGCACCCGCGGACGCCTTCTGCAGGTGTTTGGGCAGGCTGCGGGCGTTGCCTTGGACGGGTTTGGGCGGCGGCCGCAGCCACTCACCCAGCCCCTCTTCGACGGCACTGAACTGCATCTTGGACAGCACCCGGGCGCCTGCCGCCTCCAGCGCCTCCTGCAGTTCAGGCGCGGTCGCACCCAACCCGGACGGGTTTTGCTCCGTGGCGAACGCCGGCACGTGCAGCAAAGCCGCCAGACGGGCCAGCCGCACCGCATTGGCCAGCGCCAACGGGCCATCCAGCATCGCCGGCATCAGCCGCAGCTGGTAATCCACCAACACCAATTGCGACTCTTCAACATCCAACAGCATGGGCGTCCTTCAAAAATAGCGGCCTGGGTTACGCACCAGAGCAGTGCGTTTATTTTTCGGCCGCGGCTGCAGCGGTGGCCTCGTCCAGCGCCTTGCAAGAAGGCGAGCACACGGCCTGCGATTTGCCCAGCACCTTGCGGGTGGTCATTAGTGAACGTGCCCGGTGCTTGCCGCACAGGAAACACGACATGGTGGCGCCGCCAAACGACGCGGCCGCCATGAAAGGTGAGCCCGACACTTTGGACTTGTAACGCAATCCGTCTGGTAGAACGGTAGTTTTTGATTCAGCTTTTGCCATGAAAGGTCCCTCTTTAGCCTTGCTTGACGCCGTGAACACCACGGGTTAAGCTTCCTAGATGCGAATTATCCTCGTTCTGGCCGCGCTTTTGCTGATTAATACTGCATATGCAAATCCGGCGCCGTCTCCAGACGACACTTCCCGCCTCCATTCAGACCGTGGTTTATTGACCAAAATCGGTGATGTCGGTGACAAAGTGGAGGCAAAAGCCTCTGAATTGGTCGTAAATGCCATGACCTTTCTCGGTGTGCCCTACCGCCGGGGAGGCACCAGCAGTGACACCGGTTTTGATTGCAGTGGTTTTGTACGCGCCATTTTTGAGCAAACGGCCGGGCTGGTTTTGCCCCGCCGCGCCAAGGAGCAGGCCGCTACGTCGCAAAAAATTGATCGATCCGACCTGCAACCGGGCGATCTGGTGTTCTTCAACACCATGCGCCGTGCCTTCAGCCACGTCGGCATCTATATTGGCGATGGCCAATTCATTCACTCTCCCAAACCAGGGGCTGAAGTCCGCGTCGAAAGCCTGTCGCTGGCCTACTGGGCCCGCCGCTTCGATGGCGCCCGCCGGGTGCCGGTTGAGTCTGACACTCCCGACAAACCCTGAGGTCAGCCCGGCCGCGCCGCGTTGCGGCGGCCTACTTTGCGCAGCTTTACACGCCTGCCCACCTTGACCGGGTCTAAGCCGGCTGCCGCTGGCTATCATTCTTGGCCGGGCACCGTTCGTCCCGGCACACCCCCAATCCTGTTCCAACCATCGGCAAGCTGTGATGCGCATCCTCCGTCCGTACCGTTCCCTGATCGACCTTCCCCGCTCCGCATTGGCCCTTGCCACGCTGGCCTGTCTGTCTGCAGTGGCACAGGTAGCTCCCGCAACAGCGCCCCCGGCCGCCGATAGCAAGGAGGCAAAACCTGGCCCCAACCCTGCCCCAACACTCAATCGTGTCGAGGTTATTGGCTCCAGCAGCGACACCGACCTGCGCCGCACCTCCACCGCTGCCAAGATCATCATCGGCAAGGAAGACATCGAGCGCTATGGGGACAGCTCCGTCAGCGAAGTTCTCAAGCGCTTGCCCGGCGTGACCACCGGTGGCCGACCCGGGCGCGGCGGCGACGTGCGCATGCGCGGCATGGGCGGTGGTTACACGCAACTGCTGGTCAATGGCGAGCGCATGCCACCGGGTTTTTCCCTGGACAATTTACCTCCGGACCAGGTGGAACGCATAGAAGTGATGCGGGCGCCTACGGCTGAGTATGGCGCCCGTGCGGTGGCCGGCACCATCAATGTGGTGCTGAAAGAGGCGCTCAAAAAGACGCTCAATGAGGTGCGCGTTGGCACCGGCATTGAAGACAACCGGGTGTCACCCAACCTGTCCTGGACGCGCAATGACAAGTTTGGTGAAGGCGTTGCCTACACCGTCACCCTGTCCGTCAACCGCAGTGACAACCGCGATGAAAATGACACACGCACCCGCTGGTACGACCTGGGCAGCGGACTGACGGTGCTGAACCAGCATGAAACCGGCTTCAGTGCCAACATCCGCGAAGGGGTTCACCTGAATGGACGCCTGCAAATTGCCATTGCTCCGGGCGAGTCGCTGATCCTGATGCCTTTTTTGATGCTGTCGCAAGGCACATCCGAGTCACAGGGCCAACTCGAACAGCTGCCCGGTGGAGCCATTGCGCAGCCGTATGCCCGCTATGCCACGGCCGGTGATGGCCGCTTCAGTTCGCTGCGGGGCAATGCCCAGTGGCAGAAAAATCTGGGCAACGGCGCCCGACTGGAGCTGCGCGGTGGGGCCGGCAGTGGGAATTTCGAAAACCACGGGAGCCGACAGGAATTTGATAGCGCCGGACTGTTGACCCGAACGACGGACGACCAGACCAGTACCCGGGAAACGGGCTGGAGCCTGACCGGCAAGGCTTCCCAACAACTGGAAAATGAACACAGCCTGGTGGCCGGTCTGGAACTGGACAGCAGCATACGCAAACAAAGCCGCACCACCCTGCAAAACGGCCAGCCCATCCTCACCGAGTTCGGTGACGACCTCAGCGCCTCTAGCATGCGCGTGGCCACCTACATCCAGGACGAGTGGAACCCGACCAAGCAGATTTCCGCCTACGCCGGCCTGCGCTGGGAAGGCATTGAAACTCGCAGTGACAGCGATGCCTACCAGGTCAGCAACCGCAGCAGCGTCGTCACGCCCCTGCTGCACGCCACTTGGCGGCCAGATGAAAAAAGCCGCGACCAGTGGCGCAGCAGCCTGACGCGCAGCTACAAGGCCGCCAGTTTGCAGGAGCTGATCGCCCGGCCCGCCATTTCGCAGCGTTTCCCGACCGGCAGCAACGAAGTAGGCAGCCCGGACCGCGCCGGTAACCCCCATCTGGCCCCCGAACTGGCACGCGGGTTCGAGTTGGCCTACGAGCACTACCTGGGCAAAGGCGGCCTGATGAGCGCCAACTTCTTCTACCGCCGCATCAACGATCTGATTCGCAATGTGGTGGCACTGGAAGATGTCTCCTGGTCTACCGACAAACGATGGGTGTCACGCCCGCAGAACGTGGGCGATGCCATTGCCCAGGGCATTGAGCTGGAAGCCAAGTTCCGCATGGATGAGCTGTGGGCAGACGCCCCGCCGGTCTCCCTGCGCACCAATGTCAGTTTCTTTGATTCCCGTGTGGAACAGGTGCCCGGCCCGAACAACCGGCTGGAAGGCCAACCCAAGGGCACGGCCAACCTGGGCGCCGACTACAAGATGCGCGGTCTGCCCCTGAGCCTGGGTGCCAGTGTCAACATCACGCCGGGCTACGATTTGCAGCTCAGCGACATCCAGAGCAGCTCCGTGGGCACCAAGGTCGTCACCGATGCCTTTCTGGTGTGGTTCATCAACCCCAACGCGCAATTGCGCCTGAGCGCCAGCAACCTGCTGCCCCGAGACTACCTCACCACCGGCAGCATTCTGAATGGCACGCAACGCCAGGACAACGAGAGCGCCAACGCGTCCAAAATCCGCTGGGGATTGCGGCTGGAATTCAAGCTTTAGGGCTCTTGCCAAACACACCGGTGCAGGCAGCGCGCGCGCTGTCTGCCTCGGGCAGCTTGGCACAAATGCCGTTGAGCTGGGCACTGAGTTTCTGTACCACGGCGGCGTGCTTGCCATCGGCATTCCATTTGCCGAGCTGCGCGCCCATTTTCTCCAGACTGCGGCGGTTGCGCTCATAAAACGTCTCCGGAGCCGCATCCAGTTCGGCAATCACCTGCGCCGCCGCTTTTTCGATGCGCGCGCTGTCCTGGGGCGCCATCTCGATCAGTTTCAGCACGTAGCCACTACCCCACTGCAAGCGGGTGGCGGGCCCCATGGAGCCGGCGTAGGCCTTCTCGGCCCAGTCCAGCGATGCAGCCTTGTCGCCGCGTTTTTTGGCGTTCGATGCCAGCACCAGCATGTGGTAGTACGCTGACACCGCCTTGGGCAGTTCCGCCTGCAACATCGCGTCGGAGGCGTCGATCAGACCCACCTCGTTGAGCAGATGCGCCGCGGAGGGAATCACCGCCTGGCGTTCGTACTTGTCGGTACTGGTCGTATCGGCCTTGGCGGCAGCGGCCTGGGCCTGCGCTACCAGTTCGGCGGGCAGATCGGCCTTGGCATTCTTGGGCTTGTCGATTTGCGCCAGACTGACCTTGGCCTGCACCGCACCGAGCTGATCGGCCTTGGACAATGCCTGATCAGACGCCAGCCTATCCAGAGCCGCATTCATCGCGGATACCAGCGCCGTGCGCTCGGCACTGCCGGCCGTGGTCAACACGGTCACTAGATCGTTGGCATAGTTGGTGAAGATGTCACCGTTCTCCCGTGTCCGCGGCGCATCGGCCAGAATTTTTTGGACCTGGGCCAGGGACTGGACTTTGTCCAGTTGCGGCGTTTTTTCCTGGGCCGCCAGTGCGACGGAGCGCAGCACGAGGCGCGCGGCCGCTTCTTCCTGCTGCGCAGGGCATTTCAGCGCCAACTGCTGTACGGTAGAGGCCAGCTCCTTCTTGGGCAGCAGCTGTGCCTCATCCAGTTCCCAGGAGTAGTAAGCCAGCATGCGCCAGGCGTCAGCGGACAGCGCTGCGCCACCGGCGCCAGGTGCGGCCAGTGCCGCAGCCAGGGTTTCCTTGATGGGCTGCGTGGCATTCATTCCCATCTTCAGCACCTGCATGAACTGCACGGCATCCACCTCACCCGGCAAACGCGTGAGTTCGGTGCCGTCGGGTTTGAACAGAATCGTGGTGGGGTAGCCACGCACCTTGAACTGCGTGCCCAGTTTTTGCGCACCGGGCGTGTCGCCATCCAGATAAACGGGGATGAAGCCCTTGCTGCGCTCGACAAAATCGGGGCGGTTGAACACCGTGGCCTTGATCTGGTTGCAGGGCGGGCACCAGACTGCGCCCCAGTACAGAAACACCGGCTTGTTGTCCGCCTTGGCCTTGGCAAAAACAGCGTCCAGACTGGCGCCGTCAGGCTTGACCCAATCGATTCCGGCATGGGCCGCAGCGGCAGAAGGTACAGGCGGTTGGGCAGCAGGCAACGCCGCGGTATCAGGCGCTTTGGAGCACGCCACGAGCAGCACGGGTACGGCGGCAAGCAATGCGAGACGGGTCATGGACTTCAAACCTTTTGTAAAAGTGAAGCCGGGATTTTGCGCCATTTCCGAGCACTCTGCCTGCACGGACCTTTACGCCGACTTCACGCAGCCTTAACCGGCAAGCCACTTTCGAGACCGAAGATACGCGGATGGAAAAACCTCACCGACATCCCCTCCCCTTCCACCCAACAATTTTGCGGATCGTCGGCCTGGCCTGGCTGTGCGCCACTGCCAGTCTGCCCACACCCAGCCTTGCGCAGAGCGGACCACCGCAGGCTGCCGGGCTCGCTGCGCTCGCCCCGGTCGCCTCGGCTGCGCTACCCGACATGACCACGATCGCCGCCCGGCTATCGCCCAGTGTCGTCAACATCAGCGTGCGCGGCGTGCGCAAGGTATCAACAGCCGCAAAGACCACGCCCCCTGCCGGTGACAGTGCTGCCGGTTCCCCGGACGATATGGCGTTGCGCGATTACCTGCGCCGCTTCCAGCAACGCTTTGGCGAGCTGCCTTCCCAGCTGAACATGCCGGTGCGCGGTGAAGGCTCCGGCTTCATCGTCCGCTCCGACGGCGTGATCATGACCAACGCCCATGTGATCAGCGATGCAGACGAAGTGGTCGTCAAACTGTCAGACCGCAGGGAGTTCCTGGCCACGGTACTGGGCACCGACAAGCGCACGGATATTGCCATTCTCAAGATCGAGGCCAGGGATCTGCCCGCGGTCGTGCTGGCATCCACCAAACCGCAACGGGTTGGCGACTGGGTGATGGCGATTGGCTCGCCTTTCGGCTTTGAGAGCACGGTCACGGCCGGCGTCATCAGCGCCACCCGCAGGTCCCTGCCCGGGGACGGAGCGGTGGCCTTCATCCAGACCGACGCCGCCGTCAACCCCGGCAACTCTGGTGGCCCGCTGATCAACATGCAGGGCGAGGTGATCGGTATCAACTCGCAAATTTTCTCGCTGTCGGGCGGTTACCAGGGCGTGTCGTTCGCGATACCGGTCGACGTGGCGGTGCGCGTCGAGCAGCAGATTCTTGCCACGGGCCAGGTGCGCCACGCCAAGATCGGCGTCGCCGTTCAAGAGGTGGACCAGTTGCTGGCCCAGTCGTTCGGTCTGTCCAGTCCAAGGGGCGCCCTGGTGTCGGACCTGGTGCCAGGCGGCGCAGCCGATCGCGCCGGCATCAACGTCGGAGACATTGTGCTGGCGGCCAATGGCGCGGCGGTTGACCACGCATGGGACTTTTCCGTCCTGGTCGGCCTGGCGTTGCCCAAAGACCGCATGGACCTCACGGTCTGGCGCAAAAGCAGGGAAATCCGCCTGCATGTCACGACGGACGATTCCGCCGAAGACCTGGCCCAACCGGTGGTCGACACGGCGGGCACACCCGTCAACCGCCTGGGTCTGACGTTGCGGCTGGCCAAGCCCGATGAACTGGGTGCCATGGGAGCGTCGGGTGGATTGTTCATTGAGAAAGTCAGCGGGGCTGCCGAGCGCGCCGGCGTGCAGGCAGGTGATCTCTTGCTGGCCATCAACAACGAAAACATGCACAACGTTGCGCAAGCCCGAACCGCTGCAGACCGGTCAGCGGGGGCTGTCGCCTTGCTGCTGCTGCGTGATGGTTCGCGCCTGTTCGTGCCACTGCGCCTGGCACACCTACCCACGGTCTAGGAAAAACCGCGCTCACCGACACGCGGTAATAGTTTGTAAGTGGAGCCCCAAAGCCCTTCAGGTGGATCAAAATGGAGCACTCCCATTTGCCCATCCATCGCTACCGCGTTCACACACATCCCATGTCCATCTACAAACGTATTCTTGCCTCCACCCTGATCTTTTCCACGCTGGCCATGGGTCTTCCCGCGACTGCCCAGGCCGGCATTGTGTCGACCCAGGACGTCCTGTCCACCAGCACAGCCACGATGAACCGCGCACAGGTCAATAGCTTCCTGGCTCGCGCTGACGTACGCAAAGGTCTGCTGGACCAAGGTATCGATGCAGAGGCCGCCCAGAGTCGCGTCAACGCCCTGTCAGACGCCGAGGTGGCGGACCTGGCCGGCCGGGTTGACCAGGCTCCTGCCGGTGGCGACGTACTTGGCCTGATGTTCACGGTTTTCATTGTCCTGCTGGTGACCGATATTCTGGGCCTCACCAAAGTCTTCCCGTTCACACGATCGGTGCGATGAGCAAACGGCGCTCCCGCCTGGCATCCCCCGCTGTTGCGGGGGTTTTCATTTGTGCCGTGCTTGCGGGCTGTGCGGCACCGCAAACCGCCCATCTGGCTAGCCAATGGCCGCCGACGCTGCCGGCCCGTGCTGAACTGGTGAATACCCCGTTCATACCCCAGGACGACTATGAATGCGGTCCCGCCGCATTGGCCATGGTGCTGCAGGCCGCAGGTCTGCATGTCACTGCCGAAGAACTGGTGGCGCAGGTCTATTTGCCGGGTCGCAAGGGATCACTGCAAGTGGAAATACTGGCCGCGGCGCGCCGAAACGGACTGCCGGCCTACCCGCTGGAGCCTGCCCTGGATGCCGTGCTGCAGGAGGTTGCTGCGGGCAACCCGGTGCTGGTTTTTCAAAACCTGTCGCTTCCCGTCTATCCGGTATGGCACTACGCCGTGGTGATTGGCTATGACCGCGAACGCCGGGAACTCCTGCTGCATTCGGGCCGCACGCCACGCCAGACCCTGTCGCTCGATACGTTTGAGCGCACCTGGGCAAGGGGCAAGCACTGGTCCATGGTGGCACTCTCACCAAGCCGCCTGCCGGCAACCGCACAGGACGAAGCATTTACCCGATCGGTCGCAGCGCTCGAAAGGGTTGACCCCAAGGCGGCCAGAACGGCGTACACCACCGCATTGCAGCGGTGGCCTCTGCACCGTGCGCTCATGCTGGGCTCCGGCAATACAGCCTATGCCCTTGGAGACCTGCCCTCCGCACAGTCCGCGTACGAGGCGGCCGTGCATGCTCACCCGGATTTTGCGGATGCCTGGAATAACCTGGCGCAAGTGCTGCTGGACCAGGGCAACCGGCCTGGCGCAGCGCAGGCCATCGCACGAGCCGTGACGGTTGGCGGGCCGCGTCTGCCGCAGTATCTGGATTTACAACGCGTCATTGCTCGATGAACGCAGCAATTGCTGCGAAAGCAATACTTGCTATGCTTTCAGCTGATGAGACCGTCAACGCTTTCTCTCGGACCGCCTCGCACGGTGGCGAGCATGGCACTGCTCTGCCTGATCGGCATGGGATGCAACAGGACATTTGCCCACGATTGCCCGGATAGCATTCGGGTAGCGTACACCGATGTGGCCCTCACGCCCTACATCATGGGTGAAGGCCCCGAGTTCTTGAATCCGCCCGGCCTGTTTGTAACCTGGTCCCGCAATGCGCTGCAAAAGCTGGGCTGCCAGCAGGCGGTCAGCGAAACGCGCCTTCCCTACAACCGTATCGTCACCAGCATGGCCAACGGTGACATTGACATTCGCGTCACCGGTGCTTACCGGGAAGATGTGGTCGCCTTTATGGTGTTTCCCATGGCGGGCGACACTACGAACCGGTCACTGGCAGTAGCAGAGGCCGCCACGGCCCTGTATGTTCGCAAGCAAGAGCCTTTGCTCACTTGGGACGGGAAAGCTTTACAGTTCACCGGAAAATTTTCCACCATTGGTGCGGTCCGGGGCCACTACACCGAGAAACTGGCGCGGGCCAAAAATTGGAATATTGACGCCGCACCCAGCTGGGAATCCAACATCCGGAAACTGCTGACAGGTCGCGTTGCGGCCATTGTGGGGCCGGACTCCGTCGTCGAGGCTCTGGACGGCTACGAGCAGCTACAAAGGCTTGATCCACCCCTGGCGGTGGACCTGTACTACGCACCGGTCAGCCGCCACTTCTACGACAAGTACCCCGCGTTTGCCAGACAGTTCTGGTTTGAAATCTGCCAGGAGTCCCGCACCCGCTTTCGCTCGTTGCCCAAGTGCAGCACCCATTGAGCGCCGCCGTGGCCAGACGTTTCAACGCAAGCTGCGCTCGCCACGGTTAAGCGTGTTGAACAGGTTGTAGGCGCCAACCGGCCGGTCCATGGGAATACGCCTGACTTCCCTGCGGGTTGCCGCATCGAGCACCACCAGGCCCCCCCCGTCGGCCTTGCGTTCACTCAAGCTGGTCAGCGCGTACCGGCCGTCACGGGTGTACGTAGCCTGCGCCAGGGCTGGGCCAGAACTGGCCGTGGCCTGCACCACAACATCGGCAACGCGCTTGCGCACGTCCAGATTGACGAGCTGGCCCTTGGCCGCACCACCGCTGCGGCCCATCAGTTCGGAATAGTCCGGGGTAAAGGAGAAATCATCCAGTGGCTCGGACAAGTAGGAGCGCCGGGGGTTCAGAAAACCGCGAATGAAGGCCCCTTCCTTGTACTGAAAGTCATGCACCATACCCACCGCAATATCCTCGGCCGCCGGGTCGTAGCTGACTTCCCAGACCTCGGCCACATCCTTCAGGGCCACGACAAAACTCCTGCGTGGCGGCGCGTCGCGCAGGGCCGCGACACGGGAGTGGGTCTTGCCATTCTTGTCCTTGACGGCCAACACCTTGAGCGGGTTCAGGTCGGCGTCGAGCAGAACCAGCGCAGCGGGCAGGTCGTTGGCCACCGCCACAAATTTGCCGTCGCCCGACACCGCCATACTGCGCGCGTTGGTTCCAACCCGGACCTCGGCCACCAGCACGAGATTCCAGATGTCGAACTTGCTGATCCAGCCATCGCGCGAGGCCAGGAACATGTACCGCCCATCGGGCGTGAAGGCCGGCCCTGCATCCAGCAGGTTGCGGCTCGCAAAACGGTAGATGGGCTCCAGCCGGTCGCCATCGAGCACCGTCACGTGCGGGTCTGCAGCCTCCACCACGATGAAGAGGTTCAGCAAGTCCACACCCCGGAACACCGCGGCCGCGGTAGCCGGCAAACCGGCGGACGCCGGGTTGACGCTGCGCGAGGCCCGGATGTCCGACTCCGGGAAGTCCGCCTGTGCAGCCAGCGGCACGCCAGCCATTCCAAGCACGGCAAAACCAAAAAGAACAGATCGCCAGTTTGCTATATATTTCATAGCGACATATCCAATATATACGAGGGCTACCGCCCATATTCCCTCTGAACATTCGAGATTATACCCATATTGGGTATAATTGAGGCCACCATGGTTACCAAACACACGCCTCCACCGCCCCGCGCCAGTCTGGCCGACGCCCTGTTTCCCAAGGTACGCCAGCGCGTGCTGGCCGTGCTGTTTGATGCACCGCAGCGCAGTTTCTTCATGGGCGAAGTCATCGCCCTGGCCCATTCTGGCACCGGGGCCGTTCAGCGCGAACTGGCCGATCTGGCCGCGGCCGGAGTGCTCACGGTGCACAAGCAAGGCAAGCAGAAGCACTACCAGGCCAACGCCGACGCACCCGTTTTTGACGCGCTCAGCGCCCTGGTTGGCAAAACCATCGGCGTCAACAATGTCATACGGGCATCCCTGGCCCGGGTCAGCGACCAGGTCAACGCCGCCTTTGTCGTCGACCAGATACCCACGGCACCGCAGACGCCGGTGACCGTCATGCTGTTTGGCAACGACGCCGGCAATGGCGCTGTCTCGGACGCCATGCAGGGCGCGGCCAACACTTTGGCGCGCCAGGTCAGCTTTACCT
>ERZ724517.724-NODE-724-length-19470-cov-6.968942_pt1 | contig 19470 bp, 23 predicted proteins | sample MGYA00376050_ERZ724517 | MGnify/ENA primary metagenome ERZ724517 (study PRJEB28724, sample SAMN07190886) | activated sludge metagenome | isolation source: activated sludge of sewage treatment plant in Hong Hong | place: USA: Christiansburg, Virginia | collected... | reverse complement strand
CGTATCATGCGCAAAATTCATTTTAAGGGGAAGATGAGTGCGCTGGACGCTTACGCTCCAACTTATAAACAGACATTAAACGACCACCGTAAATTAGAGCTTGCTCATTAGCCATGGCATCCTCTATATCCAGATCACCCCAATCACCCCGTTCTTGGCGAGCGAATAGGGCAAAGGTGGATAGTTTGGCCTTTTCCAGTAAGGCGAGGGCATGAGGCGTAGCGACTAATCGACCTAGCGGAATTAAACGACCTACCTGTGGTGCTGCATGTGTATGGCTCATGTTTTTAACCTCCTACCGATTGTAAACGTTGATCTAACTTAGTGCGTAACGTAGGCTTTTGTGATTTGCCGTTATGGGTTTCCCCCTATGTCAGAGTAGTTGTCGTATTTAACTAAAAGAGGATACCATCCTCAAGAGGTAAAGACGATGAGCAAGAAACACAGTGCTGACTTTAAAGAAATGGTTTTAAAGAAGGTTTATGAACGCAAAGAAAAAAGTCTTCAACAGATTGCTGAAGAAGTGAATATGAGTTTTGGCACACTGAAAGGTTGGGTACAGCACGCCAAAACACAAACGCTTGTAGACGTATTGCCTGCCGAGAAAAGACCCGAAGATTGGACACCCTCAGCGCGCTTACTCGCCTTGCAGCAAAGTCATGGTCTTGAGGGAGAAACCTTATCGGCATGGTGTCGCCAGCAAGGTATTTTTCCACATACCTTGCAGCAATGGCGAAATGCATTCTGTCAGCCATTAGCCGTACATCACAGCGAAGACACACAAGAAATTAAGCGGCTCAAGCAAGCCAAACAGCAACTAGAAAAAGAACTGTTACGCAAAGACAGAGCCTTAGCAGAGGCCGCTGCGTTACTGGTTCTACAAAAAAAGCTCCATGCGTTGTGGGGGGACGAGGCAAAATGACCGACACTGCACAACGCGAATGGTTATTGACGTGCATCAATGAAGCCACTCAAGCAGGCGCAAGACAGCAGGCAATTTGTGAATTAATAAATCTAGAAGAACGTACCTTACAACGTTGGCAAGCGGCCGAGAGTTTAGTGGATAAACGCACCTTAAGGCATCATAGCCCGCCGCACAAACTGAGTGAAACCGAACGTCAAGCGATAATCAGCATCACCAATCAAGCCGACTATGAAGAGTTGCCTCCCAGTCAAATTGTGCCGTTATTAGCGGATAAAGGGATGTATATTGGCTCAGAATCCAGCTTTTACCGTGTATTACGCGAGGCAAAGCAAGTGAAGCATCGTCGTAGCAGCAAGCCACCACAGCCGCGTCATAGCCCTCAAGCCTTGTGTGCTACCGCGCCTAATCAAGTGTATTGTTGGGATATTACCTACTTACCCACGACGGTTCAGGGGCAATATGTTTTCTTGTATGTGTTTCTTGATGTGTTTAGTCGTTACATTGTGGGGTGGCAGGTGTATGCCGAAGAAAGCAGTCAGCATGCCAGTGACTTGATGAAAGACATTTGTTGGCGTGAAAATATTCAACCCAATCAAGTGACGTTGCATTCTGATAACGGCAGCCCAATGAAAGGGTCAACCATGTTAGCCACGTTACAAGCCTTAGGCATTGCGAAATCCTTTAGTCGACCTGCGGTGAGCAATGATAACCCTTTTGCTGAATCGGTGTTTAATACCTTGAAACATCGACCTCAATTACCGTTAAAACGATTTAATGATGTATCAGAGGCAAGGCAGTGGGCAGAACGATTAATCAGATGGTATAACCATGAGCATCGGCACAGTGGTATTCGCTTTGTCACCCCTGCTCAGCGTCATGCAGGATTGGATACAGCTATCTTAAAACAACGAAAAGCCGTATATGAGCAGGCACGTGCTAAAAACCCGATGCGTTGGTCTAGAAATACCCGAAATTGGCAAATGATTGAGGAGGTGCATTTGAATCCAACTAAAAACGTGTTAGATGTTGAAAAAAACATCAAAGTGGCTGCTTGAGGGGCAAAAAAAGATACTTTGAAATTTAACTTACACGACAACTAGTTTGACAATTGTCGGTTTGAGTAGATGATGAAGACGATGCTTGAGCTGCCTCACTTGTTTTAGCAAATTCATCCTCCTGATTTTGCGGATAAAACTCCTCCAACAACTCAGGAATTTCTTCCTCACTAAACTCAAACGCCGCATTAGCAAAACCGTGTCGCGCTGCCTCATCTAAAGCATTTTGTTTAAAGCCTACCTCGTCTCGATGCTGCGCTGTTATCCGTGCCTCACTAATCGCCTCCTCAAGCGTTAAGCCATCTCTGACCGTTAAATCCACGTAATAAATTGCCGAACGATGACTCTGTGTTGTGCTTTTACCGCGTAGTTTTAATTGCAACGCTAAACACGCTAATAAACCACCCGATACCGCTTGGTAATATTGCAACCGTGCCGCTAAGGTACGAATACTATTAAACCCTGTGGTTCTAAAGATAAATGTACCCACTTCATCGTCATCACCAATTTTCACGTTTAAACGACCATAGGGTTTACACAGTCCTGTTTTGGCCAACTCACAGGAATCAGGCGAGGGGCAGGGCAGTGTTTGAACGCCTTGATTAGTAAAGCGACGGCACGTTTCACCATTACCGACACACACAGGCCGACCTGTTTGGCGGTCAAATAAACTGTACTCAGCGCGTAGGTTTAAATCAGGATCATTAAACAGCATACGCACAGGAATCGTGCGCAACTTGGCATTAGGTGAGGCTTGACGTAATTGTTCATCCACAGGATGTAATAACCAGCCATCACGGTTTTGAACTTGCGTGGTAATGGTAAATTGATCATCTTTTTCAGGTAATCGCTTACCGTTCTTTTCGACCACTTTACCAATGCTAATCCGTCCTAAGACGGGTGGGGTAATCGCTAAACCTTTAATCATGATGTTTCTCCACACATGAAAGTGACATACGAAATGACATACAAGAAATAAAAAAGCCCTTTGTTCTAAAACAAAAGGCTTTATGTTTGTTTATGCTGCTAACTGCTAACTGCTAACTGCTAACTGCTAACTGCTAACTATTTTGGCTCTGCACTAAAAACCGCCGACTGCCTGCACGGGTTAAGGCATATTGCTTTAATAACTCAGGCCGCTCTTGCAGTAGCGTTGCTGTATCCAGTACCACACTGTCTTTACTGCGCTTCCATGAAATTGAGCCATTAGCAAAACTGGCTTTACTGGCTTCTCCCATGCGTTGTTGCAAACATTGTCGTAAAAAGTCCTCACGCTTTTTATAATCATCAGCCTGAACCCGTACTTGCACTAACTCACCAAACACCGCTGATGCTTCTTTGTCTTGGCTAAAATCAAGCGTATTACCCGTATCGTAAGGATACAAATAACGTAACGCTAAGCCAGCAGACTCAGAGCCATCCGCAGGGGGTGGGGTATCAGTTAACACGTAATGCCAAAAGCGACGCTCTAACTCAATCAATTTGGTAATTAAGGCCTCATCGCGTTCAATGCGATGAATCTTAATTTCTTGGCCACAAATCAACACACACACATCCGCTGCTTGTTTACCTGTCACCGCTAATTGATGTTGTACCTGACATTGCACATACTCAGGAACACCCTCACGCCAATTACGCGCCCCGTATTCTCCTGCCGTTTTACATTCTAAAACCTGCACATCGTCGGCACCCACCACCGCATAATCCAAATTAGCCAACATCCACGACTTATCAGACTCAGGATGTTGCAGTACCGCATTAATACGCCGCACCTTATGGCCTGTATGCTTGGTGTAGTGTGCTGCCACAATCGGTTCTAAAATATTGCCCCAGTACATTGGCGAGCTTTCATCGTCGGCATCAGGTTTAGGCAGGTCGGCATCACGGCCTGTTTTAATCAGCCATAACTCCAATTGCGATTGATACGGGTTTAAGCCCACAGCCGCCGCAGCATCACTGCTACCCAAGCCTTGTTTACGCACCTCTAACCATTGTTGACGGTTAATATCTTTAGTCGATACCAGCCGTATTGCTGTATTTGAACGAGTCATCTTGCACCTCATGAAGAATAGAAAATCAGTAAACCTAGAAAAAACGGACATAAAAAAGCCCGTCTAGCCAAGGCATAGACGGGCGAATTAAAAGAACCACATAAGAACAAACCACAAACTAACTGGCGATAGCCTTAATAAAACTAAGCCACCAACTGAATACAATACAGAATAGCTTTATTAAAAACTAAGCTACCCTAAGCATTGACGAGCTAACTACAGCTTGCCGTCCCTCCGAAAACAACACCGCATTTTGATTGACCTCAGCCAACAACGGCCACCACCATGGCACAGACTCCACATCAAGGGCGTTATGTTGATCGGCTGAACCATCATTACCGCTTAAATGCACCTCAAGACATTGATGACTTGCCAGTAACTCCTGTAATAACCCCCATTCCACATAACCAGAAGCCGTCGCCACAATATGCAAATGCGACAAATCTAAAGCGTAATGCGCCCCAGACTCCAACAACATTCGATATTCCGCCCACGTACTTAACAACCATGTATCGTGTTTAGTGGGGTAATGGCCTTCAACACCGACAGGCAAACCAAATAACTGTTCGGCCTCTAGCGTATAACGCAGCACCTCTGTTAATGACGCTTTACCACGCCGTCCTGCATGCGCCGTATAAGCAGGCGCACCCAACACCGCAGATAACTTAGACACTTGAGCAAACCAATACAACTCATCACGCCAATCACACAAATCGACAATACGTGGCTGATAATCAATTTGTACATTGGCATGTAACCGCCACTCAATCTCAGGATGCGCTAACCGTAAAGCACGCGCCATCTCCACATCAATGCGACCTCGATTTTGCGGGCAGAGTTGCAGCTTAGCCGTCGATAAGTTACCAATCAGCGGATCAACGGGCAGATGCGTTAAGGCTTGTTCAATGGCCACATGATGCGGACAACGACCATACGCACCTAGGGACAAATGAACGGGTGGTAGTTTGAAAAAAGAGACTGAATCAAGGGGAGTGGGAAAGGGGGAAGCTAAAGCTAATTCATGATTTGAATTACAAGGTGTGATCATAACTAACAGACTCCGTATAATACTCCACATGCTCTAACAAGAAATTAAGCTCAGTCACCTTAATCGTGACCACACCAGCACCACCTTCATTGTTCTCCCAACCACCATGATGCGCATCAACCCACGTCAAGGCAAAATCACGCAAGGCATCATCTAAAGACACTAAGTGTGATTCCAACTGATAATGATATTGACCCTCTCGATATTCCCCCAGTAAGTAATAATAGTTAACCTGTACCGTAGCTAACTGCTCCGCCACATCAAGGCTTTCAGGTAATACAGATACCTCACTGACATCCCCCGAATCACCACCACCGTCATAACGAATAACCACCTCATCGACCTGTAAAGCCGCCAATGCTTCTAGTAAAGGCTGACGATTATTAGTAATCGCCTCTAGCGATTTAGGACTGTAACCCATCATGATAAATACTCCACATAACACCAATTAAAGGCATAAAAAAGCCCCATTCCTGTGAAGGAATAGGGCATAGCCATAAAACAACATCGGTAAATTAAAATTCACGCAACAAAGCAAACAAACGAATACCACTAAGACAAAGAAACTAAGCAATCATCAATAACGCCTCATCCAACGCCTTTTGCTTAATCGCTGCCCCTTGACCAAACCATGCCGAATCTAAACGGTTATCAGGATTAAACGCTCTACGCTCATGATCCACAAACTCCGTCACCGAATTAAGTAAACCAAACACCGTGCCTTTAGCAGAGGCTAAATCTGACCCTTGACCACCACCATCAAACAAGGTCATCACTTTAGCCATGGCTCGCTCATTACTCGACGACGAAGACTTATTACTGTTATCGTTAAACACACGCCACACATAGTTCTGTGCTTCGGCTGATTTGACTTTACGCTCGCTTAAATTCTTTAAGCCGTACATAAACTCATCCCATGCTGATACCGAAATACCCAATTGCTTTTTCACTGCCTGTGCATCAAACGACGTGTTATGCGGTACTTTCACCACCCCCCGATTACCATTCGCTAAAGCCACCGCTAAGGTGTTATTACACACCACCCGAATACTGGTAAATTGTGCTGTCGTTGCCAAAGACCCATCACAGGCCGTTGCCAATAAAATATAACCATTAGTCACGTCATTGCCTTTTAACGCCATTGACTGACCTGTTTTAGCTAAAGCCCAAATCTTACGACCGCCTTTTAACACCCCAGCGGTTTCTAACTCAAAACCAGAGACCTCGGTTAAATCACGATAAAACTCTAAAATCTCACGTGGTTGCACCACCTGATAACGCTGACTGACGACAGACAACGGAGCATTAGTATCAGAACGAAACAACACCTTATTTTCAGGGAAGGTCATGATAGAGCCTGTATAGGCATCATTACCTGCAATAAAACGCACAGGAGCTTCACGGATTGACCAATCCATGCCTGCTTCTTTAGCCCAAACATCGAGCGGTTGATTTTCGGTTAATTGATTACCGAGGCCATGCCAAGGGGCAGAGCCGACATAAGCCATAGTTTCAACGAGATGTGCCATGATGATATTTCCTGTTTAAGTAAAGGATAGACTCAGTATAGTCAATGCAATTGAGACGCATTAACTTTATTGGTCTAAGGTTAAGTGAATAAAAGTAAGTGAAAGAAAGGAGATGAACGAAAAGAGCAATGAAAAAGAGCAGCGAAAGAAAAGGGTAGGCGAGTACAGCGAGTAACTATTCGCGTGGTTTACTAAAGGTATAGCCACAACGTAAACACTGGTAATTGTCTAAGATATTTTCATCGACAAATTCACCGAGTTTAGAGCCAATAATGCCACCCGTTACCGCACCAACACAGCCAGCTAAAACCATTGAGCTGATCGGGGCGTTGGCAGGGATAAGTTGACGAATCGTTTGCATTGCCTTGATTGCGCCTTCTGCACCACCTGCCACAGAGCCAATACTGGCCGCGACCTTTCGGCCTTGATTAATGCTGCCAATCTGCGAAGACTGACACTTGGGACATTGTAAATACATTATAAAAGTCCTTCATTTAGATAAAAGACGGCATACACCAAACACATCGGGTGATAAGCCCAATGTGTTTAGGTAAGCGAAAGTAGGGGGAGTTAAAGCAAGAGCGAGCGTTGTATCGAGTTAAAAGTTCACTCTCATTAAAATAATATATATCTGAAATAAGTTGGGATGAGGGTAAGGCTTATATTGCAATATTTGGTGACCAATTGATTTTTAGATATATTTAAAAATCAATTGGTTGAGTTTGTTGAAATTAGAACTATATTTAAGACTTAGTTGAATTGTGTGTTGAGGAAACAGTAGTGCGCTGTTTTATTAAGCTATCTAGTAAATCAGCCCATGCTTGCATCATGATACGTCTCTCAGGCAAATACTCTGCGTGATTATACGCAGCCCTTACTCCATCTCGTTCACTATGGGCAAGTTGACGCTCAATGACATCAGCGCGAAATCCACGCTCATTTAAAATGGTGCTTGCCAATCCCCGAAAGCCATGACCAGTCATTCGTCCGTGGTAGCCCATGCGATACAGTGCATAAAGCACGGTATTATTGCTGATATGCTTTTGAGTGCTTCTTGGACTGGCAAATAGATAACGGCTACAGCCTGTGTATTGTTTAAGTTCATCCAATAGTCGAAGTGTTTGTTGAGATAGCGGAACAATGTGTACGGCTTTCATCTTCATTCGCTCAGCAGGAATGCGCCACTCCGATTTTTCGTGGTCTATTTCGACCCATTCGGCACTGATCATCTCACCTGTTCGTACGAAAGTGAGAGCCATAAACCTTAATGCAAATTGGGTTAAAACTTCCCCTTCATAAGCATTAATTTTTGCAAATAATTCGGGCAGTTCTTTTTCTGATATTCGAGCCATGTGCTGTACAGGACGAGTCTTTAATGCGCCTTTACAGGCAAGGGTTTGATCTGTTTCGGCACGGTCAGTGGCAATCGCAAATCGAAAGACAGAACCTGTCCATTGAAAAACTTTGCGGGCGGTAACGTAAACTCCTCGTTGTTCAATGGAACGTAGCATTTCTAAAATTTGACGAGGTTTAATTTCATGGATTGGATACGCTCCTAAAGTTGGAAAAGCGTTTTTCTCTAATATTAAAATCGTTTTAGCAAGATGTTTTGGTGTCCATTTTTCTGCCATATGGGTAAGCCATTCACGTGCAATATCTTCAAAGCTATTTTCTGTAGATGCTAAGGTTTGACGTTTTTGATCTTTACGGTGTTCAGCAGGGTCTATATTCGTAGCTAATAATCGTTTGGCCTCATCGCGTTTTTCTCTTGCTGCTTTTAAGCTTACATCAGGATACGTGCCAAGAGACAAACGTTTTTCTTTGCCCCCGAAGCGATATTTCCAACGCCACCACTTACCACCACTGGCAGAAAGCTCAAGATACATGCCTCCAGCGTCGGTTAAACGTTCAGGTTTGCCGTCTTCACGGCTGTACTTAGCTTTCTTAATTTCAACGTCTGTGAGGGGCATGGGGGCAACTCCAAAATGGGGGGAATTCTGTTGCCCCCAATGTTGCCCCCAGTTATACTCGGATTGCAATAGACTACATCGGATTATATTAGACACAAAAAAGCCCCAATCCCTAGGGAATTGAGGCTTTCAGGACATCATAAGATGTCGTCGGACAGTTATTTGGTGCGCCAGGAGGGACTCGAACCCGCACCCTTTCGGACTGGAACCTAAATCCAGCGCGTCTACCAATTTCGCCACTGGCGCGTGGGCTGCAAATTATACGCAAAAAATAAAAAAATAAAAGAGCTAAATGATGCGACATTGATATATAAACACAATTTTTTTATGAGGCTGTCATTATTTCAAATATAAGCAAGTCGTTTAGGTTGGCATCAAAGATGTTTAAATATGGTTTTTTTCAAAAAATGTCAAAATCTGACAACCATTGCCCATTTTTGACACACAGTGTCTTGCTCAAAGTAAATATCTACTCTATAAATCTAATACATTAAATATGTGCTTAAATCCTAAGCCGAGCCAGTTTTAGCCTACATTAGCGTTGATAAAAATTTAAAATAAGGATGTGCTATGTTTTCAATGACATCATCTATTCATGCTGAGTTAATTAGTTTTTGGTCTGAAGAAGGCATCATTAACAAAACGATGCTGTACGATGATTTTGATGCGGTTGTTACAGGTATAGCTCCTTTATCTCAATATGCGAAACAAAAAAAGTTTGCCGCTTATATTCAATTAGATGACTCCTTAAGCATTAAAGGCATGGTGTTTTTTACTATTGAATTTGATAAATCAGGTTACCCCGAAAGCGGTTGGAATATTCCTTTAGATAATTTATTGGAGGTAGCAGGCTTAGGCCCTGATTTGGGTAAAGGCCCGATTCGTTTGGTGTGTCGTAGTCAATGTCCTATTTCGTGGCATGCACCGCGTTTGTGGAATCCTAGGATGGAAGCCGAAAATAACACCTTTACTCAAATTCAAAAAACATTACCCGATGCCTGTTCACGTTTAGGGATAAGACCTTCAAAAATAGCAACGGTGGCTTCGGGAGCTAAAAATTTTGGTTCCTTAAGTTTTACCGCCACGGGTATTCCTGTATTAACCGATGAGGCCTTAGAAGCAGGGAAGTCATCAAATGTACATCAGCCCGAAAAACAGCAAAAAATCCTAGAGCTTGAGCAAAAAATCCAAGATTTAAATTTGCAGTTGCAAGCCACTATCAATGCCAAAGAAGAACAATTAAATCTGCAAGCTTATGTGCATTTGCAACAATTAGAAATTTTGCAAACCCAAAATATGAAATTGGTCGAACAGCAAAAAAACATTAAAAATAAATATGATACTCAAAAAGAGCGTTTAGAGGCATTAACAGGCCAAGTATCTAGTTTGTCTGGTATAGAAGAAAGTTTACGTCAAGAGCGCACGATACATCAAAAACAATTACAAGAGTTGCAACAGTCATTAAGCAGTGCAGGTGAGCAAAAGCAGCAAATTGCAGCCTTATTGGCGAATAAAGATGAAGAATATCAAACGCGTATTGGCCGTCTTAAAAAAGAACATTTATTGACCTTAGATAAGCGTTTGGAAGAGGAAGCCTCACGTTATTTGCTTAGTTTAAAATCCCTTAATGCCGAAATTAACGAATTAAACGAAACGATTACCGAACTAGAGGAGCAGTTACAAAGTAGTAAACGAGAACATACCCAACATCAAGAGTCCAGTGCTGACAAATTTTTGTTGCAACTTGAAGGTGTTGGCATGAATTTTGTTGTATATCACGCGGGGGTAGGTAATTTGTCCGTTCCAGTGGCAGATTTGGTCAGTTACTTACAAAATCCGTTCGTATATGTTGCCAAAAAATGTCTAGTCAGCGAAGCACACTATCGCCAATGGCTACAACATTATGAAAATCCGCGTTGCGCCGCACCAATTGGTGAAGGGCAATGTTGTCAAGCACGACTGATTCGTACCGACTCGCCGAGTCGTTTTATCGTAGGCCAGTCAGACCGTTGTGCACGGCATCAGGGGGCAGATACAGCGATTATCAATGTTCTCAAATTTAACTAGGTGTAGTGATGGGCATAATGATGACAACAACGCTCACAGTAGACGTACTACATAACTTTACCCCACTTAATGCATTGTCCGAACAGCGTTTAAAAGACGTATTATCAGGGTGTTATGTTGAGACGATTAAACCCGACATAACGCTACTTAACTATGGCGATTGTGACGATAAAGCCATTTTTTTATTAAGTGGTCAATTAACGCTTACCGATTATCAAGGTAATCAAACCACCTTAGATGCGCTAGATTACGCAGCAAATTATCCTATTGTTTCTTCTAAACCACGACAATTTACGGTAACAGCCAAAAAGTCGTGTAATATTTTGGCGGTTAATCAGCAGCAACTACAAGATGCTTTATTGTGGGAGCAGAGCTTAGGCAGTTTAGCCAAAACCTTGTTTGCTCAATTACCACCCAATATGGATAAAGACTGGGTGTTGCGTTTACTACAGTCACGGGTATTTTACTCTTTACCACCACTTAATATTCTTGAGTTATTACAGTCACTACAAACAGTCGTTTTTAAAAAAGGCGAAGCCGTTATTAAATTGGGTGAGGTTGCCGAGTGCTGTTATTTTATTAAAGAAGGGCGCGTTAAAGTTTGCCAGCAAATTGATGGCGAATATTTAACGGTAGCTTATTTGGGTAAAGGGGCTTTTTTTGGTGAAGAAGGTTTGTTAACCGATGCACCGCGTAATGCCGATGTTGTGATGTTGGAAGATGGCGTATTAATGCGCCTCGAAAAAAACCAATTTGACCGATTGCTTAAAAAACCTACTTTACAAGCCTATAGTTTTGCACTGGCACATCAACAAGTGGACTATCAAGAAGCCGTTTGGTTAGATGTGCGTTTATCTGAGGAGTATCAATTAAGTCATCTTCAAAATGCCGTGCATTTGGCTTTACCTGATATTCGTCTTAAAGCACGTCAATTGCCGTTAAATCAACATTACATTATTTGCTGTGATAATGGCCAACGTAGTGCCGCTGCTGCCTTTTTATTGGGGATTCAAGGGTATAATGCCTCGGTTTTAACGGGTGGCTTAGACAGTTTGTCGAGTCAAGAACGAGCGCAATATATGGTTTAAAGGCCATACAACGGAACAGGCATGATTAAAGACAGCTTTCGTAATATTGGTTTAGTAGGCAGACCGCACAGCTCTTTGGTGGTAGATACCTTAAATCTACTTGAAGAATATTTAATCTGTGAAGGATTAACCGTTATTTATGATGAAGATACCGCTAAGCTGATGCACAAAACAGGCTTGCAGGTGTCGTCACGTGCTTTATTAGGTGAGGTGTGTGATTTAGTGATTGTGGTGGGTGGCGATGGCACGCTGCTTCATGCAGCACGTTCTTTAGCGCGTTATAACGTGCCTGTGTTGGGTGTTAATCGTGGCCGTTTAGGTTTTTTAACCGACATTAACCCCGATGAGGTGATTAGCAAAGTCGCGGCAGTTTTAAATGGCCAATATTCTACCGATCAGCGTTTTTTATTAAATTTAGAAGTGCGCTCAAATGGCAATCGTATTGGCGAAGCCTTAGCCTTAAATGATGTAGTGTTACATGCAGGCAAGTCGGTACACATGCTGGAATTTGAATTGTATATCGAAGGCCAATTTGTTTATAAACAGCGTTCTGATGGTTTAATTGTGGCTACGCCTACAGGGTCAACGGCTTATGCCTTATCGGGTGGTGGGCCCATTATGCACCCTAGACTAGATGCCATTGTCTTAGTTCCGATGCACCCTCATACTTTGTCAAGCCGTCCGATTGTAGTCGATGGTGACAGCGAAATTAAAATCCATATTAGTGAAACCACCTTACGTCCGCTCGTGAGCCCTGATGGCCAAACGGGTTTAAGTTTAAATACAGGTGATTGGGTTTATATCACTAAGCATCCCTTTAAGTTAAAATTGATACATCCTGCGGGTTATGATTTTTATGCCGCATGTCGTACTAAACTAGGTTGGGTTAATCCTATTAAAGGAGATGAGTAAATGAATCATGATACATTTTCGGCTATTTTAGCGGCATTAACGCCCGATATCGTGGCTAATTTAAAACGTGCTATAGAATTAGGTAAATGGCCCGATGGTCGCCGTTTAAGTGAAGAACAAACCAAAACGTGTTTGGAAGCCGTCTTTGTATGGGAAGCAAAACATTTACCCGAAGAAGAGCGCACGGGCTATATTCATCATCCTAAAAAAGAGGGTGAAGTGTGTGGTAGCTCCCATGATGACCACCATGAGCAAACGGTTAAGTTTTTGCATTAATCTAAATGGGCTTTGGCTATAGATTAAATAAGTCGGATTTAGGCATAAAAAGCTGCCTAATTATAGGAGGCTAACATGGCTATTACATACGATACAGATATTATTGCTTGGGCAAATGAGCAAGCGGCTTTAATTCGCGCCCGTCGTTTTGATTTACTTGACTTAGAACATATTGCCGAGGAGATTGAGGACGTGGGCAAAAGTGAAAAGCGAGAATTGGCAAGTCGTATGGCTATTTTATTGTCGCATTTGCTTAAATGGCAATTTCAATCGGGTCGGCGTGGTGCAAGTTGGCAACGAACAATTAAAGAGCAGCGCAAAGCAATCACGCTAGAAATTAAAAGCACACCTAGTCTTAAAGTGTCTTTAAATGATAAGGACTGGTTAGATAAAGTGTGGGCGGATGCGGTTGCTAAAGCAGGTGATGAAACAGGTTTAGATGTCTTTCCAGAGTCATGCGAATGGACTGCTGAGCAAATTTTAAATCCAGACTTTTTGCCAGATTGATGATTTTGCTAGATTTTTGTTGCACTAGGACACAAATCAGCCAATAAACACGATGCACATTGAGGTTTACGCGCGGTACACACATAACGACCATGCAAAATCAACCAATGATGTGCATCTAACTTAAACTCATCAGGAATACACGCTAATAGTTGTTTTTCTACCCCATCAACGCTGTTTGATTGTGCCAAGCCCAAACGGTTAGCGATTCTAAAAATATGGGTGTCTACAGCAATCGTTGGCCAGCCAAAAGCCGTATTGAGTACCACATTAGCGGTTTTACGTCCTACACCTGCCAATGCTTCCAACGATTCTCTGTTGTTAGGGACTTGCCCTTGATGTTGTTCAACTAGTATTTGACAAGTTTTTATAATGTTAGCGGCTTTGGTGTTAAAGAGGCCAATGGTTTTAATGTAAGTTTTTAACTCATCCAATCCTAAATTTAAAATAGCTTGTGGCGTATTGGCGACCGCATACAGTTTAAGCGTGGCTTTATTCACACTCACATCGGTGGCTTGTGCCGACAAAATTACCGCAATTAATAGCTCAAAGGGGGAGTTATAAACTAACTCGGTACTTGGTTTGGGATTGTGAGCTTGCAAACGGCTAAAAATTTCACGAATTATTTTTGGCTTAATTTTCATTTAGCTAATTTGTCCTGTGGTGCGAACCCGTTTACTGCCTGTATTTACATCGTCTATTTTTTTAGCTTGTTGGCGTTGTTTTAATTGTTCATCAACGATGTTTTTGGCGGCAATAATAAAACCTAAGCCAATAAATGCACTGGGCGGCAAAATAAAAAATAAAAACTTTTTATAATCAGCAATAGCTATCGTCCAGCTCCGCGCAACATCACCAAATAATAAGTGCATATTGGCCAATAAAGTGCCGTTACCTAATAGTTCACGCATTGCACCTAATAACACCAAAACCAATAAAAAACCTAAGCCAACCATTAGCCCATCAAAGGCGGCTAAACGAGTATTGTGTTTAGAGGCAAAGGCTTCGGCACGACCTAATAAAGCACAATTAGTCACAATCAAGGGAATAAAAATCCCTAAGGCTTGATACAACTGATAGGTAAAGGCGTGCATTAATAGCTCTATACACGACACAAAAGAAGCAATAATTAACACAAAAATAGGCAAGCGTAAGGTATTGGGAATGAAGTTTCGTGCTAAAGAAACCGCTGCATTGGACGCAGTTAAAGCTAACATGGTCGCCAAGCCCAAACCTAAAGCATTAACCACCGAGTTAGAACACGCTAATAAAGGGCATAGTCCTAACAGTTGTACGGTGGCGGTATTATTACGCCATAAGCCATCAATGGCGATTTTTTGATAGATGTTTTCGCTCATGGTTGCTGACTCATTATGCTCTCTTTGAGAAGAGGGCTAGGGTGAGGTGAGAAAAGTTGGCTTTTGTGATGCTCGTAATATAACAAGGCATTATGAACTGCTTTGACGACGGCTCTAGGGGTAATGGTCGCGCCTGTAAATTGGTCAAATTCACCGCCATCACGTTTTACTTGCCATGCACTACTTAAGGTATTACTTAAAGAACGTTGCATAAATACATCAATCCAATCAGATTTATTTTTTTCGATAGCGTCACCCAACCCTGCGGTTTCTTTGTGTTGTAAAACTCTTACGCCTGCCAAAATACCGTTTGGTTCGATGGCGACTAACAGTTTAATTTTGCCACTATAGCCATTAGGGGCAATCACAGGAAATATCACCGCAACGTCTTGTTGATTAAAGCGAGCGCGATAAGCGGTTTCGGGTTGCTCTAAATGCAAGAGTGTTTGGTCGTTAATAGCTAAGGTATCTTCAAGCAAAGCATTGTTATAGCGCGAAGCAGGAATTAACTCATTTAATGAGGCTAATAAATGTTGTTGTTGGCTTTGCTCAATTTTACTGGCAGTCAGTTGATACACCCCAGCAATTAATGCCGTGGTACACAACGCAAATAAGCTAAGACGTAACGCGTTATTAATAATGGCCGTGCGTAAGCTCATTTTTTGCCTCGCCATGTAATAGGTTTTATGTCATGACCAAAGGTGCGTGGTTGTAATAAGGTGTCAATTAATGGCGCGGCTAAATTCATTAACAACACCGCAAAAGCGACGGCATCAGGATAGCCACCCCATGTTCTTATCACATAAATTAACGCCCCAATCATCGCCCCATAAACTAATCGTCCTTGGTTAGCACTAGGCGCAGTCACGGGGTCGGTGGCAATAAAAAATGCCCCCATCATGGTTGCACCTGTTAATAAATGCAGCACTGGCGAGGCATAACGTGCTTCATCAAACATAAAAAATGCAGTTGATAACAAGGCTAAACTGCTTAAAAAAGCCACAGGAATATGCCAAGTAATAATTTTTTTGGCTAATAAATATATTCCGCCAAGCGCAAAAGCAGTATTAATCATTAACCATTTATTATCTAAATAGCCATTTAACCAAGTATTGTTATTAATAATGTGTTGTTGCGCTGAGGTTTTAAATAAATCTAAAGGGGTTGCGCCTGTGAGTTTATCTATCCCCATACTTGGCCAAGAGCTGCTAAAACTTTGCATAATATGTTCTGGCGTAATAAATTGGGTTGGCCAACGAGTCATTTCTACAGGAAACGAAATCAACAACAGCGCATAAGCAATCATGGCAGGATTAAACGGATTTTGTCCCAAACCACCATACAAATGTTTTGCAATAGGAATGGCAAATATCAGCCCAATCACCGCAAGCCACCACGGAGCGAGTGGTGTAATAGATAAGCCGAGTAACAAGCCAGTCACAATGGCCGAGCCATCTTTTAAATAAAACTCAATAGGTTTGTTGCGTAATTTAAGACATAGACTCTCTAAAGCGACAGCTAGTAACACACACCATACCGCATTAATTAATGAGCCTAATCCAAATATCCACGTTAAGGCTAACAAAGCAGGGCATAAGGCATAACACACCTGACGCATCACTTGGCCAGTGTTTTTGGGTGGGTGAGTATGGGGTGAGCTGAGGGTAGAAAGCATCATTTACGATAAACCTGTTTGTAATTTGGTGACTTCAGCTTGTAGTTGCTCAATTTCTTGCTCAATAGCGGTTGTATCTTCTTGGGCAGTTTGTGCAGCAAGTAAGCGTTTTTGTGCTTTTTTAAGATTACTACGCGCGGTGGCGGCGGCAATCATCAGTGTTTTACTGTCGATTGCAGGCGCAACGCTATTTTGTTGGGGAGCTAATTCTAGCTGTTTGGCAGTTTCTTCTTTGGCTTTGGCAGCTGCTATTTGACGCGCTTGACGTTTGGCCTCTTTGTCGGCTTCTTCTTGTGCTAAACGCTCTTTGCGACTTTCAAAACGTACACGGGCAATTTCGGCTTTTTCGGCTTCCTGTTGTTGTGTGGCAAGCTCGCCTTTGGCATAACGATAATATTGCACTAGCGGTATATTGCTAGGACACACATAAGCACACGCACCACACTCAATACAATCATCAAGATTATGCTGCTTGGCTTTATCAAACTCTTTACTTTTGGCAAACCATAATAATTGTTGCGGCAATAACACAACAGGACACACTACTGCACAATCACCACAGCGAATACAAGGCATTTCGGGCGGTGGCGGTGCAAAGTCTTTGTTAGTAGCGGCAATCACACAATTTGTGGTTTTAATAACAGCAATATCGGCATGAGGCAGGGTGTAACCCATCATTGGACCACCAATAATGAGGCGTGATATTTGCTCAAATTTGGCTTGTGCTTGGCTTAACAAATGCCTAATAGGTGTGCCAATTAACACCTCAAAATTAGCCGCTTGAGCGACACCTAAACCTGTCACGGTAGTAATACGCGATAATAGTGGCTCACCCAAAACAACCGCACGATAAACAGCAGCAGCCGTGGCAACATTTAAACAAAACACGCCTACATCGGTAGTTCTTCCTGACGCAGGCACTTCTCGGCCAGTTAGTATATATACCGTTTGGCGTGCCGCACCCGAAGGATAACGGGTGGGTGTCACAGAAATAATAATCTGACTATCATCTTTAATAATTTGTTGTAAGGCATTGATAGCTTGAGCTTTGTTGTTTTCAATGCCAATAATAATGTGTTGTGCTTGCAGCATATATTGCACAATTTTTGCGCCTTCTATGACTTCATTGGCGCGTTCACGCATCAGCATATCATCGGCAGTAATATACGGCTCACACTCCATTGCATTTAAGACCACAATATCAACAGGCGTATGTTCTTTAAGACTTAATTTAGAACCTGTAGGAAAGCCCGCGCCACCCATGCCCGCAATGCCTGCTTCTCTAATAATGGCCAATAAAGTGCTAATTGGTGCGTTTAAATAATCATCTAAGCCTGTATGTGCTGCCCATTCGTCAAGGCCATCAGGTTTAATCACCACACATAAACCGTGTAATTGTGAAGGATGGTCAACAGGATATAAGCCTATATCTACAATTGTGCCAGAGGTAGAGGCATGAACAGGCGTAGAAACAAAGGCTCTGACTTCGCCAATTTTTTGGCCTTTTAAAACGTGGTCACCCATTGCAACAATCGGTTTGGCTTCTTCGCCAATATGTTGTAATAACGGAATAATTAAACGTGGTGCTAAGGTTAAGGTCTGAATCGGTTTTTGAGTGGATTCGTGTTTATGGTCGGGTAAATGTACGCCACCAATTAAAGGATACGGTGCTTTTTGTAGAGTCATGGCGTTATCCAATTTGGCGTGTAGGAATTAAATTGGCTTTAGATTGAGGAGAATGCCCCACGCCTTGAGGGGCTTGCCAATGCCATGTTTGCCGAGTGGCAGGCACAGGAATCATATCAATACAATCAACAGGGCAAGGTTCTACACATAAATCACAACCTGTACATTCGCTACTAATGACGGTATGCGTGTGTTTGGCCGCGCCTAAAATGGCATCAACAGGGCAAGCCTGAATACACTTAGTGCAACCTATACATTCTTCTTCTCTAATAAAAGCTATTTTTTTGACTTCACTTTCTACGCCATATTCACTGTCTAAAGGAATCGCTTCTACATTTAATAAGTGGGCGAGTTTGTTAATGGTATCTTGACCACCTGGTACACAATGATTAATGGCTTCGCCTTGTGCCACTGCCTCGGCATAAGGTCGGCAACCCGGGTGACCACATTGGCCACATTGGGTTTGAGGCAGTAGGGCATCAATTTGGTCAACTAAAGGGTCGGCTTGTACCTTAAATTTTTGTGAGGCAAAACCTAACAAAGCACCTGCAAATAAGCCCATCATTAACAAGATAATCACGGCAAGCGTTATGGCAAAAAAACTACTCATTATTTAACCAAGCCTGCAAAGCCCATAAAAGACAAAGACATTAAGCCTGCGGTAATTAAAGCAATCGCACTGCCCCTAAAAGGTTTGGGTACATCGGCTACATTAATACGCTCGCGCATTGCCGCAAACAACACCAAAACCAAAGCAAAACCTAAGCCTGCACCAAGTCCTGTTAACAGGGCTTTAATAAACGACGGGTTTTCTTGGCGAATATTTAACAAAGCCACACCTAACACAATACAGTTGGTGGTAATTAGTGGTAAATAAATACCTAACATTCGATATAATACAGGACTGGTTTTGTGTAATACCATTTCGGTAAATTGCACCGTAACGGCAATCACCAAAATAAAACTTAACGTATTTAAATAAGTTAAATTAAACGGCTCTAAAATTAAGGCGTGTGTAGCATAAGAAAAAATCGACGACAAGGTTAAAACAAAGGTAGTTGCTAAGGCTAAACCAACGGCGGTTTCGAGTTTTTTGGACGTACCCATAAATGGGCATAAACCCAAAAACTGCACTAATACAAAGTTGTTTACCAAAATTGCGCTAATTAGCAGTAGCAAATAGTCATTCATGGGCTTTTTAGCCTCGTAGCAGCATAATTTTGTATTGTAAATCTTTTTTGGGATAACAGGCAAAAAAGCACAGTTTTATCAGCAATTCTCAATTTGACTTTTATGGCATAAAGTAGGCTTAATTATTCCTAG
>ERZ724517.719-NODE-719-length-19558-cov-5.602574_pt1 | contig 19558 bp, 16 predicted proteins | sample MGYA00376050_ERZ724517 | MGnify/ENA primary metagenome ERZ724517 (study PRJEB28724, sample SAMN07190886) | activated sludge metagenome | isolation source: activated sludge of sewage treatment plant in Hong Hong | place: USA: Christiansburg, Virginia | collected... | reverse complement strand
GCCAGCCGCGACCTGTTTACGCGCGCGCACGCCGCAGACACGGCGCTTGCCGCATGAGGCCGCGCTTCCACCTCGCCATCCCCGTCGATGACCTGACGGCGGCGCGGCGCTTTTACGGCGAGCTGCTCGGCTGCGCCGAAGGCCGGTCGAGCTCGCACTGGGTGGATTTCGATTTCGAAGGCCATCAGCTCGTCGCCCACCTCGCACCGCGCAGCGTCCAAGCCCACAACCCCGTCGACGGCGACGATGTACCGGTGCCGCATTTCGGGCTGGTGCTGGGTTGGGAAGCCTGGGAAGCGCTCGCGGCCAAACTGACCGCCGCCGGCACGCAGTTCGTCATCGCCCCGCGCATCCGTTTCGCCGGCCAGGTTGGCGAACAGGCGGTGATGTTCCTCCACGACCCGGCGGGGAACGCCATCGAATTCAAGGCGTTCAAGGACATCGGGCAGCTGTTCGCCCGCTGACCACCATTCGCAGACAGGAGACACCATGCGCGCCGTCCTCATCGCCCTGCTGCTGACCACACCCGGACTTGTCGGGCCAGCGGGCGCCGCAGTGCCCGCCAAACACCCGAGCTACGGCGTCTGGCACAACCCGGCGAACAGCGTCCATGTCGCCGCCAAGCCGTGCGGCGACAAGATGTGCGGCGTGGTGGTCTGGGCCAACGCCAAGGCCAAAGCCGACGCCGCCAAGGGCGGCAACCCGAAACTGGTCGGCATGGACCTGTTTCAGAACTTCACGCAGATCGATGACACGCACTGGAAGGGCAAGGTCTATGTGCCCGACATCAACAAGACGTTCTCGGGCACGGTCACCGTCGTCAACGCGCATACGCTGACCGGCAAGGGGTGTTTGCTCGGCGGGCTGGGGTGCAAGTCGCAGACGTGGACGCGGGTGAAGTGAGGCATCGAAGGGCCTCCGGCGGGCAGGCCTGAGGCCTGCACCCGATTGTTGCGCGAATGGGATGCAACGCCGTCGCGCCTCTCCCTCCCCCCCACCGCCGCAGGCGGTAGAGTGGGGAGGGTCGGGGTGGGGGCGCTTCGTGTCATCAGGCGACGGCAGTTGCGGCAGCGGGAATCCGCCCCCACCCCAGCCCTCCCCACTCTCTGTTCGCTGCGCTCACAGGGGAGGAGGGAGCGACTGGTTAGGGGTGGTTTGCGGAAGTTCTTCGACGGACTTCTCGTCAAACGCCGCCGCCCCAAAATATCAGTACAGGAAAAGTTAATACGGTTAGAAGACCTACTGCAAATGGGTAGACGTCATAGAACCAGCGTGCTCGACGAGAGAGGACGATTATGACTATCAGTAAAATCAAAAACACCGTCGGTACGCCCGCGTAGAGAATGACTTGTCCAGCAGCCGGGTAGTCGGGAACGTGGCGGGACTTAATCGCGAGTAGTCCGGAAATGCCGGTCATAAGGAGAAAGCCCCACGCGTACACTACTAAGGCTGTGAAGCGGTCGGTCCAACGCATAACCCACTATCAGGCAAGTGGCGAACGTCTGCAACGGCGTCGTTAGCTGACCTTCTGTTTCCTCTCCCGCATGCGGGAGAGGGGGCGAATGATAAGGGGTCGGGTGCTGCCAAGCCGTCAAACAGGTCCGCCCCCAAACAAATGGGTGCAGGCCTCAGGCCTGCCCGCCGGAGGCCCTTACTCGCGCTTGGCCTTCGGCGCCGCCGGCGCAAATACCTCGCCGAAATAGTCGCCTGAATACCAGCGCGGCGCGTCATGGGCGTTGGCGATGGTGCGGCTGATTTCGGCGTTGATGCGGGCGAATTTGACCGCGACGTTCCAGTCGATCGGCCGCGACAGGTCATCGCTGGGTTCGTGATAATGGGTGCGGCGGAACAGTGTTTCGGCATCGCGGCAGGTCATGCCGCCCTGGGTGTCGCGCCAGCCGGTTTTGAGGAACACTGCCGGGATGCCGGCGCGCACCAGCGGGTAGTGGTCCGACCGGGTGAACAGCGCCTCGACCGGCTGTGGATCGGGCGACATCGTCAGCCCCTGCTTTTTCGCGGCCGCGGCGACCAGCGGGCCCATGGTGGAGCGGTTGGCGCCATAGGCGATGACGTCGGCGAAGTCGCAGGTCAGGATCGGCATGTCGATGTTGACCTCTGACACGATGCGTTCGATGCCGACGGTGGGGTAGCGCGCGAAATAGCTCGACCCCATCAGCCCGCCTTCCTCGCCGGTGGTGACGAGGAACAGCAATGACCTTTTCGGTCGCTTTTTCTCGGCGGCGAAGCTGCGCGCCACCGCCAGCAAGGTCGCGACGCCGGCGGCATTGTCGAGCGCGCCATTGTAGATGGTGTCGCCTTCACCGGTCCGCATGCCGAGGTGATCGAGGTGCGCCGACAGCAGCACGAGTTGGTCGGTCAGCGCCGGGTCGCTGCCCGCCAGCCGCGCCAGCAGGTTGGCGCTGGTGATGGTGGTGACGGCGTTGCTGCGGTCGAGCTTCACCGTGCCGGTCAGCGCGAAGCCGTGCGGCGCGCCGGTTTCGGCGGCGGCCTGGACTGCGACAAAGCTCATGGCGCTGCCGGCGAACAGCTGTGCGGCGGCGGCGTCATCGACATTCGCCGAAAACTTCAGGCTGCCGGCATCGCCACCGGTGCTGCCATCGGGGTTGATGAAGTTGCGGCGCGGCAGCCGTGCGGTGCTGGCGGCTTTCGACCAGGGGCCGCGTGTCGCCTGCGCGATGGTGCGGACGGTGATCATGCCGACGGCGCCGAGTGCGGCGGCCTCGCCGGTCTTGACGCGCGCCAGATGCGCCGCGACTTCGCTGTTGAGCGAATTGGGGGCACCGGCCAGCGCGACGACGATTTTGCCGCGCACGTCGAGCCCGGCATAGTCATCGATGCCGAGTTCCTTCGATGCCAGCCCGAAGCCGACGAACACCAGCGGCGCGCTGATGGTTTCGGCGCCGACGACATTGCCCGGCCCGACCGACAGGTCGACACCGTTGACGAACACCGATGTCTTGCCGTCGCGCGTCAAGGTCAGCGTTTCGCGCTCGGAGGCGAAGCTGCGCTCCTCGAAACTGATCGGCTGGTAAAAGCCCTGCGTGCCGGCGGGTTCCAGCCCCATCGCGGCGAACTGCGACGCAACGTAGCGCATCGCGATGGCGTGGCCGCGCCGGCCGATCTGCCGGCCTTCGAGCAAATCGTCGGCGAGGAAGGTCACCGTCGCCTGCAATTCGGCTGCGGTGATCGTGCCCGGCGGCGGCGGGGGCGCGGCAAACGCGGCGCCCGACAATAGCAGTGCGGCCATCCCGCCCGTTGCTGCACCTGGAAGCCCCGCACCAAAGAGATTTTTCATCGTCGCTCCGAAACATACGCCGCGCCGCCCCCGGCGACGTCTGGTGCAACGGTAGCGACACAGCTATGGCACTGGAATAGTCAAGTTGCGGCAGGAGTGATGAATGCGCCAGATGTTCCGGGCAGGTTTTGCGGCAATCTCGCTGGTGCTGGCACCGGCGCTGCTCGCGCAAACGGCCCCGGCGAGCGCTGCCAAGACCGCCGCCGCCGCACCGCAGACGGCGTTGGCACCCGCACCGCTGTCCGAACTCGCCGCCTCGGTGGCGCTCAAGCATGACAGCTTCACTTTGCCCAACGGGCTGCGCGTCGTCGTCCATACCGACCGCAAGGCACCGGTCGTCGCGGTCAGCGTCTGGTATCATGTCGGGTCGAAGGACGAGCCGCTCGGCAAGACCGGCTTCGCGCATCTGTTCGAACATCTGATGTACTATGGTTCCGAAAACCATGACGCGCTGTTCTTCGAACCGCTCGAAAGCATCGGCGCGACCGATGCCAATGGCTCGACGTGGTTCGACCGCACCAACTATTATGAAACCGTGCCGACCTCGGCGCTCGACCTCGCGCTGTTCCTCGAATCGGACCGCATGGGGCATTTGCTCGGCGCGGTGACGCAGGCCAAGCTCGATGCCCAGCGCTCGGTCGTGCAGAACGAAAAACGCCAGGGCGACAACGCCCCCTACGGCCTCGCGGACTATGCGATTCTGGAGGGGCTGTTCCCCGCCGGCCACCCGTATCGCCACGACACCATCGGCAGCATGGCCGACCTGAACGCCGCGAGCGTCGCCGATGTCCACGCCTGGTTCAAGGCGAACTACGGCCCGAACAATGCCGTGCTGGTGCTGTCGGGCGATATCGATGTCGCCACCGCCAAGCCGCTGGTGGCGAAGTATTTCGGCGACATTCCGTCCGGCCCGACACCGGCGCGCTTCGAAGCGCCGGTGCCGCGCCCCACCGGCATCAAGCGCGAAACGATGTACGACGCCGTCGGCAACGCCCGCATCAACCGCGCCTTTGCCGTGCCCGGCCGCGCCGATGCGGTGACGCCGCTGCTCGATGTCGCCGCGACCATCATCGCCGGTGGCAGCTCGTCGCGCGCCTATAATGAACTGGTGCGCCGCGACCAGCTCGCGGTTGGCGTCAGCGGCGGCGTGCAGGCGTTTGAAAAAGTCTCGCTTCTGGAGTTCCAGATCGACGTCAAACCCGGTGCCGATCCCGCCACGGTCGCGGCACGCTTCGATGCGGTGCTGAACGAATTTCTCAAAACCGGCCCGACCGCCGACGAAGTCCAGCGCGTCGCGACGCGCGCGGTGGCCGGTACGGTGCGCAGTTTGGAGGCCGCCAGCGGCCAGGCCGCGACCTTGGCCGAAGGCGAGCTCTACACCGGCGACCCCGATTTCTACCGCACCGAACTGGCGCGCTACGCCGATGCCACGCCCGAAGCCGTCGCGGTGGCAGCGCGTAGCTGGCTCAGCGGCGGCAGTTTCGAGCTCACCGTGCTGCCGGGCAAGCGCACCGACCGCGACCAGGCCGCCGACAAGGTCGCGCCGAAACTGGCGTCGGCGGCCATTCCCGCCAAGCCGCCCGTCGGTGCATTGTCGCCGCCGATCGACCGTTCGGCGCTGCCCAAGGTCGGCGCGACGCCGGCGCTGGCTTTCCCCGCCGTCGAGCGCGCCAGCTTGCGCAACGGCATCAAGGTAACGCTGGCGCGGCGCCCCGAATTGCCGGTGGTCAAGGTCATGCTGGCGTTCGACGCCGGCATTTCGGCCGATGACCGCGCCAAGCCCGGCACGCAGAGCCTGATGCTCGGCTTGCTCGACGAAGGCACGACGCGCCGCACCGGCCCCGCCATTGGCGAGGAGGAGGAACGGCTCGGTGCCAATATCTCGGCCGCTGCAGCGATCGACCGCACGCGGCTGACGCTCGATGCGCTGACCCCCAACCTTGCGGCGTCGCTCGACCTGTTCGCCGACATCGCGCGCAATCCGAAGTTCGACGACGCCGAACTGGCGCGCGTGCGCGGGCAGGCGCTCGCCGGCATCAAGGCCGAAATGACCAGCCCGCAGTCGCTGGCGCTGCGCGAGCTGCCGCCGATCATCTACGGCACCGGCCACCCCTACGGCGTGCCGTTCACCGGCACCGGCACGACGGCGGGCGTGACCGCAGTGACGCGCGCCGACCTGCAGGCATTCCACGCGCGCTGGCTGCGGCCCGACAATGCCGCGCTGTTCGTGGTGGGTGACACGACGCTGGCGCAGATCGTGCCGCTGCTCGAAACCACGTTCGGTGACTGGCAGCCCGATGCGGCGGCGGCGCGCGGCACCAAGAGCTTCACCAACGTCATGGCACCGGCGGCGGCACGTATCGTGCTGATCGACCGGCCGGGGTCACCGCAGTCGCTGATCTTGGGCGGCAAGGTGCTCGGCGTGAAGGGCCGCGATGACAACGGCACCGCCGCCTTCGCGCTGGTTGCCGCGAACGACCTGCTCGGCGGACTGTCGACGTCGCGGCTCAACCTCAACATCCGCGAGGCCAAGGGCTGGGCTTACGGTGTGCAGAGCCTCGCCTCGCTGGTCCAGCAGCAACTGCCGTTCCTGTTGTTTGCGCCGGTGCAGACCGACCGCACCGGCGACGCGCTCGCGGCGATTGCCGCCGACATGGCGGCGTTCGGCACGACGCGGCCGATCGACAGTGCGGAGCGCAACAAGGTCGTCGAGAACGGCGTGCGCTCGCTGCCCGGCGAGTTCGAAAACGCCGGTTCGGTGCTGACCTCGATCGAACGCAACGCGGTGTTCGGGCGTCCCGATGACTATCAGGCGACGCTCGCGGCGCGTTACCAGGCGCTGACCACTGCCGAGCTCAACCGCGCGGCATTGCAACTGACCGACGGCGCGATGGTGTGGATCGTGGTGGGTGACCGCAAGCTCGTCGAGCCGCAACTCGCCAAGCTCAAACTGCCGGTCGAGGTGCGCACGGCACCGTAGACGCATTGACCGGTGCGCCACCGGGCGTATCATGGACATAACAAAACGGAGGGCGCGCAGATGGCACGGATGGTACGACCTTGGCTGGCGGCAGCGCTGGCAGCGACGCTGCTCGCGACGCCGGTATTGGCGGCCAAGCTGCCGCAGACGACGCCCGACGGGCTGGTGCTGCAGCCCAATACCAAGCTGTCGGCGGTCTATCTCGCGCCCGGCGCCAGCCTTGCGAAGTATGACAAATATGCCCTCGTCGATTGCTTCGTCGAGTTCAAGAAGGGCTATATGGACGAGCAGAACGAGCAGATTCCGTTCTCGGTCAGCAAGCAGTGGATGGACCAGACGACCGCCGAACTCGCGGTCGAATTCAAGAAGCAGTTCACCAAGGTGATGAGCCAGAAGGGCGGCTTCCAGCAGAGCACGATGACCGGCCCCGACGTGATGGTGCTGCGCCCGGCGATCGTCAATCTCGACATCACCGCGCCCGACACCATGCAGCCGGGGGTAACGTCGTTCGTGACCTCGCCGGGGTCGATGACGCTGTATCTCGAAGTCTATGACTCGATGTCGAACAAGCTGATCGCACGCATCTATGACGCTGCCGGCGGCGAGGAAGACGGCGGCGGGGTGTCGTGGGCGACCGGGCCAAGCAATCTGCAGGCAGCCGACTATGTCATCGACCTGTGGGCGAACATGATCCGCCGCGGGCTTGAAAATGCGCGCAAGGCTGCTGGCGAAAGCCCCGATGGTCCGCCGCCCGGCACTGCCGCACCGACTGCGGTGCCGACAGCGGCACCCGCGACCCCGCCCAAGCCGGCATCAAAATAGCGCCAAGGGCATTTTTTCGCGTACTCAGGCTCCGCATCCCGTGCTAGGCGCAGCCTATGCGTATGCGTGAACTCGAAAAGCGGACGGGCGTCGGGCGCGAGACGATCCGTTACTATATCCGCGAAGGGCTGCTGCCCGAACCCGACCGCGCCAGCCGCAATTCGGCGTCGTACAATGACGACCATGTCGCGCGGCTGAAAGCCATCAAGCGGCTGCAGGACGAACGCTTCCTGCCGCTGGCGGTGATCAAGACGCTGCTCGATGCCGAAGACGGCGAGCGCTGGCTCGCACCCGCGGCGTTCCCGCAGCTCGATTCGATGCTGCGCGCGCGGCTCGATGCCGATGCCGCGCGGATCCCGGTCGACACCGTCGTTACCGGACTCGGGCATTCGCGTGAAGAAATCGCCGAACTTGTCGCAACGGGTTTCATCGACGTTGATGCCCAGGATACGGTGACGGCGCGCGATGCCGCCATTCTGCGCGTTCTCGACGAATTGCGGGCGACGGGCTTTACCGATAGCCACAACTTCCGCGATGGCATGATGCCGATCTACAATGATTTCGTCGAATGGGTCACGGCGCAGGAAATGCGCTTCTTCTTCGAACACACCGCCGGCCGCGTCGATGAAGCCGAAGCGCTCGACATGGCCGAACGCGGCATCGCCTCGATCAACGAGCTGCTCAGCCTGATGCGCACGCGCGCCATCCTGCGCAAGCTCGAAGTCCGGCGCCGCGTTGCCAACGACAATGGCTGATCAGAAATAGCCCGCCAGCGTGACCGCGACGCCGCTGCCGGGGCTGGCGTTGCCGGCCACGCGCCAGCGGTAATCGACAATCAGATCGACCGGCAGCGTCCCGGCGTGCAGCCGCAGGCTTGGCCCAACATCGAGCCGGTCGACGGTGCTGCCGTCAACCTGCACCGCGCCCCACACACCCGCACCGGCCTGCACGCGCACACCGCGCACCGGCAGCCGCCAGCCGGCAAAGGCCTGACCGGCGGCATAGGGGTTGGCGTTGACGACACCGGCCTCGGCATAGCCGTTCCAGTCGAGGCCAAACGTGCGCCCCGAAGCGCCGCCAGTCAGCCGCGCCGTCCAGCCTGACGGCGCAGATGTACCGCTCGACACCAGCCACTCGCCCGCCAGCGCCAGCCCCGGCATGAACTGCCAGCGCAGCCCCAGTGCGCCTTGTGCGCTGCGGTCATCGATGCCGATGCCGTCATGCGCGACCGCGCCGCGCAAGGTCAGCGCCAGCGGCCGCGCCGCAAGCGGTGCCGGGGTGAACGCCAGCGTCGCCCCCGATTGCCCGCCGCCGAGCAGTGCCGCGCTGGCAAACCCCGGCGGCCCGGCGCCGCGCGCGAAGATATACGCCGACCCCGACCAGCGCCTTCCCAGCCGTGCGGCTTCACGGCTCCACGCGGCAGCACGCGGGTCATCGGGCGCCAGCGCGGCTGCGTTTTCAAAGCCCTGTGCCGCCGCACGCCGGTCGCCGGTCGCCAGCCTGTCATACGCCTGCTGCGCCACATCACCCGGCGCCGGCGGCCGTCGCGGCGGGTGGTAAGATGCCAGCATGAAACTGGTCTCGTTAAGCCCGACGACCTGCGACACCATGCGGTTGATGTCGCCAAGGCCTTGGGTTTGCGGTGGCGCGGGGGCGGTCTGTGCGTCCGCCACGGCATCGATCACGGATGCGAAATCAACGAAGCGTTCGGGCAGCACGGCGGCTTCGGGCGGTGGCAAGCGCGGCGGCACCGTGATCGGCATAGCAACCGGCAACGCCGGCGGCGGCGGGCGAAACAGCTGCACCGTGTGCGCCTGCAGTGCAGCGATGGCGGCGTGGAAATCGTCGATCAGCACCGTGGCGCGCGCACCGACCCACAGCGTATCGAGCAGCGCCAGAAATGCGACCGCGCGCAGCGGCTTGATCGACGCGAGCGCCGGGAACGCCACCCTGACGCGTGCTGGCCCGTTCATTCGGCCGCTTGCGGAAAGCGATGCGCGGTCTTGTCCCAGTAATTCGCCTCGCGCCCCTGTGCGATGCGCAGATAGCGCCGGCAGGCGCGCAGTGCGGCGGCGGCGTTGATGACATTGCCGATCAGCGCCCGCGGGATTGCCCGCACCCCCTCGCGCGGCCCATGCGCGTAACCGGTATAAAGCGCCCGCATCAGCAACCGCCAGCCGAGCACGAAGACGTTGAACGCCAGCAGCAGTTCGAGCAGCGACCCCGGCGCCACCAGCGGCGCCTGCCGCATCAGTTGCGGCCAGATGTAGCGCACCGTCGTATCCGCCGACACCAGCAGCACTGCGCCGTAGCCCGCCAGCGTCAGCAGCGCCGCGACAATCGCCTTGCGGTCGCGCACTAGCATGAAGCGGTCGGTCAGCCCGCCGTGCCAGCCGATGCGGTCCCAGCCCGACAGCGCGATGCCGAGCAGCCAGCGCGTCTTCTGGCGCAGCGCGGTGTCGAGCGTCGCCGGAAAATGTTCACGCGTCGCGACAATCTCGCCGGTGGCGCGGCAGCGGATGCGGACCATCGCGCCGCGTCCGCCGAGCCGCTTGATCTTGATGCCGAGCTCGTAATCCTCGGTCAGGCAGGTCGCGTCGAACGGCTCGTCGCTGCCGTCGGGTGCCAGCGCGGCGATGCGCGCCAGCATGTCGCGGTCGATGGCGCACGCCACCCCGGCGCTCGGCACTGCCGCGCCCAGCGTTTCGCGCACGACGATATCCTTGGTGTGGAGTTCGGCGAATTCGTCGAGGTAGTGCCCTGCCACCCAGCGCGAGCTGTGGTCGACCAGCGGCACCACCGGCAGCTGCACCATCGCCAGCCGCGTTCCCAACAGATGGTCATACACCGACAGTTCAAGCGCATGGACGACGTCTTCAGCGTCGTGCAGCACAATGCCCTTGAAGCGTCGGCCGGCGGCGATTTCGTCCGCCAGCAGCGCGCGCCACAAATGGTTGAGGCAGTCGGCCTTGGTCGTCGGCCCCGGCAGCCGGCACACCACGGGCGCGATGCGGTCGTCGCCGACGCCAGTCACCGCCGCCAAAGTCGCCGCGTCGTTGGGGTAAACGCCGACAAACACCCGGTAGTGCGGATAATCGAGCCGCGCGGTCAGGTCGGCGAGCATCGTGCCGATGACTGCCGCCTCGTCCCAGGCCGGCACGATGATCGCCATCCAGCCGGGGTCGGCGTGCACCAGATCCTCGGCGCAGGCGCGGTCGTGGCGCCGGTAGATGAAGTGGCGGCGCCAGCTCCAGCGCCCGAAGAACAGCGTGTCGATGACCAGATCGTCGAGGCTCGAAACCGCGATGCCGAATGCCGCAATCGCCAGCCATTCGCGCGTGAACAAGTGCAGGACGGTGGCAGCGACAAGGCCGGTGTCGATCATCTACGGCCTCGTCATGACCGGCGGCGGGTCCGCGTAAAAGGACTGGGTGCCTCGATACGACGCGGGTTCAGCAGACGGGGAGGGCCGTTTGCGTGAGACGTCGTAGCCGAGGCACCCTCGGAGCTGGTGACAGCGGTGCAGGGTCAAAACACCGTTATGCCGCCAGCCTCGATTCGTTGAGGTCAAGCCGGAGCACCGGCTGACTGAAACTCCATTGGCTGCGCAGCTTGGCGAGCGTCGCAGGGTTGATCGTGACGAGCAGCGCGCCGACCATGTCGCCGTTCACATCGGCCGGCATCCCCAGCGGCTCGCAGTCCCAGCCGGTGGCGAGCACGCCCGCCAGCAGTGCCATGTGCGTCATCATCGTGTAGCGGCCGATGCCGGCGACCAGTGCGTACTCGACCAGCGCCAGCGCCAGCCGCTCGCGCACCCGCGCGGCGGTTTCGCGCGGCAGCCCCGGCGCGGTGCACAGCCGGGTGATTTCCCAGACATCGAGCCCCGTCGGCACCGGGCCTTCACACAGGAACGCGAACTTGTCGCCGAGCAGGTGCGGGCCGGTCGTCGGCACGATCCGCACCGACCCGAGATGGTCGCCGTGCGCCGCATCCTGGACGATCAGGTAGATCGCATCATCGGTGTCATATTCGTCGACTTCGTACAGGCCATCGACCACCGGCAGCTCCCAGTGCAGCGTATCGACGAACACGCGCTTGCGGTCGGCATGCATGCCGGCGAGGCAGGCAGCGTGGCTGCGGCGGTTGCTGTGGGTGACGACGGTTGCCATGGATTGGGTCCCTTTGCGTTGGGACCTTTATGCGGCGCTTGATTTGCGGCGGGTATATCCCTGATAGGGGGTAATGGCTGACGCGCTCCTCCATCCCGAAGCACAATATCTGTCGCTGATGCGGCGGGCCTGGGAGGGCGGCGTCGAACGCAGCGACCGCACCGGCACCGGCACGCGCGCGCTGTTCGGCGAGGTCATGCGCTTCGACCTCAGCGACGGCAGCGTGCCACTGCTGACCACCAAGAAGATTTTCTGGAAGAGCGCGGTCAAGGAGCTGATCTGGTTCCTGTCGGGCGACACCAATATCCGGCCGCTGGTCGCCCAGGGCGTGCACATCTGGACCGACTGGCCGCTGGCGAAATACAATGCCGCCAATGCGCCGCCAAATTCGCCGATTTCGCGCGACGCGTTCGAAGCGCGCATCATCGAGGACGCGGATTTTGCCGCCAAATGGGGCGATCTCGGCCCGGTCTATGGTTTCCAGTGGCGGCACTGGCCCGATGGCAGCCCCGATGGCGTCGACCAGATCGCCGCGCTGATTGCCGGCATCAAGGCCAATCCGGCGTCGCGGCGGCACATCTTCACTGGCTGGAACGTCACGCAGTTGGACGAAATGGCGCTGCCGCCGTGCCACATGACCTATCAGTATTTCGTCGCCAATGGCCGGCTGTCCGGCACGCTCTACCAGCGCTCGTGCGACCTCGGGCTGGGCTTCCCGTTCAACATTTTCGAAGCGGCGCTGCTGATCCGGATGATCGCGCAGCAATGCGACCTCGAACCCGGCGAGCTGGTGTGGATGGGCGCCGATTGCCACGTCTATCTCGACCACGCGCATCTGGTCGAGGAGCAACTGTCGCGCAGCCCCCGGGCGTTCCCGAAGCTGGCGCTGACCCGGCGGCCGGCGACGATCCTCGACTACCGCCCCGAAGATTTCGACCTGACCGGCTATAACCCGCACCCGCACATCGCGGCACCGGTGTCGGTATGATCCTCAGCCTGATCGTCGCCCGCGCATCGAACGGCGTCATCGGTGCCGATGGCGGGCTGCCGTGGCACATCTCCGCCGACCTCAAGCACTTCAAGGCGCTGACGGTGGGCAAGCCGATCATCATGGGGCGCCGCACCTACGATTCAATCGGCAAGCCGCTGCCCGGGCGCCACAACATCGTGCTGACGCGCGACCCCGACTGGCGTGCTGCGGGCGTCACCGTCGTGCCCAACCTTGCCGAGGCGGTGGCAGCAGCCGGGCTCGACCCGCGCGCGCGTGCCGACGAGATCATGGTCATCGGCGGCGTCGCGGTGTTTGACGAGGCGCTGCCGTCGGCGCGCCGCGTCCATCTCACCGAAGTCCATGCAGCACCGGTGGGCGACACCATCCTGCCGCCGTTCGATCCGGCGATATGGGCCGAAACGACGCGCGAAGACCATGACGCGGCGGGCGACACACCGGGCTATAGTTTCGTGACGCTGGAACGGCGCACCTGAAGGGGAGGCTGAAATGCGGATTTTGAAGTGGCTGCTGGGCATTGTCGCGGTGGCCGCGCTGGCGTTTTTCGCGCTCGCGCCCGGCATCATCGAGCGCGGCATGAACAAGGTCGAGCGCGCGTCACCCTGGCCGGTGTCGGCGCAGGCGGCGGCGCTGCACAAGTCGCTGGTCATCGCCGACCTGCATTCGGACACGCTGCTGTGGAAGCGCGATGTCGACGCGCTCGCCAAGCGCGGCCATGTCGATCTGCCGCGCCTCGAAGCTGGCAATGTCGCGCTGCAGGTGTTCTCCAGCGTCACCAAGACCCCCAAGGGCCAGAATTACGAGGCGAACAGCGCCGACACCGACAATATCACGCTGCTGGCGGTGGCGCAGTTGCAGCCGGTCAAGACCTGGAACTCGCTGCTCGAACGCTCGCTGTGGCACGCCGAAAAGCTGCGCCGTGCCGAAGCCGGCAGCGACGGCCGCTTGCGCATCGTGCGCTCGGGCGCCGACATCGACCGGCTGCTCGCTGACCGTGTCGCAGGCAAGGCGGTCACCGGCGCGCTGTTGTCGATCGAGGGGTTGCAGGATTTGGAGGGCAGAGTGACGAACGTCGGCACGCTCTACGACGCCGGCTTCCGCATGGCGGGGCTGGCGCATTTCTTCGACAATGATGTCGCGGGCTCGATGCACGGGCTGAGGAAATACGGGCTGACAGCGCTCGGGCGCCAGGTCGTCCCCGAAATGGAACGGCGCGGCATGATCGTCGACCTCGCGCACGCCAGCCCGGCGGCGTTCGCCGAAACGCTGGCGATCGCGACGCGACCGGTGGTGATCAGCCACGGCGGCGTCAAGGCGACGTGCAACACGACGCGAAACCTGTCCGACGACCAGCTGCGTGCGCTCGCAGTGAACGGCGGCGTTATCGGAATCGGTTACTGGGACGCAGCGGTGTGCAAAGCGACGCCGGCGGCAACGGCAGCGGCGATCAAGCATGTCCGCGACCTCGTCGGCATCCAATATGTCGGACTGGGGTCGGATTTCGACGGCGGCACCACTACCGGCTTCGACACCGCCGAACTCGCGGCGGTGACGCAGGCGCTGCTCGACGCCGGGTTCAGCGACGCCGAAATCGCGGCGGTGATGGGCGGCAACGTCATCCGCGTCGTGCGTGCTGGATGGTCGCCGAGGCCGCCAATAAGAGAACCGGCATTTTGACAAAAGACGCCAAATAGGTTATGAGTGGCCGTGTTCGTTGAAAGGTCGAACGCACCGGCGCCGCACGTCATTTTGCGTCAGAGTGTAAACTTCGCGACACGCCGAATCTTCGTACAGATTGTAAACTTCGGCGGCGGCGCGAAAATTGCCTCAGGCGTGGACAACCACCTCTAATTCCTTAAGTAATCCATTCCAAGCTACTTCATAAGCCGGCGTCCACTCCGCCCCCAACTGGTCGCGGAAGGCATCACGCACCACCCAAAAGAACCGCGTATAGACTTCGGGCGGGACGCCGAGTTCGGCATGGTTGATGCGTTCACTGTGCAGCATGCCCACCGAAAAATGCTTGTCGCCGATGAAGTCGAGCAGCGTTTCGAATGTCACCGAAAGCATGTGCTCGCGGCGCCGGCCATCGCGGTCGAGGAAGAAAAGTTCGACGGTTTCGGGGTAATCGGCATAGAGCCGCGCGTAAACCAGCGGCACCGGGTCGGGCACGCGCGCCAGCACGGCCTCGAGGCTCGATTGAATTGCGGCACTGTCGAACATGATCGTCTCCTGTCGGCTGCTGTATAGCAAACCATGATGCTGGCGCCAGGTGCAAGTATTCCAAGCGCCTCACCTATAAACGACCGTCATCCCGGCGAAGGCCGGGACCCATCGCCAGCAACGCAAGTGCTCGCGGTAAGGTCGGTGGGTCCCGGCCTTCGCCGGGATGACGTAAGATTTGGGGTGCAGGCCTCAGGCCTGCCCGCCGGAGGCTCTTGCTGCCCCTACCCGCCCCGCAATCGCATCCGCCACCACCAATGTCCGCCGTGCGACGCCGACATGCAACAGCTCGATCATCTTGCCGTCGAAGGTGGTGACGCCCTTGCCCGCAGCCTGCCCCGCCTCGAACGCCGCGATCAGCCCGCGGGCATGGTCGATTTCGGCGGCGTCGGGGGCGAACAGCCGGTTGGCGGTGGCGATCTGGCTCGGATGGATCAGCGTCTTGCCGTCGAAACCGAATTGCGCACCCTGGAGTGCTTCGGCCGCGAGCCCGGCCTCGTCGGCGATATCGGTGAAGACGCCGTCGAACGCCTGGATCTCGGCGGCCCGCGCGGCCATGACAATCGTGCTCAGCGCGAACACCAGCGCCAGCCGGTCAGGCGTCGGCTTGGCGCGCAGGTCCTTGGTCAGGTCGGCCATGCCGGCGAGCAGCGCGGTGACGCCCTCGGTAGCGGCGATATCGGCGGCGTCGAAGATGGCGCGCGGTGTTTCGATCATTGCCCACACCGGCTTGCCGTGGCTGCGCGCCACCGCCTCCTCGGCCTCGCGCGCCGAATCGACCTTGGGCACGACGATGCCGGCGGCGTGGCTGGCGGCGACTGCGGCGAAATCGTCGATGCTCCAGACGGTGGCGAGCGAATTGACGCGGATCAGTACCTCGCGGTGGCCCCAGTCGCCTTCGGCCACCGCCGCGACAGCTGCGGCGCGCGCCTCGACCTTGGCATCGGGCGCAACGGCGTCCTCGAGGTCGAGGATGATGCAGTCGGCATCGACGGTCCGCGCCTTGGCGATGGCGCGCGGGTTGGCGGCGGGCAGGTAAAGCACCGACCGGCGCGGTCGCAGAATGTCGGTCATGGCGGCCTCTATTTCTCTTCGTCCGGATACGGCCCGACCCCGCCGCCGGCGATGAACTCGTCGACGCGCGCTTCGAGCACCGGCAGCGGCACCGAGCCCATCGCCAGCACGGTGTCGTGGAAGGCGCGGATGTTGAACTTCGGGCCAAGCGCGGCTTCGGCCTTGGCACGGCTCTTTTCGATGCTCATTTCGCCGAGATAATAGGCGAGCGCCTGGCCGGGCCAGCCGATGTAGCGATCGACTTCGGTTTCGATTTCGTGGTTCGACAGCGCGGTGTTGTCGCGCAGGAAGGCTTGGGCCTGTTCGCGCGTCCAGCCCTTTGAGTGGATGCCGGTATCGACGACGAGCCGTGCCGCGCGCCACATCTGGTAACTGAGCATGCCGAACATGTCGTAGGGGGTTTCGTACATGCCCATTTCGATACCGAGCTTTTCGGCATACAGCGCCCAGCCTTCGCCGAACGCCGAGATGTACACCTTGCGGCGGAAGTCGGGCATGTCCTTGTTTTCCTGCGCCAGCGACATCTGCCACGAATGGCCGGGCGCCGATTCGTGCAAGGTCAGCGCGCGCAGCGCATAGGTCGGGCGCGACGGCAGGTCATAGGTGTTGAGCATATAGGTGCCGGTGCCGCCGCGGCCGGCGGTGTAGAATGGCGCGATGTCGGCGGGCACCGGGCGGATGGTGAAGCGGCCCCGCGGGTTGTGGCCGAAGTAGGTCGAGGCCTTGCCGTCGAACTGCTTGGCGATCCAGGCGGCACGGTTGAGCAGGTCCTGCGGGTCGGTGACATAGAATTGCGGATCGGTGCGCAGGAAGTGCAGGAACGCCGGCAAATCGCCCTTGAAGCCGGTCTGCGTCTTCACCTGCTGCATCTGCGCGCGAATCTTCGCGACCTCATCGAGGCCGATCTGGTGGATCGCCTCGGGCGTCAGGTTGAGCGTGGTAAATTCGGCGATCTTCGACTGATAAAAGGCTTTGCCGTCGGGCAGGCTGTAGGCGGCGAGCGGCACGCGGGCGTTCGGGATATAGTCGTTCTTCAGGAAGGTCAGCAGCTTGGCGTGCGCCGGGATAACCTGCTCGTTGATCGCCTTGACGGCTTCGGCGCGCAGCTGCGCCTGTTCGGCGGGCGCGATCGACGCCGGCATTTTGACGAACGGCTTGTAGTAAACGGTGTCCTCGGCGCGCTTGGCCTGCGCCACCGAGGCGACACTCGAATCGCGGCCCTGCAGCGTCACCTTGGGCGGCGTGAAGCCGCGCGCCAGCCCGAGTTTCAGATTGTCGGTCTGCTGGTCGAAATAGCGCGGCACCGCGTTCATCTGTTGGGTCCAGTTGCGGTATTGCTTGGCGGTCTTGAACGGCGCGTTGCCCGTCGACGCGAGGTCGCCCCAGAAGCTGCTGTCCGAATTGAGCGGCATTTCATAGTCGCGGTATTGCTGCGACGCGATCAGCGTGGCGATCTGGTTGCGATAGACGCCGTAGTTGACTGCGGCAGCGGGCGACAGCTGCTTGGCATCAAGCGCATCGAGCTCGGTCATCACCTTCTGCCAATAGGCCAGCCGCGCTTGCTGCGTCTTGACGTCGACATCGGGCAAGGTAGTTCGGCCGGCGGCGCTGTCCTCGTCATAGTCGAACTGGTCCATCCGCCACGTCCATTCGCGCATGTAGATGTCCTTGAACGCCGCATCGGTGGCAGCGTCAGCAAGCACCGGCGAAGCGGTGGCCAGCAGCAGCGCCAGCACCAGGCCCTTGGTCAGTTTCATGCGGTCAGCTCCCTGTCGCCGCCACCGACGGCACCCCGCCGGCGGCATCGGCTTCCTCGATCAGTTTGAACAATGGCCCGCGCGATAGCGATTGGGCAAAGGGTATCATCAGGATCGGCGCGCCACCGGCAGCCAGTGCGTCGGCACCGGCGTTGCGCAGCAGGTGCTTTTGCACGCGCGGCGGCACTTCGTCGGCGGTGACCATCGACGGGCCATCCTGGCACATTTGCTCGAAGCGCGCGTCATCGGCGTCGCGGTCATCGCTCAGCGCGCCGATGCGCTCCATCAGCGTCGCGAACGCAATCGGCGTGCCGCCGGCATCGCGCAGACAGGCCAGCGAAATGCCGTCGAGCACATCGGCACGCTGGCGCGCCACGCCGCTGAGGATCGAAAACGAGAAGGTGCCGGTATTGGGTTCGGTCGACACCGCGAAAATCTTGTTCTGCAGCATGATTGCCCAGCCCTGCAGCCGCAGCGCGAACACCCCCATGCGGATTTCGATCATCGATTCGCCGTTACGCCGCATCATCACATAGTCTTGGAAAAAGCTGCCGGGCACTTCGGCCGAGGCGCGCGTCGTGCGCCAGAATCCCTCGTAAGCCCAGCCGCGCAGCCGCGTGGTGACCGCCGATTCGCGCACCATCGATTCGGGCAACAGCCCGTCGATGGGCAGCGTTTCGGGCGCCGGCGGGCCGGGCGGGGCGACGCCGAACTTTTCGGCCAGCGCATCAAGGTCGCGGTCCCAGTCGAGCAGCGTGAACCCTGGCTGGCGTTTGGCAACATACGCCGTCAGGCGTTCAAGGTTGAGCGCCGACGGTTTGACCGCCCCCGACACCCAGCGCCCGACGAGCGATTTGTCGACGCCGAGTTCCGCAGCAAGCCGGCCGCGTGTCAGTGAAAGCGCCTTCAGGATCAGTTCGAGCCGTGCTGTGAAACCGCCGGTTGCATCGTTATTTGCCATGGCTTTCCCCCTTCCGCGCAACAACTTATGGACAGTTTCAACTGTGGGTGCAACCGTTGCATGCAACCCCGCGCATTTTGCTGCGCGCCGCTGCACCTGTTCGGTGCAAGCTGTGGCAGGCATTGAAACACCGCAGCTGCAGCGCGGAGTTCCCCGGCGCGCAGCCTGCGGCCGACACGCATGGTCCGTCTCGGCTGCTGCAACTGTTTTGCAGTGATACGACCCGACTTCGGCCCGGACCCACAAGGTCCGGGCCGTCTTTTTTCCGGGGTCATACGTATTCATTGCGGGCGCGGGCGCGCCCTGTTCGTGTTTGCCCAAATCGCGGTTATGCTGCGGCTGCGAACCGGGGAGCCGCCATGCCCAGATCATCCGATGCGAGCCCATTGAACCTGGGTGCAAAGCCCGACCGCGGCGACCTGCGCTACCTCGGCCGGCTGCTCGGCGATGTCATCCGCGAAACCGACGGCATCGCGGTGTTCGAACGTATCGAAGCGATCCGCCAGGCGTCGGTCGCGGTGCACCGCACACCCGGCGTGCACGCCGAAGCAACGCTGGCACAAGCGCTCGACCAGCTCGACCTCGGCGACAGCCTGCGCTTCATCCGCGGCTTCCTGCTGTTCTCGCTGCTCGCCAATCTGGCGGAGGATCGCGGCAGCGCGCTCGATGCCCGCGCCGATGCGACGCTGGCGGGGGCGGTCGCCGAGCTTGCCGCCGCCGGCATCGATACCGCCGCGGTCACCGCGCTGCTCGACCGCGCGCTGATTGCGCCGGTGCTAACCGCGCACCCGACCGAGGTGCGGCGCAAGAGCATGATCGACCGCGAGGCGGCCATCGAGGCGCTGCTCGCCGCCCGCGCTGCGCCCGGCATCGATGCAACCGAGGTCGAAACCCAGCTGCGGCGCGAAATCAGCATCCTGTGGCAGACACAACCGCTGCGCGCGGTGCGCCCCGTCGTCACCGACGAAATCGATAATGCGCTGTCTTACTTCGTCCGCAGCTTCATCCCCGAACTGCCGAGGCTGCACGCGCGCTGGGAACGGCTGCTCGGGGCGCCGCTGCCGCCGTTCCTGAGACCGGGCAGCTGGATCGGCGGCGACCGCGACGGCAACCCCAATGTCAATGCCGCGACGCTCGAGGCCGCGCTGGCGAAACAGGCGGCGGTGGCGCTCGGCCACTATCTCGACGAACTCAACGCGCTCGGTGCAGAGCTGTCGCTGTCGGCAACGCTGGGGCCCGCTTCGCCG
>ERZ724517.717-NODE-717-length-19573-cov-8.527667_pt1 | contig 19573 bp, 17 predicted proteins | sample MGYA00376050_ERZ724517 | MGnify/ENA primary metagenome ERZ724517 (study PRJEB28724, sample SAMN07190886) | activated sludge metagenome | isolation source: activated sludge of sewage treatment plant in Hong Hong | place: USA: Christiansburg, Virginia | collected... | reverse complement strand
GCTCTGTGGCATTGTCTTGCGCGTCAGCCAGCCCTTCCGTCATGGCGGATTTGCACAGGCGGTTGACGACGGAATGGCCGCAGGGCAGGGTCAGGCTTTGTTCGATCAAGGACAGGCTCCAGTGGATTAAAACCTCGGGTTCCGATTCAGTGTAGCGGCGACATGCGCCGCCAGGAACGAACGAGGGCGGCGTGCCCCTGCGCTGCTTGTGGCTCAAGTTTTGCGGGAAATCAACCGTATGAGACCAGGTGTTGCACGGGTTTGGGGTCACCAAACGCCTTCGAGCTGTGCTTTTTGAGCGGTTGCAGCTGGCCGATGGCCACAGGCTTTACGGTAAGTCGGGTCCTCTGAAGTGGCAGACACCGCTTGCCCAAAGCGCTTGCGAAATCGCAGTCGCGATCCCTCACCAGTTGACTCGCCGGGCCACGGGGTAGGCCGGCGCGAGTTGGGCTGCCGCCAAGCAAGTACGCATGCCATGGTGTTCACGCGTCAACGCCAGCAAGCCAAACCCGTCTTTCCGCGCAGCGTGCCAAAGTACGTAAGCCGCGCCGTCTGCCTGACGCGACGCACAGGCCAATCTCATACGTTTTGTAAGCAAAAAAGACCGATAGCCCACGTGGAATATGCGTATATCGCTATAAAATACGTAGCAAATTCAGTGTAAATCTGCGTCGCCTTGCGGCTCATTCCTCTCCCGCCGGCTGCTTGTAGCGCGCATAAGACCACAGGTATTGGCCGGGGCAGCGGCGAATCAGGCTTTCCACTGCGGCGTTGATGGCCCCCGCAGCGGCCTCGGGGCTGGCGCTGGCATCACGCATTTCAGCGGCCTCCACCGGTTCAAAGTGCACCACATAACCCTTGCCGGGGGGCAGTCTTTCGCACCAGGTCAACAGGACTTGGGCACCGGTCTGTTGGGCCAGCCGCGACAACAGCGTCATGGTGTAGGCCGGGCGTCCAAAAAAAGGTGCCCATACGCCCTGGCCCAGTGGCGGAACCTGGTCGGGCAGGATGCCGGTGTAACCCCCTTCGCGCAGAACCCGGATCAAACTGCGAACGCCGGACATGCTGGTCGGCACCGCCTTCAGGCCGGGCCGGTCACGCGAGCTGGCAACCAGCGGTGCCAGCCACGCCTTGCGCGCGGGGCGGTAGAGCGCGACCAGTGGGCCCCGTGTCGGACCATAACGCTCGGCCAGACACTGGGCAATCATCTCCCAGCATCCAAGATGCGGCGCCAAAAAAATCACGCCTTTTCCAGAGTCCATCGCGGTCTCGAAATGTTCTGAGCCGTCCCAGCGAATCAGGTGCAGTACACCTTGCGACTGTGGGCGGTGCCACAACCATGGCAACTCCGCCACCATGGTGCCAATGGCGGCAACAGCGGGTCGGTATTGCGATTTGGTAAATCCGGCCGCCTGGGCCTGCTCTTCAAAACGACGACGGTAGGTGCCCGAGACCAGCCAAACGACCCAGCCCAGCAACGCGCCCACACGCTGCATAAACGGCAGTGGAAGGTGGCCCAGCAGGCGAAACAGGCGAATCAGGAACATAGGCGTTGGCGGGCTTCAGACGAGCCTCGGCGATGGGCAAGGTCAATGGGGCAAGACGTCCAATTGTCGCCGAGCGCACGGCGCGGCGCGCGAAAACACTACATCGCTTTGAACAGGCCCGCGTAGCTGCGACTGACTTCGAGCTTTTCCGAAAGCCCCCGAACACTCACCAATTGACGGCCGCGCTCATCGCGGCTGACACCTGCAATCGCCTTGACGTTGATCAACGTGGAGCGGTGAATCTGCCAGAACAACTGCATGTCGAGTTCTTCCACCAATTCCTTGATGGGTTTGCGGATCAGTGCCTCCACGGTGGCAGTTTGGACCCGTGTGTATTTTTCGTCCGAAATAAAGAACAAAACATCCTCGACCGGGATCATCTGAATGCTTTGGCGCACGGTGGCCTGTATCCACTTTAATTTGGCCGGTGCATTCGGATTGATTTGGCTAGACAGGCGTTGCAGCAGTTGCTGCATGTCGGGTGTGTGGGTTGGCAGCGGTGACGCGGGTTCGTCGGTGTCGTCACCCGCGTGGTCCGCACGGTCGGCCAGCCGTTTCTGAATGCGCGCCACGGTCACTTGCAGGCGTTCCCTTTCGGCGGGCTTGAGCACGTAGTCCACCACCCCCTGCTCGAACGCTTCCACCGCGTACTGGTCATAGGCGGTGATGAAAACCACCTCACAGCCGGGCCAGCCATCGGTTTCGTCATAGGTGGGAAGCTGGGCGATTTGTCGGGCCGCGTCCACACCGGTCAGCACCGGCATGCGGATGTCCAGGAACACAATGTCCGGGTGGTGTTGTTCCGTCAGCGCCACCGCCTCCTGCCCGTTCTTGGCCTCGGCCACAATGTCCAGCTCGGGCCAGACTTCACGCAAACGCGAGCGCAGCTGTTCGCGCATCAGGCGTTCGTCATCGGCTATCAAGGCGGTTGGCATGTTCAAGCTCCATTCAAACGTTGAGACTTTGACCCGTCATTCTGGCTGATCATTGTCAGCCCGGGCGATGTAGGGCACGGTGATGGTGACCGATGTGCCGCCGCCTGCGGTGTCCTTCACGCTCAGGCTGGCTTTGTTGCCATACAACAGGGCCAAACGCTCCCGGATATTGGTCAGGCCGATGCCGGTGCCCGCCGTTGCGGCCTTGCCAAAGCCCAGGCCCGTGTCGGCAACCGTCACGGCCAGCTTGCCATGGATGATTTCGGCGCTGACCGTCAAATTTCCACCTTCGGCCTTGGGCTCCAGCCCATGCTTGATGGCGTTTTCGACCAGGCTTTGCAACATCATGGGTGGGAACTCGGCGGACAACAGCCCGTCACTGACGCGCACCTCGGTCTGCAGGCGTTCTTCCATACGCACCTTCAGAATTTCAAGGTAGGGGCGTATCACCGCCAGCTCCCGGCCCAGGTCACGCGGACTCTGTGCGTTGGCCTCCCGCATGGTGGGCATGCTGGCACGCAACAGTGCAATCAGATTCTTCTGCATGATGCTGGCGCGCGGCGGATCGGTCTCAATCAAATGGTCAATGCTGGCCAGGGTGTTGAACAGGAAATGCGGTTCCACCTGGGCCTGCATGGCCGCCATGCGGGCTTCGATGACCTGGCGTTTCAGGGATTCGGATTCGGCCACCTCGGTCGCTACGGCGGCCTTGGCTTCGGCCTGAACCTTGCCTTTGTACGTCACCTTGACAATCGCCGAAATCAGGATGAACCACATGGTCAGCGGCATGATGGGGTCGCCAAACCGGTGCTTGCGAATACGGGGTCGCGCCGCCTGGGCCGCTTCTTCTGCTGCCTCCCGTGCGCTCTGTTTGGCGTCTTCAATGGCTGCCTCGATCTCCTTGCGGGCTTCCGCAATGGCATCGCGCACCGCCTGGGGGTCTGAATTGGGCGGCAACTGGATGGAGATGCCCGGGCCAATGGATTCTTCCGTCGAAGCGGGGGCGGATGCGCCCTGGGCCGGAGTCGAGGGCGTTTTGGGCTTGGTCTGGATGCGCACACCCCGTTCATCGATGGAAATGTCAAGACCCTCCTTGGCGTCGCCCAGCTGAATGCGTTTGCGTTGTGTTATTTCTTTGGGCGGTTTGGGTGGCGTCGGCGGTTGGGCTGTTTCTTCGGGAAGAATCGTCTCGGTGTACGTCCAGCTGAAGGGCGGCAGGTCGTGGATGATGGCCATCGTGATCGCCAGCGCCAGGCTGATCAGAATGAACCGCCACCAGGTGATGCTGACCAGCCAGGTCGCATAGGCATGAAATAGCGCGACACAGGACTCCAGGAACCGCGCCATACGGTTGGGTGGTGTTGGAGTGGGCAAAGAAGTGTTCATGGTGCGGACTCACTGGGCAACGTTAGATGGCTGCACTGTACCGACTGGACAGCTGCTGGCGCCAGCGGCAGGCGATGCACTGCCTGTCTGGCAGACCAACTGCACCAAAGTGTGACAAACGGGGAGGCCGGTGATAGACGTCCCGGGAACACGGAAATCTCTGTTGCTCAACGCAGGTTTATCATCTGCATCATGACCAGTGCTACCGATCTGGCGCAAATCCGCTTCGACAACGCCTTGAGTCTGTTCGATGAATTTGTGCGCAACACCATCAAACACCCCGACGCCGCCACCCTGCGGGGGCTGGAAGGCCGTTTCGCCGAGCGGGTTCAAATACAACCCAGTTATTGGAGCCAGATCAAGGGCCGTTCACGCCAGATTGGTGAACGCCTGGCGCGCCAGTTCGAGCAGTTATGCCACAAACCCAATGGCTGGATGGACCAGGTGCACACTACGGGGGCCAGCGCGGCAAAACCCGCCGCGTCGGCTGTATCTGCCAGTGACAGCCATGCCCCGCGGGACGACGACGAGCGTTTCATCATTGGCCTGGTGCTGACGTATTACCGGCGCCACCCGCAGCGGGCGCGCACCCGCTTGTTGGATCTGCTCGGTGAGGTGTTGACCGCCACGGCAAACGAGCCCAAACCGATTGCCGCACCCAGTAACAAGCCTGTGGCATCCACCAAAACGATGCCATCTTCTGTGTCCACCCCAACCCCTCCAACTGACGCCCACGCGCTGTGGCTGCGTTCCCAAGCGGGTGTTGCGCCGCTGCGACAAAAGAAGTAGAAACTTTATCTTCTGAATAATTTCTATTGGTTCAAGATAATTTTTCATTTATCATTTGAGCAAGTTTGCTGCAGTGGTGACTTCCACCGTCACCCGCTACCGCAAGTCCGATCAACCCCTCACCCGTTAGCCATGGTCCTGTTCTCGTTGGAAATTGCTTGTCTCAGCCCGCGCATGGCGCAGCTGTCTGCCAAGCCATCGGATCGTGTTCTGTCGAGTGGGAATAACCGTCGCGCCCTGCCTGGGGCGTCTGTGGGCTGAGTGTCACCGCGAACGTGTGACACGTTCTCTCCACAGCAGCCCGGGTGCGAAAGCAGTCCGGGCTTTTTTGTGCCTTGCTTTTTCTTGACCCTGCCACCTGAAGGAGAGACCTATGTCCCATTTCACCCTGTTACCCACCAATATGTGTCTGCAAGCCCCCAAGCGATCCCCTCGCTACGTGCGTGGAGATGCCAGACCCCCCAGTTGTACATAAATCAATCGGGCAAGCGCCCCAGAGGCCGCGCCCAAGTCAGGAGACACCATCATGGTAGGAAGTTTTTACACCCGGACCTTGCCGTATTACGCCCCACGCGGTCCGTCGGTTCGTCGCCTCTTAGCAGGCATCTTGCGGGCTGCAAGCCATAGCTTGGCCCAGTTGTCGCGAGCCTTGAGCGCCAGCGAACGTGCGCGTGAACGCCCGCGTGGCGAGCAGGTCTACGAGTTTTATGCCGAAGCCGGTGCGCCTGAAGGTGCCTTGTATGTGGACGGCAAGTTGATCGGGTATGTGCCAGGCGTGACCCGGTTGTAAGAGTCGCCGGATCGCCCCAAGTGTCGAGCAGGAGAGCTGGGGTGACTTTTGTTTGGTATCAATCGGGTAGCGGGTTTTGCTCCGTGGACGTGCCTCAGCCAGAGGCTACGGCTCTTCAATCCGTCCAAGCCTGCGCTGGCAGGCTCGGAGCCGCGGATTTCAGCCCCGCCCGCTTTGCGGGCTCCTCCTTTACCTGCGCAAAACCCGCTGCCCGACCGATACAGCGCGGCTTGGTTTGTGCCAATCGGATGCAGAGAATCCGTTCGTTTCAACCGTCTAGAGATGATCTCGGCGTGCCAGCCATCGCAAGCGAAGATCGGAGCAGCAGGCCATGGGGTGGCTGTTCTGCGCAGGTCAAGGAGGAGACCGCACAGCGGGCGGGGCTGAAATCCGCGGCTCCGAGCCTGCCAGCGCAGGCTTGGACGGATTGAAGAGCCGTAGCCTCTGGCTGAGGCACGTCCACGGAGCAGAACGGCCGCCCCATGCTTGCTGTGGGCGCACAACTGAAACTTCACCTTGAGCCGCAGTGGCAATATATGCAGTCCTACAATCGCGGGTTTGCGCCCCACCCCAGCGCCAACACCCTTCCCACAAGGAACCGCGATGACTGCCACGCCCTCTGTTTTTGCCCAACGCATCACCAGCGCCCAAAGCACCTTGAAGGAGCTGGGCCTGGCGGCTTGCCTGGTGCCATCCAGCGACCCGCACCTGTCCGAATACCTGCCCGCACGCTGGCAAGGCCGTGAATGGTTGTCCGGTTTTACCGGCTCCATGGGTACCTTGGTGGTCACACGCGACCGCGCCGCGCTGTTTGCCGACAGCCGCTACTGGACACAAGCCGAGACCGAATTGACCCACACTGGTATTGAGCTGGTCAAGATCGACACCGGTGCGTCCACCCACCACGTGCAGTGGCTGGCGCAGAACACCGGCAACGGCCAGGTGGTCGGCGTTGACGGCGCTGTGCTGGGTCTGGCCGCCGCGCAGCAGTTGCGTGATGCCTTGGCCAAGGTCGGCGCCACGGTGCGCACCGATGTGGACCTGTTCAACCACATCTGGCCGGACCGCGCATCACTGCCTCTGGCCCCTATCTACGAACACGACGCCGCTTTTGCCAGCGCACCCCGCGCGGTCAAGCTGGCCCAGGTGCGCGCCGCCATGGCCGGGCATGGTGCCAGCCACCACTTCATTTCCACGGTGGACGACATCGCCTGGTTATTCAACCTGCGCGGCTCCGACGTGTCCTACAACCCGGTGTTTCTGGCCCATGCGCTGGTAAACGCCACATCGGCATCGCTGTTTGTGGCGAACGGAAAAGTGCCAGCCGCTCTAGTTGCGCGCTTGAAAGAGGACGGCGTCACGGTGCAAGACTACCCGCTGGCTAGCCCCGCCTTGGCCGCCCTGCCAACAGACGCTGTGCTGTTGATGGACCCACGGCGCGTGACGCTCGGTTTGCGCGAAAGTGCACCGGCGGTGGTGAAAGTGGTCGAGGCCATCAACCCCAGCGTCTTGCTCAAAAGCCGCAAGGGCGCGGCTGAAGCCGTCCATGTGCGCGCCGCGATGGAGCAAGACGGTGCGGCCATGTGCGAGTTTTATGCCTGGTTTGAGGCTGCCCAGGGCCAGGAACGCATCACCGAACTGACCATCGACGAGCGCCTGACCGCCGAACGCGCCAAGCGCCCCGGTTTCGTGGGCCTGTCCTTCAACACCATTGCCGGCTTCAACGCCAACGGCGCCATGCCGCACTACCGCGCCACACTCGAGAGCCACGCGGTCATCGAAGGCGACGGCCTGCTGCTGATCGACTCTGGCGGCCAATACCCCGGCGGCACCACCGACATCACCCGTGTCTGGCCGATCGGCACACCCGGCGCGGCCCAGAAGCGCGACTACACGCTGGTGCTGAAGGGCACGATTAGCCTGTCCCGCGCCCGCTTTCCGCTGGGCACGTTGTCGCCGATGCTGGATGCATTGGCGCGCGCACCTTTGTGGGAGCACGGCATGGACTACGGCCACGGCACCGGCCACGGTGTCGGTTATTTCCTGGCCGTGCACGAGGGCCCGCAAAGTATTTCCAAGGCCATACCCGATGCCAACATGGCCATGCAGCCCGGCATGATCACGTCCATCGAGCCCGGTCTGTACCGCGCCGGTCAGTGGGGCGTGCGCATCGAGAACCTGGTGCTCAACGTGCCTGCTGCCACCGATGAAACGTTTGGTGACTTCCTGGAGTTCGAGACGCTGACGCTGTGCCCCATCGACACCCGTTGCATCGATGCAAGCCTGATGCGCGCTGACGAGATTGCCTGGCTCAATTCCTACCACGCCACCGTGCGTGCCCGCCTGAGCCCGCTAGTAGGCCCGGCCGCCCTGGCGTGGTTGATAGAACGTACGAATGCTATTTAATTTGTAGCGCATCAGGTATATTCAACGAGGGCTATCGGCAATTTTTCCTTAGAAAAATTTGAAGCAGCCCTACTTTGAAGCTTGGAGGCGGACTTTTGGCGCATAGAGAATCAGGGCGTCACACCCGGGTAATTCCCGGGAGGGGTAAATGCAGATAGGTCGTCCAATGGCGGTACGAAACTTGCAAGCAGCCCTACAATAAATTGACCAATTGGTTAGCTTTTGTCCATGACCCCAGAATCCACACCCGCCGTCGAGGTTTGCAATGCCAGTCTGGTCTACCAGACCGCCGACACGCCGGTCAAAGCGCTGAGCAATATTGATCTGCGTATTGGTGAGGGCGAGTTTGTATCCCTGATTGGCCCGTCGGGCTGCGGCAAGACCACGCTGTTGCGGGTGATTGCCGACCTGGAGCAGATCAGCGAGGGCACGGTGCTGGTCAACGGTGTTAGCCCGCACGACGCCCGCCTGGCCCGCGCCTATGGCTATGTGTTCCAGGCACCGGCGCTGTTCCCCTGGCGCACCGTTTTGGGCAATGTCATGCTGCCGCTGCAGATCCAGGGCGGAGCGAACGCCCAAAACCGGAGCGTCGCACTGGAGCATCTGGAGCGTGTGGGTCTCAAGGGTTTTGAAGGCAAGTACCCATGGCAGCTGTCCGGCGGCATGCAGCAGCGCGTCTCCATTGCCCGCGCCCTGGCCTTTGAGCCAAAAATCTTGATGATGGACGAGCCCTTTGGCGCGCTGGACGAAATCACCCGCGACCGGCTCAACGAACAGTTGCGACAGCTTTGGCAGCGCGAGCGCCGCACCGTGGTGTTTGTGACCCACTCGATTGCCGAGGCGGTGTATTTATCCACCCGCATCGTCGTCATGTCGCCCCGACCGGGGCGCATCGTGCGGGTGATCGAATCCCCCCTTCCCGATGAACGCCATCTGGGGCTGCGCGACACGCAGGCCTTCATGGATGTGGCGCACCAGGTGCGCGAGGCGCTGGCCGATGGCCACTTCGAATAAGCCGCCCACCCCGCCGCTGGCCCATCGGATGTGGCACAACGGTCTGCCGGTGGCCGTGCTGCTACTCGTGTTCCTGCTCATCTGGTACGGCGCAGCCTGGGGCATGAACAGCAGCGCTGCCATCGAGCGCGTGCTGGCCCCGGCGGGCAACCCCTGGACCTGGCAAGACCTGCTGGCCACCACCTGGAACATGGAGCGCCCGGTGCTGCCCGCGCCGCACCAGATTGCGCTGGATTTCTGGTCCGGCATTGTGGACTGGCCGCTGGATTCCCCACGCAATCTGCTGTTCCATGTGGCGGTGACCGGCGAGACCACCTTGCTCGGTTTTGTGTTGGGCACGCTGCTGGGCCTGGTGCTGGCCGTATTGATCGTGCATTCCCGCACGCTGGACCGCGCCCTGCTGCCGTGGATCGTGGCGTCGCAGACCGTGCCGGTGCTGGCGATTGCGCCCATCGTGCTGGTGATCCTGGGCAGTCTGGGCATGGAAGGCTTGGCGCCCAAGGCGGTGATTGCGATGTACCTGAGCTTCTTTCCGGTTACCGTGGCCATGGTGCAGGGCCTGCGCTCACCCCAGGTGATCGAGACCGAAATGATGCACACCTATGCAGCCAGCAACTGGCAAGCGCTGTGGATGCTGCGCCTTCCTGCAGCCCTGCCCTTTTTGTTTCCCGCGCTGCGCGTGGGCATTGCCGCCAGCCTGGTCGGCGCCATGGTGGCCGAACTTCCCACCGGCGCCACGGCCGGCCTGGGCGCGCGCCTGCTGACCGGCTCCTACTACGGCAACACGCTGGCCATCTGGTCGGCGCTGGTGATGTCGGCATTGCTGGGCTTGCTGCTGACCACGCTGGTCGCCGCCACCGAACACTTTGCGCTGCGGCACCGGAGGCAGCCATGAACAAGCCCACCGCGTCCGCAGCACGCGCCACGCCCTCGACGCCATCGGCGAAGACACCGTCCCATCGCGCCACAGCCGCCGCGGTGCTGGCATCGCTGGTCGCGGCCAGCCTGTTGTTCCTGCACCCCGCGGCACAGGGCAGCAGTCCGCCTACCGCAGTGTTCTGGTTGATGCTGCTGGCCCTGGGCGTGGCCGCCCTGTGGACCATCCGCCGCGTGGCCGCCATCCAGGGCACGCGTTTTGACGGCGTGCTGACCGCCGCACTGTTTGGCCTGTGGGTGCTGTACTTCTGGCAGATGCTGGTGGTGGCGTTCGAGGTGCCGCGGGTGCTGCTGCCCGCGCCCACGCTGATCGTTCAGTCGATGATCGACAACCCCGGCAAGCTGTGGGGCGACTTCACGCAGACCGTGCTCAAGGCCGTTTGCGTGGGCTGGGTTGTTGGTAGCGGCCTGGGCTTTGCCGTAGCCGTGGCCATCGACCGTATGCCATTCCTCCAACGCGGCCTGCTGCCACTGGCATCCCTGACCAGCACCGTGCCGCTGGTGGCCGTGGCGCCGATTGCGGTGATGTGGTTTGGCTTCGAGTGGCCGTCCAAGGCCGCGGTCGTGGTGCTGATGACCTTCTTCCCCATGCTGGTGTCCACACTGGCCGGCCTGAAGGCCTCGGGCAAGCTGGAGCGTGAGCTGATGTACAGCTACGCCGCCAGCTACACGCGCACGCTGTGGTCGCTGCGTCTGCCATCGGCCACGCCCTTCATCTTTGGCGCGCTCAAGGTCAACGCCACGCTGGCCCTGATTGGTGCCATCGTCGCCGAATTTTTTGGCTCCCCCACGGTGGGCCTGGGCTTTCGGATCTCGACCGAAGCGGCCCGCATGAACATGTCTCTGGTCTGGGGTGCGATTGTGGTGGCTGCGGTCACCGGCTCGCTGGCCTATGCCTTGCTTGTACAGCTGGAGCGGCGTGCCGCGTTCTGGCATCCGTCGATTCGGGGTCAATAATGCGCATAGCTACTCACCCCCCTGAGCCGCCTGCGGCGTCTTCCCCTACAGGGGACGCCACCGGTGGCCTGGCAAAGCCAGTTCCACGGTGGCACTGGCTTGGGGCCTGTCCTCCATCCGTGAAGGCGGGCCGAGTAGTTTTTGCATTGATGTCCCGTAGTTTTGTTTTTGTCCCAAACCCAAGGAGTGTTCCATGAATCGTTCTTCTCTGGTGAGCAAAGGCCTGATGGCCGCGGTATTGGCCGTGTGCGGCATGACCGCGCACGCCGCCGACAAGGTGACCATCCAGCTCAAGTGGCTACCCCAGGCCCAGTTTGCCGGCTACTACGTGGCGCAGGCCAAGGGCTACTACAAGGCCGAGGGGCTGGATGTGACCATCAAGCCCGGCGGCCCCGACATCGGCCCCGCGCAGGTGATTGCCGGCAACGGCGCCGACGTGATCGTGGACTGGATGCCTTCCGCTTTGGCCTCGCGCGAAGCCGGCGTGCCCCTGGTCAATATCGCTCAGGTCTTCAACCAGTCCGGCCTGATGCTGACCTGCAAGAAATCCAGCGGCGTGGCCACCCCCAAAGACCTGAAGGGCAAGACCCTGGGCGTCTGGTACGGCGGCAACGAATACCCCTTCCTGAACTGGATGGCCAAGCTGGGCAACAAGCCCGACACCGACATCAAGATCCTCAAGCAGGGCTTCAACGTCGACCCGCTGCTGCAAAACCAGGCCGCCTGTATCTCCACGATGATTTACAACGAGTACTGGCAGGTGGTGGATGCTGGCGTCAAGGAAAGCGACCTGGTCACTTTCTTCTATGAAAAAGAAGGCGTGGCCACGCTGGAAGACGGCCTGTATGTGATGGAAGCCAAGCTCAAGGACCCGGCCTTTGTGGCGCGCATGGCCAAGTTCCTGAAGGCCAGCTTCAAGGGCTGGAATGACGCGGTCAAAGATCCTGAGGCTGCTGCCAAGGTTGTGGTGGCCGCGGACGCATCGGGCAGCGCGACTTTGAAGGTGCAGAAGCGCCAGATGGAAAACGTGGCCAAGTTGATCACCAATGCCGGCACACCCAAGATCGGCTACCTGGAGAAAGCGGCCTATGAGCGTACCGTCAAGGTACTGCTGGCCGGTGGCAGCTCGCCGGTCATCAAGAAAGACCCGGGCGCGGCAGCCATGTCGCATGTGGTTTGGGAGGCCGCAGCCAAGTAAACTGCCCAGCCTGATTGCATTCACCATGACTGCAAGGGGTCGTATCCACAGTGATGCGACCCCTTTTTTGCCAAGAACATGAAAACACCCATCCAGCGTGCACCCGCGCGTGTTGCCGCAGCGGAGGCGGAGGACGACGCGACCAAGGGCCAGATTCGACTGGCCAACGAAATCCGCATTCTGGGCGCGGCCGAAAAGGTCTTCGCCCGCGCCGGTTTTGGCGGAGCCACGATGGCGGCCATCGCCACGGCCAGCGGCCTTCCCAAGGCCAATCTGCACTACTACTTTGGCAGCAAAGACGTGTTGTACCGCGCGGTGCTGGCACGCATCTTGGGCGATTGGCTGGCACCCGCCCAGGGCATCACGGCTGACGCCGACCCGCGCGCCGCGCTGGAGCAGTACATTCGCGTCAAGATGGCGCTGTCGGCCCAGCGGCCCGATGGCTCCAAGGTATTTGCCAACGAGATGCTGCACGGCGCGCCGGTGGTCAAAACCATTCTGAAGTCCGAGCTGCGCCCACTGGTCATGGAGAAAGCCGCCGTCATCCAGGGCTGGATAGATGCCGCGCGCATGGCGCCGGTGGACCCCACCCACCTGTTTTTCACGATCTGGGCCGCCACCCAAACCTATGCCGACTTCGATGTGCAGGTGTGCGCGGTGTTAGGCCGCAAATCGCTGACCGCCAAAGACCACGCCCGCGCGACCGAGCATGTGGTGTCCCTGCTGCTGCGGGGCTGCGGCTTGTAATCGCGACTATGCCAACCCCACACGATCTGATCCTGTTTGACCTTGACGGTACGCTTAGCGATCCGTTGGTGGGGATAGGTCGCTCCATCAACTACGCGCTGACCCACTACGGATACCCGGCGCGTGAACTGGAGCAGCTGTCGGTTCACATTGGCCCGCCTTTGGACGAATCTTTCAGAATACTCACCGGTGTCACGGCACCGAGCCACATCGACGCGCTGGTGGCCAAATACCGTGAGCGGTATGCCGATGTAGGCTACTCCGAAAACGTGCTGTACCCCGGCATTCCCGAAACGCTTTCCGCGCTCAGTGATGCGGGTATTCCCATGGGGGTTTGCACGTCCAAGCGTGTTGATTTTGCTGAACAGATCTTGAAGATGTTTGGACTGCGCGCACACTTCCGTTTTGTCAGCGGCGGGGAGATCGGCTTCTACAAGTGGCAGCAGATGCAAGACCTGTTGGCCGATGGCCAGGTAAGTACGTCGTCTGTCATGGTTGGTGACCGCGCGGTGGACATGGTTGCCGCACACCGCAATGGTCTGCAGGCGGCCGGCGTGTTGTGGGGGCACGGCTCGCGTGAGGAACTGGAGCGTGAACAACCCCGCTACCTATTGGCGTCCGTTGCTGAGTTGCGGACCCTGGGACGGTAACCGGTGCGTTACCAGCAATGTTTGGTCATGGCCGGTGGTGGTTTTCGCTTTGGCATCTACCTGGGCATGTATGCCGCCGCCTGTGACGCGGGCAAAGCGCCTGATCTGGTTTTGGCCAGCTGTGGTGGTGCGATTGCGGCAGCCGTGATCCACGCCATGCCAGACCCGGTGCAGCAAAAGGCCTGGTTGCAATCGCACGAGATGCACCGCTTCTGGAGTGCCATAACACCCGCACCGGCAGCCACGATCCATCGCACCGTGTGGGGCTTGGCAGCCCGGGCGTTTGACCCGCGCCCGGCGGCCCGTGTTCCCGACCTGTTTAACAACTACCTGTTTGCACTGCCAGCCCTGCCGCAGTTGGCGCTTCCCACGGGGGTGCGTGGCCCGGATGTGGCCCTGGTCGGCAGCAAGTTGCTGTTCGATGCATCGGAGGTGGGGCGCAGCCGCGGCCAGCGCCGGCTGTTTGAGCAAACCGTGTTTTGTGGCCCGCGCGCCGCGCAACTGCTGCACGGTGCGACAGCGCCATTGGGGCGTGCAGAATGGGCCGGCACCACCGTGGCACCCCATGTGGTAACCGACACCAGCATGCCGCTGGATGTGGCGGCGCGTATCTCGGTCTCCGACATGTACTACTTTACCTGCCACTCGCACGGTGACGCGCACTACATGGGCGGTGTGGTGGATTTGTTCCCGATCGAACTGGCCCATCGCCTGGCGGACAGCGTGGTGATGGAATTCAAGGCCCCGTTTGACCAATTCATGTCGGCACCGGCCTGGCGTGCCGTGTTGGGGACCGACGCCAACCAGCGTTTGCGCGAGGTGCACGCCCAGCACGCAGACGTGTGGATTGACACCTCTGACATCGAGCAGGCCCTGGCCAAACCCTTTCTGCGCAAAATCCTGGCTTGGCGCGAGAACCGGGTTCGCCTGGAGCCAGCGCCCAACTACCCCGCCTTTGTGCAACACATGGAGGAACACTGGAACTTTGGTTATGCCCGTGCCCGCGAGGCGTTTGCACGTGACAACCCCAGCACGCAGCATGGCATGCGGTTGGTGAACCGTTACAACCGATTGTGACAAAGTGGATGGTCAAATTGGCCTCCAGCCCTCGTGGAATAAGCGCAAGCAGCTCCTGAAATCAGAGCGGATGCCTTTATCGACCAGGCCCGCGTTCACGCTCCTTGATGCGCGAAAGATAACGTTCGACGTCCACCAGCACTGCATCGCGGGCGGGCGATGGGGTTTCGGTCACGATGTCGCTGAGCACCAGTGCCAGTTCCATCCAGTGGTCGCGCAGGGCATTTAATGCCCCGATCAATTGCGTGATGTCTTCGCCAGGCAGTGGGGGTGGTAAATCGCTCACGGCAGTTTCTCCAAGCCTGTGCAGTCACAGCGCGCATGCAAAAAATTTCCAAGGACACATTTTGGTCAAGTGGCAGCAAAATGCAAGCGCACCAGGTTATTGCATGCCGCGTGCATGCGCATAATCTGCGGCCAATGCATGCACTGATCGACTTCTCCGCCATCCAGACCCCCGCGCAGCCCGGTGATGCGAGTGCGGCATTACGCGTCGCTTTTGGCGCGCCCCGTGAGGTGCTAAAGGCGTACGAACTGCACCAGGTCAAGGCCGTGCTGGAGGCGGTTGAGCAGCGTGCCCGCGCCGGCCAGTGGTGCGTGGGCTATGTGTGTTACGAGGCGGCGCCCGCGTTTGACAGTGCCCTGACTGTGCACCCCGCCACCGGATCGCTGGTCTGGTTTGGCGTGCACGACGCCCCTCTGCCGAGCGACCCCGCATTGCAGAAGGCTGATCCTCTACTGTCCAGCGCAACGACCACGCCGCGTGTGGCCTGGCAGCCAGGCCTTGCACGAACGGCCTTCGACGTCGCCTTGGAGCGACTGCACCGGGCGATTGCCGATGGCGAGATTTACCAGGCCAACTTCACAGCACGCACCCTGGGGCAGTTGAATGTGTCGCCAGACGAACTCTTCGCCGCCATGCGCCAGGCGCAGCCCGGAGGGTTCACCGCTTACCTGGACACGGGTGAGGCACAGGTGCTGTCGGTGTCGCCAGAGCTGTTCTTTGATTGGCGCGACGGCCACCTGATAACCCGCCCCATGAAGGGCACCGCGCCACGCGGGCGCAACCCACAGGAAGACATGGCACTGGCCGATGCCTTGCAAAGCTCGCCCAAGGAGCGGGCGGAAAACGTCATGATTGTGGACCTGATCCGCAATGACCTGTCGCGTATTGCCCAGCCGTTTTCGGTCAAAGTGGATGGGTTGTGCCGGGTGCAGGCATTGCCCACCGTGTGGCAGATGGTGAGTGATGTATACGCCGACACGCGCCCCGGCACCTCGCTGGTCGATGTGTTTGGTGCCTTGTTTCCGTGTGGTTCCATCACCGGTGCGCCCAAGGTGCAGGCCATGCGCTGGATTCGGGAACTGGAGCACAGTGCGCGTGGCGTCTACTGTGGCGCCGTCGGTGTGGTGCGCCCCGGTGGCAGCGCCACTTTCAATGTGCCGATCCGGACCGCCGTGGTGCGAGGCAACACCATACGCTTCGACACTGGCAGCGGTATCACCTTTGACGCGACGCCCGAGGCCGAATGGCAGGAGTGGCGCCACAAGCAGGCCTTTATGCAGCGCGCCAGCCAGTCTTTCGAACTTCTGGAAACCCTGGCACTGCGCGATGGCGTGTTGCAACACGGCGACCACCACCTGGAACGCATGAAGGCTTCGGCGGCCCATTTCGGCTATGTCTGGCCACAGGGCGCGGTGCACGACACACTGGCGCAACTGACTATGCAGCACCCCCGGGGCGCCTGGCGGGTGCGCCTGTTGCTCGGTGTTGGCGGCCAGCTGCAGGCCCAGGCCTTTGAGTTGCCCGACACAGCCACCTGTGTGAATCTAAACCTCGCCACCAGCCCGCTGGAAGAAGCCGATGGTGAATTTGTGCGGCACAAGACCACGCGGCGCGCGCACTACGAGCGCTTCGCCCCCACCGATCCCGGCGTTTTTGATACCGTGTTGTGGAATACCCGTGGCGAACTCACCGAATGCACCCGGGGCAACCTGGCCCTGCTGTTGGACGACCGCTGGGTCACCCCGGCGCTGGGCTGCGGATTGTTGCCGGGCGTGGGCCGCGCCCATTGGCTGGGCCAGGGCCGCATGGTGGAAGCCGTCGTTACGTTGGGTGATCTGCCCCGTGTCAAGGCCCTGGCGTTTATCAACAGCCTGCGCGGTTGGGTGGATGCCAAATTGGCTTCCAGCGTGCGGACCACGCCTGTTTATTGATCCATGGCTTGACCGCGGTCAACGGACAGCGTCTACTGGGGGTCATACTCAGGACCAACCGCAGGAAGTCCACCGTGATCTCCCCAGACCGCCAGGCACACATTCGCCAGCTCTTTGACGACTACATTGAAATGTATGTCGCGCGGGATGACCGTTTGACTGAACGGTTCAGCGACAACTTCAGTGGTTACGCGGGCAGCAGCGACGTCTTGGTCAAGGACCGTGAGGCCTGGATCAAGGTCACCCGACAGGATTTCGCGCAGGTGCCCAAGCGCGTGCGCATCGAGATGGTAGACCTCGCGTTGCAAGACCTCAGTGCCGAGGTCGTGATGGTCACCGCGTTCTTCCACATTCATCTCCCCATGGCCGAAGAAGTGTTGTCACGCGAAGTGGCGCGGCTGGTGTTGGTGTTCCGGCTCGAAGGCGATGACTGGAAGATTGTGCACAACGGCATCTCCATACCGTACGTCGCTGCCCATGACGGAGAGGTTTATCCGCTCAAGAGCCTGCAAGAACGCAATGCCACGCTGGAGGCCCTGGTCCAGGAGCGCACGCAGCAGCTCCAGGACAGTCTGACCCTGTATCGGCAACTCACGGAAGACACCCAGGATGTGTTGTGGAAGGCCGATCGCAACCTTCTCATTACCTACATTAGTCCATCTGACGAACGATTGCGGGGTTTCAGTGCGCAAGAGGTGCTGGGTCACCATGCGTTTGAGATGTTCACGCCAGAGGGCATCGCGGAGATCCAGAAACTGCTGGCAGAGCAGCCTGAAGTAGAGACCGACGGAACCTCGGTTGCCTTTGAGACGTTTGAAGTGCAACACCGCTGCAAGGATGGGCGACTGTTGTGGGCAGAAGTGTCGGCAAGGGCGGATCGCGATGCGCAGGGCAATCTCATCGGGTTCCATGGGATTTCGCGCGAAACCACCCAGCGCCACCAAATGGAAGACCAGATTCGGCACCTGGCTTTTTACGATGCACTGACCCAGTTGCCTAATCGGCGTTTGTTGTTTGATCGGTTAAAACAGGCCATGGCGTCGAGCCAGCGCAGTGGTTTATTCGGGGCCGTTTTGTTTCTGGATCTGGACAACTTCAAGGCCCTGAATGACAGGCACGGGCACGCAGCGGGTGATTTCTTGCTGATCGAAGTTGCTAACCGCTTGCGCGCCGGTGTACGCGCCATGGACACGGTTGCGCGCACGGGGGGCGATGAGTTTGTGGTGATGTGCCAAGAGTTCGACCGGGACCGGGCCGCCTCGCAAGTGCAGGCTGGGGCCGTGGCCGAGAAAATTCGGACCAGCCTGGCCCTACCCTATTGTGTGGAGGTGCGCAGCGGTGACGATTCGGTGGTGACGGTGGAGCACCGTTGCACCGCCAGTATCGGCATCGCCTTGTTTTTAGGTGAATCCCTGAGCCAGGACGAAGTCTGCAAATTTGCCGACGCGGCGATGTACCAGGCCAAGGACGCGGGACGCAACCAGGTCAGGTTTCACACCGCGCCAGCGTAACCGTCTGCGGCGCATCGAACCACGCTTGCAACTGGCTGCACACGGCTTGGCTGTCCAGCAGCCCCAGGTGCGAAGTCTCGGGGAAAACTTTTTGGTTCTGAACCGGCAGGGCCAGCGTGTGTTCGGTGTCGCTGTGGCGCCCCAGCGCGCTGTCCACCGGCACCAGCCCGTCGCCCAGCCATTTGTCCGGCATGGCCCCGTGGTTTTTGGCCAGCATTGCTGCAATGGCATAACACTGTACGTGGGCCGGTAGCGGCAAAGGCTGGCGCGGGTCGGCCCCCGGCGCGAAGCGGTCGCGCCCGGCCCAGTCCTCGTCAACCAGGTTGCCAAAACGCAGGTCCGTGGTGCCGGCGCTGCGGATTTTTCCGAGGCGTGACAGGGCGCGCGAATAGGGGCTGACGGACAGCGCCACGTCCACCAGGTTGCCGGCACGCTCGACCATGGAGCCGTGGTGTGGGGTACCCACAAAAAACAGCTTGCCAACGCGGCGCATCCACTGGTGGGCCGCCTGTTCGCCGTAATAGAAGGCGCTGCGCGCCAGCAAGCCGCCCATGCTGTAACCCACGATGCAGATGTCAGTGACCGGGACCGGCCAGGCGTTTACCAATTGCTCCAGTTGCTCGGCCAGCGCGCGCCCATTGGTTGAAACATGCAGCCCGGTGTTGTAGCGCAGCACCATGGGGGTGTAGCCGCTGCTGGCCGTTAAAGCCGCCCCGTGGTTGTGCCCGTTGCGCGTCCATTGCATCTCGTTCATGCAATGGCCGTGCAGCAGCACCAGGATTTTTCCACTGGTTTGCGGCCAAGCCGCGGCCAGTGCCTGTGTTGTCAGCGGCAGCGACTTGCCGTCTTTGCGCCAGCCCATCTGGATAGTCAGCGGGTTGTTGTGCGCCGCCATATGGTCGCCCAAAACGCCGTTCACAATCGCCAAAATGGTTGCCCGTTCGGCGCTGGATTCCATGGCGTCGAGTTCGGGCTTCAACTGCCCCAGTGCCGCATCCAGGCCACCACCCACCAGGTTGGTAGCGCCACGAATCACGCGGTAGACCCAGCCGCTGGCGCTGCGCAGCGTGGTGTCCACGCCCCGGTGCACGCGCGACGTCGGCTTGCCCACGCGTTTTGCTGTGGGTGCTGGAAGCCGCAGAATGGTGTGGTGCATCGCCTCCACCAAGTCCGTGACGCCCAGCGTGGCCTGGATGGCAAGGTGGCTGTAGCCACGCAGGTCTGACGGGTGCACATAGACGGACTTCATGGCTTTGGCTCCTTTCATGACAGGCTGCGAATGTGGGTGGCCACAATTTGAAGCTGCACACTGTCCATGCGGACAATGAATTTGCGGCTGACCGAGTTGATGAGTTTGACAGCACCCGAGAGACCCAGGCGGGCAGACTGTTCGGTCAGAAAACCCACCTCGGC
>ERZ724517.716-NODE-716-length-19581-cov-14.848356_pt1 | contig 19581 bp, 14 predicted proteins | sample MGYA00376050_ERZ724517 | MGnify/ENA primary metagenome ERZ724517 (study PRJEB28724, sample SAMN07190886) | activated sludge metagenome | isolation source: activated sludge of sewage treatment plant in Hong Hong | place: USA: Christiansburg, Virginia | collected... | reverse complement strand
TTTTGGAGAACTATCTCTATGAGCTTCTTCTACAGATATTTTACCAATATTTACAATTGAGTTAACCTCTTTTTCAGTTGCCCTAATTATAGAAATCATACTCAATTTTTTAAAAATAATTCAGTATTTACAAGCATTTCAACCAATACAAAAATTACGAACCTAAAATAATAAAACCAATATTTACTTAAAAATGTAACCAATTCCATTCAACACCTTTTTTGCTAAAACCGATACTAGGTAATGGAAACTTGAATGAGTTGAAGAAAAATAAAGCTACTTTTAAAAACTTACTCTTCGTTTTTATTTTGGTTAAATTAATATCTGGTGCAATAAACCATTGTCTATAACGTGGAATATCGGTTCTATCAATTTTCACTCCATTTCTATTAATCCAAATGTTTTCATCAGCATCTAACAAACCTTCTGCACCATACCCAACTGCAACATTTAACCAGGCAGGCAAATTACTTTTAGGAAAAAAAGATTTCAAATTGGCACTCAACCAATAGGTTTGTCCATTGTAATCTTTCAACATTCTGCTCAATAAATTTTTACCAAAAATGCTGTCTGTCCTTTCTTTCAAAACTGGTTCATTATATGTTTTTTTATGAAAAGAAAACTTCAAATCAACTCTTTGTTCATCCCACAATAATTCTTGACTAATGAGTAATCCACTGCCCAAAATATTGGCAGTAAAATCGCCCCAACTCCAGCCCCAATCCTGGCTAAAACCATCTAAAGCCTCAATCATTGTTTGGTAAGCAACACCACTTAACCCACCTACCCAAATTCTTTGCTTTCTGGGTAATCCAGCCCATCGCCACATTTCCATGCTGCCTTTACTTTCAATGTATGCACCATACATGTGGCCAATTTTATCTACTTGCAACCACTCGGCATTGTCGTTAAAAAAATGAAATTTGGATTTTGGATAATCTTTATACCAAGCTGTATAAAACCCATAAGTTGCAATTCCATAACCAACAATATTGCCAATAGTAATTAGTTTAATCCGTTTTTTATTTTGAATTGAAGCGATTGTATCTAAAATTTTTAATGGTTGTATTTTAGTTACGTAAGTAAATGTGTTTGTGTTGTAAGTATCAATATTTTTATTGTAAACTCTTCCAGCTAAAAGTTCTGATAAGTTGGCAACTTGTATGCTTTTTAATTCAGCAGCATTAATTTGCCTTACATCGTAAACAAAAGCTTTATTTGGTTGAGTAATTTTTTTTGAGATTGAATCATTTTGTGCCTGAACTATGAATGAATTAAAAACAATTATTAAGCATGCAATAACAATCCTTAAACCTTTAACTTTTAGCCTTAAACCATATTTTCTCCCCTTCATAAATCAAACTTACGAATTGATTTAATTTAAAGATGTTTGGGTTATATATTTAATGATTATTTATGCTTAAAATTGCGTTTCGAATAACAGAAAAATAGAGCTATTAAGTTTACATTGAACAATAATACACAGTGCAACACTAAAACTTTTAATTCTGTGGTTCAAAAAATGTTCAGCAATGAACAAAAAGTACAAGTGTGCGACGCAACTGAAGCTAAATATTTATTCTTCAGTTCATTTAAAAAATCATTCTTAACTCTTAATTATTTATTACTATGGATGCTGAAATTTTAAGTAAAGTAAATCAGTGGTTAAACGGCAATTACGATGATGCAACGAAAGCTGCAATTAAAACAATGCAAGCTGAAAATGAAACCGAACTATTGGAAAGTTTTTATAGAAATTTAGAATTTGGAACTGGTGGCTTACGTGGCATTATGGGAGTTGGTACAAATAGAATGAATAAATATACTGTTGGTATGGCTACACAGGGATTTGCCAACTATTTAAAAAAGGTATATGGAGATGAAGAAATTAAAGTTGCTATTGCACATGATTGCAGAAATAACAGTCGTTTTTTTGCAGAAACAACTGCCAACGTTTTTGCTGCCAATGGCATTAAAGTTTTTTTATTTAGCGAATTAAGACCAACACCTGAATTAAGTTTTGCAATTCGCCATCTTGGCTGTAAAGCAGGTGTAGTATGTACTGCAAGCCATAATCCTAAAGAATACAATGGGTACAAAGCTTATTGGAATGACGGAAGTCAGCTAGTTCCTCCACACGATAAAAATGTAATTAAAGAAGTTGATGCCATTGCAAGTGTTGATGATGTAAAATGGGTTGGCGGAGAAGCCAATATTACTTTATTGGGCAAAGAAATGGACGATGCTTATATGGATATGGTTAAAGGATTGAGCATTTATCCTGAAGCCATTGCTAAAGAACATGATTTAAAAATTGTGTACACATCAATACATGGAACTGGTATAACAATTGTACCTGAAACTTTAAAACGTTTTGGTTTTACCAACGTAACAATTGTTGAAGAACAAGCTACGCCTGATGGAAATTTTTCAACAGTAATTTACCCCAATCCAGAAGAGAAAGAAGCTATGAGCATGGGCTTAAATAAAGCCATTGCAATAGATGCTGATATTTTGTGTGGAACAGATCCTGATGCTGATAGAGTTGGTGTTGGTGTAAAAAATCACAAAGGAGAATGGGTTTTAATGAACGGCAATCAAACTGCAGTTTTAGCTTTTGCTTATATGATTGAAGCAAGAAAAAGAAAAGGCATTGCCAAAGAAAATGATATGATTGTAAGTACCATTGTAACTACAGATATGGTACATGAAGTTGCTAAATTAAACGATGTAAATAGTTACAGTGTTTTAACAGGCTTTAAATGGATTGCTGATTTAATTAGAGAAAAAGAAGGTGAAGAAAATTACATTGTTGGTGGAGAAGAAAGTTTTGGTTTAATGATTGGCGATAAAATTAGAGATAAAGATGCTGTGAGTGCTGTTGCATTATTGTGTGAAATGGCGGCTTATGAAAAAGCACAAGGAAAGAGTTTATTTGATAAATTAATTGAACTATATATTGCTTATGGTTTTTATTATGAAAGCTTAATCAGCATTACCAAAAAGGGCATGAATGGCCAAAAAGAAATTGCTGAAATGATGGAAGGTTATAGAAAAAATCCTCCAACAGAAATTAATGGTAGCAAAGTAGTTGAGTTAATTGATTACGAAAAACAAATTGGTAAAGATTTTGAAAGTGGCGATAGTTGGGAAACTGGTTTACCTAAAAGCAATGTATTGCAATTTATTACTGAAGATGGAAGCAAAATTTCGGCAAGACCAAGTGGTACGGAACCAAAAATTAAATTTTATTTTAGCGTAAAGACTAAAATAAGTAATAAAGCTCAATTTGATACCAAACAAGCGGAACTTAAATCAAAAATTGAAGGAATTATTGATAGTATGAATCTAAAATAAGACAATAACTGATTTGAGATTTCTAGTTAGATATTAAACGCTGTTAACAGAAATGTTTGCAGCGTTTTTTAATGTATAATTTCATTGAATTTAATGTTGATAGCAACTAAAACTATACCCTAATTGGGGTATTTTAGAGTAGAAGCTATTTGTTTACTTTTGATAAAAATTCACGAATTAACGATTTAATAAGTTTCAAATTATTCAAACAAATAACAAATGAAATTAAAATTTATACCTCTAATATTGGTTTTATGTATATGCTTATTTACTAATAATGGCAAAACACAAATTACAAATGGTATTGCTTTTTTAGATGACTTCAATTTTATTGTTGAAGATGCTAAAATGGGTTTTTCAAAATGTACAGGTGGAATAAAAGAAAAAATTGATTGGTATGGTACTAAGTATACTTCAAACAAATCCATTTTCAATATACCCAACAGTGCAAATTTGCAATATATAAAAGGGCATGAACCAACTAAATATGTGCCTGAAGCTACGCCAGAACTTTTTTACTTTGGTCAAGCCTTTAAGGTTGGAAATGTTGGATTCGAGTTTATCAAAGATTCGTTAGAAATATTTTTAGATGAAGCAGCAAAAGAGTTAGGGTTAACCAAGAAAATAATTAAACTAACAAAAGAATATAAAAAAATACATAGAAAAATAGAGTATCAAAAAAATGGCAAAGCTGTTTTTGCTATTTTTAATTTATTAGATGCTACTTATTATGAAGTGCAAATTTATTCACCTTATCGTCCTGCCGATGTTCCAAAAGCTCAAAATAAATTAGGTTGTGTGGTATTTAACTACCCTCGTGTTGTTTTTGCTTATATAGTTACAGTTTATGGAGATAAAATTGACAATATGGATCAAATGATTTTAAAAGCATTTAAGTCAACTGGGCTTACAGACAATGGTTATATCTATAGTTGGTATCCTAATAAATCGGTTGAAGAAGTGAAAAAACAAATTGGCAACAGCATGTCTTTTCGTGAAACTGGTAGTATAACACTTAATTAAAATGTTGATCCGATTTCGTGATATGAATAAAAAAGAGGCTATAACAAAAGAAAGCTTTTGTAATCCCTTTTTTGTAACTAGTCATTTAGTAAAGTAGAGAACTTAAACAGCATTAATTTTTTCTTTTGCCCACTGCATAACAATTGCCAATTGTTGTTCTCTTGTAATATTGCTATTGTTTAATACAATTGCATCATCAGCTTGCTTTAGTGGACTAAATTCTCTGGTGCTATCAATTAAATCTCTTGAGGTTAAATTTTCTTTAACAGCTTCTCTGGATACAGTTTCGCCTTTTGCCAATAATTCAGCATATCTTCTTTCAACTCTAACATCTACATCGGCTGTTACAAAAATTTTCAATTCGGCGTTGGGAAAAACAGTTGTACCAATATCTCTACCATCCATTACAATCCCCTTTTTTTCGCCCATTTGTTGTTGTTGAGCAACTCCAAATTCTCTCACCATTTTGTTTGCACTTATAGCACTAACACTTTGGCTAATTTGCATTTCTCTAATGAATAGCTCAACATTTTCATTATTTAAAAATATATCACTAGTACCATTTGTAAGATTGTACTCAAAATGCAGTTGAACATGACGCAATGCTTCTGCTACAGAAATATCGTTTTCTATATTAATATTATTTCTTAAAAAATACAATGTAATGGCTCTATACATTGCACCACTATCTACAAAAACATAGTTCAATTCTTTTGCCAATTGTTTAGCCATGGTACTTTTACCACAAGAAGAAAATCCATCAATAGCAATAACAATTTTTTTCATGAACTAATTTTTTGCAACTCAATTTTTAAATAAGTATTTAGCAATACAAAGGGGAAATAAAACATTAAAGTTGAGCTAAAAATGCTTTTACTTTTTGTTGTGTTGCATTGCTTAATGGTGTAACAGGTAAACGCAATTCATTTTCTATTAAACCCATTTCATACAAAAACCCTTTAACACCTGCAGGATTGTTTTCTACAAATAACAAATCGTATGCTTCTAATAATTTGTAATGCAATTTTCTAGCTGCTTCAAAATTGTTGTTCAATCCAAACTGAATCATTGCAGCAAAATCTTTAGGAAAAGAATTGGCAGCAACACTAATAACGCCATCCATTCCACAAACCAATTGAGGCAATATCAAAGCATCGTCTCCACTTACCACTAAAAAACTTTCTGGTCGATCTCGTAAAATTTGCATTGCCTGATTCATATCATCACTTGCTTCTTTAATACCAGCAATATTGGCTACCTCATTTGCCAAACGAATGGTAGTTGATGCAGCTAAATTTCTTCCTGTACGTCCAGGTACATTGTACAACAAAATTGGCTTAGGACTTGCGTTGGCCAATGCTTTATAATGCTGAAATAACCCTTCTTGAGATGGTTTACTGTAATAAGGAGAAGCACTTAAAACAGCCACAGCTTTATCTAAGGGATATTGCTCCAAATCGTTTATTAGTTCTTTAGTATTGTTTCCTCCAATTCCTACAACAATTGGTACACGATTGTTTACCTTTTCGTAGGTATAGTGTATTATATCAAATTTTTCTTGTTTATCAATAGTAGGGGTTTCTCCAGTTGTACCAAGGGTAACTAAGTAGTTTACACCACCATCAAGTACATAATTTATCACTTTTCCCAAAGCATTAAAATCTACTGCTCCAGTTTTTGTAAATGGAGTTATTAATGCAACTCCTGTACCACCTAATTGAGAACGTAAAGACATTTGTATATATAAATTAAACTGTATTAATATAACTTTTTTAGTAATTCTTAAGAGACAACTTCATCAAAAAAGCCCATTTTTTCATACTTTGAAATTCTGTTGTTTATTCTTGTTGCGGGGTCTTGTTGCTTAAATTCTTTGATGGCATTGATGATGCATTTTTTCAATCTTTCAGCAGCATCATCATAATCCCAATGTGCTCCACCATCTGGTTCAGAAACAATTTCATCAACCAAGCCAAAACCTTTCATATCGTTTGCAGTTAAACGCAATTGTTCTGCTGCTGTTTCTTTTTTATCCCAACTACGCCATAAAATTGAAGAGCAACTTTCTGGAGAAATTACAGTGTACCAAGTATTTTCCATCATCAACATTTTATCGCCAACACCAATGCCTAAAGCTCCACCACTTGCACCTTCACCAATTATTACACAAATGATAGGCACTTTTAAACGTACCATTTCATAAATATTTCTTGCAATTGCTTCCCCTTGTCCTCGTTCTTCTGCTTCCAATCCAGGAAATGCTCCTGGAGTATCAATTAAAGTAACAACAGGTTTATTAAATTTTTCAGCCAATCGCATTAATCGTAAAGCTTTTCTATATCCTTCTGGATTTGCCATACCAAAATTGCGTAATTGTCGAGATTTAGTATTAATACCTTTTTGTTGACCAATAAACATAACTGTTTCACCATCTAATTCGGCAAAACCACCTACCATTGCTTTATCGTCTTTCACATTTCTATCACCATGCAGTTCTAAAAAACCTGTGGTCATTTTTTGAATGTATTTTAATGTATAAGGTCTATCTGGATGACGACTTAATTGAACCCTTTGCCAAGGTGTAAGGCTTTGAGTTATTTCAATTCTTTTATCGATAATAGATTGTTCTAATTGATGTATAGTACTAGTATAATCTATTTTTGGATTTTTATCGGCCAATTTTTTGGTTTGGTCAATCTGTTCATATAACTCTTTAATAGGCTGTTCAAATTCTAAAAACTGTCTGTTAGGGTATTGTGGCATACAAATTTTTATTGGAACGTAAAAATAACACTTTGCAGCTTTAGGTGCATCAAAAACTAATAAAAGCCAAATATTGTGGAAAAACAACTTTATTGAATGAAATATTAAACATAAAAAAGCCGAATAATAAAATTATTCGGCTTTTAAAAATGATTTAATTGTATTAAGCTACTTTATTTTTTCTTAATTGATTTTGATTGATACTATAATATCCAAATACTAACGCAATACCCAATAACAATACAACTCCTGTATCAAAAGGAACCGGATCAATATCATCAATATCTCCACCAGGACCACCTGGGTCTGTTGCTGGATCTAAAGGATCTGGAGTTGGGTCTACAGGTGTTGGATCAAAAGATCCGGGATTGTCAATTTGTCCTCCGTTTCCAAAACTACCACCTTCACTGGTATTATTTTGTAACGTATTGTTACCGTTGCTAGATTGTGAAAATGTTGGTGTACCAGCGAATAGAAAAATACATAATGTAAATAAAAGTAAACGCTTTAAAGAAATATGCTTCATATTATATTATACGATTGAATAAGAATGTTGGTTTTGTCTAACGGTCTTAAATTTATTAATCTGCTACTATTATTTGTTTAGTCAATTTCATGCCAAACTCATTAGTAATCATAAGTGAATAATTACCAACTGGCACTTGTTGTTGTTTACAATCTACAATTACTGAAGCATTTGTAGAAGTTTGCAAAGTTATAAATTTATTTAATACAACTTGACCAGATTGATTGAATAGTTGAATTGTGTAATTTCCTTTTTCAGCAACTGCAAATTGAACTGTAAATACTTTTCCTTTAACAGGGTTTGGAAATACAACCAATTCACTGTTTTTAGTATTTAAATTAATTGTAACAGTATTGCTGTATTTGAAAGAACCATCTTTTTGAATTATTTTAATTCTAAAATACCAAATTCCGTTTTTAATATTGGCATTAAAAGTTGAATAGCTGTTTGATGATTCGTTTTTAGCAGTTACTGTTGCTTGCTTATCAAAATTTTTGCCATCTTGAGATTGTTCTACTTCATAATTTTTTAAATCAACCTCATTGCTTGTTTGCCAATTCACTTCTACCCCACCATTTTTTTCGATAGCTTGTAAATTAATAGTTGACAATGGTAAAGCTGCACTACCACGAAATACAATTTTAAATCGATTTGCAAAAGTTGATGTATTGGCCGTTAGTGCTGTAAATGTTATATTTGTTGTGTCTCCAATTTTCACCAACCTTTCTGTATTGGTATAAGCATCATAAATGTATGCAGGAATTGAAGTATTAAAATCGCCACCAAAAACCGTTAATGTGTAGCTGGTATTATTTACCATTTGCCACATTTTTAAATAAATGGTATCGCCGTTTACTGGCAAAGCTTTAGACTCAATAGATAAGTTTTTTTCGTTCTTTAAAATTGAAATATTTTCTCCACTATTGGTTAATTTAGTAGCATCTGAAGTATCGATATCATTTGTTTCTAAATCGCCAAAAACAACAGTACTACCATCTACATTTCTAACCCCTAGGTTTGTAATGTTTTTACTAATACCAAAGCCTAATTTGTTAATTGTATTACTTGATCTGAACACAGCTGTTTTATTGGTTGTACTTTTATTGGTTTCACTAATTACCAAAACTGGACTACCTCCACCATTTGCCTCTACAAAGAAAGCCTGACCAGATTGAATATATTGGTTAGCATTAGATGAAGGATTGCTATTTACGCCTGCAGTATTGCAAGTAATATATGCTCCGTTAGCACCTAAAGTAGGATCCAACATTGTGTAACTAGTTGTAAGATTAGTTCTTGTAACCAAACTCCAATCAATTGCACACAAATACGGATTCGCTAATAAACTAAAACTTCCAGATGAAGTTGTAGTATTTAATGTAACACTAGTACTTGGTCCCCCTGTATTCGTTATACCAGAAGTGTTGTATGTAACTGTTCCTGTAACAGGTGTTCCATTTGCTCTTAATTTGGTTGCAACATTCATACTACTTTGGGTAATATATAAGTTAACATTACGGTCGCCTCTTACAAAAGTTCTGTAACCTTGATATATATCAGGTTTGGTAGTTTTAGTATTGGTTACACCAGTAGACCAAACACCGTTTGTGTAAGTAAATACAGATTTAGCTCCAGTTCCAGTTAAATCTAAACCAGTAGTAGCATCGTTACCACCTGGTGAAACTCCAACAAGTCCGGTAATGTGAATCCCCAAACCTGCAGTAGAACCTGCATTTTCTTGCCAAGTATGAAAAAAGTTTACACCAGATGCAGTATTTACTCCAACTGCAAAATCTCTGTAAGAACGATTTCCTTGTGGAATAAAACGTTCTGTAGTAAAACTTCCACCACCAGTATAACTTATACTTCCTGCTACTTCAGCAATTTGTGCAGTGTTTGCAATTGATGAAGATTTTAAAGTAACAATTTTACCGTTCATGCTGAACACACCATTGGTAATGGTTAATAAATTAATTAGAGCAACATTTGTACCTAATGTAACACCTGCACTTGCACCAGTTCTATTTAGCGTAAAATTATTTAATAAAGAGTCCGTTGCAGCTGCATTAAAATTAACAGTTGGGCTTCCACCTGTTGTTCCAGAAATAGTTAAATTAGAAGTAGAAGAACCTGCTAAAGCACCTGTCATACTTGAAGACCCTTGCATGGTTAATGTATTTCCGTTTATCGCTAAAATACCTGAAGCATGCCCTATAGTAAGGGTACCATTTGCTTGTACATTAGCATTCATGGTTTTTGTACCTGCATTGCTAATGGTTAAATTATTGTATGTTGTAATATTGGCAGGTAAACTTTGAGCACCAGAACCATTATAATTAACTGTTGAACCTGTAACAGTGTATGTACCTGTACCTGCAGTGATTGTACCTGATATTGAAACAGTACCAGTGCTACTAAAAATATTACTCCCAGCACCTGTTGTAGTTCTTGCAATAATATTTGTGTATGTTCCAGCTGCAATTGTTTGACTTGAAGTTGCTGAGGCATTCAGTTCTACTGTACCTTCCCAAGTAACCCCACTAGGTATTGCTGCACCAGATGTTCCAACTGTTCTAAATGTGCCTGTACCTAATTGAGATGTAAAACCAGCAACATTTACTAAACTTACATTTGAAGTAATTCTTAATATAGAGGTTCCACTTAAAGTTAAAGTACCATCAAGTGATATTTGCCTTTGACAGGTAATTGTTACACCTGTATTTACAATTAAATTGGCGAAAGTTAGATTTGGGTATAGAGAGTTCCAAGTTTGATTTGCCCCAACAGTAATAGTTGAACCAGAATTGATACTTGGGTTATCAAAAATATCTCTATCCATTACTACTGTACTATTATGTATGTAACTTCCATCTAAAATAAAGGAACCATCGGGAGGAATTGAAATATTAAAAGTTGCACTAACAGTTAAACTTCCAGATTCTTCAATTTGAATTCCACAAATACCATCGGGTGCATTAACATTCCAATTTGTAGAACTTACTGTCATATCATGCCCATTAGTAATAATAAACAAATCACCTTCAGCAAAAGTTGGAGGGTTTGTTCCAGAACCATCACCAACATCATCCCAATTAGCTAAATCAGCGGCATCACCACTTGTGTTAGAGTAATATGTTAAGCCCTGTGCATTACTTACCTCTGCAAAAGAGAATAAAATGACCAATAAAAAAAAGGCTTTTAAAAGTTGTTTCATATATAAAAGTTGTGAGTATTAAGAGTTACTTAAATTATTTTTAAGGCAACAATTGTTAGTGGGGGATTCAAACTAAATTAATACGATACTTTATTTGTAGTTTATGCTGCATTAAATTCTTCAAATGTTAATCATAACAATAATAAATTACAAAAAAAAGTTAACGTGTTTTTAAGGTTGAACTCAACAAAAGTACATTTAATTTTTTAAATATACTATTTGTATTATAGCGAAAATATGAACTATTTAGCAATAATTGATATTTTTTTATAAACAATCTAAAAAAAATGGGGATTAATCACGACTAATATTATAGAATACAGATAAAAATATATTATACATTTTTGGAACTTGTGTCTGCTTTTTTCTTAATTTTCTGGGCATTAATAATCATTAAACCTCCCAATAAACCTAAAACTAACAAAATACTTACCCCTCCATCTAAAGGAGCTTTACTTAAATTATTAGCATGTGTTGGGTTATCTGTTTTGCTTACAGACTGAGCATTTAAATTGGTAGTTAAAAAACCAATTAAAAATATTAGCATTAAAAAAATATTTTTTTTACCCATAAATTGGTAAAAGTTGTTAGTTGATGTAAAATTATACATTTTAAACCTTCTACAAAAAATGGTTTAATGTTCTATTAAAATTCTTTCAGTTTGTTTGTAACCTAAATTGTTGGTTAACAGCAATTGATAACTTCCAAAAGGCAGGCTTGCATTTTTCAGGTCGATATTTTGAGAAATATTTGTAGTTGTAGGAAATATTAAACGCTGAAAATATACTTCTTGTCCTAAATCATTAAATAATTGCAGTTTGTATTCTGCTACTTTTATATTAAACAATTGCAACGTAAAAGTTTTATTTTTTATAGGGTTAGGATACACCAATAATTGATTGTTTACTGCAAAATTTAATTGAACTTGAATTGTATTGGAATATGAAAAATTTCCATCTTGTTGTATCATTTTTATTCTATAATAAACAACTTTTGCTGTTGATTCAGTATCTAAAAAATTATATTCACTAACAATTAAATTATTTGCTTTTACTACCCCTATTTTAGAAAACCTAATGCCATCTTTTGATTTTTCAATCTCGTATTGCAATAACTGAGTTTCATGGTTTGTTTGCCAACCAACGTGGATATTGTTATTTTTAACAATTGCTGAAACATTTATAGTTGCTAATGGCAATACTATTTTAGGTTTAAACACTACTAAGTAAAATCGATTGTTAAAACTTGCAGCAATACTAGAATTTACTGAAAATAAAATATTGGTTGTATCGGTTAAATTAGTTTCTGTATTGGTGAACTTATCTAGAATATAAGGATTGTAATTTGTATTGAACTCATGTGTAAACACTTTTAAGGTATAAGTAATTCCATTTTGCATTTGAAAAACTCTTATTGGAATTGTATCTGTAATTAAAGGCATTTCCCTATGTTCAATACTTATATTTTTATTGTTTCTAAATATTGAAATGTTTTCGGTACCATTTGAAAACTTAGGTGCGTCATTGCTATTAATTGCATTAGATGCTTCTGGATAAAAAAGTACCACACAACCATCCATATTGGTTTCTCCACCTAAATCTGCAACATTTTTATAAATACCAAATGCAATTTTTTGAAAACTTGACTTTGTTTTAAATACCCCAGATAAAGTAGATGAAGTTGCTTTATTTGTTTCAGCAATAACCAATTGAGGATTGATAGATGTTGTTTCTACAAAAAAAGCTTGCCCAGGTTGTATATATTGATTTACATTACTACTTGCATTGTTATTTGTCATTCCATCCCAACTTACATAAGCACCTTGAGTGCCAATAGTACCATCCCAAACTGTATAAGTATTTGAAATGTTGGTTTTAGTAATTAATCCCCAATCAATTGCTGCTGCATATGGGTTTCCTAAAAATGAGTAATCGCCAATTGTATTGTTATTATTTAAACCATAAGAAGAATTAAGGTTACTATTTGTAGTACCACTAGTTGTGTAAGTAACAGAGCCTGTAATAATTTTGCCATATGCTCTTAAAGTAACTGCCCTATTCATTATAGTTGCTTGCGGCACTTGATACAAATTAATATTTCTGTCACCTCTTACAAAAACACGATATCCTTGATAAACATTCGGTTTGGTAGTTTTTGTATTCACAATGTCGCTCCATATACCATTTTCTTGCGTATATAAGGATCTTGCACCAGAAAGCGTTTTATCTAAACCTGTTGTATTATCTACTCCACCAGGAGCTGCTCCAATTATACCAGTAACGAAAAGGCCTAAACCTTGCGTATTACGTCCACTTTCTTGCCAAGTTTCAAAAAAATTAATTCCACTTGGAGTATTCACAGAGGGTGCAATATCTCTGTAGCCTCTATTGTTTTTAGGTGTATTTGGTATAAATCTTTCAACTGTAAATAAACCTGTACTGCCATAGTTTATAGCCCCAGAAAATTGACCCACTTGTGCAGTGTTGGTTATGGAAGTTGACTTTAATGTAACAATTTGATTGTTCATAAACAAAGTACCATTGGTTATATTTAACAACTTTGTTATTACCACACCCGACGCAAGTGTTATTCCTGCTCCAGAACCAGTTCTATTTAGGGTAAATGTATTTATTATAGAATCTGTAATCGCAGCATTGAACTTTATGGTAGGAGCTCCACCACTTGTACCTGCAATAGTTAAATTGGATGTTGATGAACCTTTTAAACTTCCAGCCAAACTAATGTCTTTGTTTAAGGTTAAAGTGTTTCCATTAATACTTAAAAATCCTGCAGCATCATTAATAGATAAAGTGTTGTTTACACTAACATTGCCAGTAATTGTTTTTGTACCAGTATTTGAAATAGTTAAATTATAAAATGTAAAGGATGGTATATTTTGACTTCCAATTGCATTAAACTCAAATGTAGAAGTATTTACAGTATTGGTTGCTGTTGTTGGTGTAAAAGTTCCAGCAATTTTGATTACTCCTGAATACGATCTATTTCTTTGTGTGGGCAAAAATGCAGAAGTGTTAAGATTATTATATGTTCCAGGTATTACATTTTGAACACTACCACTAGTGCTACTATATTCAACACTAAATTCCCACGTTTTATTGGGTGAAATTGCATTTGAAAGAACTTGGGTTTGCAACAAACCTGTACCAGAAGTACTTGCTGTTAAACCTAGGTTAACTTTTTTATTTGCCGCATTATAGGTAGAACCTCCTTCTATTTTAAAAAGCCCATTAATGGTAATATCTGTTAATGATTGACATGTACCGCCACTATTAATAGTCAAATTAAAAAAACCTCCACTTGGGTTTTCTATTTTAGTGTTTGGAGAAGTTATTTCAAAAATACTACCTCCATTTGCTATATTTCCTTCAAAATTTGCAGTTGTGCCATTAAAAATACTCCAAGGCAAAAAGTCGTTGCTATTTTGTACATATTTTCCACCATCCAAAACATTGAAAGTACCGTTAGATAAAACTATTTGAAACTCTGAAATTAAAACTCCACCATTTTCTATAATTACTGTTGCACCTCCATTTAAGTACCATTCTTGTATCGTGGACATTGAATGATTTTCTTGTATATAAAAATTATTGCCTTCGTCAAAAATTAAATTGTTTAAATCTCCAGCATCTCCTGTTCCATCTCTTGCTGTATTCCAACTTATAGGGTCAGTTGGGTCTAAATTACCTTGAGAATAGTAATCAAAAGGTTGAGCCTGTAATGTTTGCATTACAAATACGAAAAATATAATCAAAAAATATTTACATCCATACATAAAATCAACGATTAACTTAGAAAACTAGTTTAACTATTGAATAATTGGATTAATTTCTTTTTCTAGAATTGCCAGGGTTACTGCAAAAAGCTAAAGACTTTTTGGATTAAATTTTTCTTTTTTAATGCTGAGTTGGCATCAGTAGAAATAAATGGGATTAAGAACTCTATATTTTCGGCTTGGGTCCAATCATTTAAACCTTCATACCAAACCATATCATCTTTTTTAATGCCCTTTTCTTTTACATAGTTCAAAGAATAAGGTCCGTACATTAATTTTTTCTTTTTTAAAATATAAATTTTCTCCATATAAAAACTCACTTCATCTGTTATAAAAAAATAACTTAAAAAAGTTACTCAATTTACGGTTTAGTTTCTAAAACTAGTTGACTTTGGCTGAAAAGCATAGAAAATTACTCCTTTTTAGGTAGTTTAATTTCTGAAATGGCCTTTAAAACAACAGAATCTGAAGCATTTGACACTTCATAATAACCCTCACTTCTAAACAATTGTTTTGATAGTAAGCTCTTAAACTGGTTCATTAAATATTGTTTTGAATTGCCTGAAACATTACTTAATTGAATACTATCTTTTTGTGCAAATTCTACCAATTGCTTCCAATCACCATCGGTTACTGAATATTGGTTTTTAAAATCGGCACTTGTTTTCATTTGGTTGAAAAAAGGCATACGAGTTGTGTAATAATTATACACAAATTTACCCATAGTATTTTTTCTATATAGCTTATTCATTTCTCTAACTACCAAAGTTGTATCTACAGGTACAAAAACATCTGGAGTAATACCTCCACCTCCATAAACTATTCTTCCATTTGGTGTTTTAAAACTGGTTGTTACAAATTTTAAAGAATCACCTTTAACCAACTCTCCATCAGTATACCTTTCTGTTAATTCTTCTTCATATTCTTTACGAGATTTATTGGTGTATGGTTTTTGAATATTTCTACCTAAAGGAGAATAATATCTAGCAACTGTAAGTCTAACTGCTCCGCCATTGCTTAGATTAAATTGTTGTTGAACCAATCCTTTGCCAAATGTTCTTCTACCAATTATGGTTGCTCTATCCCAATCTTGTAAAGCACCAGATAATACTTCACTTGCACTTGCACTTGTTTCGTCTACCAATACAACCAATTTGCCTTCTTCAAATAAACCATCTCTTTTACACTTATACTCAAATCGTGGGGCTTTACTTCCTTCGGTGTAAACAATTAGTTTGTTATCATTTAAAAATTCATCAGCAATATCAACAGCTTCATTCATTAATCCGCCACCATTTCCACGTAAATCTAGTATTAGAGATTTCATTTGTTTCTTTTGCAATTTTTCTAAATTCTCCATAAACTCTTCATAAGTTTTTTCACCAAATTTATTAATGCGTATATAACCAATTGTTGGCTCAATTAAATATGCTGCATCTATTGTAGAAACTGGAATTATACCTCTTGTAATTTCTATCTTTTTTAATTGATTGTTTCTTAAAACTGTTATATTTACTTTACTGTTTTCTTCGCCTCTTAAATATTTTCTAATATCATCTGCTTTAATTTTTACACCTGCCAATTGTATGCTATCATTCACTTTTATAATCTTATCGCCTATTAAAACACCTGCTTTTTCAGATGGGCCATCTTTCATAACATTAATTACATTCACAGTATCATCAAACATTTGAAATTCAACTCCAATGCCTTGAAAATTGCCCATCAAATCGTCGTTAACTGTTTTTACATATACTGGAGGAATGTATAGAGAATGTGGATCTAAATGCGTTAATATTTCCTCTATTGCCAATTCACCAATACTATCCACTTTTACGTCATCAACATATTTACTTCTTATTAAATCCATTACCTCTTGCACCGATCCTTTTTTGCCAGAACTAAGAAAACTAACATTGCCAGAATGTTCTCTTAAATTGTATCCTATAAACATACCTACTACCATTACCAACGCAAAAAGTATCGGTAACCAAATCTGTAATTTTTTACTTGACATAAATGTTGCTTCTTTGTACTAAATTAAACTACGAATATCTGTTAATTTAGTTTACAATTTTGTAAGTTTAATAGTTCAATCTTTAATAATATTTTTTATGATACAGTTAATTGCTGATAGTGGTTCTACAAAATGTGAATGGTGCTTAATAAACAATGGCAAAAAGAAAACCATTTTAACACAAGGAATTAGTCCATATTTTTTAGATACAAACCAAATAATTGAACTTTTACAAAAAGAACTTTTGCCCAAACTAAAAAATGTAGAAATAGCTAATATTTATTTTTATGGCACTGGCTTAAGTAATGTAAACAATGTAAAAATTGTAAATGCTGCACTAAAAAAACTTTTTAAAGGAGCTAAAATTGAAATTAACCACGATTTATTAGCAGCTGCAAGAGCCTTATGTGGCAATAATAAAGGCATTGCTTGTATACTGGGCACAGGCTCTAATTCATGTTATTTCAATGGTAAAAAAATAGTAAAAAATAGTCCAGGTTTAGGGTATGTTTTGGGAGATGAAGGCAGCGGTGCTTACTTAGGAAAAAAAGTTTTACAATACTATTTGTATCAAACATTTGATGAAGATTTGTTAAGCCGTTTCGAAAAACAATTCAATACAAACAAAACAGAAATTTTAGACGCTGTTTATAAAAAACCATTGGCCAACAGATACTTAGCAACTTTTAATAATTTTTTAGTTGAAAATAGAGGTCATTATATGGTTGAAAATATTATTGAAGATGCTTTGAACGATTTCTTCTTCACACATCTTCCAAAATATACAGAAAGTTGGACCTTACCTATCAATTTTGTGGGTAGTGTTGCACATGGTTATAAAGATGTTTTAAAGGAATTATGCAATGTTTACGAACTCGAATTGGGCATTATTTTAAAAAAACCAATGGAAGGTTTGATTAATTTCCATAAGTAACTTACATTTATCAGAATAAATCCGCATAATATTGCGTTAATTTGCTGATATGAATAAATTCATACGAGTTACAGAACAACCCTCAACCTATAGCCATTTAGAAAGCATGAGTGTTCATGAATTGTTGATGAACATTAATACAGAAGACAAATCTGTACCATTGGCTGTTGAAAAAGCCATTCCACAAATTGAAAAATTAACATCAATTGTTAGCGATAAAATGCTTTCGGGTGGAAGATTATTTTACATTGGTGCAGGCACTAGTGGTCGTTTAGGCATAGTAGATGCAAGCGAATGCCCTCCTACTTATGGCGTACCTTATGGTTTAGTAATTGGCATTATTGCTGGTGGACTAAAAGCTATTACAGAAGCTGTAGAATTTGCAGAAGATAGCAAATTACAAGGTTGGAAAGATTTAGTACAATACAATGTAAACGATAAAGATGTGGTTATTGGTTTAGCTGCTAGCGGAACTACACCTTATGTAATTGGGGCATTGGAAGAATGTAGAAAAAGAAACATTGTTACAGGCAGTATTTGTTGCAATCCAAACTCACCTGTTTCTGCAGCTGCCGACTATCCTGTTGAAGTTGTTGTTGGACCAGAATTTGTAACTGGAAGTACAAGAATGAAAAGTGGTACAGCACAAAAACTTGTGTTGAACATGATTAGTACAACAGTGATGATACAACTTGGCAGAGTTGAAGACAACAAAATGGTAAACATGCAATTGAGCAATGAAAAACTAGTAGATAGAGGTGTAAAAATGGTAATGGAAAAATTGTCAATTACAGACTACGAAAATGCAAAACAACTGTTGCTAAAATATGGAAGTGTTAAAAAAACAGTAGAAGCTGCACTTATTGCTTAAACACTAACAAAAAAATTATTGTATCTAATAATTTCTTCATAAATTAGAATTCTAAAATTTATAATTTATGAAGAAAGCAACTTTACCTATTCTTTTACTTGCTGCATTACTCAGTAACAATGCACAAGCACAAAACAAAGCCTACGCAATTACTGGAGAAAGCAAAGGCACATATACCTGGACAGCCATTAGAGAAATTGATTTGAGCAATGGCAATGTTGTTAAAACAATTTACAGTGCCAACAGTGCTCAAAAAGTAAATTACAATTTTCTAAATTCGGCCAATCGTTCTAATCTTCCTCAACAAGCATCTAGCCCAACAGCAAATGGTGTTGCAGCAACTGCTTATGATGCAAAAAACAATCGTTTGTATTTCTCTCAAATGTGGAGCAACGATTTACGTTTTGTTGATTTAAACAGCAACGAAATGACAGTTGTTGTAAACAATGATGAAAAATATTCAACTGGCCCTCGTGTAGATGAAAGCAATGTAATTACTAGAATGGCTTTTGGTGCAGATGGCAATGGTTATGCTTTAACCAACGATGGCAATCAATTGATACAATTTACAACAGACAATAACCCTGTTATTACAAAATTGGGTGCATTAATTGATAGCAAAAAAAACAATGGCATTAGTGTTCACAACCAATGCACAAGTTGGGGTGGAGATTTAATTGCTGATGCATTTGGCAACCTTTATTTATTTACCTACAGAAACCATATTTTTAAAATAAATGTTGCAACAAGAGTTGCAGAACATATTGGAACTGTAAAAAACTTACCTGCAAACTTTACTACAAACGGTGCAGCAGTTGATGAAAATGGAGAAGTATTTGTTACAAGTGCAACACAAACAGAAAATTATTACAGAATTAATTTATCTACATTAGAAGCTAAACCTGTTGATAAAACAGAAGCTACAGTTTACAATGCATCAGACTTAGCAAACGGAAATTTAGCATACAAAAACACAAAATCAAATCCTGTTTTAGCAGATATTAAATTGAGCAATGCTATTTCAATTTATCCTAATCCTGCTATAAACAAAGCATTTGCAGTTCAGTTCGATAAATTACCTGC